>ENA-OZDZ01000515-OZDZ01000515.1-human-gut-metagenome-genome-assembly--contig:-NODE-515-length-15591-cov-4.912719_pt1 | contig 15591 bp, 14 predicted proteins | sample MGYA00245059_ERZ653591 | MGnify/ENA primary metagenome ERZ653591 (study PRJEB26926, sample SAMN06164985) | human gut metagenome | biome: ENVO:00009003; feature: ENVO:2100002; material: ENVO:00002003... | reverse complement strand
GTAGCTCCGTCTCGTGGGCTCGGAGATGTGTATAAGAGACAGGGTGAGTGGCGCATTTTACTTGGAAAAGAAAAGAAACCGTTAGAAGAGGGCGATATTGCCTCTGTGATCGAGGAGGCAGTCGTTGAAAATCCGGAGCATGCGGATGCTGCAAATATGGACAAATCAGGTGTTACAGTGGGAAAGGAGAAATAGATGTCAGCAGTTGTTGTTTTTATTATTTTTGCCATATGTCTTATCATTGCAATTCCGATCTCTATTTCACTTGGAATTGTAGCTGTACTGCCGGGAGCATTTGATGCTTCTTTTACGGCAAGTGCCGGATATGTCATCCGTTCCATGGTCGGAGGAATTGACAGTTTCCCGTTACTTGCAGTGCCGATGTTTGTGCTTGCGGGAATCCTCATGGCACACGGCAAGATTTCAGAAAAATTATTTGATGTATTTGTATATTTCCTTGGAAACAAAAGAGCGGGAATACCATGTGCAGTGATCATTACCTGTCTGTTTTATGGAGCAATTTCAGGTTCTGCACCGGCGACCGTTGCTGCGGTCGGAAGTATGACGATTCCGCTTTTGATCGAACTTGGCTATGAAAAAGATTTTTCCACGGCGATCGTTGCGGTGGCGGGCGGTCTTGGCGTTATCATCCCGCCGAGTATCCCGTTTATCATGTATGCGATGGCGACCGGTGAATCAGTCAGTGACCTGTTTTTGGCAGGTATCGTACCGGGCATGATGATCAGTGCACTGCTGATCTTTTACGCATATTATTACTGCCGCCGTCACGGTGAGGACAGAGAGAAGATCCAGGCGAAAATGGATCAGCTCAAAACAAAAGGATTCGTTAACATTTTAAAAGAGAGTATCTGGGCGCTCTTAAGCCCCGTGATCGTGCTTGGCTGTATTTATTCCGGTGTGGCATCCCCGACGGAGGCGGCTGTCATCTCCGTATTTTACTCCCTGTTTGTCAGTCTGTTTATTTACAAATCTATTAAAGTAAAACAGATCTGGGGCATTATGGTGGAGGCGATGAAAACCTATGCACCGATCTTATTTATCCTTGCAACATCAACCGCGTTTTCGCGTGTGCTCACGCTGATGCAGGTACCGCAGGATGTCAGTGCATGGATCATGACACATTTCTCCAATGAGATCGTACTGCTTCTTGTCATCAACGTGGTACTTCTGATTGTTGGTATGGTCATGGATACGACCCCGGCGATTCTGATCTTAAGTCCGATCTTACTGCCGATCGTGGAACATGTCGGAATGAATCCAATCCATTTCGGTGTCATGATGATCGTAAACCTTGCGGTTGGATTTGTCACACCTCCGGTCGGCGTCAACCTGTTTGTGGCAAGTTCGCTTACCAATGTGCCGATGATGCAGATCGCAAAGAAGGCAATGCCGATGATCGGATATTTCATGCTTGCACTGCTTCTGATCACATTTATTCCGGCAATCAGTCTCTGTCTGCTTTCATAAGGAGGGCCAAAACTTGAAGAATTGTAAGAAAAAGATATTATGCGGTTTCCTTGCAGGGGCAGTACTTTTTGCAAGTGGCTGCGGGAATAAAGATACACAGGATCAGGCAAAAGTGCAGCGTTATGCGTGGCCGCTTGGAAGTTCAAGCCCGGAGGATACGGTCACACAGATCTATGCAGAAAAATTTGCAGAGGAAGTGGAGCGTTTGAGCGACGGGACGATGCTGATTTCTGTTTATCCAAACAGTGTACTTGGCGGAGACAGAGAGTTGTTAGAGTCCTGTAAAGAGGGTGATATCCCGTTTGTGGTACAAAATACGGCACCGCAGGTGACTTTTATGCCGGATGTTGCAGTATTTGATATGCCGGCAGTGTTCGAAACAATTGACGAAGTGAGGGAACATGTGGATAACCCGGATTTCCTTTCCATGATGCAGCAGGTATACGGGGATGCCGGATATGTCCTTTTAGGATATGCCGACCAGGGATTCCGTGTGATGACCACAAACCGCAATGTGCAGTCAATCTCTGATTTTAAGGGACAGAAGATCCGTACCATGGAAAATTCCTATCACATGGCATATTGGAAAGCGCTTGGTGCCAGCCCGACACCGATGACATTTTCCGAGGTGTATATCGGACTGCAGCAGGGAACCATCGATGCGCAGGAAAATCCGTATGAGGTCATTGTTTCTAATAAATTATATGAGCAGCAGGATTATGTCGTGGAGACAAACCATCTGCCGCATCTGATCTCACTGATCGTCAGTGATGAGTTTTTTGAAGGACTGACCGGCGAGCAGCAGGAAATCATCAGAGAGGCTGCGGAGACAGCGAAAGAATATGCGAGAGAGCAGTCGGATGAGCGTATCGCATCCCGTATCCAGACAATCGAGGAAAGCGGTACACAGATTATTTCATTGAATGATGAAATGCATGAACAGATCAGAGAACTCTGCAAGCCGGTATATGAGTCAATTGAAAAAAATGTATCAGAGGATCTGGTCGATGCATATCTTGGCGATATGAAAGGTGTGATCGAGTAGAAAACATGTCGGAAATGATATTATACACTTTAAAACATAAATACTTTAAAGCACTAAAATATTTTGCTTGCGGAATGTGTCACATCTTGTTATAATGCTTTTTATAAAACAGGGAGGAAAATCCTCTGCTCACCAGAGGTCAGATTTTACAGAGTAAAATTGCATTTTTCTTCGGAAAACAGGGAGGATTATAATGGATAAGATAGAAGCGATCCGTGAGAAAATTGGAGAATGTGATGATATCATCATCGAACAGCTTGCAGTTCGAATGTCATGTATACAGGAAATTATTTCTTATAAGAAAGCAACCGGTATTCCAATCTTACAGCCGGAACAGGAGAAGAAACAGACCGACGCATTAAAGAACAAACTCGGTGACAATGAGTTCGAGGAAGAGATCCTTGATATTTTCAAATATATCATGAAAAACAGCCGCCGTATCCAGGCAAAGAGTCTGTTTGACTATAACATCTTCCTGATTGGATTCATGGGAGCCGGAAAGAGTACGATCGCCGGAGAACTGAAAGATAAACTTGAGATGGACCGCGTGGAGATGGACCAGATGATCGTAGAAAAACAGGGCATGTCCATTTCTGAGATTTTTGACGAATACGGTGAGGCATACTTCCGTAACTTAGAGAGCAACACCTTAATCGAGCTGCAGAAAAGAAAACAGACGATCGTTTCCTGTGGTGGTGGTGTCGTCATGAGAGAAGAAAACACCGATCACATGAAAAAGAATGGACGTGTCGTATTACTCACCGCAAAACCGGAAACTATCTACGAGCGTGTCAAAGACAGCGACGAGCGCCCGATCTTAAACAATAACATGAACGTTGAATTCATCAGCGGTCTTATGGATAAACGAAAAGACCGTTATGAAGCAGTCGCGGACATCACCGTTGCCACAGATGGAAAAAACGTCACTCAGATCTGCGAGGAGATCATCTCCAAACTGATCGCATTAGATAATGCGAAAGAAGCAGAAGCATAGACATCTGCAGTAAATAGAAGAAGGTGGTCACAGACTAACGGCTGTGACCGCCTTTTGTCCACGAATCTACAAAAATTCCTAACTAAATCGTAATCAGCTTATATTGATCACTTCCAAGTCCAATCTTAACAGCATGCGCAATGCAGCTCTTCCATTCAAAATGGATTTTGATCGCAGCGTATTTGTCGGTAAAATCGATCGTCTCAAACCCCGCAGTTTTCATAAGACAATGCAGTTTCTGGAGCAGATTCTCATGCTCCGTTGCCTTAAAAGATGTGAAATAAACATTTGATGCTTCCATACTGTGTGCCTCCTGTATGTTTTCATATACTGTATACATGGTTACTGTTCACAGGCAGGCATTTTCTGAACTGAAAATGCCGTATGATACAGTGGTGGCAGCAGATTTTGCCGATTTGGAATGCGAAGCATCGGCACAATCCGTTACTGGAACGAGGTACGAGTGAACAGTAACAACGGATAAGCGACGGAATGTAAATATTTTATAATGGCTGTTTTCAGGCTTGTTTTAATGTGTTAAAATATAGACTATAAATCCATGCATGATAGTGCAAAAAGCGGGAGGTTCTGTTATGGCAAAAGACGATTCATTAAAGAAACCAAAGAAGATAGAGGTCAATCGTATTATGATTTTTATATCATCGATATTGATACCATTTTTGTGGATTGATCTGTATTTAGTTTCGAAGAATACATCAAAACTGATGGTTGTGGGTATTATTGCAGCGCTTATTTTAGTATGGACAGGTTTGCTTGTCACATATATCCATAGGATGAAAAATGAGGAAAAAGCCCATTCGGATGAACAGGTAGAAGAACTGCTGCGTACAGGAAAAGCCAATTATCTGATGCAGAAAAAGTTAGCGGAAAAGATAGATAATATCGGAGAAAAAGATGCAGTTCCAGCGGATGAGATCATTACGGCACAGAAGGCAATTGCAAAGCTGATGCTTGCACGAAACAAAGAAAATACAGATGCTCTTATGCATTCGAATGAGCAGGTGATTGAAAAAACGTTGGAAGTAGAAGAAAAGCTTTCTGAAAACAGTCAGCAGATCATGGACATGCAGAAAAACCAGATGGATGAAAAATTACAGGAATTGATGCAAAGTCAGAAATTAGTTCTTGATAATTTAAATGATGTCAAAGAATCACTGCAGAGTGACATGCAGGATGTTTTGTCAAATATGATTCATGACACATTGGAGAAAGAACTTGCATCTGCCATAGAGCAGATACATACTTATGTGAAAGAGGCGGTAAGTCAGGCTGTTGGTTCCGTAAAGGAGAATCCTGCTGCGGAAGTGCCGGTTATGGCAGCTGTTTCCACGGCAATGGATGAACAATTACCAGACATGGGAATGCCGGAAATAGATGAAGAATTACCAGATCCAGGAATGCCGACAGAAGATGAAGAGTTGCCGGATCCAGGAATGCCGACAGAGAGTGAAGAATTACCGGATCTAGGAATGCCGACAGAAGGTGAAGAGTTGCCGGATCTGGGAATGCCGGCAATGGATGAAGATCTGTCTAATATGGAACTGCCAACATTGGGAGAAGAATTATCAGAAACAGAATTCCCGGATTTAACTGACGGCGGAGATCTGGATGAGGAACCGTCAATCGGCGAGATGCCGTTAATGGAAGAGGAAGAGCCGGAAGCAGCCGATACATCCCTGATAGATGAGGAACCGTCAATCGGCGAGATGCCGGTTTTTGATGATTTGAACGATGCTGCATCAGCCGTGGAGGAGGTGCAGGCAGAACCGGTAGAAGAAGTGGAAGCGGAAGAAGTTCCGATTACGGAGGAAGCAACAGTAGAGCCGGATACGGATGCAGTAACTTTGACAGAAGAAATTCCGGTATCTGCGGATGAGTCAGTGATTGAAGAAGTAAAAATTCCGGAAGAAACTACCATCACAGAAGAAATTCCGGTTTCCGCAGATGAATCAGTAATCGAAGAGGTGCCGGTACAGGAAGCAGAGCCTTCCATGGCAGATATGAGCAATCCAAATAAGATCATGACACCGGATGAAATTGCAGCGTTGATCGCAAATTTATAGAAATGCATCATAAGTAAAACGCAATTAAAGATGTATTTGAAAGGGCGTGTGAAAAAATGATTCTTACTTTTTCACACGCCCTTTTTGGCATTTGGTCATCAAAGCTCTGCGGTAATGCGCACGATCTCTTTGATCACAGCTACAGCAGTTTCCATTCCTTCCACACTGATGTGTTCGAATGGACCGTGGAAACCGTAACCGCCTGTGCCAAGATTCGGGCACGGAAGTCCCATAAAGCTTAAACGCGCACCGTCGGTACCGCCGCGTACCGGACGTGAGATTGGTTCAAGACCAACAGAAGAAATAGCTTTCTTTGCGATATCCACAACATAAGTATTTTTCTCAATGATTTCCAACATATTTGCGTAGGAATCGTGGATAGTCAGTGTAACAGTTCCGACACCGTATTTTTGGTTCATGGAATCTGCGATTTCCTGCATTTTTTTCTGACGTGTTTCAAACATCACTTTATCGTGATCACGAATGATGTAGGAAAGAGTTGCTGCGGCAACGTCGCCGGACATATCGGTCAGATGATAGAAACCTTCTCTTCCCTCGGTGTGGGCAGGCGTTTCCATTGGAGGAAGCTGAGACTGGATCTCACATGCAACGAGAGCGGCATTGACCATGATATCTTTCGCCTCACCAGGGTGGACATTCACGCCTTTGACAGCGAAAACTGCGCTTGCGGCATTAAAGTTTTCATAGGCAACTTCACCCTCGTAATCGCCATCTACCGTGTAAGCAAAATCTGCTTTAAAGTAGTCAAGATCAAACAGATCCGCACCATGTCCGACTTCTTCGTCCGGTGTAAACCCGATCCAGATATCGCCGTGTGGAATGTCAGAGGAGATGAGCTGTTCAGCAGCAGTCATGATCTCAGCAACGCCTGCCTTATCGTCTGCACCAAGCAGAGTTGTGCCGTCTGTCGTGATCAGGGTTCTGCCCTTTAAAGTTTTCAATTCCGGAAAATCAGATGTTTTTAAAACGTCACCGGTTCCTTTTAAAATAACATCCTCACCGTTGTAATCCGGAATGATCTGGGGTTTGACATTTTTACCGGAAAAATCAGGTGCCGTATCCATATGGGAAATAAAGCCGACCGCTTTTTTGTCTTCGTATCCAGGGGTAGCCGGGATCAGGCCGTAGATGTAACAGTGGTCTGTCAGTGTTACTTTCTGTAAACCAAGATCAAGTAATTCTTTTTCTAATTCTTTTGCCAGGTTAAATTGTCTGTCCGTAGAAGGAATCGTATCGGAATCTTCACTCGAAGTAGTCCAATAGGAAACATATTTTAATAGTCTTTCATCAACACGCATGATAAATGAGTGACCTCCTTTAAATTTGATAGACTAAAAAAGTGCGTTTTTCAGTCTATGAATAAAATACCACAGAATAGAAAATCCGCCAATGAAAAAAATGAAGATTTTCTAAAAAAACGCTTGCAATTTAAAAAAAATTAATATATAATATTATTTGTGTTCACGAGAGATAAACATATGCGCCACTAGCTCAGCTGGCAGAGCACCTGACTCTTAATCAGGGTGTCCAGGGTTCGAACCCCTGGTGGCGCATTACGAAGTACCGATTTTATAGCAGATGGCTATGGGGTTGGTGCTTTTTTTTGTTCAATCTTTACTGTGTGATCTCCAATATAAAATTACCCATAAGAAACAGAGCCGCCATAATTTTGAAAACAAGATCAAAATTACGGCGGCTCTGTTTTTTTGTCAATAAATTGTATACAACATGCAATTAGCGGGAGGCAATGAGTTTACAGATCGGATTTCCTTTTGAGGAGAATTTTTCTTCGTACTCTGTCATAATATTTCCTTCATTTAAAACAGAATCATGATGGAGATCTCGGGTGGAGGCATCTAAATGCCATCCGGCTTCCGGGATTTCTTCTAAGGAAAAGGTAAAGAGATCCTGATTATCGGTCTTAAACTCCAGTCTGCCATCCGGTTTTAAAATGGCATCGTAACGCGCAAAAAACTGACGGGAGGTAAGACGGCGTTTTGCATGACGGTCTTTCGGCCAGGGATCTGAAAAGTTCAGATAAATGCGGGAAACTTCATCTTTGGCAAAAACCTCTGTGACATCAGCGGCGTCCATGCAGATGAATCTTAAGTTTGGCATAGGAGTTTCTTCCATTTTCTGAAGCGCACGTAAAAGTACACTCGAATAGCGTTCGATACCGAGGTAATTGATGTCCGGGTGCGCCGCAGCCATATCCATGATAAAACGGCCTTTTCCCATTCCAATTTCAATATGGAGAGGCTGGGTGGAAGAAAAAACTGACTGCCAGTTCCCTTTTTTTGACTCTGGTTCCTTGATGCAGTATTCACTGTTTAAAATTGCTTCATCAGCACCTGGGATATTTCTTAATCGCATATAAGTTATAATCCTGCCTTTCGTTGTAAAGTGTACAGAAAATCGTTGTCCGAAAAAATTATTTTCATACAGAAAAGTGTGCAAAAAGCACACAGAGGTATTTTACAATAAAACAATGAAAAAAAGTAGCATTATTTTAAGAAAACCTTAAAAGAAAATTTGCGCATAAAGGTTGCATGTATTTTTTTCAAAGTTTATACTGATACTAGCAAAGATGTACTTATAAATCAGGAGATTACTTATTAAAAAATGAGATATAAAATAGATAGAAATCATAAAATAACCCGCTTCTTATGTTTACTGCTTGGAATGATACTGCTGACCGGAAGTATGTGTATCCCGGTCTATGCGGCAGAATACTGGCCGGAAGGTCCTGAGGTCGTATCCCCGAATGTGATCGTGATGGAGGCTTCTACAGGGACAGTCCTTTATGATTGTGATAGTTTAGAGGCGCATTATCCGGCAAGTATCACAAAGATCATGACAACGCTGATCGCACTGGAAAATTCAGACTTGAATGATATTGTGACTTTTTCAGATGCCGCGATCGATAATACGGAAGGATCCGGTATTGCAAGGGACTATGGCGAACAGATGACGATGGAACAGTGTCTCTATGCGGTTATGCTTGCGTCGGCAAATGAGTGTGCATATGCGGTTGCAGAGCATGTAGGGGGCACCATTGAAAATTTTGTTGCGATGATGAATGAAAAAGCCAAAGAACTTGGCTGTCAGAATACACATTTTGCCAATCCACATGGTCTGCATGATGAAAACCATTATACCTGCTGCTATGATATGGCATTGATCGCAAGGGCAGCATATCAGAATGAGACATTTCGGATTATTGTGGGAACCGCACGTTATACGATCCCGCCGACGAACAAACACGCAGAGCAGACAGATCTGCAGAATCATAACGAGATGCTTTATCCATTCCAGACCAACAAGTATGTGTATGATGGCTGTACCGGTGGAAAGACGGGGTATACCAATGCGGCAAACAGTACGCTGGTAACTTATGCAGAACGTGATGGAATGACACTGATCTGCGTAGTCATGAATACGCAGTCACCAAATCAATGGCTTGACAGCAGAAATCTGTTTGATTACTGTTTTGACAATTTCCAGCTTTTTAATATTGCGGAAAACGAGACAAATTATACGTCGGCGGAACAAAAAAATGCAGGCACACTCAATACAAATGAACCGTTTGTGGATATTGACAAAGATGCAGGTATTGTACTTCCAAAGACAGCGGAGTTTTCCGATGCGACGTCAAAAATTGTCTATGACGATGTGACGAATGATACGGTTGGAACAATTGAATATACTTATGCGGGGCACGAGGTTGGAAAGGCAGATATTGTAAAAACAAACGTGCAGGTACCGGAATATAAATTCAGCAATCAGACAGACGTAAGCGAAGAGACACAGACGGAAGAAGCAGAGCATGTTTCAAAAATACAGATCAGGATGAGTACGATCATAACCGTGGTGGTTGTAGTTCTTGTCTTACTTGTTCTTGGGATTATTATAAAGAAAGTTGCAGATAACTTTTATATCATAAAACATAATTTTGAAGTGCGAAAAGAACATAAAAGATTATTTAAGCGTGAAAAGAAACGCAATAAAAGACGTAGAAGACGCAGATAATAAAAATTTAAAAGAAAATCGTCTGGAACATAAAAGTTGCAGGCGATTTTTTTAATTCCTGACAATAGAATATCCGTGGAGAGTGTGTTCTATTGTACATAGGAAAATTACATATGATTGACAGAGAATATAGTTTTGATTATATTAAATTTAGTACCACAAGTGAAAGTTTTGAGCGGGAAATATAGACACAACACTAGTAACTATTGGGAATTGGGGTTCGCATTATGCGCAGGGAACGCAGAAATGGGGTTATTATGTCAGAATCATATGCAGTCAATGAAAAAAGAGAACTGATCTTGCAGAAAGTCAAGGAGTTTATTGTGGCACACGGTGGGATCGTAAAGAAAAATCAGTTGGAAGAATTGCACATTGATTACCGGAGAATTCTCGATTTTGTGGAAAAAGGGGACCTGATCCGGATCAAAAGTGGATATTATACCATTCGCATCGGGGATTATTCGGAGGATGAACTGATTGTAAAATTATTTCCGGATGCGGTGCTTACGATGGAGTGTGCATTGTATGCGTATGGCTATATCAAAAGAAAACCATACGGATATCAGATCGCAGTGGATAAAAATACGTCGAAATCCAGATTTAAGCTGGAGTTTCCGCAGGTCACACCGTTTTATGCGGAGCCGGAGACGTTACAGTCTGGTGTGGACAGGATCGACTTTGGAAATGCAAAGATGCAGATTTTTGATAAAGACAGGCTGATCTGTGAGTGTCTGAAATATGAAGATAAGATGGAACGGGCAGTTTTTCAGGAAGGTGTTCTTTCGTATATAAAAGATGAAAAAAAGAATATAGCAAATCTGATGAAATACGCCAGAGAACGCCGTGTGGTGAAAAAAGTACAATCGATGATAGGGGTATGGCTTTAAATGGAGGATAAAAAATATAAAATAGCGGATTTACAGGAAAAAAGTGAAGAATGGAAGATACCATTTTCAAATCTGCTTGCCGGATTTGTTTTGGAAGAATTTATGCTCAGATTTTCCGCTTCTGAATTTAAAAATCGGTTTTTATTACGGAATGGAACCGTGTTGGGATTAGAACAGTACCGCAAGAAAAATATACTGAAGCTGGACTTTTTCTGTGAGCCGGATGAGCGTATTCCGGAAAAGCTGTTGCAGCTGTACCTGCAAAAGAAAGAACAAAGTCCCGTAAGATGGAAAGGAACGATATCCTCGCAGCAGGCGGGGACATGTCTGGAACTGCAGGGGCAGTTTGAGGAGATGAAGGTTCCGGTGACTGTCGGTATTCATTTTATGCATCTGGGAAAAATCTGGGGACTGGTCGAAAGACAGATTCCATTTTTGATGGATGAGACAGTGCAGATCGAATGGAAGGAATTTCCGGCGGAACTGGTGCTGGCAAAACAGATTTTTGTGATTCTGCGGGATATGGAACTGATCCCGGATATGGAAATATACAGGGAAGTATTTTTTATATTGCGAAACGAAACCTTAAATGGAAGACATGTATGTGAGCTGCTCGAAGATATGTGCAAAACCGAAGAAATGATCCCTGATATGGAGCGCGCGGAGCAGATTTTTTCCTACCGGGATTATCCTTATATGAAAAAGCGCTGGGAAAAGTTTTGCAGGCACAGTGCAATCGCCGGGACGGAAACTTTAAAATGGGAGGAGGAGATGGAGTGTTTTCATCATTTCCTTGGAGATATGTGGGAGGCTGTCTGCAGGGACGAAGTATTTTTTGGAGACTGGATGCCGGAACTGGCGCGTTTCCTTGGGTAAAGCGGTCGCAGACAGATTTCGGTGTTATAACTGAAGATAAATTTTCAGTGCCTGATAATAATCCTGTCTGGTATCTAAGTTGAAAAACTGTCGGTCTACCGGAATGTCTGTGCAGGCGGCAAGTGCTTTTTCCGTCACGCAGACTGTTTTGCATTTTTCGCGAAGCGCATCAAAGGTAAACTGACGGAGAATGAGGCTTTTCCCGATCGTTGGAATACAGTTTTTTGAATAGGCGGCGGTAGCAGGATCTAAGTAGCCTGCTTTTCCGCGAACCATGCAGATATCTGCATCGCCGATCGCATCTAAAAGTGCAATTCCGGTTTCCGGTTCCATAAAAGGGGTATCCACGGACATAAAGAAAGCGGCATCCTCATTGATCATGGACAGACCGGAAAAAACGCCGGACATCGGTCCGGCATTGCCGTAGATATCCGCAATCTCCGTGACCGGGAGATTCAGATGCGCATAATCTCCAATATATTTTACGGAGAGATATATGGTTGAAAAATATGGTTTAAATTTGTGTACAAGATATTCTAAGAGGCAGCAGTCACCAAAAGGTAAAAGTGCTTTATCCGTTCCCATGCGGACACTGTTTCCACCGCAAAGGATCACAAGTGCGTAATTCATAATAGATCTATTACTCCATTCTTTTCCAAAGATGTTCTTATTTTAAAGTAGTCAGGCTGGTATGTAAAGTGTTAAAATAAATGTGTAAGCAGAAAGGCGGTAGCAGATGAGGTATTTAGATCAGGCATTAGAGACATATGGGAAGAGTGATGTCTATCCGTTTCATATGCCGGGACATAAAAGAAATCCGCTGCCTTTTCCGGAAGTATACGGGATAGATATTACGGAGATCGATGGGTTTGACAACCTGCACCACGCAGAGGGAATTTTAAAAGAGGCACAGCAGCGTGCGGCTGATCTCTACGGTTCTGCACATTGTTATTATCTTGTCAATGGCAGCACCTGCGGGATTCTTGCATCAATCTGTGCAGCAGTGAAAAAACGGGGCAGGATTCTGGTAGCCAGAAATAGCCATAAAGCGGTATATCATGCCCTGTTTTTATCGGAACTGACTGCAGAATATCTTTATCCGGCGGTGACAGAATGTGGGATTCAGGGACAGATCACACCACGGCAGGTGGAGGATGCACTAAAAAAAGATCCGGAGACCTCGGCAGTCGTGATCACATCGCCGACGTATGAGGGGGTTATCTCTGATATTGAAGGAATCGCCAAAGTCGCGCATGTGCACGGGATTCCGCTGATCGTGGATTCAGCACATGGAGCACATCTTGGATTTGGAGGGGAATTTCCGCAAAATGCGGTAAGGCTCGGAGCAGACGCCGTGATCGAGAGCCTGCATAAGACACTTCCATCTTTTACACAGACGGCACTGCTTCATTTAAATTCAGATCTGATTTCAAAATCACGCATAGAAAAATATCTTGGAATTTATGAAACAAGTTCTCCTTCGTATATTCTTATGGCGGGAATGGAAGTATGTATCCGTACCGTAAAGGAACATGGAGCGGAATTATTTGACAATTACAGACACGAATTAAATAAATTTTATAAAAACTGTGAAGATTTGAAAAGACTGCATGTGATGACAGGGAAGGATTTATCCAAAGAAGAGGCATTTGCCTGGGATGATTCTAAAATTGTTATATTTGTCCGTGACAGCAGCAAAAGCGGTGAGTGGCTGTATCAGGAATTACTTTTAAAATATCATCTTCAGCTTGAAATGGCATCCGGAGATTATGCGCTTGCGATGACAAGTATTATGGATCAGGAAGAAGGATATCAGAGATTGTCGGCTGCACTGCATGAGATTGACAGGGAACTGTGTGGCGCAGGTACTGCAAAAAAGCAGCAGGCTATGAATGAAAAAAAGGTAAGATACGGAAATGAGACGGATGGTTCGATGGAAAACATGTATGAACAACAGGTTCACAGAGGTTCTTTCATAAAAGAAGTTTACCGTCCTAATCCACAGCAGATGCAGATCTATGAAGCGGAGGAAAAAGAAACCGCAGAGGTATCTTTTGACGAAGCAGCAGGCAGGATTTCAGCAGATTTTATCTTTCTGTATCCGCCGGGAATCCCTTTGATCGTTCCAGGGGAGGCCATCACCGCAGAATTTATTGAAAGACTTCGCACCTGTATCAGTTTGAAATTGAATTTACAGGGGAGCACGGATCTTTTTGCGGAGCGGATAAAGATTGTATATTTTTAAAGACTATATTATACTGATAAGGCAGGACAAATGGGAAAAATATATTACATGATGGGAAAAAGCTCATCCGGTAAAGATACTTTGTACGGGATGCTGATGAAAGATGAGAAACTCAGGTTAAAGACTGTGGTTCCGTACACGACAAGACCGATGCGTGCCGGGGAAGAAAACGGTGTATCATATTATTTCTGTGATGAAGATACAGTGGAAAAGCTTGAAGCAGAGGGGAAAATTATCGAATTGCGTGCGTATCATACGATCCACGGCATCTGGAAGTACTTTACGGTGGCAGACCATCAGGTTGATTTAGACCATCAGAGTTATCTTCTGATCGGAACGTTAGAGTCCTATCTTAAGATACGGGAATACTTCGGAACGGAGAGCGTTGTTCCGATATATATAGAAGTAGAGGATGGTATGCGCTTACAGCGTGCGCTTGAGAGAGAGCGGAGGCAGGAAAATCCGAAATATGAGGAATTATGCCGGCGGTTTCTTGCGGATGAAAAAGATTTTTCCGAGGAAAAATTAAAAGAAGCAGGAATCACAAAAAGATTTTGCAATGAGTCGTTAGAAGAGACGGAGAATGCGATCGCTGCGTATATCGAAGAGCAGGAATAGTTACTTTTTTACAGGAAGAAGGTGTCAGCCTTGGATATTAACAAATTAAATCATGTAACAGAGGTTACACAGGTACCGGATACCAATCAGAATGTACAGGGAGATGGTTCCTTTAAGTTTACGCTTGCGAGTGCGATCACGGATGCGGATCTGCAGGCAAAAGTGGACATGCTTCTTTCTGACATTACAGCGCAGGGCAACCGTATTGCGCAGCATATGGATATCCGTGATATGAAAAAATACCGCGGTCTGATCCGCGAATTTATGAATGAAGTGGTATTCCGGTCCCACAAGTTTTCCAGGGAGAATTTTCTTGACCGGAGAGGACGCCACAGAGTGTACGGTCTGATCAAGCTGATCGATTCGAATCTGGATGAACTGGCGCAGGAGCTGGTAAAGGATGAGAAAGACCACATCGCGATTTTAAGTAAGATCGGAGAGATAAGGGGATTGATATTAGATATCCTCACCTGATCTTTTTTGGATGTGGATTGGATAAACGGCGCACGCACATGGCGGGAAATCTGGTAGCAGAAAAGAAAACATGAAAAATATGTGCAGAAATGAGGATTTATATGCCAGCATTTAAGGACATCGTTGGACATGAGCAGATCATAGAACATCTGCAGAATGCGATTACCATGGATAAAGTTTCACATGCTTATATATTAAACGGACCGGACAAATCAGGAAAAATGATGATCGCAGAAGCATTTGCACAGACGCTGCAGTGTGAGGCAGTAAATAAAAAGTTAGAGGAACTTGCAGGTGAGACAGAATCTGAAAGAATAGAAAATAAATTTACAGCGGAGCCATGTATGGAGTGTCATTCCTGTAAACAGGCGGCGGGCAAAAACCAGCCGGATATCATCTATGTCAGCCATGAGAAGCCGAATACGATTTCGGTAGACGATATCCGTACACAGTTAAACAATGACATTGTCATTAAGCCATACAGCAGCAAACATAAGATTTATATTGTGGATGAAGCGGAAAAAATGAACCAGCAGGCGCAGAACGCACTGTTAAAGACAATCGAGGAGCCGCCTGCATATGCGGTGATCCTGCTTTTGACCACCAATGCGGAGAGTTTTCTTCCGACGATCTTATCCCGCTGTGTGACGCTGAATTTAAAGGCGGTGCCGGATGAGAAGATCAAAAAATTTCTGATGGCACATTACCAGATTCCGGATTACCAGGCAGATGTCTGCGTGGCATTTGCACAGGGAAATGTCGGAAAAGCGATCCAGCTTGCAGCTGTCTCTTATACACATCTCCGAGCCCACGAGACGGAGCTACATCTC
>ENA-OZDZ01000484-OZDZ01000484.1-human-gut-metagenome-genome-assembly--contig:-NODE-484-length-16387-cov-5.169238_pt1 | contig 16387 bp, 9 predicted proteins | sample MGYA00245059_ERZ653591 | MGnify/ENA primary metagenome ERZ653591 (study PRJEB26926, sample SAMN06164985) | human gut metagenome | biome: ENVO:00009003; feature: ENVO:2100002; material: ENVO:00002003... | reverse complement strand
ACGAGATGTAGCTCCGTCTCGTGGGCTCGGAGATGTGTATAAGAGACAGCGCGTGCAGCGCTTAAAGGTAATGCCGCACACACGACCGGCCTCGTCCAGGTGAACCTCCTTGGGACCCCAACCGCAGCTGATGTGAGCGCCGTCCTCAACGGCCTCGCGACGCTCCTCCTCGCTGGCGGGCATCTGGGCCTCGCTCTCCAAGCAGAACATCTCAACGTGCGCCGATCCCAGACGGCAGGCGTTGCGGGCGACATCGATCGCCACGTTACCGCCGCCCACCACGATGGTACGGCCGGGCAGGGAATCGATCTTGCCGCTGTTAACCTCGCGAAGGAAGTCGACGGCCACGGTCACGTCCTCGGCACCCTCGCCCGGAATGCCCGCAAGGCGGCCGCCCTGGCAGCCAATGGCAACGTAGAAGACCTTAAAGCCCTGCGCGCGCAGCTCGTCGAGCGTCACGTCGCGACCGACTTCCACGCCATAGCGGAACTCGGCACCCATCAGGCGAATGATCTCGACCTCGGCCTCGATGACGTCCTTCTGCAGCTTAAAGCTGGGAATGCCGTAGGTGAGCATGCCGCCCGGGCGCTCGTTCTTCTCGAACACGACAGGCTTGTAGCCCTTCTCGGCCAGGTAGAAAGCGCAGGACAGGCCGGCCGGACCGGCACCGATAATGGCGATCTTCTGATCGAAGCCGCCGGCGCGCGTCGGCGTCACCACGGGTGGGACATAGCGGGTCGCGGCATCAAGATCGCGCTGGGCGATAAACTTCTTGACCTCGTCGATAGCCACGGCGGCGTCCACACGGCCACGGGTGCAGGCATCCTCACAGCGGCGGTTGCACACACGGCCGCAGATAGCGGGCAGCGGGTTCTCGCGCTTGATGAGCGCCAGCGCCTCGTCATAGCGGCCCTGCGCCGCGAGCTTTAAGTAGCCCTGGACGGCAACGTGCGCGGGGCAAGCCGTCTTGCAGGGCGCGGTGCCGGACTCGTGCGTCTCGATACGGTTATCGTTGCGGTAGTTGGGCGACCACTTGGTGTGGTCCCACTTGGTGGCATCGGGCAGCTCCTGGCGCGGATACTCGGGCACCTGTCCGCCGGCCTTTTTGCTGCAGAGCTTCTGGCCGAGCTTGGCGGCACCGGCCGGGCACACCTCAACGCAGCGACCGCAGGCCACGCACTTGTCCTTCTCGACCTTGGCGACATAGGCCGAGCGCGACAGGTTGGGCGTGTTGAACAGCTGCGAGGTGCGCAGGGCATAGCACACGTTGACGTTGCAGTTGCAGATGGCGAAGATCTTGTTCTCGCCGTCGATGTTGGTGATCTGGTGCACAAAGCCGTTGTCCTCGGCCTGGCGCAGGATGTCGTAAACCTCGTCGCGCGTCACGTAATGGCCGCGGTCGGTCTCGACCACGTAGTCGGCCATATCGCCCACGGCGATGCACCAATCGGCCGGGTCGTCGGCGCAGCCCTCACCCATCACGCGACGGCTCGCGCGGCAGCTGCAGGTGCTAGCGGCATATTTGCCATCGTATTTGTCGAGCCAATGCTCGATATGCTCGATCGGCACCGACGTGCTCGCGGCATCGATAGCCTTCTCGACCGGAATGACATGCATGCCGATGCCGGCACCACCGGGCGGCACCATCGGCGTGGCCTTGGACAGCGGTCCCTTGGACGCCTGCTCAAAGAACTTGGCATAGACCGGGTGCTCCTCGAGCTGGCTCACGCGCATGTTGAGAAACTCAGCGGAACCCGGCACCAGCATGGGCAGCACCCACTGCTTGGCGCGCTCGGGGTTTTCCCAGTTGTACTCGAGCAGGCCCGTGTAGCTCATATCGTCGAGCATCTTCTCGATATCGGCTTCGGGCATGCCGGTGAGCTTGACCATCTCGGGCAGCGTATAGGGACGGCGCATCTTCATCTTGCAGAGCACTTCGGCCTGCTCGTCAGTCGCGGCCTCGGCAAACGACCAGTACTCGTAGCCCAGCAGCTCATCGCGATGCAGCAGACGGTTGGTGCAGTGCTCGCACAGTTTGACGATGGCCTCGCGCGGATGCTCCGGCAGCGGCGGCACGAACTCCGAACCGATGTCGGGCTCGGTGTAGCTAATCCCCGGTCCGTTGAGAATCATGGTTGTCCCTTCTCTTGCCACAGCCCGGCGAGACCGCGGCACCCCTCTTTTTTGCAGGCCGGGCATGCCCCCCCGCCATTAGTTGACATTGTGTCAAAAATAGTATTGACGAACCGTCAACAATATTCAAGACTGTTAGGCGAACGGTCAGGCAAAAGAGGATGAAAAGCGGCAAAACATGAGCAACAACACAGCAGATACCTCTGTGGTCGATGCCGTCCCCGCATCCGATAGCGCGGCAAAGCGCTTGACGGGCGACGAACGCCGTCGCGAGATCCTCGCCGCCGTGCGCACCGTGAGCTCTGAGCTAGGCGTGTCGCATCTATCCGTCTCGGCCGTGACCAAGCGAGCCGGCTGCACGCGCTCATTGTTCTACCACTACTTTGCCGACATGGACGCCGCTGTCACCGCCGTCATGGACGAGGCGATCGACGGTTTTATCTCCGAGCTCGAGCAGTGGAATGCCAACCGCACCGTCGGTGATATCGAGGGCGCACTCGACACCGTCGCCCCGCTCTTTAAGCGCCTGGTCGTCAGCGGCCACGAGCTGCCGAGTACGCTCACCTCAAGCAGCGGCGCGCTCTACGGCGGCTTTTTGCACAACGTGGTCCAGCGTGTGGCGCAGTATATCTGCGACACCACCGTGGTGGATTTTGCCGCCCATCATGAGCTACGCATCGACCATGTCTACGAGACGTTCTACACCCTCATCATGGGGTTGTTGATGTATATCCGCACGCACCCCGATGTGCCCGACGAGACGGTCAAGGAAATCATCGCCTCGACACTCCACATCGAGGGCTATACCGCCAAGTATCCGGAGCGCAAGCCCCAGAACTGACGACATTTGGCCAAACTGCCCGCGATCAGAAGAGGGGCCGCGGGCGTGTGAAAGGAGAGCAGCATGCTGTTCGATGTTTGGGGTAGCGATACCCTTATCCACTGGGCCGGCTGGGCCATGGTCTTTATTGGCCTGATCGTGCTCAACGAGGTCGGCCGCCGCACCAAGCTGGGCGCGGCAATCATCTTTGGCGTGGCTCCGCTGGCCATGACCATCTACTGCGCCGCCATCGCCATCGGCGTCTCGCAGGGTGCCGAGTGGGCGCTCACCAACCCCACCCATGTGTACCAGAACAGCTGGTTCCACTACGCCAAGGTATACGCGGCGCTGGCCGGTTGCTGGGGCTTCATTGCCATTAAGTACCAGTGGGGCAAGATTGGCAAGGCGCATTGGTTCCGCGCATGGCCGTTTGTGATCGTCGCCATCAACATCATGATCGCCGTCGTGTCCGACTTTGAGAGCGCCTATCACTTCTTTGTCCTGGGCGAGTCCACCTGGGTCACCTCCGAAGGTGCTACGCAGCTGGCCGGCTGGAACAACGTGTTCAACGGCATCGCCGGTATTATCAACATCTTCTGCATGACCGGTTGGTGGAGCGTCTACGCCTCCGAGGATCAGACCGACATGCTGTGGCCCGATATGACCTGGGTCTACATCATCGCCTACGATATCTGGAACTTCTGCTACACCTACAACTGCCTGCCCACCCACTCCTGGTTCTGCGGCTTTGCGCTGCTTCTGGCGCCCACCGTCGCCGCCTTTATCTGGAACAAGGGCGGCTGGATCCAGAACCGCGCCTTTACGCTGGCCATTTGGTGCATGTTTGCCCAGGTGTTCCCGTACTTCCAGGAGGAGTCCATCTTTGTGACCCACTCCACGCTCGACCCCGGCGCCGCTACCGCGGTCTCGATCGCCGCTCTGGTCGCCAACGTCGCCGCGATCATCTACATCGCCTACCGCGCCAAGAAGCTCGGCCGCAATCCCTACAAGCAGGATGTCTTTGAGGGCACCAGCGATTGGGAGAAGGCTACCGCTCGCCGCGCCAAGGTGGATTACGCGCACGCCGAGTAACGTGTTGGTCGCTGTTGGCAGTTGGGCATAGGCCCGCCCGTCAGGATTTTCATCCAATGTCTCGCAGAGCCCCCGGAAAGCGTTTCGCTCGCTTTTCGGGGGCTTTTGTCGTTGCGTCTCTATTCATCTATTCAAAAACATACGCATATATAAAATCGGATTTCAAATCATGCGGCGGCTCTATGGGGTCCCGTTTTTGGGTACAGTGTTGTCCCGATATTGAGCTTGGGGGATATATGAAAGATGAGACGATGGGCCAAGAGGATGCGGCCCAAGATGCAGAAGCGTGTGCCGAGGCCCTGGAGAGCCTAGACCGGATTTCGCTTGACGATGTTGCGTTTGACGATTCGAGCGTTGATGTGCAGGATGAACCGGAAATCGAGGCACAGCCCGATGATCAGGATGCAGGCGACGTTGAGCCTGCCGAAGATGAGGCAGGTCACGAAGACACCGAAAGCGAGGCCGACAACCAGCCCGAATCCGACACGGGCGAGGAAACCATCTTGCTCGACAGCTTGCCGGCCGAGGATTCGCTGACCCGCGAGCTTCCTGGCTTAGGCTCTGCGCCTGCCGTGGACGAGACCATCGCCATGGGCGATATTCCCCTGCCGTCCGTTCCCTCGGCACGCGAGGCCGAGGTTCGCCATCGCAAAATGTCGCCCAAGCGCCGCAATCTGATGGTTGCCGGCGTCGTAGCCGTCGCGCTTGTTGCCGGCGGCGCAGGCTATGCTGCCTGGAACGGATATCAACAAGAGCAGGCTGCCGTGCTTGCCGCAAACGCCCATACCATGATGTCGGTGCAGATTGGCGTGCATGCCGCGGGCCTCGACTGCTCAACTGGCTCCAAGATTCCCGTGCAGGTGAGCGGACAAGATTCCGACGGTTCTTCCGTGAGCGAAACGCTCTACGTTGACGAGCGCGGCCGCGGCATCAAACTGCTGCCCGGCGATTACACGCTCTCCATCGCCGCCTCCCCCATCGCGGCCGACGGCACCATCTATACCGTCCCGACCACCAAGACGCAGGTCGCCGTTAAGAGCGATGGACAGGATTTAAGTGCCCAGGCCACCTTTAAGCTCAAGGTGCCTTCGGCCGACACGGTGACTGACGACCAGATCGATGCCGCCGCCAAGTATGCCGAAGAGGGCGGTGCGAGCTCCGCCGCGGCTGCCAAAGTGCTCCAGCAGGCAGCAACCGCGCGGCGCGACGCCGCCGTCAATGCCGTGAGCGCGCAAAAGGCACAGGCATCCCGTGATGCTGACGCTCGCCACAAGGCAACCGACCTTTACCAGCTCGATATCCCCGTCGAGTGGTACGGCAAGGTCGAGACTTGGCAGAATGGCAGCACACTATGCATCTATCTTGCCGGCGACAGCGATACGCCGATCGTGACGCTCGTCGCGGTGCGCGAGGGCGAGAGCTTTACGCCCGATGAGGGCGATACGGTTTTGGGTGCGGCCAATCTAGGCAACGGCTACACCGTCTACGCCAGTGGCTCCGTTTATCCGTATGTGGTGCCCCAGACCATCAACGGACGCACGCAAGACCCCGCGTCGACCTACCCCATGGACACTGCAGTTGAGCTTATCGAGCTTACGACCGGCAACCGCTATACCTATAGCCAGATCAAGAACGTGCTGGTCGGCAAAGACGGCAAGGCCGACGCCGCCACCAAGCTCGAATGCGACTACCTCGCCCAGATTCTCCTGCCGAGCATCAAAGCCCAGGACTAGCCTGGCGCAGCAAGGTGCTCCCCAACCGTGATGAAGGAGCCAGGAGGTCCTGACCCCACAGGTCCATAGATGATTAGGCAAGGAGCCACTTCCATGCGGGCGTAACGTGCACCACACCGTGCTCGCATGGAATATCGGTCTGTTCATCCATGGTAACGATTGCCGACTCGCCAAGATCAAACTGGGCCATCGAGGCATCAAGCGCGGCAATTTCGCGCTCGCGCGTTTTCTCACTTGCCATATCCGCACTCACCTGAATCAGGCTATAAGCCCGCATGAGAAGCGCGTCCCCAGCCACAAAGTCCACCTCATGGCTTTTGCTCTTCTCTTTGATCAGCAGGCGGCAGACCGAGCCGGTCCTCACCGCGGGAGTCCTTCTTCTTAGCGCATTGAACACTGCGGTCTCGAGCCTCTGGCCCTGGTCCAATGCTGATGCGGGAGAGAATGCTCCAAACATCGCAGGGTCGACAGCGTAGACCTTAGACGCAGACCGCATGTTATTTGCCAGTGAACGCGTGAACTCCGGCACAGAAAATAACAGGTAGGCGTCCTCATAATACTCAAGTAAGTCGCTGAGCGAATTACGACTGACGGGTATCTGTCTGCTCTTGAACTCGTTGTACACTTTGTTCACTGACAGCTCTCGTCCCGAAGATGCCATACACCGCGTCAAGAACAGCGATGCCAGGCGAGGGTTCTTGACGTCGTAACGTTCAACGACGTCCATGGCGACCGTTCGCGAAGCATATTCCTGTAGCAGCTGAATCGCGTCTGCAGGCGTCTGCTCAAGTGTCGCGATGAATCCCCCTCGTTCAAGATACCCGATCAGATGATGTCGAAGCAGCGCTGCATCGCTCGGGGAAAAGGTCGCATCTGGCTCGGGAACGCTCCCCGTCTTATATCGAACGTATTCCGAAAAACTCAACGGAAAAAGCTCTCGCACAAGAGAACGACCCCTGAACTCGCTCTTAAGTTCTGAGGACAGCATCTTAGAAGAAGATCCCGTCACATAGACGGTCGCTTTCTCCGTATCGACTACACGCCGCAGAAACGCACCCCATTCGGGAATTTCCTGGATCTCGTCAAAGAAAATGTAAGCGCCCTCGGTTCGAGCAGCAGGATACAGCGCATAGAACGTGTCGAGCACGTCCGCCAGCAACGATGACTCATACGGGCGCAAGCGCTCGTCCTCAAAATTAAAGTAAAGCATCCGGTCAAGCTCGACGCCCCGGCCCTGAAGCCGCTGCATCTCCTGATACAGGCGATATGTCTTTCCACAACGGCGGGCCCCCACAACCACATTTACGATGTTGTCGCGCTTTGGCTCCTGTGGGTTTCCCAGATCAAGGTCTCGCTCAAAGACCTGCGGAACCCCCTGCTGTTCAAAGTCCTTTATTTTCTGGGCGATCAAGTCGTTGAATGCCATGATTCTCCAATCTTGCTCTCTAGCTAATCAAAATAATAGCGATTCTTGATTAATTATAGAGCAAGATTATGTCTAACTTGATTAACACTTAAGCAAGTTTTTTCACTAGTACTGCTCGAAGGATGCCGAGTGGCTGAGAGGACAACCAAGCTCGAATGCGACTCCCCGAGCAGTCGATTTGGGACGGGGATATTATGACCACCCTACAAAAGTTAGCGCCACGGGTCGGCTTCGAACAGCGGCTCGCGCTCGGGGCGGCGATCGCTGTAGGGATCGTAGCCGTCATCGTCCTCGTTCTCGGCACGGATGTAGGGGTCGCGCGGCTTGGGCGCCGGCTTAGGCGAAACCTTCGATGCGGCGGGCGCTGTCTCAGCCGCCGGTGCGTTAGCCTTGTTCTCGTCTTTCATCTGCATAGCTCCTTGCATCGCATCCGTTCAACATCATCGATTGTCGCACGAAAAAGGGCGGCGGACCCAATTGGATCCGCCGCCCTTGGCGTTTAGAGACGGCTGGCAGATTTTAAGGCATGTCCTAAAGATCTACTCGGCGTCGGGGACCTCGTAGGTGGCCGCCGGCGTGTTGTCGCACACGACGGTAAAGCCGCCGTCCTTGTCGACATCGACCGTCACCTGATCGCCCTCGCGCACCGTGCCGTCGATGATGGCGGCGGCGATGGCATCGACAACCTCGCGCTGCACCAGACGCTTGAGTGGGCGGGCACCAAAGACCGGGTCCAAGCCGCCCACGGCGAGCATCTGCTTGGCCGCCGGGGTGATGGCAAGCGTCATGCGCTCCTTGGCCAGGCGTGCGCGGACATCGGCAAGTTGGATGTCGACGATCTTCTCGATCTGCGCCATGCCGAGCGGATGGAACACCACGATGTCATCGATACGGTTGAGGAACTCGGGGCGGAAGGTCTGAGCCATGGCCGCGTCAACCTGATGACGCATCTCCTCCTCGTCCTTGCCCGAAAGCTCGGCGATAGCCTTAGAGCCCACGTTGCTCGTCATGATGATAATCGTGTTCTTGAAGGACACCTGGCGACCCTGACCGTCGGTCAGACGGCCGTCATCGAGCACCTGCAACAGCACGTTGAATACATCCGGGTGAGCCTTCTCCATCTCGTCGAGCAAGATCACGGAGTACGGACGACGGCGCACAGCCTCGGTGAGCTGACCGCCCTCGTCGTAACCCACGTATCCCGGGGGCGCACCGATCAGACGCTGGACGCTGAACTTCTCCATGTACTCGGACATGTCGATACGCACGAGCGCGCGCTCGTCATCGAACAGGCACTCGGCCAGCGCCTTGGCGAGCTCGGTCTTGCCTACACCGGTGGGGCCCAGGAAGAAGAAGCTGCCGATGGGCTTGTCCGGATCGGAGAGGCCCGCACGGCTGCGGCGCACGGCCGCGGCGACAGCGGAGACGGCCTCGTCCTGGCCGATGACGCGCTTATGCAGCTCACCCTCCAAGCCCTTCAACTTGTCGAGCTCGCCCTGCATCATCTTGGACACGGGCACACCGGTCCAGGCGCTCACAACCTCGGCAATCTCATCGGAGGTCACCTGTTCGTTGAGGCCCTCGCCGTCCTGCTGCTTTTGTGCCTCGAGCGCAGCCTCGGAATCCTGAATCTGCTGCTGCAGGCCCGGAATCACGGAGTAGCGCAGCTCGGACGCACGGCCCAGGTCGCCGTTGCGTGTTGCGCGCTCCTCTTCGCTCTTGGCCTCGTCGAGCTGGCCCTTAAGCTCCTGCACGTGATCGATGGCGTTCTTCTGGTTGAGCCAGCCGGCCTTTTGCACGTTGAGCTTTTCCTGGACCTCGGCAATCTCTTGGCGCAGGGCCTCCAGACGCTCCTTGGAGGCGTCGTCGGTCTCCTTCATGAGCGCCTGCTCCTCGATCTGCAGCTGGGTGAGCTGACGCGTGGTGGCGTCGATCTCGACCGGCATGCTGTCGAGTTCCATGCGCAGGCGGCTTGCCGCCTCATCGACCAGATCGATGGCCTTGTCGGGCAGGAAGCGGTCGGCGATGTAGCGATCGGAGAGGTCGGCAGCTGCCACAAGCGCACTATCGGTGATATGCACGCCGTGGAAGATCTCGTACTTCTCCTTAAGGCCACGCAGGATCGAGATGGTGTCCTCGACGGTAGGCTCGGAGACCATCACGGTCTGGAAACGACGGGCGAGCGCCGCGTCCTTTTCGATGTACTTGCGGTACTCGTCGAGCGTGGTCGCGCCGATCGCGTGCAGGTCGCCACGGGCGAGCGCCGGCTTTAAGATGTTGCCGGCGTCCATGGAGCCCTCGGTGGCACCCGCGCCCACGATGGTGTGGAGCTCATCGATGAACAGGATGACCTTGCCCTCGGATTTTTGCACTTCCTTGAGTACGGCCTTCAAGCGGTCCTCGAACTCGCCACGATACTTGGCACCGGCGACCAGCGCGCTCATGTCGAGCTCGATGAGGTCGCGGTCGCGCAGGGTGCTCGGCACGTCGCCGGCCACGATACGCTGGGCGATGCCCTCGACGATGGCCGTCTTGCCGACGCCCGGCTCGCCGATGAGTACGGGGTTGTTCTTGGTGCGGCGGGACAGGACCTGGATGGTACGGCGGATCTCGTCGGTACGGCCGATGACCGGGTCGAGCTTGCCGGCGCGGGCGAGGTCGCAGATGTTGCGGCCGTACTGTTCCAGTGCCTCAAACTGGGTCTTGTCCTCGGCAGACGTCACGCGGTCATCGCCACGCAGCTCCTCGTAGACCTGCTCGATGCGCTCCTTGGTGACGCCGGCATCGCGCAGCACGCGGCCCGCCTCGCCCTTGTCCTCGGCAAGTGCCATCAGCAGATGCTCGGTCACCACAAAGCTGTCGCCCATCTTGGTGGCCTTCTTCTCGGCCTTCTCGATGACGCGGACGAGCTCGTTTGACAGGCCCATCTGCTGACCCTCGCCCGAAACCTTGGGCGCGTGGTCAATGGCATCCTGCGTGGAACGCGCAAGCTGGGCCGGGTCGGCGCCGATGCGCTCGATGATCACGGAGATATTGCGTTCACCGGCACCGAGCAGGGCAGACAGCAGGTGAATCGGCTCCACCGCGCCGGCCTGCGCGTCGGCAGCCGTGCTCATGGCGGTCTGCAACGCCTCGCGCGACGTCATTGCTAGCTTATCGATTCTCATGGAATCACCTCTCTTGGGGTGGCCACCCTACGGGGCGGCTTCACGTTGTTCGAGAAGTATTGTTGCCAGCTTTGCGCGATCTTATACACAAATCTAAGTCTCTATATATAAGATTTTCTGAGTGATTGAGAGATAGGAGCAGGCACGCTCACCCGCTGCGGCCTCGTCCCCTCACTATCTCAATCTGTAACATCTAGCGACTGTTTATGGCTCCAGATGTTACAAATCAAGATGAAATGACCAGCGGCGCCCGCTTGTCTCAATCTGTAACAACTACTCGGCAAATTAGGGTCTAACTGTTACAGATCGAGACAAACCAAGAACCACCACAAAGGTGCCCGTCCCCTTTGTGGTGGTCCAGAGAAGGATCAGCCCCGATTAAAAGAGGCGACATCAAGCCCAGTCTACGTTTGGCGATCCCAAGATCCAACGAGAACACAGCGACAAAATCGAGAGCCACCGATAGCCCGTTCGCGCAGATATAGATGGAGATTCAAGACAAGGGTGCCGGCTTAAACGGCTTGGTTATCGTACGCCACAATACTCTCGTCATCATCCCTGTCGTTTTTATAGTGCTTATAGTGAAAATAGCGGGTTTAGTGAGAATAGTATTGCGCAAAACTCGTGAACTCAATTTTGACCCCTCGCCCAGAATGAGGGGAGGCAAATATTCCTATTAGAGATCAAATCGAAGCCCAATAGGGCCTTTTAGCCCTCTCATTCCGGGCGGTCGCTTTCTCTTGAATATTGTCGTAAGCTTGTATCATTTATCTTAATGATTGCATATTGCATGAGAGGTGCCCCACCGTGAAACGCTCCACCTATATCGGCCTGCTCGTCTTAGCGTTTGCAATTACCGCAGTCGGCATGGGCATTATCTATCTCGCATTTCTCCCTGCCTCGGCAACGCAGGCGGCGGTTGAAACCGTAAGCTACCCCATCGAAATCCTCACCGATATCGTCAAACCCGATTCAATCACCGTCGATTTCGACGGTACGCCCGCAGCGCTTGGGGTCAGTAACTATCCCCGAATCGAACTTGGAGCCACGCGCTATACCCAAGATGAGCAGCTTATCGGCAAGGCAACCAGTTTACTCAAAGGCAAGACGTTTAAGCGATGGTACGGCGCCGCAATATATCGAGCCAAGAAAGGCCAAATGAATGGCGGGTATTATTCGACCCTTGAACTCGATGCGGCAAACGGGAGCAGACTGTGCAACGTTTCATACGACCCCGGCTACGTGGACAACGAAGGGCCGGGAGTCTATATCTCGGATGGCAACGTGATCTACGTCATGGAAGGCGACCAGACGGCAGTCGTCGATTTTATGGATCGGTGTACCGAGGATGCCTACGAACAAACTTGCGAGCCCGATCCACAGACAGCGCGCGACAGTGGCTCAGCACGCACTTGGCTATTTGACGATGAAATAACCTGGGCCCCATCGAAATAAGGACCCGCCCAGGCAGGCACCTTTGTGGTGGTTTCGGTTCCGATGTTCCACTGTCTCGATCTGTAACATCTAGCGGCCCTTTTCAATCCTAGATGTTACAGATCGAGATGAGATGATCGGCGACGATTGTTTGTCTCAATCTGTAACAGCCGCTCGTCAAATAGGGGCCCAGATGTTACAGGTCGAGACAAACGGAACCACCGCAAAGGCGCCTACCCCTTCGTGGTGGTTTTCGACAAAAAGAAGCCGCCCCAATAAAAGGAGGCGGCATCAAACAAGTCTATTTATTAGCGTCCCTCAAGACCCAACGAAAACGTCGCAGTAGCCCCGGCCACACCTTTCCCTCGGGCGACCCTCGCGAAGCGCGTGAGCACGAGGGAAAGGTGTGGCCGGGGCGTACAGCAGAGTTACTCGGCAGCGGCCTTGAACTTGTTGTAGTTGATCAGGCAGCCGGCCTTGACGATGGCACGCTCCTCTGCCGTCATATCGGCAATGTAGAGCTCAATCTGCTCGACCGCACCATCGGCGCGAACCACGTAAGCGGCGATGTCCTTCAGGTCGCCGTCGAGCGCGGCGCGGATACCCGGCACAAAGACGTAGTCGCCCACCTCAAAGCTGGGCTCGGCCTCCATCTGGAAGGGCACCATGCCCCAGTTCATCACGTTGGAGCGATAGCGCTTGGTGGCGTACTCGTGGACGATGTTGGCCAGGCCGCCAATTACGCGCTGGCAGCTCGCGGCCTGCTCGCGGGCAGAACCGTCACCGGGCTTCTTGGCATAGAGCATGGAGCCGTACTCAGTCGCCTTGGCATCGGCCGCGACACCCGCGCCGGTCAGCGCCTCAAACACGCTGGCAAGCTCGGCATCGAGTGCCGCCAGGTCGCCCGCTGCCTCGCCGGCAACGCGGCGCTTTTCCACCGCGTCGACCTCCTTGGAGCGGCCCACGTAGGCAGGGTCGCGACGGCTGAGCGTAAACTCGGCCAGACCCAGCGGGTTGGAGCGGAAGGAGCTCGTCTCGCCCGAGGGAATGAGCTCGTCGGTCGTAGTGACCGGGTCCATGATCTTGGAGCACACCTTGAGCAGGATGTCGTCGCCGAGAGGCTCCATCGCGGGCCACGGCTTGATGTTGGGGCCCTCGACCAGCTCGTCGGCCGGCTCAGCCTTGCCAAAGCCCCAGTACACGCGCTTCTTGTACGGCGCGTCGTCAAAGGTGTACTCGCAGGCCTCGTCCCAAGTCTCCTCGGGCAGGTCGGTCGCCGGCGTCAGGACGCCGCCGTTGGCAGCCGTCGCCGCAATGGAGCGGGCGTCCATCAGGGCCACGGCGCTCAGCTGACCGTTGCCCGGCTTGGAACCCTCGCGATTGGGGAAGTTGCGCGTGGTGTGGCGGATCGAAAGGCCGTTGTTGGCAGGCGTGTCGCCGGCGCCGAAGCACGGGCCGCAGAATGCCGTGCGCACAATCGCGCCGGCCTCCATAAGGTCGTAGATGTAGCCGCGGCGTGTAAGCTCGAGTGCCACGGGCTGGCTCGTGGGATAGACCGACAGCGAGAACTCGCCGCAGCCGGTGTTAGCGCCCTTGAGCACGCGAGCAGCCTGGACCACGGAGTCGTAGTTGCCGCCCGAGCAGCCGGCGATAACGCCCTGCTGCACGTGCAGCTTGCCGTCGACGATCTTGTCGAGCAGGCTAAAGTGCGTCTTGCCCTCGCCGATCTTGGCGGCCTCGAGCTCCACCTCATGCAGGATGTCCTCGAGGTTCTCGTTGAGCTCGTCGATCTCAAAGCCGTTAGAAGGATGGAACGGCAACGCGATCATGGGCTTGATACTCGACAGATCGACTTCGACGCAGCCGTCGTAGTAGGCAACATCGGCGGGCTTGAGCTCGCGGTAGTCCTCGCCGCGACCGTGCATGGTCAAAAACGCGTGCGTGTCCTCGTCGGTGGCCCAGATGCTCGACAGGCAGGTGGTCTCGGTGGTCATGACGTCGACGCCGTTGCGGTAGTCGGTCGTCATGCTCGCGATACCGGGGCCCACGAACTCCATAACCTTGTTCTTAACGTAACCCTTGGCAAAGACGGCACGGATGATGGCGAGCGCCACGTCGTGCGGGCCAACGCCGGGGCGCGGAGCGCCCGTGAGGTAGATGGCAACGACGCCGGGATAGGCGACATCGTAGGTGTCGCGCAGCAGCTGCTTTGCCAGCTCGCCACCGCCCTCGCCCACGGCCATGGTGCCCAGAGCGCCGTAGCGGGTGTGCGAGTCGGAGCCCAGGATCATCTTGCCACAGCCGGCGAAATTCTCACGCATAAAGGAGTGGATGACGGCGATGTGCGGCGGGACGAAGATGCCGCCGTACTTCTTGGCAGCCGAGAGACCAAAGACGTGGTCGTCCTCGTTGATGGTGCCGCCCACGGCGCACAGCGAGTTGTGGCAGTTGGTGAGCACGTAGGGCAGCGGGAACTGCTCCATGCCCGAGGCGCGCGCCGTCTGGATGATGCCGACAAAGGTGATGTCGTGGCTCGCCATGGCGTCGAAGCGAATCTTGAGCGCCTCGGGGTCGCCGGACGTATTGTGTGCCTGGAGGATCGAATACGCGATGGTGCCGCGCTTGGCATCCTCGGGCGTCTGCGTAATACCGCGCTCGGCAGCCTCGGCCTCAGGCACAACCTCGCTGCCACCGCGCAGGTAGATGCCGTCCTCGTACAGCTTAACCATACTGTCTCCCACTCTGCCCAAAAGATTTGGGCGCATAGCATACATTCGTTCAATATCGTGCCATAGAACGGTTGCGAGTGGGTTACGAATCTACACGTTCACTTTATCTCAGTAAAGTACAGGACGAGCCGGGTGTGGGCAGGCAGATTTGGTACAAGAGTGCCCCTTCCGACCAGTCATTTAAGAACGTCCCCAATGACTACCCATAACAACGCCGATGTTTTGGCGCGGACAGACACTATGACCCAATCCGAGGGCACTAAAAAGATAGGAGCCCCCGCTCGTGACCGCGGGTCGGGGCTGCGACAATGATGTTGAAGTGCCATAGGCGCAGCCGCGCCGCAACGAGGTTGGGAGGCTCCCATGCCAAAGTATTCTACCGCGTTCGGGATGGACGTCCACCTGAGGTCGACCACCGTCTGCGCCCTCGACGCGGACACCGGCGAGGCCGTGACGAGGAGGTTCCCCGGCAACCCCTGGGGCGAGATCGCCGGGTGGATGGATGGGTTCCCCGGGCCGTCGCTCGCGGCCTACGAGAGCGGCTACCTCGGCTTCGCCCCGCAGCGGGAGCTCGCCGGGCTCGGCGTCGAGTGCGTCGTCGCCGCGGTCTCGAAGATCCCCAGGTCGGCCGCCGACTCGGCCTCCAAGAACGACAGGAACGACGCCGCCAGGATGGCCAAGGCGATACTCGCCCACGACATCTCCCCCGCATGGGTCCCCTCCCCCGAGGTCGAAGGCATCAGGGACCTCGCCGGCGCCTACGACGGGGCGACCGCGCGCCTGGCGACCGCCAAGCAGCGGCTGCTCGCCTTCCTCGCAAAGCGGGGGTTCGTCTACGGCGGCACCACGCCCGCCGGTAACCCGAGGAAGTACTGGACCTACGACTTCCTGAGGTGGCTCGACAAGGTCAGGCCGGAGGACGATGGCGGGGTTCGGACGCTCGCCGCCCTGAGGAACGAGGTCGAGGCCGCGGCGGAGGCCCGGGCGGACCTGCTCTCCGAGTACAGGGCCGCCGTGGATGCCAGCCCGATCGCCGCGGAGGTGGCCGCCCTCCAGTCGATCAAGGGCTGCGCCTTCGCGCTGGCCGCGGCCTTCTCGGCCGAGGTCGGCGACTTCACGAGGTTCCGTTCCGGAAGGCAGGTCACGGCCTATTTCGGCCTCGCGCCGAGTCAGAGGTCGAGTGGCGACTCCGTGCGGCTCGGAGGCATCAGCGGTGCGGGCAACGCGCTCGTGAGGAAGCTGGCCGTTGAGGGTTCATGGTGCTACGCCGCGGCACGGCACCAGCCGAAGCTCATGCCAAGGGACACGGGCGTGCCCCTCGAGATAAGGATGCACGGGAGGAAGGGGTCCGAGCGGCTCCTGCGGCGGCGCGAGGAGATGCTCGCCCGCGGCGTGCCCGCGGCGAAGGCCAACGCGGCCACCGCGGCCGAGCTCGTGAGGTGGCTCTGGGCCCTCGGCATGATGTGCCGGGAGGGCGCGGAATAGACACAGCCCCCGTCCCGGCGAGCCGGGCGGCCTTCGGGGATACCCCCTATTTCGCTGTGCGCGCGGAGCCCTCCGCATGCGCCTCGACAGACTTGGGGAACCCCGCCGAAGGAATGGAGTGCGGGCCGACAGAACGGTATCCGCGGATATGAGACTGAGCCGAAGGCGTCGACGACATGCCGGGGGCGGACCGGGACGGGTTCAACGGCAGGCCCCGCCGACCGATTGCAAGCGGTCGGCGGGGCCATTGTGGCTCTTGACAGCGGATTGGGTCATATGAGCGAAAACCCGCCAGAGCGAGCAAGGTGCCTTCAGGCAAAATGGCGCCACAGGTTGAGCATAAGTCAGCGAGCGGGCCGCATTTGAGA
>ENA-OZDZ01000483-OZDZ01000483.1-human-gut-metagenome-genome-assembly--contig:-NODE-483-length-16395-cov-11.207650_pt1 | contig 16395 bp, 20 predicted proteins | sample MGYA00245059_ERZ653591 | MGnify/ENA primary metagenome ERZ653591 (study PRJEB26926, sample SAMN06164985) | human gut metagenome | biome: ENVO:00009003; feature: ENVO:2100002; material: ENVO:00002003... | reverse complement strand
TTCATAGTAATTAAAATTTGTTGATTTTGTCATAATAAAAACTCCCTTTCTTGACGGACACACGCTGTCTCAAAAGAGAGTTGCTAAAACATTTGATTTGCTTTAAAATACAAATCTGATATGCTCTAACTGAATTACAAAACCTCACGGCTAAATGAATGCTTTGTAATTTACCAGCATGTGTTGGATTGCTTGGTTGCCTTCTTGGCAACTTTTTTATTTTCAACAACAAATAAAAATGGACTAAATAGCTTCGGTTAGCTACTTAGTCCATTGGATTTAATTTGTTTTTAATTATCCCTCACTTGTCCTTTTGGACTGGTTTGCGGTATAATTAACCTACAAGTTAAGAACAATGTTCAGTCGATTTTTTCCGGCAAGTCAAAGTCGACTGAATCTAAGTAGCTGTCTGGTAGCTACTTGCTAAACCTAAAATCCCTGATTCCTCGTGAATTGGGGATTTTTTCTGTTTAGCTTGATCTTTGTATTTGGTTGTCAAATTAATCTTAGTCTAGCATAGTGCTTACCTACCGGCAACTTTATTTGGTCTTGTATACTTTGCCAGCTTTTGGTTGAAACCAGTAAGCTGACATCACATATTTTTTATAAGCTCATTTAAAAATTTGGAGGCAGACTTAAAATTATGTTCTTTGGCTAGACCGTCAAGTCTTTTGCGTGCGCTAGGTTGAAGTGAAAAGGTATAGTTCTTAGTACGTTCCTCTTCATCTTTAAAAACAGGAATAACAAGTTGATCTTTAGTATCAGTTGGCTGTTCTGTTTCATTTTTTTGTAGTGCCTTTTTTATGTTTTTGTTCTCTGGATCGAATGCCATAGATAGTCCTCCTTTATAATTCATATGCACATACATTGAGTATACATGTAATTAATACGTGTACGGAACATTTATAGTTTTTCCGTGATTTCATTAAATGTTTTGTCCATACTATCAAAAAATTCATGCTGATCAATATATGTTTTGTGGTCTTCAGCCATTTTTGAAAGAGATTTTTTATCCAACGTTGAACGATTGAATAGCTCCTTTTCTGGAACTGTAGCCAATACACTGGGATCGCCTTTTAAGGCTTTTAATAACTCGCGAGATGATCTTGTGTTGTGTTTAATCATGTTGGCGATAAAAAATAATTTGGTCGTGACATAAGATTTTCTAGTAGAGTAGTCAATGGCTTCTTTGCGTAATTCGTTAATTCTTTCTTCTAGGTTAAATTTTGCATTATACCCATGTTCGCTAGGTGTGATTGGACTAAGGATAGCGTTACTAATGATTACTGCATTCTTGGTAGCAGTAGAAAAATCTGGGTGACAATCCAAAATAATATACTCGAATTTTCCTAAATTTAAACGTTCATAATTATCTGACAACCACATATAGAGGAACATGTTTTTGTTAGTCTTATTTTCAATGGAACGCTCAATATCGTCAAGGTGCATGTCTCCGGCAATTAGACTAATATAAGCACTTATTTCATGTATTTTGACTTTCCCTCGATCTAAGAAGATGTTGCCAACGGTGTCTTGATTGTCGTAAATGTTGTAAGTCTGGGTTAAATTACTTTGGTGGTCTAAGTCAATAAATAAAACATGCTTGCCATTTTTTGCTAACCATTCACCATAATTAAAAGCTAGGGTAGTTTTACCGACGCCGCCTTTTATAGCTGAAAATGTAATAATTTTCATTAGTGTCCCTCCTCATACATGCTAAGTAAGCTTAATAAATATCGTCACATGTACAATAACACATAACACGTATGTTTGCAAATGATACATATACATTATATTCATGAATTATTAGTATACACTAGCTAAGTGCCCTATCTCTTGATATTAAACTTTTTGCGATATCTGATAAAGGTCGTCCGTTTAATCCCAGTATTTCGAGCCACATCAATGTCACTCATGCCTGCCTGGTAAAGCTTAAAGGCATGTTGCAAGCGGGGATCATCTTGGGTGTATTGGGGTTTGCGCCCATGATATTTGCCTTAGCTAGGCAACAGGGTACAGTGGTTTGATTTACTTTACAAAACTTGCTGAATATATTTTTCCCTTTTTCAGCAAAAGAATAGTTAACTTTATCAGAAGTGAGGATTAGATATTTAACCTAGTTAAATACGGTTGGATTTGTACGCCAGATAACGTACAATATTACTGAGGTGATGAGAATGGCAAGAATTGAAGCTCGAATTGACGGAACTATTAAAAGTAAAGCCAAAGACGTATTGGCTAATCATGGTCTAACAATTTCTGATTTTATGCGCATGACATTAACAACAGTTGCTCATGATGGTTTACCTAAATATTATTCAATCCCTAATCGGCAGTTGAAAAATTAGATTCAAGAAGTTATTGATGATCTATTTGGAAAAGAAAAGCTACCCGAAGCCCGTAACCTTAAAGAATTAGATTAATTGCTTAGCTCCGATGACGCATTGGAGTCTTCAAAATAAATAGCGAGAGTAATTAAATATACCAAAGCTTTTAAAAAACAGTTTAAAAAGCGGCGCCAAGACCCCAAGTGGCGTTCAATATTTAAAAGTTCACTACCTCAAGAGCTTGATGATCAAAAGCGGAGTCCTTGGAAATATATTATTCAGTGTTTAATTGAAGATAAAACCATTCCAGATTATTTTTATCCGCATACTTTAGAAGGTGTTACAATGGAAAATCAAGAAACGACAAGAAAGAAAAATAGGTTTGATATGAAAAGGTCTTTCAGGCGGATTTCTGCTATCATAGCAACGATGGCTTTCACGACAGGTCTGGCCGCCTGCGGTTCCTCCCAGTCGACTGCCCCATCGGCGAACAAAGCCACTTCCTCTGTCACTGCCCCCCAGGGCTGGAAGAAGTTCACGTCCAAGGATCTGGGCTATTCCGTCTATTTCCCGGGCGTTCCGGAGAAGGACACCTATAAGGATCCCACTGGCGCTTATGCCCGCTATTCGACGGTCAATGACAAGGATCACATCAACTACGCTGTGTCCGTCACCAAATTCACTCGGAAGCAAGTCGAGGACTCCAAGGGGTTCAATGACGCGCAGAAACGTAAGGTCTTGACCAATGTCGCTCGTCTTCTGCAGATTGACAAGTATTCCTTCACCACCGTGGACGGGCATATGGCCATTTCCTACACCGGTCACGATAGCGAGGACTCCTCGGTGATCATGCGTCGAGAGGTCGTTTACTCGTCCACTGGCATCTATGGCCTCGAATCCTTTGGAACTTCCAGCTCGGAATACAAGCAGTTCGTCGATACCTTCCAGCTTTCCGAAGATACGCAAAAATGAAAGGAGGGCTTCCATGATTTTCGCCACTGGCTCTACCTTCTCCCAGAGGACGCCCACCCCGGATTGGATGGCTCCCGTCATGGGGGCGTGATCGGTCTGGCCATCATCGTCGTGATCGTCGCCGCCATCTTCGGCATTAAGGCCCATATCCAGGAAAACGATGTGCGCAGAAGCCTGGGTCCCCCTTTCCTACGGTTCCTTCGCCTCCGGCAAGAACCGCTATCTGCTCAATTACGTGCGCATCCAGCGCCCTTATGGGTCTTTGGCCGCCTACCTTTTCCGCTATGACGACCCCGTCGTCGATTGGCATCAGGCGGCCGTCTGCGACATCTTCCCCTGGCCAACACCCTCCAGGGTATGGTGGGCCTGCGAAGCCTGTACACCGATGAAGTCGTGGACTCCCACCAGATCATGATGATGAACGACTACATGCCCACGAAGGTCAACAACCTTTACAAGGCCTTGCTTCCCCTGGGATAGGCCCAATCCGGCCTTCCCCTTCCACCCGCCGTCTTCGTCGCGCCGGGTGGATTTTTGTTTTCATTTCTAATCTCCGCTAGAAGGACAGGAAGCAAGCTCTGCTTGCGCAGCCTTGCTCTCTTGAGACCTAGCCTATCTGTGGCTAAAAATCTCAAGAGAGTTAATCTCAATAGACCCACCATTTTATTAATCAATACACTATCAGCTAATGTACTCATTAATAAAACAGTGCAGACAGTTTAAACTCACCCCGCCCTTGTCCTTGTTTACCTCAGGGTTGGTTTTAGGTTTTCTCTGCATTCAAAGAGAAATCTTCTGCGAGGACCCGAAGAACTCGCCTAGTAAACAAGGTTGTCCGTAGCATTTCCGAGGCTTCCTATGCCACTCTTTTAGTATTATGTGATAAATACTGGGATTGGAATTCCCATGGTTGTTAACTACAATTCCTACACGTCCAAGGAATCACGGGCAATTTCGAGATGCGACTACGATGCAGTGCCACTGCTAGCGAGTTTAACGGTTGCGAACCAAAAGAAAAAGCCGACTAGATTAACTAGCCGGCTTTCGTGGTTTTAGGGTTTAATTTCATTGATAATTTTGTATAGCTATATCTTGAAATATCGGTCTATTTCATCTACAATTAACTGTATTAAAGAAATAGACAACCCCGATTGACTATGGTATCTAGTTAACCGGTAGCTCGTTAAAGTATTGGCGTACTTTAACGGGCTTTTTCTTTACTCTGATTTATTCAACTGCTTGTGAACGAAAAATGCTTACGTGTCTAAGTATAACCGTAGTTATCCTCAAATAGCAATAGTAATCATGATTATATGCTAGAATTAGCCTAAAGGAGGCTAAAACATGAGTAAAAGTAAAACATATACAACCTCAGAACTAGTAAGGCATTTTAACATCTCGGTAGTTTCAGCCTCACGCTTCATAGTAAAACACAAGTTAAAACCGGCTAAAACTGGTCAACACAATGCTAAATACTACGATGACGCGGCTTTTCAGCAGATGGAAGAGTATTATCAGAGTAAGCCTAAATCACCGAAAAAAACGACTTATGCAATAACTAAAGATGCAATTATTGATCAATTAAAGCCCCAAATCCAAGAACAAATCGCAACAATTGAGTTACTTAAACAGTAATTAACCATAAAAGATGAACAGATTGCCACAGCAAATAAGCTGGCTGACCAGGCACAACAATTGGATTTAACCACACATAATCAATCACAATTACCCAAAAAGCATTAACTAAAGAAACAAATAATGAAAGGCATGGTTGGCTTTGGAAAATAACGCATTAGCTAATAACGTCAAAATAACTAAATTAAAATATGGGCATACCAAATGCTATTTGTTACATGGAACTTCTAAATCACTTTTGATTGATACTGACTGGTCGGGAAAACTGTCTGCCTTTTATCATGCTTTAGGAGAGAAAAACTTAAGGGCTCAAGATATTAACTATTTGCTAATAACCCACTATCACCCTGACCATATGGGGATTGCTGCCAATTTAATGCACATCGGTATAAAGTTAATAGTTATGGATTGTCAGCAAAATTATATTCATCAAAGTGATCATATCTTCTATAAAGACAATGATTCATCATTTCAACCAATTGATGATCAAAAAGTTAAGGTGATAAAAATCAATCAAAGCCCTGAATTCCTGGCTTCTTGTGGTATCCCAGGTGCAATTATCAGTACTCCTGGACATACTAATGATTCAATATCTTTAATATTAGACAATGGTGACGCATTTGTTGGTGACCTTTATCCACAAAATCAAGTACCACTATATAACAATCCTGTTCTTACCAATAGCTGGCAAAAACTACAAGATAATGGAGCTTCACTGATTCATTTTGCGCATTATGCAGATGAATCCATAACAAGCAATAGATAAATAAAATCTATTTTTGATATACTTAAATAAAAAGTCGAGGTGGCCTTTATGTTTTTATTAAAACTACATGATTTAATCAAGCATAATTATGGAAATGGCTTGTATTCCAAAGATTACAGCTATAGGTCTAATAATTCTAATAGCCTATCAGACTTTAATAAAGGAAAGTTTCAAGCTCAGACTGATTATCAAAGTGGAAAAGCGTTCAAACACTATCCTAAATTACTATTTGAATTTTTAAATTTTGTTTTTTTACGAAAGATGCAGGAAATCGTAAATTTCATAAATGGATATAACTATGAAATGAAAAAACTGCAAAAAATGGATAAAAATTAGATTAGCTAATTATTCAAACTAGTGGTAGGGTTTCTGCAAGGTTAATATTCACTTTTGATATATCAGAAAGGAGCTAAATAATAACTAAACCTTATAAAGAGCCTCTTTATAATATAAGCCAACTGAAACTTGAAAGCGCAGAATGACGGGTTAAACCCGCGTGAAATACGGTATTAAAGGAAAATAGGGAACCCCTTCAGCTAGCTAAAGAGCAATACAAGAGTTGAAAAAATTAAATATTTAAGTTACTAAGACATGATTCTGATATGCCACCAGGGTCATGTCTTTTATTTTGAAAGAGGTTCGGAAGTTATTGAATATTGAACTAGGTCAAAGATAGTAACTTAAGTTCATCAAGATCACGGCATAATGGACGGTCACTGAGTAGTTCCGTTCTATGCAAGTAGAAGAAGCTTTCTACCGGTGCGTTATTAAGACAATTTCAGACTGTATCTAACCATTGTGAGGTGCTTTTTCTATGGGGTGAATTTACAATTGAAGTGCAACACAAAGTCCTATTTAGAATTTACACCAATTATACGGACATAACCTAATTTCTTATAGGCAGATGATAATCTATACACGTAAATCAAACCACCAATAGCCACAATCGCAACCACCGCCAAAACCGGCCCTTCATATGGCGTACCAATACTCGAGCGTCCAATTATTCTACCACCAAACATAACTACGACAATCCAAATGCACGCTGCCCACGTCACCTTATTCTTCGCTTTCTTTAGTTGGTCCTGCTTTTCTTGATCACTCATGGTTAACTCCTTTATCCTCAACTAATTGACCATCAACTAAAATTCCTAATTTTTCTAATCTCTTCTGAGTATGTTTCTCTACAATTGAGACCATCTTAAACAGAATGAACCACCCTTCAACGAACAGAGCTACGAAGGCAAATATTTTCAGAAAACTCTGCACTTCTAACCCACCTATAAAAAACCAGCAATATCCAGTCATCAAGTGAGTCCTCATTGCGCCGCTTACCATATTTGTTTCAAATGAAACCCTTAATTTACCGTCTTCATCTACCATAAAGGCTCTTGGATTTTTTTTAATTGTATATTCGCTAATAAACCATAATAATATATCACCGTAAATAATTTCTAATACTCCTATTACAAATATTATTCTGGCATAGGTGAAGAGACTAACATTATTATTAACGTTATATACATACATGGTGATAAATACAAGAAGGGCAATGAAAGCAAATATTGTTAAATAACTAATCGCTACAAAGATTAAATACGAATACTTTCCATCGTGATATAACCGGAATAAGGCGTAAGAATTACTGATAACTGATACAACAACTGTGGCCCAAAATAGGAAAATCGCTGTCTGCTGATCCATTTTATTCCCCTCCTGCAATAACGGTAGGATTTATTAGCTTATTAACTCCATAATCCCAGACCTTCCCCGTTGTTTTACCAGTTACTTTACCCAGCGTTTTACTAATGATCTTCTTATTGACCTTGCCATTTATATCTGACCCATCCATATTCAATGCTTTTGCCACCTTACTTCCTTCCTTTCTCTTTGCGCCATTTTTTAAACATTGCCTTAATTAATCCGTAAACTGCGATGAGAGGCATTACGCCAATACAATTGACAATCCAAAAGAGTGTGCTATTTCCAGCTCCCGTTTGTAGGCGGTTCTTGATAATTGGTAACCAAACAAGGGGTATATAAATCAACTCGAAAACTATAAAGCCGACAATTCCCCATAAATAGGTTTTATACGAGAAATTAGATTCGTCATCATCCATGCTTATTTCCCTCCTTTGGCATTGGTTCCTTTGTTCCTTCCTCTACTGGCGGATAAACCCGCGGATGTTTCGCTGCCCTTTTGGCCGTAAACCACCATTTTTTATCTGGTATTTTGTATGCAACTCTAAATTGACGATTGTATTTCTGGATATAAATCAATTTATAAACTCTATCTAATTGATAGAAAAGCAAGAAAATTAATAGTATATATAGTATTACTGATGCAGAACCTAATGCTAATTCAAAGTTTAAATGTTTCACAATAATTGAGTATATCACCATTACAATATTAATAATTAGCATCAGTGCTAATGTGGTAATGGTCGCTTTTAAATTACTAATTTTTGTTTCTTTATCATGTACTTTCATAATCCATATATAAGTCGATACGCAAAGATACATAAAAATAATAAAAAGTTGAACAAAAAAGGAAATCCATCCTTGTACTATTACAAGAACTAATGTAATTATTGAGGAAATTGAAAAAAATGTCGTTATACCCCAAACTAATCCGATTAAAGACCCTTGAACTGATGCAACGCCTCGATTGTAATATGGCATAATAACCCACGCCAATAGCATCAGGAAAAAGATACAGTCAGATATTTTTACCAGTGGGCCCACGGTATCCAGTAATATTCTAGCGACCATGTTCCCTGTTTCTCCCCAATTTCCTTGGGCGGGCCCAATACCAACAGCGTATAACCCAAAGACGAAACCCATGGCTAAGATAAATACACCAAATTTTTTAAAGAAACCAGAATAAGAAAAACTTAATACGGTATCGATATCTTTTTTGCGAATATATTTTGATATTTCCTTATAAGTAAAATTAAACATATCATGCACCTATCAACTTTCTAGTTAAACTAACTTAACTTTTTTTTACCGACCACCATATTAATCAGATTGTGGGTCAGTTTTAGCTCCCATTAATATTTTCAAATAAAATTTGAAGGGAATTATATTTTTTATAATTAGGTCTAATTTTAGCACACACTTGTTTTTCACATACACTATAAATTTAATGATAAAAGTTCAATATTAAAATGATACTGATAAAGTAAACAAGATCTAAGAAACCACCTAAAAAAGGCACCTCATATCCCCGAGGTACCTTTTTAAATTCAACTTTTTAATGACTTACGATCTGTCAACAAAGCAATCGGCGACAGAATCAATACAATCACCGCGCCTACTAAGTAGGTATGACTGAAGGCCTGGCTGATTTGTTGATTCTTAGTATGCTTAATTTTTCTCAAAGCTGTCGTTAAAGCTTCTTTTTGTGCCAATTGTTTGAGACCTACTAACAATTTTTTCTGACCCTGGCTTATTTTCTGATTACCCAAATTAATTTTTTGAAAAGCTACTGACAGTTTAGATATAGTGGTATTTTGATTTTCTAACTTGGTTAAGGTAAGTGCTAGTTGCCGGTTACCCGCTTTTAAGTTGTCAGTAGCTAGTGCTAACTTCTTCTGGGCTTGGTAGACCTGGTAAAGATCGGTTCCCTTTTGGGGCTGTGGTAAATCAACTTGAGATTTGGCCGCTTGTTTAAGGGCACGTCTTAGGTTCGTCTGTTTGTTTTTAGTTGTTAATTTGGCTGATCCAGTAGTGGAAAATAGGCTATTCAATTGTTGATGAGCCACTTTGTTTACTTTGGGTGATAATTGCTGTCGATCAACGATTTGAATGGCATCTTGATATATATGCTGCTTAGCTGTATTGACATTATTATCAAGGACCGTTACTAGAATTGCAATTCTTAAACAGGTGCCGATTTGACGTGCTGCGTTAACAATTCCCGAACCAATCCCACTTTTATTTTTTGGTAAATGCTTAACTGAGGCTACTAACGAAACCGAAGCTTAAAAGAGAGTCCTATTAGTAAAGGATAGAGTGTAATTTTTGCAGATTACGTAGTAGTGTACTTAAAAGGACAGTCTTCGATATGATCGTTAATTAGGCCTACCGCTTCAAGAAAGGAGTAGGTTGTTACTGGCCCCATAAATTGAAAACCTATTTCTTTAAACTCTTTTGCTAGGTTTCGAGATAGCCTATTCTGGGTCGGTATATCAGTAAACTGTTGAGGGTGGTTAACGATTGGCTGTGGAATTAAGGTTGTTAGTACTGTACACAATTGGTGCCCTTCACGGTGCATTTTAGTCATTACACGAGCATTATTAATGGCGGCATCAATTTTTCGCTGATTACGAATGATTCCTCGGTTTTTCAGTAATTGCTTACGTTGATTACTGGTAAATTTTGCAACCCGCTCCACATTAAAGCCTGCAAAGGCTTGTCGAAAATTTTCTCGCTTATCCAAGACTAATTGCCAACTAAGTCCCGATTGAAAGGATTCTAGAACCATCATCTCATATAAGTAATTCTCGTTGAGGTTCAGCTTACCCCATTCGTGGTCATGATACTTCGTAAGGAGTGGAGCATCATCGTTTTTCGGAAAGCAGCGTTTCATTTAATTCCTCCTAATAGTAATTTTGATCAATCAGAATTTGAACATAAAAAGGGCATCTTTTCAGATGTCCCACCGGTTCGGATAAGTAATCGACTGACTTGATTTATACATCAGCATCATCGTACTTGTATTGTTGCTACTTTCTAAGAAGCAACTAAAAAAACTGATTAAGTCCATTAACATTTCAGCAAAACAAATCAGTGCTTGTCGCGTGTGACAGGTGTTTTTGTTATTCTTAGAGTTATTTGAAACTATTTTTATTTAGGGCAAAATCTAGAGCTATTGCAATTATAATTAAGCATCCTGCAGTAATCCAACCAAGTTTAATAGCTGTTACTAGTTCATGAGACCACATGTTTAAAAATACTGAACCTGTTGCTGTACCCATAGCAATAGCAACATTTTGAACCATTCGTTGGAGTGAACCAATACTACCCTGTGAAGTGATATTAGTAGTTTTCATAATTACAGATATGTTCGCCGGTTGGAAATAGCCACCACCTACACCATAAATAAACAAACAAATTGTAACTAAAATATATGGTAAAGATGTTTGATATAGGCTCAAGAGTAGTAATGAACAAAGAATAATAGATAATCCGACTTTAGAAAAGGAATTATCTTTCAAACCATTATTATGTGCACTAGATATTCTAGAAAATAAAACTAGACCTATAGGTGCACCTAGTACCAGTATACCCGTCAATCCTGAATTTAATTTAAAGACGGTTTCAAACAAATAAGGTGGCATAAGAAAGATTATGGCTGAAGCAAAACCAAAGGCAATCGTTTCATATAGATATACCAGTAGCGATTTATTCTGAATAAGATTTATTACATTGACAACAGGAGTTTCTTTATTTCTTTCTACTTTAAACAAGATAATTACAGCTATTAAACTAGCAATTATTAATGCTGTCCCAATAATACTATGTGAGCTTAGCAATGACAATCCACTAATAAGCAGTATCACAAATAGTCCATTAGTAAGACTTCCAGGGTAATCAATGTGTTTAGCGTATTTATTCTCAGAGATATTTGTAATTAATTTGTGATTACAAATGAGTCCCAGAAGGACGAACGGAATGTTTAACCAAAATATTCCTCTCCAACTATTTAATGATAGTAGCAATCCACCTAATGAAGGACCAAGTACAGGTCCGACACCAATCATAATTCCTAAAACTCCGATAGCAGAACTGGATTTTTCAGCAGAAACTAAGGTAGTGATTAAAGAGGCTGATGTTGCTTGTAATGCAGCTGCACCAATACCTTGGAAAATTCGAAACATAATTAACATTTGAACATTAGCTGAAAGTCCGCAAAGTAATGAGCTAAGCCCAAAAATTATCAGTCCAATATACGAGAACGATAGTTTACCAAATTTATCACTAAGTAGTCCAAAAGGAAGAATAAAAACAGCAAGGCTAATAGTATAACCCGTAACTGCAATAGCAACAATGTCTGCTGTAGTTTCAAAGTAAGATTTAAAAAATGGCAATGCAACATTGATAATCCCTGTATCTAATGTTGATAATAACATTCCTATGCCAGCAACTATAACGACTAAATTGTCTTTAGTTCTTATATTCATAGCGTATTCTCCAGAAAGAATGAAAGTCTATATTTACATCATGATTCAAGCTGTAAGTCATTTCTGCAACAACTTCTACCTTATTTTTTCCAATATGTTGCAGAGCAGCACCCATTTGCCTATTCATATTTGAAATATCAAATGTATCTGGGTCTGCCAATTTTAGATTTCGAATACCTATTCGAACTAACCGTTGTGCAAGTTGTCCTCCTATTCCACCAGTGCCTGCTATTCCAATTACAACATTTTTCAATTTTTCTTGTTTATTATGTTGTTCCTGTTTGGTGTCACCGAGCCAACCCAAACTACGATTTACCCTTTCCCAATACATTTCTTCGTTTGGGATTGCTGTGTATTTTAAGTGCTTTTTGTCGTGAATCATTCTATTAATCCTCCTTGTTAGATTATGCTAATTATGCTAATATAAGTCTAATTAACAATCAATCGATTCAAGAAATATCGAATCAAAGAGGACAAAATGACTATTAGGATAAATTTTAGTAAATACTCTACTGTAACAGACGAGACACTAACTCAAAGATTTCAGTTTGTTTATTCACCACTGAATGAACTTCTTAGAAGTCTTCATGTCTTGATGAATCCTAGGCATCATGGGTTGGTTATAGATTGGGCCTTAAAGACAATGGAACAATTAGATAAAGAGGACATTGATAATTTGTACTACTTTAGTCCTGTATATGAATTAGGTGTTCCTCCCACTGTACTTTGTAATTTTCAATACAATGCTAGTAATCTAAAGGATGAACTATCCATGCTTCGTGCTTTTCTTAGTAGGCGAAGTAATGTAAATGGACTAATTAATGAGTTATCCACCTTAAATCACGATAGAAGTAACACGTTTATTCCAAATTTAGCTAAAGGTCTTGAATGGCAGGATTTTTCTATTAACCGGAATCCATTACTTATAAAAGACCTTAGTAGTAACCCGCAAACTGTCATTAGCCGCTTTTTTAAATTTATCGTTAAGTATAATGACAATGTTTTTTCTGCGGTTTGGGAAAAAGCTAATATTAAAAAACTGTTATTTCAGGAAATTAAGATGCGGGCGAACTCAATTAATATTCATGGTATTCGAAGTACTATAGATGAATTGCAAGTAGCCCGTATGCACTGGAAAAATGATACTTTAATTATTAATAAGCCTTTTGAGAGAGAAATTGATCTTAAAGATACTGACACAATTATGCTCATACCAAGTTTTTTTACTTGGCCTCATCTATTCGTTGATACATTTAAAAATGGAGTGGTCATTACTTACGGACTACAAAAAAGAGCAGATCTAATTTATACACCAAAAGAACTATTATTAACTTTTAAGGCTCTTAGTGAACCAACCAGACTTCAGATCTTGAAAACCGTTTCGAAGTCACCTTGTACTACACAAGGACTGTCACAGCTTTTATCACTAGGTACCTCGACTGTATCCAGGCATTTACAAATATTAAAAGAAGCAAATTTACTAAGAACCACAAAACAAAAAAAGTTCGTTCTTTATCAAATAACAAATAGAATATTTGAGTTAGTTCCTAATTTTTTAGATTTTATGAGAGATGATAACAAATGAGAGTTGTAAATAGTGCACTTACCTGTAATAAATGGTTGACTGTTAATGAACTGTCAAAAGTCTGCCACTTAAGCAGAGAAGAAGTTATAAGTCAACTTCAGTGTGATAAAACTATTATTTCATTACATTTTTACGGTAGATGGTATTACAAAAATAAAATGAGCTACAATGTAACGAAATTAGGTAATGCCAGTAATAACATGTTGGATAGTAGAAATACCATTAGTAATTTAGGAATTGCAAGAACCTGTTTACATCATCTTGGTGGAAAACTAGGGGTCACTATTTTTAGGCATGCTGAGCTTAAACATCTAATCTTCACTTCTGATAAAGTTAACTATTCTTTTACTGAAAAAGGGGAAAATATATTCAGCAAATTTTGTAAAGTAAATCAAACCACCGTACCCTGTTGCTTAGATTTCTCGGAGCGAAATTTCCATTTTGGAGGAAGAATAGGAAATGATCTTCTAAATTATTTATTGGAAGACGATTTGTGTAAGTTAACCGAAAGTCGAAAAGTAGAACTTTGTAAAGAGCCTGCTAGTATTGTTCAATCGGTTTTTACCTAAATTAAGTTACGAAATAGGACTTTTAGTTTGATCGTTTAAGCGCATTTGTACAATTTTAACGTTCCAAATTGAAAATTGTTTACCAAATAAAATAACGATAACTGGGCCTAGAATAAAAAGTGTACAAGTTAAATAGAGACTCTGATTTAGTATAATTAAGGAAGTAAATTGGAGGATCAAATAATGACGAAGCACAGTTATGACAAGGAATTTAAGGAACAGGCCGTTCAGTATTACTTAGATAACAAGGATCACATGACCATGAATGAAATAAGTAAGAATCTAGGTATTGGGGCTAGTACATTACATAAATGGATTAAGCTGTTTACTGAGACTGGGGAGTTTGGCCGTGGCTCTGGTAATTTTGCCAGCGATAAGGACAAGGAGATTGCACGACTAAAGCGTCAACTTCGTGACGCTGAAGGAGCGATCGAAGTATTAAAAAAATCAATCGGGATTCTGAGCAAGTAACTACCGAAAAGGTATACCAAGAAATGGACGTTCAGCACGCTTTGGAATCCCACCCTTCCATCAATGGTATGTGTGATTATGTTGGAATCTCAAGAAGTGGTTACTATCAACGAGAAAAGCGTCATAATCACCAATCACCGCGAAAGCTTCGGAAGAAGTTTATTCAAGGTGAAATTAAAGCAATTTGGCTCAAAAGCCTTTGTATTTACGGTGCCGGCAAAATCACCCAAGAACTTCGCTCAAAAGGATATAAGATCGCTGAACGAACTGTTGGTAAGTATATGCGTGAACTTGGCATTCACGCCGTTTACCTAACCCCTTGGACGACTACCACTCGCAATTCTAAGTTTGATAAACAGCTAATAAATATTTTAGACGAGCAGTTCAATCCATTGCGACCAAACGCCGTTTGGTGCATTGACACCACTTATATTCCAGTTCATGACGGATTCGTTTATTTAACCAGTATTATGGACTTGTACTCCCGACGGATCATTGGTTGGGACTTATCTGAAACCTTGGAGGTATCGAATGTCATCCCACTTATTGAAAAGACTAAGCACAGTCGCCATATTAGCAAGCCATTAATCATGCACAGTGATCGTGGTAGTCAGTTTACGTCTGAAGCTTACAATCAAGTTACAGCTAACATGACATTAAGCTATTCAAAGAAAGCTTATCCTTGGGATAATGCCTGCATTGAGTCGTTTCATGCCTTGATTAAGCGTGAATGGATAAATCGGTTTAAAATCCATTCATACTCCGAAGCTAAACGACTAGTTTTTCAGTACATTGAAACGTTTTACAACACAGTTAGAATTCACAGTCACTGTGGATTCAAATCACCAAAGCAACTTGAAGATGAGTATCAAACTCAAATTCAAAATTTAGTCGTGGCATAGGACAAAAAAGTCTCTATTTAAATTGTCTATTTTATTGACAGGGAACCAACTAGTCGCCACAAAAGGCACTGCCCCATAACGTGAAAACAGCGTCTTAAATTTGGCTAGTTGGTTAGCGCTGATAACGTTAGTTGCTGCGGCGTTAGTTGCTGTCAATTGGGTTGCACTGTCACTAGCGCTTTGCTGACTTTCGCTCAGTGATAATGAGCTTACCAAAGAAGCGGTGCTAGTCGAGGTGCTGGCACTTACGGAAGTGGCGGCACTAGCAACGCTGGTTGATGATAATTGACTGGCGGAAGTTGAGTTAGTGCTCGTTGAAGCTGAATCAGACTCGCTGTTGCTCGTGGAAGTTGACGACTTAGTGCTATCTGAGTTACTAGTTGAGCTACTCGTCGAGGTTGAAGCAATACTCTGGCTAGTTGACACAGAGGTGCTGACACTCTGGGAATTTGCGATACTTTGACTAAGTGAATTTGAGAGACCTTCGCTCATGGAAAGGCTCGCCAAACTATCTTCACTCGTGGACGTCGTCGTGCTCGTGCTTGCTGAAGTCAGCGTTGCTTCGTTGGTGGTAGCCAAGGCGTCCGTCGTGGTTGTATCAACGGACTTGGTATCGGCCATCGCGTTTTGGTTACCCAGAACTGAGACCCCACCTAGCACTGCCCCGGTAATTAAGGTGGCATCAATCAGGGCACGCCCCTTCTTTTGGTGCTCCTCGTCTTTTTCTACCAGGTTGGCTTCAACGTCCTTGGCAGAGAAGCTGATCAGTCCAATCTTGGACATTAAAGACTGAACCCACTTCTTACCTGACTTATAAAGCTTGACGTGGGTTGTCCGGTCGTTTTCTTCGTAGCCCTTACCAAACTTGTTCCTTCTCATAGGCCTTAACTCCTCCTAAAAATAGTTTCTTAGATCCCTGAAAAGCTCCCCCAGTAACCCATAAACGTGTGGCTGTCTCTTATACACATCTCCGAGCCCAC
>ENA-OZDZ01000413-OZDZ01000413.1-human-gut-metagenome-genome-assembly--contig:-NODE-413-length-18313-cov-14.662175_pt1 | contig 18313 bp, 9 predicted proteins | sample MGYA00245059_ERZ653591 | MGnify/ENA primary metagenome ERZ653591 (study PRJEB26926, sample SAMN06164985) | human gut metagenome | biome: ENVO:00009003; feature: ENVO:2100002; material: ENVO:00002003... | reverse complement strand
CGAGATGTAGCTCCGTCTCGTGGGCTCGGAGATGTGTATAAGAGACAGTTCTAATGATAAGTCAGTTTCTTGCACAATTGCCCAAAACCTTCCTGAGTATACTGTTGAAGTAGCAGATGGAAAGATTGTATTGAAGAAAGGTGGTCAAGAGGTTTCTTCTGCTAATCTTCCTTCTGGAGCTGCAGAATTTGATCCCGCTAAATTAACTGTAAATGCTCAAGGGGAAGTTTTGTATGATGGCGCTAAGACTAGTGTAAAGATTCCTACTAGCAGTATTGCACTCATTGAAAAAGACGGTGTCGTTGTAGGCTATAAAATTACAGTAGATGGCAAAGAATCAACCTTCTATATTGCAGATGCACTTCCTTTGACAAGCTTAGTATTTGTTCCAGAAGCATACTTGAATGGTGTTGAAGCAATGAGAGCTACAAACTTGACTTACGACAAATGGACTGTAAACAGCCAAGTAGTAACTGAAAAGGGGGAAATTTGGAACGCTCCTGCAGCACCTGCTTCAGAAAGTAATATCACTCCGGATATGGTAGCTTATTATCACGTAAATCCGGTTGGTGTTACAATGAAACAAATCAAATCATTAGTTCTGAACGCTGACGACAAAGAATTTATTGGTACCCGTGCAACCGGATTTAAGATTGCTGATATTGATTTGGAAAAATGCTCCATTGATAATGGCATCTTGAAAGTTGTATTTAAAGGTAATAGTGAAGCTATCCAAAAGATTGATGCTTCCAAGATTACTGTTTTAAACTTGCAAGCAACAGTTGAAGTAAATGGTGGAACCAAGACTATTGCTTCTGACTATGCCGCTATCTACAAAGCTGTTATGAAGGATTTTGTTTTAGCTAATGCCAAAGACGCTGCTACACATCGTACACATTTATATGGTGCTGATAATGCCCGCAGTCTTATAGGTAAAGCTGAAGATGCAATCAATGAAGAGCCCATGTGCGAAGTTGCTTACAATAATATCAATGGTATTGACTTGTCTCAATATGTTGAAACACACTATACAGAATGGACAGATACAGATCCTTTGAAGCAAATCGGTACAGGTGACAAGACTATTGCTAACGACAAATTAGCAGATTATGGTTTGAAGTTGGTTTATAGCTTGTCTGACTATTATCAAGGTGACAACAAGACTCTCCAAAGTAGCTTCTTTGCAAATCTGAATGGTAGTGTATTGACTGCCAAGGTAGGTAATGTTACCCAAGATCCTATCGCTGCTGTTGGTCGTATGCCTTTGGTTCGCGTAGAACTCCAAAGAGCTTCTGACGGTGAAGTCGTAAACGTTGGTTGGATTAAAGTTCAAATCACAAGAGGTGAAGTTGCAGGTACTAACTACAATAAAGTTTGTGGTGATTTGAAGCTGCAATGCGCTCTTAAGACATATAACTTGACATTCGATGAAATGAATGTTAGCATCTACCAAAAGTTAGGCTTGACCAAGGAAGACTTCCATGCTATTTATGAACTGAAATCTAGTAGCGCTAATGCTTCTGGTCAAAAGATTGCAACTTTGAAGGCTGACGAATTCGGTGAAATCGTTGAATTGAACGATGCCGATCCTAATGTTGAAACAGTATGTTTGGCTTGGACTGTAACTGATACAGACCAATTGGATGCTGTCGCAAATAATAACGGTCAGTTAATCGCTACTGCTACTTATGTGCCTAAGAATGATAAGTCACGTGCAGACGTTACTGTCACATTCACTGCCACTGTCAAGACTCCGGTTGCAAGCTTCGATGACGGAAGCAAGAATGCTGATTACTGGTACAATTCTATGAGCAATGTGAGAATGAATGTAGAAACTCCGGGCAATGGTCACACTTGCGCATTCAAGGTTGATGTAGACAATGTATTCGAAGGTAATGCACCTTCATTCAAATTGGTTGGCGGTAACGAAACTGCAAGTGCAGACTTCCAATTAGACAAGATTACTTACCAATACATCTTCTCAGCTGAAAACGAAGGTGTTGAAGTATTGGGTAATGATGGTAAGACTTATACATTGACTGTTTCTAATGATGGTAAAGAGCTGTTTGCTGATGGTGCTTCTGTAGCTAAGATTAAAGGTACTGAAGTTGCATATCAAGAAACTGATGAAGCTAAGGCTATACTGAATACTTATTCTCATAACGAAACTCCATTCTCAGCCAAGATGGATATGGTATTGACCAACCAATGCAATATGCGTTTACCGATGACTGACGGTAAGTTCAATGCAGACTTCTTACGTCCGATCAATGTACATGCAAATGAGGGACAGTTCTTTGTAGACGCTACAGATGACGGCTATACAGTAAATGTACTTGACCTTGTTTATCTGACAGATTGGAGAGACTACAAGTTCGCCAAGGGTACAAGCGCAAGCGGTATAGAATACGATGGTACTGGTTATTATGCTTATTATGATGTAGAATCAATTGTAGCAGATACTGATGGCATCACTACAAATATGAACAACAATGATATTGAAACCAAGTTACTGAAAGATGTAAATAATAATATCAAGATTACCCAAGCTAATTCTACTGTTACTGCTAACTATGGTACCTTGACTTATGTGAATATCGGCAACAATGTAAAAGCATTCAAGATAAAGGTTCCTATTACTGTAAATTACAAGTGGGGTTCTGTCAAGACTGCAGTTTACATGGATGTTAAGTCTACCGAAGGTAACTAATATCACTAATAACTAAAGTAAACAAGTTAATTAGACGATAATAAATAAAAGAGTGGATATAGTCTCACAAAAAGATTATGTCCACTCTTCTTTTATTTTATAGTACCTCCGATAATAAACCAACTGTCAGAACTTGACTATTACACGTTATTAAACAACTTCCCAGTACCCCGATGTTCTACTGCCAATCCGAGTTATCAGCCCCTCCCGTTTAAGCAGCGCTATTCTATTTTTTATTGTTCTCTCAGAAAGTTTTAGCACTTCACTCAACTGTCCAATGGTTATATATGGATCTTGTATAATTGCTTCCAGTGTACTTTGGGCAATCTTTGGGCAATCTTTGGGCAATCTTTGGGCAACATTAGCTTCATCCTGCCCCATATTACTCAGTGATGTTCCGGTATTGTCCTTCATTCTGACTACATTACCGCATCCTTCATGTACGGGTATGAACATGAGGAAGTAACTGCGTTCCTCATCGGTTTCGATAGAAGCACGTGGTGAACCGTTTTTAGCCAGTTCATCTTGTATTGTAGGAATTCCGGTGCAGCGACCTTCTGTCAAGTCCAGTTCTTTCAAGAAATCGCCCAGGCGATTATTTTTGTATCGACGTGAATGAAGACTTTTACATTCTCGCAAAGCTTCGTTTGATATAGAACGGTCCGGTCCTGAAAGGCTTAATATTCTTATCCCTTCCGGTTCTACAGTTATCTCCACTTCTTGCTGTTCCTGATAATCGCGATGATACATCGCATTGACAACACTCTCCTCAAGTGCCTGATACGGATAATTGAACCACCGTTCCGACTGCATCCTATCTTTCGGTTTCGAGACATATTCTGTTATGACAACGTCTTTTAAATATTGCATCGCTCCTCTAATGATTGTTGGAACAGAGCCTTTGAACGTCTTTTCTGAAAAGCGGTTAGGGTTCTGTATCTTACCTTCAGGGAAAACCACAATGGATATTTGTGTATATGGAAAGAACTTTTCGGGGTGGTTACTAAACATCATGGCAGCCACGTTCTTTATCATCCGATTCTCTGTAGGTCCAATCAGCAAGTCCAACCGTTCAAGCAGATCCATTGTGTCAAGGTGTTTCAATTCACCCACCATCCGACTTCTTACCTCTTGCAGATACTCACGAATCAATACATAATCAATATCCTCTTCTTTGATATCAGGATTGCCACGCCCATCAAAAGGCACACGGCTTGCCATATCCCGCAATTCATCGAGTACCTCACCTTTAGCAACAATACTACTCGTACCAGAACGTATATAAAAAGCTTCTCGCTTATCATTGCCATTCGTCACATCCATACGGATTGAATACGGACGATTGACACCTGTAGGTGCCCATATTACTACAAGGTTTCTTCCATCCACTTCTTCAACAGAAATGCGTGGCAGATAATATGGGGCAAACAGATTATTGAAACCCACCATCTGCAGCTGTATCTTATCCAACTGTTCAGTCGGCACACCGGCAACAGGACGTTTGGGCATACCGTTTTCTTCTTCTACACCTACAATGATATAACCTCCCCCAAGATTATCCAAATCATTGGCAAAAGCACAAATAGTATGGTATATACTCGCAGGATTCCAACCTTTTTTGAACTCCACCCGATTACTTTCCACTTTATTACGATGCAGCAGGTCTTCTATGTTTATTGGCAGTGACATATAGTGTTCAATTATTTAATTCCACCAATGAGTATAGTCAGTATGGTGTATTCGTATTGCAATTTTCAATGCAAAGTTTCTCGCAAATATAAGAAATATATTCGTCTCCCTTATATTCATCTAATTTATTTATATTGCAGAATAAACCCTTTATAAATAAATTGGAAATGAATAGAAATGAAATTACCTTACAGGAGATGTTCTCCTCAGTCATCAGGGAACTCCGGGAAGGCGGCAGGTGGGGGACGGCACACATCTACCAGTCTGCGGTGAATGCATTATCGGCATTCACCAAATGGCAGCCGATGCCCATGCGCAAGCTGAGCCCGACCGTACTGAAGAGATTCGAAAACTACCTCAGGCAGAGGAACTGCAGTTGGAACACCGTATCCACCTACATCAAGACGGTACGCTCGGTGTATAACCGGGCGGTGGACAGAAAGTACATACGGTATGTACCCAGACTGTTCGAACATGTATATACCGGCACACGGGCGGACAGGAAGAAGGCGCTCGAGGCATCCGACATCAGCAGCCTGGTAAGGGAGACGGAAAGGAGCCTGCAAAGAGGGACGCTCCCAAACACACAGCAGAGAACAAGGATTTTCTTCGTACTCATGTTCATGCTCAGGGGCATACCCTTCGTGGACCTGGCGTACCTGCACAAAAGGGACTTGCAGGGGAATGTGCTGTCTTACAGAAGGCGGAAGACGGGACGGGCGCTGACCGTGTCACTCACACCCGAAGCCATGCAGATGGTCAGGATGGTGGCGAACAGGAATCCCGATTCCCCCTATCTGTTTCCCATTCTGCAGAGCGAGGAAGGTACGGAAGCGGCATACCGGGAATACCAGTCGGCACTCAGGGGATTCAACCAGCGGCTGGCAGTACTCAGGCAGTGCCTGGGAATGCAGTCGGCACTCAGTACCTATGCAGCCAGACACACCTGGGCCACAATGGCTTACCACTGCGAGATACACCCCGGAATCATATCGGAAGCCATGGGACACTCCTCCATCACGGTGACGGAAACCTATCTGAAGCCTTTCAGCAACAGAAAGATTGACGAGGCCAACCAGAGGGTAATTTCTTTTGTAAGAAGCGGAGCGTGTACAGTATAAAAGACGTTACTTCTTTTGATAGGATAGAATAGATTTGTTGCGCATTTTCTGGAGTCTTCAAAATGAGTTTTGAGGAACGGAATGGTGTTGTCTTTACGGAGCTCCCATCGGTGCTATCAATGGACTGTCATTCAACCTTTTGAACTGAAAAATACATACTTTCATTCTTTGAGAGCCTCATTTCATCCCTTTCCCACTGTCATCTTTCTGGACTTCCAATCCTCTTTCCAATATCCCAACGGACTGTTTTTTACTATTCCAAACAAAACCGGTCTATTTTCTCCTTATTCCCTGATTATTAACGGGATTAACAAGATTTCATTACCTGCGAAGTAACGGAAAAAATCATATAATCAACAGCTATGTGAAAGGGAATGAAAATGAGAGATTATTCACTTTTTTATTTTTTAAATTTATAAATTTAAAGTTTTCAATTATGAACAAGAAGTTTCTAAGTGTGATCCTGTTCAGTGCCTTAATGGTTGGTACTGCAGGAACTTTCACGTCTTGTAAGGACTATGATGATGACATCGACAACTTACAAGAACAGATTACCTCTAACAAAGATGCTATTGCTGCTTTAGAGAGTCAAATCAAAAGCGGCGAATGGGTGTCCGGCGTGACATCTACTGACAATGGTATTGTCGTTACTTTGGGTAATGGAACCAGCTACACTATCACCAATGGTGAAGCAGGTAAAGACGGTGTGACTCCGAAAATTGCAGTGAACAATGACAAAATCCAAGTAAGCTATGACAATGGCACTACTTGGACTGACCTTATTTCACTGGAAGACTTGAAGGGTGAAGCAGGTGATGCTGCTGAGACTCCGATTTTCTCTGTAGGAGAAGACGGCCACATCTATGTACAATATGGCAAGGATGGCGAGAAGCAAGACTTGGGTGTTTCTACAGGTGGCATCTACTATGTAGAAGATGGTGCTAAGTTGACTATCCATATCCCGAATAAAGAAGGTGTTTACGAAGATATCGTATTGCCGAGAGCTGCTGCTATTTCCAGCATTAAAGCTGTTACTGTAAAAGAAAAAGAAACAGATGATAAAGCTACAATTGCTGAAGGTGCAACTGTTAATTTGGTATATGGTGTAGCTGCAGATAAAGGTGAATACTTTGATGGTACTCCGTTTGCTAAAGGTGACATCTTGTTGCCTACTAAAGAAGCTAATGGCGTACTTAACGCTCAAGTAAATCCAACAATTGCAGATGCAACGGTTTATAAATTCCAATTGGTTGACTCTAAAGGATTCTCTATCTTTAATTTGAACGCAGCTGTTCCCAATATGACAGAGAATGCTTTGACTACTAAGGCTCCTACTGCTAATAAGGGTATCTATGATATGGCTATTTCTTTTGCAGCTGGTGTTACTACTGAGGAAATCAATAAGGTTAAAGGTCAAGCTTTTGCTATTGCAACAAAAGATGCTTATGACAACGAAGTACTGTCTGCTTATGATGTAACGGCTACTGCAACAAAGGCTGGTACCTCTAGTTTGACAGTTAAAAAAGCAACAGTAGAAGCAGAAATTAATCAAGATTTTGACTTGAGTGCCTGCGTTGATATGGAGAATGTCATTGATGTGAAATATTTCATCGATACAGACCAGACAGCTGCTGCTGATGCTGCTAAGGCTAAGATTACAGGAACTAATATTAAGGGCGAAGTTGCTGGTAAGACAGTTGTAGTGAGTGTTAAGTATTTGACTGCTACAGGTAAAGTTGACCCTACTGCTACTAAGAAGATTTCCGTTAAGTTTATCAATCCTGCTATTGAAAATGCCTTTACTCAAGAATTGGTATTGAAAGCCGATAATAGTAAGAATGTATTGGTATTCGATTTAACTAGCTTGTTTGATAATACTACTACTGATCTTAGCTCTTATAAGATTGAGGTTGGTTATGCCAAATTTACTGTAGATGTCAAGGATGCTAATGGCACAGTGGTATTTGCAAAGGGTACTGAAGCGAAAGCTATAACAACGGACAAAATTGTATCTGGCAATGCTACGGAAAAACCAAACGGTTATTACAAGCACACTTTGACTTACTCAGTAAATAATACAAAGGTGGTCCCTGGAACCTACGAAGCCGAAGTAACTTATGGTTCAAGCCCGAAGAATACAGTTAAGCTGACTTTGATTGTAAAAGAAGATGCTACTTCTTATGATTTCAAACCGCTGCCTCTGTACTTCAATGGTAACGCTGCTGTAGCTTATGGTACTCCTGTTAATGATAAGATCAATTACAACTTGAAGGGGCTGTTTGGTGTAGAAGACTGGACAAATGTTACATTCTCAGAAACAGTTCCTGCAGAGTATGAAAAAGACGGTGTTAAATGGACTGCTAATAAGTGGATTGTTGATGCTGAAGCTGCCAACTCCGGCAACATCATTGTAGATAAGGTGGCTGCTAAAACCGGCGATAAGAAGACTGGTAACTTCGGTGGTGCTTACGAACCTCGTTCATTGAAGGCTATTTACACTCCGTATGGTAATACTTACTTGACAGTTGTAGAATATGACTTTACCTTGACCATTAAGTCTGCTGTATTCGAAGGTACACTTGATTATGTGAAGTATGATACAAAAGCCAAGAAGTATGTGGCAGGTACTCCTAAAGAAATTTCAGTTGCTGACGAAGAAGCAAAAATAACTTTGAAGGGAGATGAAATCCGTGGTGTTACTAAGACTAATGTAGAATATCTCGGAAATAGCGAAGCTGACAAATTTACTAAAGCTGGTGTAGAAACTGTTTCTATAGCTTTGGATGACACAGCTAAGAAGTATTTGAACATAAGTGCAGCTGATTTCACAAATGAGATTACACTCACTCCAATTGCCGATGTTACTGCTCCTGCTACTACACTGACTTGCAACATCGTAGTAAGTGTTGTTGACGAATGGGGTAAGACTAAGACTGTCAATGTACCTGTAGTACTGAAATAAGCCGAAACAAGTTACTTCTCTTAATTTGAGGAGTCCTTGATACAATATGAATAGGAGGAAAACAATAAAACGTTTTCCTCCTATTTTGATTTTAATAAATCCACTCTGAAATTTATTTTCCATCACTTTGCTTCCACACTTCCACCCATCTCCTGCATCCCCCTATCCATCGGCATTTACCCCGCTGTGGAAGCAACCAAAAAAGGTGGAAGCAAATTTTGCTTCCACCTACTCAAAACGCTATAGTTTTACCGTAACCTACTCGTCTCTACCATAATACCCCGTGCAAGGTACATAAATCGGTTGGTTCAGTTTTCCTGCATTCTCGAGCTTGCCTTCGCTACGAAGCAGGCGAATATGAAGCTGTGCAGTAGAGCGCATCATTCCGCAGAGGCTCTGAAAATCACTGCGCGTAAGGAACTGATGCGTAGAGAAGTAGCTCGTCAGCCGCCTGTCAATCTCCTTGTCACTCAGCTTTTGGGAATGCTCATTCAGTCCCAGCGGTTTAGCTTTGATAGCGCCTATCTCATTCTTCAGCACCTGGTCGGCACGAAACTTGATGCCCTTCAGCTTAATCTTGGTGGTTTTACGTTTGGTCGCGGCAGTCACCGGTTCCGTGCTCGTCAGTACGGGATAAAAATAGCCGATACCGTCCAGATGTACCTGCCGCCCCTCGGCGAGGTCTTCCCCCATGACGTGCGACAAGGCATCCAGTACCGCCGAGACATCAGTCTCCGTCAACGAGCTGCGTTCCTGAATTCTGCGACGCAGTTCGTCGGTAGTGGTAGAGCCGTTCAAGCGGATGCGCGGATGAAGTATCTTTTCTTCCCGCTGTTTGTCTTTAGGTTCCGGGAGCTCATACCAATCGAATAAAATTGCCATAATTCAATGTCTTTTAAGTTGTTGTACAATACGTTCGCGCCCTATGCGGAATAGGTGCGGGTTACGTACTTCATCCGTAAAAGCTTTGGGAAGAGAAACGCCTAACGGCCATGAACAGCTCTGCTTACGGTCGTCAAGCAATTGCTTCATGGCCGTAAGCAGAGCTGTTCATGGTCGTTAGGCGTCATCTATTCCCTATACAAAAGTAGACAAACAAAGGGAGAAAAGCAAAGGAATGCCTATGTTTAAAAAAAGAAATCCAAAGGTTTCCGACACCACGCTGTATAGTTTGTGGAAGCAGGCATTTATTTAATAATTATTCTGCTGAATACTTGTTTTCCGCCTCCTGATGTCGTATCTTTACGAGAATTATATTTACCCAAACAAGCTGACAAACAGAATGAAAATTACCTTGATTAGAGCAGAAAAAGAGAGCGGAAAGGAAGCCCTCAGCACCCTGGAAGCGGATGCACTGATTAAAAAACTAAAAACCGAAACCAAAGCCGGACATGTGTCGACCCTCCGGGCCATCCTTCCTCAACTGGAGGGCACTTGCGCCCAATACGAACATATAGACAAGCTGCCCCGCATCTATCCCGCCGTGGAATATAGCCGTACACAAGAGGGGGAACGACGGATGAAGAACTATAACGGACTCGTACAACTGGAAATAAACCGTCTGTCGGGCATTGCCGAAGCGGAATATGTAAAGCGACAAGCCGCCCTGCTACCACAGACCTTTGCCGCTTTCTGCGGTTCCAGCGGACGGAGTGCCAAAATATGGGTATTGTTTGCCCTGCCCGACGGCACGACGCCGAAGCGGGAGAGCGATGCCACCTTGTTTCATGCCCACGCCTACCGTATGGCGGTGAAGTGCTACCAGCCCTTGCTGCCGTTTGCCATTACATTGAAAGAACCTTCCCTTACACAGAGTTGCCGCATGACTCTGGATGGATATCCTTACTACAATCCTGCCGCTGTGCCTTTCTGCTTGGAACAACCCCTCGGCATGCCCGAGGAAGAGAACTTCCGGCAACGAAAACTCGCAGAAAAGAATCCGCTGTTGCGGCTGCATCCGGACAGTAAAGCCTCGGACACCTTTGCCGTACTCTTCGAGTCGGCCCTTGACCGTGCATTCCGCGGATTGGGCGGCTGGAAACGGGACGGGGATTTACGGATACTGCTGGTGCCTCTGGCCGAACATTGTTTCAAGGCAGGCATTCCCGAAGAGGAAGTAGTCCGCCAGACATTGATGCACTATTACCGGGAAACGGATGAATTCATTGTCCGTCAAACGATTCATAACCTATATCAAGAGCTTAAAGGCTTCGGGAAAAAGAGCAGTCTGACGCAAGAGCAGGAGAGCGTTTTCCGGCTGGAAGAGTTTATGGGCCGCCGGTATGAGTTCCGCTACAACACCGTTCTGGATGATTTGGAATACCGTCAGCGCGACTCCGTCCATTTCTATTTCAAGCCTGCTGACCAGCGTGCCCGCAGTACGGTCTCCATGAATGCCCTGAAGGAGGGTATCCGCGTATGGGACCGCGACATCAACCGTTTCCTTACTTCAGACTACGTGCCACTCTATAATCCCGTCGAAGAATACCTTTACGACACCGGCCGCTGGGATGGGAAAGACCGCATCCGGGCATTGGCCGACCTCGTCCCGTGCCACAATCCTCATTGGCGGGAGCTGTTCTACCGCTGGTTCCTGGGCATGGTGGCACACTGGCGTGGAATGGACCGGCAACACGGAAACAATACTTCTCCTCTGCTTGTCGGTTCTCAAGGGTTCCGGAAATCCACCTTTTGCCGCATTTTGCTGCCACCGGAGCTGCGTTTCGGCTATACGGACAGCATCGACTTCAAGAGCAGGCAGGAAGCAGAACGCAGTCTGGGACGCTTTCTGCTCGTCAACATTGACGAGTTCGATCAAATCAACATCAACCAGCAGGGCTTCCTGAAGCATCTGCTGCAGAAACCGGCTGCCAACCTGCGCAAACCCTACGGCAGCACCATCCGTGAGATGCGGCGGTATGCCTCCTTCATAGGCACCAGCAATCAGAAGGACTTGTTGTCCGACCCCAGTGGCAGCCGCCGTTTCATCTGCATTGAGGTCACCGGTCCCATTGATACGAATGTCACCATCAACTACCGTCAGCTCTATGCGCAGGCTCTGAATGCCGTAGCCAAAGGTGAGCGCTACTGGCTGGATGATGCCGACGAAGCCATCTTGAAGCGGACGAACCGGGAATTTGAACAGCTCACCCCACTGGAACAACTCTTCCACAGCCATTTCCGTGCGGCAGAAGAGGATGAGGAGGGGCAATGGATGATGCCCATGCAGATTATTTCCGCCTTGCAGACAAAGACGCGTGACCGTCTGGCTATCAATAAGGTGGCCGTATTCGGGCGGACGCTCAAGAAGCTTGAAATACCGAACAAGAAGTCACGGCAGGGGACGCTGTACCATGTAATGCCGCTGGATTAAATGCTCTGCAGTAACCCCGCACAAGCATCTTCCAGAATGTCCAGCACATACTCAAAACCTTCGGAACCGCCGTAATAGGGGTCCGGTACATGGTCGGCATGGGTAAACTTTGTACAGTATTCCGTCATGCGGTGTATCTTGCTCCATTCGGCGGTTGAAGGGGCACGATCTTTCAGGTCGTCGATGTTGCGGTCGTCCATACCGATAATCAGGTCGAAGTTGTAAAAATCCTCGGTACGTACGGGTCGCGAAAGATGCGTCAGATTGTATCCACGGCGGGCAGCATGGGCACGCATCCGGCTGTCCGGCAGTTCGCCCTGGTGATAGGACAGAATGCCTGCAGAATCGATTAAAAACTCATCCGCACGTCCGGCTTCTTCTACCAGATGCTTCATGACTCCCTCTGCCGAGGAGGAACGGCAAATGTTGCCGAGGCAAACGAAAAGTATCTTCTTCATATTTCTTTAGTTACGAGTTATTTACATCGGGTCTACATCATAATACACTATCAGCGACTTGAAGCGGTCTTCCGCCACCATCTCCTTTTGCACCTGGACGAGCAGTTCGCGGGCACGGGCCATCGGGGCATTGGTTTCTATCTTCAAGACAATCTTTCGGATGAACAGGGTCTGTACGCGTGCTACGGGCGGCTTGTCCGGTCCCAGCACACGGTTGCCAAAGACGGTGCGGAGCTTGGCGGCCATAGTCTGTGCCATGAGGTCGAGCAGGGTCTCGTTCCGGTTCTTCAGGTAGACATACACCAGGCGGTAGTAGGGCGGGTAGTGGAACATCTGGCGTTCGGCAAGCTGCCCGCCTACCATGGCTTCGTAGTCGTTGGCAATGACTTGCGGGATGATGGGATGGTCGATGCTTTTGGTTTGTAGCACCACCCTGCCGCGCTTGTTCTTCCGTCCGGCGCGTCCGGCAACCTGCGCCATCAGCTGGAAGGCGCGCTCGTAGGCGCGGAAGTCGGGATAGTTCAGCATGGTGTCGGCATTGAGTATGCCCACAATGCTGACGTGGTCGAAGTCCAGACCCTTGGACACCATTTGCGTGCCTATCAGGATGTCCGTCTTGCCTTGCTGGAAATCGGAGATGATGCGCTCGTAGGCGGTACGGGTGCGGGTGGTGTCCAAGTCCATACGGGCTACGCGGGCGTCGGGGAAGAGGGCTTTGATGTCATCTTCTATTTTTTCCGTGCCGAAGCCGCGGTTGCGCAGGTCAGTGCCCTCGCAGGCGGGGCAGATGCGGGGCAGTTGGTAGGTGTAGCCACAGTAGTGGCAGGTCAGTTGGTTCAGCCCCTTATGGTAGGTGAGGCTGACGTCGCAGTTCTTGCACTTGGGTACCCAGCCGCAGGTGTTGCACTCTATCATGGGGGCGAAGCCGCGGCGGTTCTGGAAGAGGATGACTTGTTCTTTTTGTTCCAGCGCCTCGCGGATATATTGTAGGAGCAGTGGGGAGAACGGACCGTTCATCTTCTTCTTGCGGTGCAGCTCCTTGATGTCTACGGGGATAATCTCCGGCAGTTGTATCTCTTTATAGCGTTCTTTCAGTTCCACAAGGCCATACTTGCCGGATGTGGCATTGTGCCAAGTCTCTACAGAAGGGGTTGCCGTACCCAACAGAGTTTTGGCGCCGTACATGGAGGCGAGTACAATGGCTGCATTGCGGGCATGATAGCGGGGGGCGGGGTCTTGCTGCTTGTAAGTGTTTTCGTGCTCCTCGTCCACAATCACAAGACCGAGGTTGCGGAAAGGAAGGAAAACGGAGGAGCGGACGCCGAGAATAATGTCATAGTCTGCTTCCGACAGCTGCTTCTGCCAGATTTCCACCCGTTCGGCATCGGGGAACTTGGAGTGATAGATGCCCAGTCGGGAGCCGAATACGCGTTGCAGGCGCTCTGTGATTTGTGCAGTGAGAGCTATTTCGGGCAGGAGATAGAGCACCTGCTTTCCTTGCCGGATGGTTTCTTCTATCAGATGAATATAGACTTCGGTCTTGCCGCTTGCCGTGACACCATGTAGCAGGCAGACGTTCTTGCTTTGAAAATTCTCTAAGATGGAGTGATAAGCGCGTTGCTGGTGCTCGTTCAGCGGGTTGACGGGGATGACTTCTTTGAGGAGTGCTTTGTCTATGCGACCTATTTCCTGCTGGTAGACTTCGAATACACCACGGTCCACAAGACCGTTGAATACGGCAGGGGTGGTGGAGGTGCGTTGCAGCAGTTCGGCTTTGGAGACTTCTTTTATATCTCGTCCGCTGAGGTAGCCGGAGAGTTCCAGATATTTCATCAGCAGGTCCAGTTGCTTGGGGGCACGGCGCTGCAACTCGTCGAAGAAGATGTGCAGGCGGTGTTCGTTGCGGGCGGCGGCGGTGAGGCGTACACGGGTTTCGGTCTTAGGCTTATAGGTACGGCGCAATTCTTCCTTTACGAAGATGGCCTCTTTGTCGAGCAGTGACTTGATGACAGAAAGTATGTTCTTGATGCCGGTCTCCTTCTCCAGTTTCGTCACGCATTGCTCCGGGTCGGCAGAGAGCATATCTAGTATCTTCTGTTCCTTCTCCGGCAGGCAGACATCGGATTCGAAATCGGGGTTGTACTCTACGATTGTTTCGCTCTCCAGCTTCAAGCCAGAGGGTAAGGCAGCTTTGTAGACGTCTCCTTGCGTGCAGAGATAGTAATCGGAGAGCCATTCCCAGAACTTGAACTGCCGCGGAAGCAGTATCGGGCGGGCATCCAGCAAAGCGGACACTTCCTTTACTTCGTATTCGGTGGGGGCACAATAGTGCACGTTGCGCACGATGGCTGTATAGTATTTCTTCCGTCCGAATGGTACTACCACCCGGCAACCAATCTGCACTTCATCCGCCCACTCGTCGGGCAGGGAATAGGTGAAGCAGCTGTGCAAAGGCAAAGGCAATATGACGTCGGCAAACTTTTTCATCGTGGGGACAAAGATAGTGGAAAGTGGAGGGAGAATGAAATGAACGGGGGCATTTTTTATGCTGAGGAGAGGAGGAGGCTGTTGTGGATTTGGATGAAGATAAGGGAGAGGTATTGCAGATTTTATGGGTAGGATGGGTGTAGAAGTATGGGGAAACTGGCATCAGTGTTTTATAAAATTTGTTCGATGTATTAAAATAAGAATGAGTGAGTTGCAGTAAAACTATAGCGTTTTGAGTAGGTGGAAGCAAAATTTGCTTCCACCTTTGGAGGATGCTTCCACAGCGGGGCAAATGCCGATGGATAGAGGGATGCAGGAGGTGGGTGGAAGTGTGGAAGCAAAGTGAGGAGAAAAAAGTTTCTAGAAAAAAAGGAGGATGTTCCCATAGAACATCCTCCTTTTGATTTTATAATTGTCTATTCAGACAATTTTCTACTACTCAGATTATCTAGTAGCTTGTTTACGTGTGATAGTTACGTTGTATGCATACTCACTAGTACCCCAGTCGTGAACGAACTGCAGAACCACATTTACTGTATGAGTAAACTCAGTACCTGTCGGGAGTGCAATACAAGTCAGCTTACCAGTTGTAGGATCTACCTTGAAGTATTCATCTTTGTCTGTTCCGTTAGACATAATGTAGCGGAGACCAGTTTTAACAGACTTCTTGTACAAAGCAGCACGAGCAGTGACTTCTTCGGCATTGAATGTAGTTCCATTGAATTTAACAACTGTCTCACCTGCATAGTCTTTCAATATCAGATTCTTCCAGAAGTCTTCAGCCTTAGTCTTAGTGCCAGCTACAGAATTTTCAATCAATTGCTTCAAAGTAATTTCTGTATCCTTGGCCAAGTTCGGATCGTTGAATGCTTTCAGTGCAGCACCACCGGTGAAATCTGCTATCGGACGAGCTACAGTCCATAATTCTTCTGCATCAGGTTTACGGTTCTTGTCAGTATCATCGTAACCATTTGCATCATAAATATCAACTTTCAGATTACCAACCTTCTTGATATCAATAGGAGCAGTGAATGCTATTCTCCATTCGCCATTTGATTCTTCAACAACTAATTGCTTCTTCTTCATCAAATCTTGTACAAATGCATTCTGCTTATCTTTATTCAATTCGAATACAGCTTTAGCATCAGCAGGAGTTACATCATACATGTGAGCGAAGTTTTCAGACTTAATACCGAAGTTGCCGTTAGCAGCATCACTCCAGTCACCAATGATTGTACGTGCTTCGTATGCTTTCTTGATAGAAACTGCAAATGTGCGATTTACAGAAACTTTATTCAGAGTCAACATGAAGTATTTTCTATCATATTCATTGCCAACTGCATAAGGAGCATTATCTTTCCAAGTACCATTCCAAACACTATTGGAGTTAGCTGTAGGTGATACATAAAGAGTCGTCTCTGCCAATTCTACCTTTGGCCCTACAACCAGGAATAAAGAGTCTTTGTCTGCATTATCACCACCGTTTCTGTAGTACAAGTAGATATCTTTTGCATTAACCTTCAAGTTGTCAGAATTCAAGGCAGAACCAACCGCGTCGTTCTTCATGTATGCCCGACCTTCTGTCTTAGAAAGCATCTTGTATTCTTTTGCTTTCGCATCATATACATAAAGTGGCAACAGATGATTTCTGTCTTCTACATTGTTACCGGCAACAATATCACGTCCACCGATTTCAGATTCAAACTTACGAACATTCAATGCAATAACAGTTGCCTTACTAGCATTGTAGTTCATTGACAGATTGCCTTCATTCGGAATCAATTCGATGGAATTATATGTATATGGATCTTCAGCCTTACGAATAGCTTGAATAGGGAATGTATTTTCAAATACATAGTCAGCAACACCTTCAACTTGTGACTTCACAGTCGTTGTAAGTTTTATTGCTGCATATTCGTTAATGGCAGATGCCTGATATTGTTCTTTTACAGAAAGGATACCATCGTTGATTTGGAAGATACCTTGTTTAGATTGTATTTCCTTGCCATTCAAAATGAATTTAGTGTTATTTGGCAATAACTCAAATTTCTGAGTATACTCAAGACCTATTTCAGACAATTCCGGGGTACCGGATACGTTAGACATATAAGCATTTATAGAGTCATTCAAATTATAAGATTCATTATAAGTAAATGAATTTTTCTCGGAATGCATATCATAAGCACCAGGTAAACCAAAAGGCCAGTTGCTGTCATTTCTATGAGAATGTGCTGCAAAAATCCAATTTGTATTAGCCCAACTTGATTTAACACTGAAATAATCAGAAGAAGAAGTGTATTGCTTATACATGGTAACATCCAAAGAAGACATATACATTTGTCCGTCTACAATGTTTTCCTTAGCAATCATCTTCACTGACAGAATACCATTATTCAATTCAGGAGTTCCTTGCACGCTCCAAACCGGAATATCAACAGCACGTGTTTTATAAGAATCTGAGAAGAAGTATTCAGCATCTGTTTGACTATATTGATTAGGCCAAACTTTAAATTCAGCGACACCAGGTATGGCGGCAAACAATTTGTTTTCTTTGGCTGCTTCATCATAAGAATAGAGTTGATAAGCATTAACATCTGCTTTTTCCCCAAGAGCGGTTACAACACCTACCAGACGGAAAGGTTCTTGAGTATTATCCGGATCGAGTCTTGAATCATTAATCCAGTTTTTGTAACTCTCATCCTCTCTGGTTGCCTTTCTGTATTCCCACTTACCAGGGTCATCAGTCTTTTCGAACCAATCATAAACATCTAATTTAGCCACCTCAGAGCCACCAACAGTTGAATTATCCGCATAGGGTTTTCTGAAAGCAATGCTCTGTAAACCGTTGAAAGCAGAACCTTCCATTAACAAAGTATATGACTGACCGCCAATAGTAACTTGCATGGTTCCATCTTTTTCATTGTAGATCATTGAAGGAACGTTAGCATTGTATTTGAATGAAGTCTTATACTCTCCAATGCAGATATAACCCTCTTCGTCTACCTTCACGTAGTTTCCGATAGCTTCTTCAACATTAGCTTCTGAACCTGCAGCCTTGATTTTCTCACCTGCGTCATTCAATACATACTCATAGGTTGCACCTTCATCTACGCTAATCATCCAGTAGTTCTCGGCATCTACCTTGAACTTCGGAACGATTGTAGCCCCGGTTTCACCCTTCGGGCCTTGAATACCCTGAAGTCCTTGCTCGCCTTTTTCGCCTTGAGCACCATTCTTGATAGTTAAAGTTTCGCCACCGGTAAAAGTCAGTAAATAACCACCCTCAACAGGAGCATAACTTTCGATGAATTTCTTGCCATTGATTGCAGCAAGGATGTCATCAATCTGTTTTTTGTTTGCATCGATCTGCTCCTGCAAGCCATCGATGTCATCATCATAGTCCTTACAAGAAACAAATGTACTTGTGGAGCCAACCATTAAAGCTCCAAACAAGATTGCACTTAGAAACTTTTTGTTCATAATTGAAAACTTTAAATTTATAAATTTAAAAAA
>ENA-OZDZ01000409-OZDZ01000409.1-human-gut-metagenome-genome-assembly--contig:-NODE-409-length-18347-cov-10.893123_pt1 | contig 18347 bp, 18 predicted proteins | sample MGYA00245059_ERZ653591 | MGnify/ENA primary metagenome ERZ653591 (study PRJEB26926, sample SAMN06164985) | human gut metagenome | biome: ENVO:00009003; feature: ENVO:2100002; material: ENVO:00002003... | reverse complement strand
TTCTATTTTGATTCAAGTTTGCGAACGAGCATCGCGAGTTTCGCAATTACCTATAAAATAAAACAATAAGTGAGGTGATGCGGATGCTGATGGATACCGTCAAGAAAAAATTAGGCTATATGGTAAGAAGTGAAAGAGAAAGGCGTGGTCTGTCACAAGCAAAACTTGCAGAACAAGCCGGTGTGTCCACCCGGACCATTTCGGATATTGAAACCTGTAATGGCAATCCGGAACTTGCAACTTTAATCCCGATTGCTCAATTTCTGGATATTTCAATTGATGCAGCTGTTCAGGATGAGTGAAAAGAACCAGACACTACTACCTATCAGATTATGAAAGAACTGCAAAACTGCTCTGAAGACGAGCGGCAAATTGCCCTACGCACCTTGCGTGGGCTTCTTTCTGCATTGAAAGAAAAGGATACACTCAATTAAGCTTTTTCCTGACAATATCTGATTTTTGATTATACGGATGAAATCTGTGAGAAACCTGTGCGGAATCTGTAAGGTTCCTGTGAACTGGCATAAATGTGCAACAAAAAAGAAGCACTCAAAAATCCGATGCTTCTTTTTTATTTTCTATCTATTTCTAAATGCACTCATTGCATCTCTAACGCTTTTGGCAACTTCAGGTGCAAGGACAAATTCAGATATCTTCTGTTTCTCTATTACATCTTCCTCTGTTTCTTCTTCCACTTGAACATTCTCCTGTTTTGAAAAATAATTCTGCATTGCTTTTTCCACTTCTTGCTTTACCAATTCCAACATCATAATCTGCAAAGCTTCTTGGTTCAATACAGCCCCTTTTTCTGTACTGCCGCCATCTATATGAGCAACCACTGCTGATGCAATTAAGTCGGCTTTATCCCTTACGGAATTTAAAATCTCTGCCGCACGTACATGTGTCGGCTTTGTTTTATCAAATCCAAGTGTGAATTTATAGGGATTCTTTTTCTCCGCATTTATCACACTCCTCTACATAATCTGAAACAGTCTGTCATATCCTTTGGCATTGGCAGAAATATCCTCAATAAAGGTATATTTCCCCAGACGGTCTGATTGTTCCAGAAAATGGCTCAATAGCTTTGCCCCGCCTCCAATAAATACCGTATATGCTGCTTTGGTATCTATACCTCTTTCTCGAATACTGTTCAGCAGATCTTTTTACAAAATCCTGCACCATACCTTCTGTCATACGGACTACAGCCTCTTCATAAAACTCTGTGTTTCCCTGAAGGATACTGTCAATATCACTTTCCTCTAACAAAATATCATATTCACTGTTAATCCCTGAAATAATCTTGTTATACATGGTAATCACGCCTTTTTCCATGGAATCACAGGCTTCCATATCCGGATTACCTTTCCGCATCAGCAGATAGTCAGTAGTAAATCCTCCTATATCAATTCCTACTACTTTGGGAATCTGCTGCAGCTTTTCAATCATAGTCATCATAGCCGCATAGTCCTGTGGAAATGCCATTACCTCTCCAATGGTGATATGATATGTCCTACCACAGTAATTGATATCATGGATTTTCCCTTGTCTTTTAAAATATGCTTCATACCGTTCACAAAGTTCTGCATAATGCTTGGGTGGCAGCCCAATCGGAAGATCCACCTGAATGACATCCTCTGGCTGAATTTGAGGGTTTTCCTCCAGCTCTTTTACGATTGCAAATAGAGTCAGGACAAAAAACCGATCATCATGCGTTTTATCTCTTTGATAAGGAATCCTATTTTCACTCAGCACATAATACTTTCCCTCATAGAACAGGAACTTTTCCCCTCTGGCAGGCTTTTTATCCTGAATGGTAAGCCCTGTCGTAAATACCCGGGAACAGGTTTTCATATTTCTATTGCCATGGTCTACCGCAATCCGAACTTTTTTATCATAAAATCATCTCTCCTTTTTTCTTTATACTTCTCTTGTACGCAGAGCTTCCGTACAAAGCAACTTTTTTTCAAAAAAAATATCCTGTCTGCAGCATTTTGCTACAGACAGATGCTTTCTTCCTATATAATAATTTTTAACATTTATTTAAACATGCCGTTGCGGCATGCCCTCCTTGCGTCGTTCCTGCCTTCGGCACAAACAATGCATGAATCTTTGTTTACGGGTTACTTTTTATTTCAATTCGTGTTAAAATCCAGTTAGAGATATCAGTACACTACAGAGCACAACGGTGGGAGTGGCGAAGGACCATCTTATCCCGCATTTATATATGTGCCGTCACCCTTTTTCAAGCACAAACAATTGGGACTTTGAGCCCGTACACTTATCATTTTAGACTTTGGCACATGATGCCCCTGGAAACCCTGTTTCCATGATAAGTCTTTCCGCTTGGATGACAGTCAATGCTGATGTCTCTTTTTGCTCTCTGTGAAAGGAGGTATCACATGGATTTTGAAGTAAAACACCTTATCTGTGCTGGTCTGGATGTTCACAAGAAAACCATTGTTGCTGCTGTCTGCATGACGGATCCTGTCACTTTGGAAGCAGCTTATAAAGTGAAATCCTTCTCCACCAATAATTCGCAGATTGCAGCTATGCGTGACTGGCTTCTCTCGTATAACTGCCATGATGTCTGCATGGAATCCACTGGTAAATACTGGATTCCAGTTTTTAACATCCTTGAAACGCATATGCACGTGGTTCTTACACACCCCAAATATGTCAAAGCCGTAAAAAGCAAAAAAAATCCTTATTATGCCATCAAATATAAACGGCTGGCGAAAAGGCGTGGCAGGAAAAAAGCAGTCATTGCCATAGCCCGAATGATGCTTACAGGCATCTATCACATGATCCTTAATAACGAAGAATGGAAACCAGATGATTATGAAGCCATCATCCATCCATCAAAACCGGTCAAAGTTGCACTTACACTTGATAATGTAATACAGTTCCTCGGAGAGCAGGGAGCTGATCCTGAAACATTAAAACTCCTCCAACAGCAATGTGCTGTTACCCCCGGATAAATCTTAAAACACGAATTTTCCACGCAAGGGACGTTTATGGTCAAATTTCAGCTTATTGATTCACACTTATCGGATTTGGAATTCTAATGGAAAATATATTTTCTCCTGTCTCCCTGATGTAGAAAAGTTCTCCCTGATGTTTTTCCATGATCTCCTGCGCGATGGCAAGTCCAAGTCCTGTTCCCCCAGTGCTTCTCCTTGCACTCTCTCCCCTCACAAATGCACAAAACATTGTATCTCGTATTTCTGGTGGAATCGCCTGTCCATCATCTTTGACACACAAAACAGCAGTTTTCCCATTCTCCTGTGTAATAGAAAGGGCAATTTTATTTCCTGTGCAATTGTATTTCTTTGCGTTTGTGAGCAGATTGGTAATCACGCGGATCAAAAGACGCCCATCACCCTGTATCCACACCGCCTCCTCTGGTATTTCAACCGAAAAAGAAAAACCGGCATTGGTGATCTCCTCATAATATTCGGCACAGATCTGCCGTGTCAATTCTGACAGATCCAGTGTCTGAAGATTGAGCTGATACTCCGCACTCTCCATCTTTAACAACATAAACAGATCCTCCGACAATGTATTGACGCGGTCTGCTTTTCGCGCAATCGTTTCATAATATTTTGGAACGTCCACATCTGGAACCATCTGTTCCTGAAGTGCATAAATATAACTTTTTATCGTTGCGACCGGAGTTTTGATATCGTGGGAAAGTTCTAAGAGCATCTTCTGCCTGCTCTGTGCCATTTTTTCGTTTTCCGCACGCTGCGCAGCAAGCTGCTTTGTCATATTATTAAACGCATTCCCAATCTCTGTAAACTCTTTTTCCTTCTGTGGCGGGATCACTACCTGTTCCTCGCCCTGTTCCACCCGCTTCATTCCGGCAATGATCGTATCCAGCGGTCGTTTGATTTTTCTTAAAATATACAAACTAACGCCCACCACATCAAGTACCAGCAGAAGAAACACCACATACAGCATTCGCGATCCGGTATTGGTATACAAAACTTTCTGCGGATCAAAATTGTAGACTGTGGAAAACTGTGCCTCGGGATAAAAAATCAGATAATAAAACTCTCCTGCTTTCTGCCCGAACATCCAGTATTTCTTCTTTCCATTTTGTATTCCCTGCTGCACATCGTCTTTTAACGAAAAGGCATCCAGAAGCTGATCCTTCGTATATGCCATCTGCGTGGTCTGCTTCCTGCCATAAACTGTCTCCACATGGTACTGTGCATCCAGCTTTTCCACCCAGCCATTCATATTCCGGATGCCATCGAGATTCTGGATTGTTCCATCCGCCCCTACCGTAATGCCCGGGAAATTCTCCTGCAACACGTTTCCATAGGAAAAAACGAAAGATATGAGAACCGCTACAATCAGCAGCAAAATCGCAGCCATCGAAAAAATCACATAACTTCCGATCAGTTTTCCAAACAGGCTTCCTCTTCGTGTGCTTTTTTTCATACGCTCTCCTTTTCGAGTTTATATCCCAACCCTTTGACTGTTTTGATCCGCTTCGGATTTTTGGGATCTTCTTCTATTTTGTTTCTCAGATTGCTGATATGCACCATCACAGTACTATCATCCCCCAGATAGGCATCGTCCCACGCATAAGAAAAAATCTGCTGTTTGGTGTAGATCTGCCCCGGTGTGCGCATAAAAAGCCCGAGTATCTTAAACTCCGTGGCAGTCAGAGTAATTGCTTCCCCGTTCCGGAATAAGGTTCCTTCCGCCAGATGCATGACAAGATCAAGTGCTTTTAATACTTCTGTTTCCTCACTTTTCTGTTCCTGATAGGCATAGCAGCGGCGAAGCTGTGCTTTCACGCGCGCAACTACTTCCAGTGGATTGTAAGGCTTTGTGATATAGTCATCTGCGCCCAGCTCCAGCCCCAGTATTTTATCATAATCCTCCGTCCGTGCCGTCATCATCAATGCTGGAATACGGCTTTTTTCGCGAATACGGCGCAACACCGCAAAACCGTCCATTCCCGGCATCATCACATCCAAAAGTACCAGATCCGGCTGCTCCTTTTCAAACAGCCGTAAGGCAGTCGGTCCGTCCGCTGCCTTAATCAATTTCATATGTTCTCTCTCTAAAAATAACTGCAATGCCTCAAGCAGTTCCTCTTCATCATCCGCTGCAAGGATCACAAATGTACGATTTTCCATGTCCAGTCCTCCCTTTAAAAACCAGCCCGTTTAAAGCTTCTCTGGCAAGGGCTGGTGTATCTCTTTTTATCCTACACATTTCAGGAGCAGTCCGTCAAGATCCGGTGTCGTTTTAAACTGTGTCTGCCAGCCCGGCAGACACTGATCTAAAAGCATACATTTGTACATGCCCATGTCATAATATTTTCCGCTCCCATCCGCATAGGAAAACGCCTGCAGAAACTGCTTTTTCCAGACCTCATCTCCTGCCAGTTTCCGGTATGCCGCGCATTCCACATAACGTGCACTGCCCTCAAGATTCTGCAGAAATCCTTCCGCAGCAGATACCTTATCGGAAAGTGCTACCTCTCTTTTCTTTTGAAGTTCAAGTGCTTTTTTGATCTGTTTCTTTTTTATTTCCATATCTGTACTTTCATAGGCATTTTGCAGATATTTCATTTCCTCTGTGAATGCTTTTTTCTGAACGGAATTCTTATCAACATATTTTTTAATGATTGCTTCTCTGTTTTCCTGTCCCAATGCATATGCCTGATCCAGCCCGTTTTCCTGCTGCCATGCATGAAATGCCTCATGCCAGATGACTGTTGCCTGCGTTTCTTTACTGTAGGAATCAAGTGCAAACACTGTCTCCCCTGCTTCTTTCTGCTGTTGCAGACTTCCCGCGGTATCCAGTGCTGCAAAAAAGTTTTTAAATTTTTCATAGGTTGGCAGAACAATCTGATACTCCTTCCCCACTTTCACAATCGTTCCGGCAAACGTGTCAAGCTTTGGCTTTTCGCGTGTGACTGTATAGGTATCCGCAGATGGCGCAATCACATAGTCACAGTCCCCATCATAATAGCGAACTCTGTAGTCCCGGACAGAAAAACCAGAAAACCCAAGCATTTCCATCTCCTGTTCCAAAGAACATGCCTTCTCATAAATCTGCCGGTCCGTCTGGGATAACTTTTTTTCTCCTGTGCATATGCATGCAGCCGCAAGCAAAATCCCGACCGCCCCGTAAAGCACTTTTGCCATCATATATTTCATATCTTTATGCCTCCTTCCGTCGGATTGCAAAAATTCCAAGTACAAACACCCATGCCACAAACAGTGCGACAAGTACCGGATGCCAAACCGGCACCTTTCCTGCGGCAATATGGTATGCGCATTTCTGCACGCCATTCAGATTCGGAATCACATGGATAAGTGCGGAAATTCCCACTGCCGTGACACCGCCCAAAGAACTGCGAAGCAGATCAAGTGCCGGCCACAATACCCCAGTGCCTGCGCCCAAAACACCGAATGCCGCAGCAATTCCAGCTGGAAGCCGAATGCTTACCACACTCGTCCACAGGCTCACCAGCGCGACACTGACTGCCATGACAAAAAATCCCGGAATCAGCCGCAGGACACATGCACTTTGCCCCTGCAACAGCGCATATACTGCCATGGCAAAGTACAAAAGTCCCAGCCCACCGATGGATGCCAGAATGTTGGCAATGGTTAACCCACCGTGGTAAACTGGCTGTGAAATACCGCGTACCCAGACCAGATGACTTGTTTTCCTTGCATATTCATTTGGAATCGTCCGGTAACTGAGCAACACTGCTAAGATGCAGCCTGCCGCATGAACAAGTACATGCATCACCATAAACATATTGTGAAATCCGGTCAGGGATTCACCATCGATCATAATGGTTGAATTCTCACCACTACAGAAAAACAAAAGAAACAGTGCGATTGCCAGAACAACATATGCCTCTTTGCGTCGTATGCGCTCCCGTATTGCATTTTTTATGATGGTTCCCATTTAATCCACACTCCCTTCTCTGACCACATCCAAAAACAGTTTTTCGAGTGTACCCGGCTCCTTTAACTCCTCTTTCGTAAATGTGCGCATAATTTCTCCGTCTTTTAATATGATGCCCTCATCACACACACGCTCCATATCACTTAAAATATGGGAATTCATCAGAATCGTTTTTCCGTCCTCTTTCAGGCGGCGGATTAGTTCCAGCATTTCCACCCGCCCCATGGCATCGAGTCCCGCACACGGTTCATCAAGAATCAGGATCTGTGGATTTCCCAGCAGTGCCTGCGCCAGTGCCAGCCGCTGCAACATGCCTTTGGAGTAATGCCGGATCTTTGTGTGGCTGTTTTCCAGCCCCACACATGCCAGCAGTTTTTGTGCTTCTTCATGGATTGTTTTATGTGGCAGTTTCTGCAGTTTTGCATAATAAACCAACACTTCCATTGCCGTCAGAAATGGCGGAAAATAAGGTGTTTCCGGAGAATAGCCGATGGTTGTGTGCGTGGGCACTGTAACTGTTCCCGCTTCTTTTTTAACTAATCCGAGTATCATTTTGATGGTTGTGCTTTTTCCGGCGCCATTGCTGCCCAGAAGTGCAAAAACATTTCCTTCCGGGACTGCAAATGACAGATCCTGCACAACTGTTTTCCTATGGTATGATTTTGACAGGTGTTCCACTATGATCATGTTTACATCTCCTTCGCATTTACTTTTCTATTGTCAGTTTACAAATGCGAACCAAACACAACCTAAATGGAAGCTAAAGATAACCTAAAGATGTGTGTAAAAAGATCCCCGGAGCGACTCTCGCCCCGGGGATCTTTCCAATTATCCTTCAATTGCAATATATTTGTTTTCTTCGACCGCTTTCTTTGCCTCTTTCTTCGGCACGAACAGCTTTAAGATACCATGCTTAAATTCTGCTTTGACATCCTCCTGCTTGATGTCCTCACCGACATAAAAGCTTCTCTGGCAGGCACCGGCATAACGTTCCTTGCGGATGTAGTGACCGCTGTCCTTTTCTTTTTCGTCCTTGTCGAGACCTTTCGCAGCACTGATGGTCAGGTATCCATCGGAAACAGAAGCCTTAATCTCATCCTTGGTAAATCCCGGAAGATCAATCATCAGCTCATATCCATCCTTCTGCTCTTTGATATCGGTCTTCATAATCCTTCCGGCTTTCTTACCGTAAAGCTTCTTTTCGGTATTATTCATTTCTTTATCCATATCATAAAATGGAAACTCATCAAACCAGTCATCAAATAAATTCTCTCCAAAAATACTAGGCATTAACATAAGTCATCTCTCCTTTTCTTTCTGCGTCCACGGTCTGTGGACCTCTCATGCTTGTTTACCTTGTTTCTTTGGAACCGGGATGTTTCAGGAACCTTTCGTTCTCTTTCGGTTCCCTTCCTTTGTTCTTGCCTATGTTATAGCACTGTTTGTTAGCGCTGTCAAGAGGTGAGTGCTAATTTTTTGAGATTTTTTTGCAAACCTTGATTTTTTACGGAGTTTGCAACACTTTTTCTTCCTTATAATCATCACTTTTTCTTGATTTGACACCATTTTGACACCAATTTTTTTATTTTTGGTGTCAACTAATTGCTACGCTTTCCAGCCTTGTGATTTCACTCTCAATTCTGGACATCTCACTTACATGGTTATATACGTCCATTGTTACATCTATGTGGGCGTGTCCCATAATATATTGAAGAACTTTTACGTCTATCCTCTTTTCTGCCATTCTGGTACAAGCCGTATGTCGCATAATGTGAGCGGATACCGTTGGTAACAATTCAGCATTTCTATGTTCAGTCTTTGCAATTTGAACTTCTTTTTTGTTATATGCGTCTACAATATTATATAAGATATTGTTTATTGCACTAGGCATGAGCGGTCTGCCGGACTTTGCCATGAAAATAAATCCTTTATAACCGTCTATCTCAACATCTTTTCCTTTTTGAAGCATAAAGTTTAATTTCTTTTGTTCTTCAAATGCTCTTTGTACATCTGATGTCATAGGGATAGTTCGGATTCCAGAATCCGTCTTTGGCGTGGAAATATGGAATTTATAGCCATCTCCTAAATCTTTATAAATCAACTGATGGTCAATACTTACCGCTTTTGTTCTGACATCTACATCTTCCCAAGTCAATCCAATCAGTTCTCCGCACCTTACACCAGTTCCTAACATGATTCTGAGCATTGGATAGTAGGTGTTGTATACTTGATTATTTTTCACAAATTCCAGCATTTTTTCCTGTTGTAAAACTGTTAAGGCAATACGTTCTTCTGCCTGTCTACCATAATCACTGATAGAAAACTTTGCCGGATTCTTGCGGATAATATCATCATCAACAGCCATTTCCAGTGCCGGATAAATCATATTGTTAATAAATTTTATTGTAGAATATGCGTATCCTGCTTTAGAAAGTTTTGAGTAAAACGATTTGATGTGTGATGGTAAAATCTGAACAACCTTGATGTTTCCAATTTCGTCTTTGACACGATTCTCCCATGTTTTCAGATAATTTGCTCTAGTAGATTCTTTCAGCTCCCTAGTGGACATATATCTTTCAAACAATTTATTAAGAGTAAGTTTTTTGATTGCTCCATCATTTAAAATGTTATCTTCCAAGTCTTTTGCAATCTGCTTTTCCTTTTCCCTTAATTCCGGTAAATTCTTTGCATACACTGTCAGACGTTTTACCATGTTCAACATATCTGTTGACGAGTATTTCTATCCATCAAAAAAAGCTGAGAAAAGTACAGTTCGCCGTCAGATAGATTCGTCACTTGATTTATTGACTGATAACGAATTAAAAATTATTCAAGCTACGATTGATGGTGTCTTGAACAGTAGAGAGAATAAGCAGTAATTTATCTCTTATTCTCTCTGTTTTTCTGTTTAGATTTCTCACTGCTTATTTGTTGATCAGCTTCGCAGTAGCAAATAAATCTTCATTTATAAATAACAAGTTACTGTGCCTTTTCAAATTTTATTCACAATTTCTTAACCGTTCCACAATAGAGTGATTTCCTACGAGTTTTTTATAGGATAAAAGTGGTGCTAGCGTACATATCAGCACAACTAAAATAATCGAACTGATTAACGGAATTACTGGCACTTTAAACGGAATCCTCATATAATTCATGGATTGGAAGCAAACATAAGTGATAGCAGAACCAATCGTTAAAGTTACAAATATAGAGAAAATAGCATATAAAATACCCTCTCGAATCAAAAGTTGATTTATCTGTTTTCTGGACATTCCAATGCTTTCCATAACAGAAAAAATCAATCTACGATTTTGTATACCACTTGCGATTGTATTTGCATAATTTAAAACTCCAACAAATAAAAGCAATAAAGCGATTATTGTACCTATCTCCATCATATTTCCCTGTGCTTCTTGAATTGTTTTCATATTCTCATATTGAGATTCAACATATAAGTCATTACTATATGGACTATTATTTATCAGTGAGGTAATCTTTTTTTCTAAAACTTCATCATATTTCTGATTATAGTAAATATACACGTCTAATATTGTCGGCTTAGAAGTCAAACTTTTTAAATAATTTTGACTTACAATCAACGAAGCTCCAATATCTCTTCCGCTGTACTGTGTTTCATAGGACACAGCTTCAACAGTAATTTCATATTGCTTTCCATCAAAACTGAAAGGGACTTTTTGATTCAAATATTCTTTTGGTATTTCAGAGCCTTCATACTGTACAATACAACTTTTCCCATTGAGAAAATCTTGTTTATCAACAGGACTACTCAACGATTGATTTACATAATCAAATTGGTCTTCATCAATGCCTATTAACATGCCATAATAATTTGACGGATTTGTTTTATAATTGGTTATCACGTCTTTTGAAGATACATATGGTGTCCTTTCTATATAATTAGTTATCCACATATCAGAAAACCCCTTTGACACATATGGGAAACTAATTGGTACTCCCTCTACAAGATGAATGTCTTTCATACCGTCCATTTTTTCTATTTTTTCAAAAAAAGAATCCTCTATGGCTGGCTTTAGAGAATTGATATTCTCTGTAGTTTGTGTCTGGTTTTGAACAACAAAATCAGCATTCCAATAATTAGGAAATACTGTTCTTTCTCCCTGACTACTTATAATCGTTGTAAGACAATAAAATACAGATAAACTTATTGCCAGCGATAGCAACACAACAACTGTTTTCTTTTTGTCTTTTTTAAACTGTTCAAATGCCATTCTCCAAAAGAAAGCTCCCTTTTTCTTTTTATACCCTTTTCCATTAGAGACACACTCTATATATTTTGTAGCTTCTACGGGGGTAACTTTTGTTGCAATTTGAATAGGCTTTCTCATTCCAAGAAGAATAGAGAAAACTGTCACAGCGACACTCACAATTAAAATGAATGGATTGAATTGCAACGCCATATTTCCAGTGGAAATTCCCAATACGCTAAGAATATACGGAACCAGTTTTATGCATAAAAGAATACCTAACAGGTTTCCAATAAATATTCCTGCTATTGCAATAAATAGCATTTGTTTTGTTATGAAACGAACAAGCTGTTTCTTTGTCATACCCAGAGATTGAAGCAATCCATAATATCGTATCTTCCCCGAAATGGACAAATACAAAATATTATAAATTAAAAGATATGCACTTAGGCATATAACAAGAGCCAGACCGCATATGCCCAATAGCAGTTTAAAAGAATTTTCGATGTAGTCTGTTGGAGCAAAAATTTGTCTGTCTGAAAAATTCAATGATTTTTCTAAGGACTGTATTGTAGTTGGTAAAACGTAATTACGGTTCAATTTTATGCAAAGGATTCCATCATTTTTTAAATCATACCCTGTCTCATCATAAAAGTTTTTTGACACAAATCCGGCAGATTTGTCTCCGTATCCATCCCATATGCCACTAATCACAAATTTGTCTGTATGAACACCGGTATTATTCTCGTAAGTTAAAACAATACTATCTCCGACAGATAGATTTTCATTTCCACATGCTTTTAGAATATCTTTTGTAACCATCAATTCATTCTTATTTTGTGGATAGTGTCCATCTAATTTTGTTCTTGCAGGAGACATCAGATTATTCCAGAATGTTTCATCACACCATAACAAACCGATTTCAACTGTATTATCAAACTCTGAACTTTTAATAAATCCAGCATAGGATTCCATCCCTACATTTTGTATGTTTTTGTTGCTCTGTAAACTTTTAACCTGTTTTGATGTAAAACCATTCATAGTCGTAATATCATATTCAGCTCCATTTAATCGTGTATTTTGTAATCTGCTTGAATCCAGATAAGTCAAGCCGATTGTAAATACACAAAAAAGCATAAACGCAGATAAAACTATTGTGAAAAACAATATTCCATATTGCTTTTTATTGGATTTTACACTGTTTTTTGCCAGTTTGTTTATAATCATCTTATTATTATTCGCTAACATGGAAACCACTTCCTTTAGATATTTTCCCGTCCTCAATCTGAACAATTCTGTCTGCCATTTGTGCAATATCTGTATCATGCGTAATCACAATCAATGTTTGCTGATATTGTCTGCTTAACATTTTCAACAATCCGATCACATCATGGCTGGTAGCAGTATCGAGATTACCTGTTGGTTCATCTGCAAGAATAATTGCAGGTTTCGTTGCTAAAGCTCGAATAATCGCTACACGCTGTTGTTCGCCACCAGATAGCATTGAGGGGAGCATTTCCTGTTTATTTGAGATATTTAATATATTGAGCAGTTCTTGAATGAACTCTTTATCAATTTGTGCACCATCTAACTCAAGAGGGAAAATAATATTATCATATACATTTAAGTCTGGTATTAAATTATATTGTTGAAAAATAAATCCTACTTTTCTTCTTCTGAAAAGAGCAAGCTGTTCAGAATTTAACGTTTCAAGATTTACTCCATCAACGATAACAGTTCCACTGCTAGACGTATCCAATCCACCAATCATGTGCAGAAGTGTACTTTTACCACTTCCAGATTTTCCAATGATAGAAACAAATTCTCGTTCAGCAACTTTAAAATCTACACCATCTAATGCTTTTACGGTCTGATTTCCTGTTTTATAGTATTTTTTTAAATCCTGTGTTTTGACAATCACATTTTTCATAGTCAAGTCCTCCTTATGATTACATGATAAAATAGAAAAATCACAAACCAGTCACAAAAAGAAAAAATCACAAAACTGTGATTTTTCCTAATCCCGATTTGGAAGATATATCATAAAGGTACTTCCTTTTCCAATTTTTGAATAAACTTCGATATATCCATTTTGTAGCATAATGATTTCCCTTGCTAAATATAGTCCAATACCAATTCCATCATTATCATGTACCTCTGGCTCACGATAGAAGCGAGTAAAAATAGTTGCTTGCCGTTCTGGAATAATACCTTTTCCAGTGTCCTCAATACTGATTTTCGTAAAAAGCTCCTGTTTGCACACAACGATATGGATATTTCCACCATCATTCGTATACTTCACGGCATTATCTAAAATATTGAAAATTGCTTCTGCTGTCCATTTTTTATCATGGTTTAACTCTAATCGTTCGTCATATTGCACATCAATTGTAATATTTTTCTTCTCTGCCTTTATTATCACATTACTAATTGCCATAGCAAGAGTGTTAGCAAGAGGAGTTTTTTGTTTTTGAATTTTTATTGTCCCTGTTTCAAGTCTGGACATTTTTACCATACTTTGCAATAGAAAATCTAATTTATCAACCTGACCGTTCATCTTTTTTAAATATTCTTGATTCCTGTCAAAATCCGTTTCATCTGTCATCATTTCTAAATAAAGTTTTATATTTGCAATGGGAGTTTTCGTCTGGTGAGAAATATCAGACACCAATTCTTTCAGTTTATTCTTTTCTTCTGAAATTTCTAAATTTTTGTGAGTATACAGATGTGATAAGCGAACCAGTCTATTATAGATTTTCCCCCATAAATCATCTTGTTTGTAGGAACTTGTTTTTAATTCTTCATTTTTCAACATCTTGTTTATAGCAATATCTAATTTTTCTGTATATTCATAAACATCATGCTTTAAATGAATATATTTCCAAAGTATAAAAGTGGCGATAAACACTAATGCAAAAAATATTATAAAAATCATTGTTTCCATATGTACCCCATTCCATATACATTTGAAATGTAAGAGTGTTCTTCAGTTTCAATCTTTTTACGTAATCTGTTGATATTTACAGCCAGCGTATGTTTGTCCGTTATTTGTACTCCCTCGTCCCATAAGGAATCTAATAGAATTGAATAGGTAAGTAGTTTTCCCCTATTCTCAATCAATTTTTTCAAAATACGATATTCTGTAGGAGATAGTAAACATTCATTTTCTTTTTGCCGAACTGTACCAAGCTCAAAATTCACTTTTAGAAATCCGTCATCATAAATATTTGCTCCTTGTGACTTTCTGGTTAAAATAACATACACTTTTTTCAATAAAATCTTCATAGAAAATGGTTTGGTTACATAATCGTCTGCGCCTAATTCATATCCATTTAAAATATCTTCTTCTAAGTCTCTTGCAGAAACAAATAAAACTGGGACTTGTTTTTTGGCTTTCAACCATTTACAAAATTGAAAGCCGTCCCCATCTGGTAAATTGACATCAAGTATCGTCAAATGAAAAGATTCATTTTCTGTGAATTTTTCAGCTTCTTTACAAGAATGGGCTGAAAAGATATGATACCCCTCTTTTTTTAATGCATAAGTGATTGTTTGATTTAATTCCACATTATCTTCCAAAACAAGAATAGTATACACAAATAAATCCCTCCGTAAGAAATATTTTAGCTTTTTTAATTATATCAAAGAACTTACTAGAAATACATATTTTTTAGAGGGAGCATTTTGTCATTGATAGCTCCCTCTTTTGATTATACTTGATAATAGAAAATGCCGTCCGTTCAGCGTCATAGTAGGTCAGCAGGTCACGGACAGCATAATAAGCACGTTCATTTTTCAACCGTATTTCAAATCTGTTTTTTATCGGTGCTTCCTCAATGGGAATCCCCAGTTTGATGTACTGTTCATAGCTTTTTTCATAGACACAGAAGTACACCTCACTTTTTAGCGAGCCAATATAAAGCGTATAACCCATACCAGCCTTGTCCTGTTCCTCATGCTTAACCAGTTCGCCGGAAGCATAGGACTTAAAGGAACGGAACACCGATACACATTCCTCATTCCGGCATTTTTCGGTCAGTTCTGGAATATCCAACATTCCTGTATGGTCATTGATGGCAAGGTCAAGGCGTTTCATCACACCGCCGTCCACCAGAGCGTCCATAAGGAAGTCGTACCAGCTCCGTTCCTGTGCCAGCAGATAACTTTCAAACTGGCGACAGCCTTTTCCTTTCAGTTCCAGCAGAACACCTTTTTCTTCATCGGGAGAAGTGTATACGAAAATATCTCCGATGTAGTAGTGTTCCGTGTAGCTGTAATGCCCGAAGTCCTCATGTATCATGTACTGGATATTGAGCTGTAAGATGTCCTTAATGATGTGTCCAATATCCAGTGTCGGAAACCGTATCCTCACATAATCAAACAGCATGGTAAGCGGTGCTTCTGGGTTGAATTTTTCCAGAGCTTCCAAAAGTTTCACTTTCATTTCTTCTGTGACCACCACCTTGCCGGATTCAATACGGCTTAAATGTTCACGGCTGATTCCAGCCATGACCGCAAGTTTCGTCTGGGATACACCGTACTGCAAACGTCTGTCTGCAAAATCCTGTATCCACTCTGTATCATTCAGTGCGATACCCCCTTTACGAAAAAACTGTGACATTTTTTATCCGATGTCACAGCAGTAAAAAAAGCTACCAAACGCTTGATTTCAGCCAAGAATCGGTAACTTTTGTGTATGTTTCCTTGTGATTTGTGCCCCTCTGTTAGATACCGAGGGGCTTGATATATGCTGGCGTGGCTACCGCCACACCAGCAAGGCTAGTCCGTACCTGTGGCTTTCGCTCCGCACGCCACCTGTCCGTCCTGCCTTATGTGTGTAAGTTTTCCAATCGTACCTAAGAAATCATATCCTTTGGGTACAAGTGGAGTATAAAATTCCGATATAACGCTTGTTCCCACATCACAGTATCCACGCCCTTTGATTCGCTTCTGGAAAAACTGTTTTTTCACATCACTTCCAAAGAGCATACCGTAACCGAGTTCACTCATGCGACCAAGTCCTACACGGAAGTTAAAGTTATCTCTGATACCGTCCCCGAAATACTTTGCGTCTGGACGCTGGCAAGCCACAATCAGAAAGTATCCAGCCTGTCTGCCAAGCATGACTATTTTCTTTAGCTGGCTTAACAGTGCAGTACTTTCCTTTGTCGTGAGCATTTCCAAGAACGCCACATATTCATCAAAGATAAGGAATTGTGGAGCAAGCCCCAGATAGGCATAGTTTTCCCCTGTGCGGTAGTTAGGGTGCAGTTTCATTTCTTCCGAGCGTGTGACCATACCCTCATAAAAGGCATTGACGCAGTCAATCATATCGTCTTTCGTGTGGTAGACATTTCCCATGACCGTTCCCAAGTCTGCAAGGTCAGCGTTCTTCGGGTCAAGAATGTATAAATCCGCATTGGTTTTAAGCAGGGCTTCAATGATGGTCAGCAGAAAATAGGTCTTTCCACCGCCAGTACCACCGCAGATAAGGGCATGGGGAAGTGAATCGTATTCCCACACCAGATTTTTCATTAACCGCAGACCGCCGTTTTCGGCAATCACTTCATCAATCGAAATACGGTTCGCTATCATATCATAGAGCAGGGTGTATTCGATATAGCCGTCATGCAGTGTCTTGTCGGTCAGCTCACAGTACAGCCCCGATTCCAATTTATCCTCTAAGGACAGGAGCTGTTCTTGATATTTTCCCATTGTGATTTCACAGCGGATATGGAGCAAGCCGTTGTCCATCTGATAGTAGATTTTGGGAAACCACACGATTTTTTCTCTTGATCTGCTTTGCAGGTCAGTGAAAAAACCGCTGTCTTTGGTATTTTCCGCTTCATACCATTTATTTTCCAGCACCATACGAGCCAGTTTTTGTCTGTGTAGCAACCGCTTGATACGGTCATATCCGTAACGGTAGTAGAGAAAAGCGACCAATGCACAAACACCAGTCGCTATCAGAACCGTAATGGAATTGTAGGCAGTCCAAGTAATTCCGGCATGGAGCAGGTTAAAATCTTTCCAGTCTGTAACAAGAAGCTGTCGCAGATTCAGTAACAGGAACACCGCAACGAACAGGAGCAACAGCCAGCCAATACAGAAATGATAGAGCAGTGATTTGTCGCTGGCACGAATCCTGTTACCTTTAGATTTTTTCCATATGTTCATATAAACTCCTTTCTTCGGACATAAGAGAAGCAGTTAATCATGTAGACTAACTGCTTTGATTGTAAAAATTATTTTAATAAATCCGTTAAAGGTGGACACAGATAATAACCATTTGCTTTGAGCTTTCCTTTATAATCAATAGCGTGAACTGGACAATTATGTATGCAACCCAAGCAAAACATACATTCATTTTTAAAATGGATTCTTCCATTTTTCATACAAATATTATTCGTTGGACATACTCGTACACATTTTTGGCATTGTATACATGTAGTATTATCAACTTTAAACGAACGACTGTTACGCATAAATGTATTAAATCCCCAATTCGCAATACTTGATAACAGCCAAGCATTTTTTTTAGAAGATAATTTCATTTCCAATTCACTTCTATTCAGAATATGCTTTGAAATTTCATGCAAATATGGCAGATTAGACTGTATGTTGGAAATAGCTTCATTTTTAGAAAGCATTTTGTTAGAAACCATATAGTTATCAGGCATAAGAATTCCAGCAAAACCTTTATAATCCATTTTCCGTTTTAGAAAGATTTTTTTACAATATTGGTCTGCTAACCCATAAGAATCCCCCATAGTAGCAACAATATAGATGCTTTGACTACCATTAAAATGAGCTTTCTTTAAGAATGTTTCAATTTTTCGTGGAAGCCTCCATGCATATATTGGACATACGATAACATATGGAGTTTCTGTATAAAATTCCAGTTTTAAATTATTTTTAAATATATGATTGAGGGATACAGCAGTGTCCTGCAAATCCATCTTTAATATTTCTGCTACAAATTTTGAGTTCCCTGTGCTGGAAAAATATAAAATCAAGTAAATTACCTCTTTCTTTTAACTTTTATACAGGATTTTACCGCTATACTAAAAATGTTTCAATAGATAGCATTATTTTTTTTGCGGTTGCTGTGGAGCATTGTTCTGTGAATTTCCGGCATGAGTACCTTTATCTGTCTCTTATACACATCTCCGAGCC
>ENA-OZDZ01000383-OZDZ01000383.1-human-gut-metagenome-genome-assembly--contig:-NODE-383-length-19194-cov-10.282564_pt1 | contig 19194 bp, 20 predicted proteins | sample MGYA00245059_ERZ653591 | MGnify/ENA primary metagenome ERZ653591 (study PRJEB26926, sample SAMN06164985) | human gut metagenome | biome: ENVO:00009003; feature: ENVO:2100002; material: ENVO:00002003... | reverse complement strand
CGAGATGTAGCTCCGTCTCGTGGGCTCGGAGATGTGTATAAGAGACAGGGCATGCGTTTTTTATCGTTAATCCAATTCGTTAAGATCAGTCAATTATATGATGATTAAGCCATCTGCGGGAGTGGAAACGTATAGTGAACACGATACCGCGCACAGTCCAGTCGGCAAACATTCCAATCCATACAGCAATAGGACCAAAGCCATATACACGGCATAAGAATATAGTAAAGCTTACACGACATAACCACATGCTTGCACATGATGTTATCATTGAAAATTTCACGTCTCCGGCGGCACGCATTCCGTACGCCGGAATGAATGACAATACCCATGATATTGGCTTGGTTATTGTTATGAAAAGAGTCATCTCAAAACACATTCTTGCACTTTCTGCTTCCATTCCACCGAGTATGGTAATCGGCCTGCACAATGCAAATACAACAAGACAGCTTATAATAATGGCAGCTTCAGCCATTTTACTGAGCTTCTTTATATAATATATGGCTTCATCTTTTCTTCCGGCTCCAATGCACTGGCCAACTATAGTCATAAGTCCGATACCTACACCCTGTGCGGCAACTCCGTTAAGGTTTTCAAGAATATTGGTCACAGCATTTGCAGCGATGGCAGCAGTTCCAAGCGTTGAAACTGTTGACTGGATTGCCAGCTTTCCAAACTGGAACATGCTGTTTTCAATACCTGAAGGAATACCAATATATAAGACTCTCTTAATTAAATCCCAGTCGGGACGGATTGTGTAATATCTGTTTACGCAGATAGTCTGAGAAGGGTTTCTTAATTTAATAATTACAACAACTGCACAGAAAACTCTTGATGCAAGTGTTGATAGTGCAGCCCCTGCAACACCCATGCCAAGTCCGAATATAAGAATCGCATTACCACCTATATTAAGGAAGTTGGATATTATTGATATTATCATAGGGCTTTTGCTGTCCTTCTGGGCTCTCATAATGGACGCGCCAGCGTCATACAGACCAATGAATGGAAATGACAACAGGGTAAACAGGAAGTACGCCTGTGAATCAGCCATAACCTCAGCTTCTACCGAACCAAAGATGAACTTAAGCATTGGTACACGAAGAATGAGACATATTGCTGATATGAAAACCGACAGCACTGTCATGACAAGAAATACCTGTCTCGCAGCGCGGTTGGCACCTTTAGGGTTGCTGCTTCCTATGTACTGGGAACACAGGATTGCACCTCCGGCAGCAAGTGCTGACAAGGCCTGTATTACAAGAATATTGATGGAATCAACAAGCGATACTGCTGAAACAGCAGATGCACCTACATTACTTACCATCATAGTATCAACAGTTCCCATAAGTGAAGCCAAGAGATTTTCCAGCATGATAGGAATAAGAAGTTTCCTTATATCTACATTAGAAAAAATGTGGTCAGAATTATTAGTCATTGAAATTACTCCATAATATTTTACAAACTAAAATGCAACTAACATAATTTATTCCTAAGAACAGATAAAGTCAAGTATATATGTTGATAAAACATGTCAGAAAGAACATATTGGCATAAAATACTTGACTTTATAATATAATTATGATATCTTAACAAAGCATTGAGATATCAGTGATTATGCGGGTGTAGTTCAATGGTAGAACACTAGCCTTCCAAGCTAGATACGTGGGTTCGATTCCCATCACCCGCTTCTCTGTATGTACAGAGAGATGTGTCTGTAGCTCAGCTGGATAGAGCAACGGCCTTCTAAGCCGTGGGTCGGGGGTTCGAATCCCTTCGAGCACATGCGCGTTCCTGCGAGCGATGTTAGCGCTCTAAATGGTACGATAACATCTCTATGGTGGGTATAGCGCAGTTGGTTAGCGCGCCAGATTGTGGCTCTGGAGGCCCAGGGTTCGAATCCCTGTATCCACCCTGTTGCGGTAGCAACTATCATTGTTGGGCTATCGCCAAGCGGTAAGGCACAGGATTTTGATTCCTGCATTCGTTGGTTCGAATCCAACTAGCCCAGCTTGCTTAAAAATTAAATTATGGGATACTAGCTCAGTTGGTAGAGCACTTGACTTTTAATCAAGTTGTCGGGGGTTCGAATCCCCCGTGTCTCACTAAAATCTTTTTTAACATCGTTTTAAAATAGATAAAAACAAGGACTTCCAGAAAAGGAAGTCCTTTTTGTATCTCACAAATGAAAGCCGGTTTTCCCGATCGGCGTCACAGACATTCAACATTGAGATACATTTCTAGATATGTAAAATAGTAGCATCAAGCGACTTATTAACACGAAGAAATAAAAAACATGCAGCCATAGAAACTGACCAATAATACAAAAACCCATCTTTTTTATCAATTACTATATACTCATCCAACATAACAGTAAAATCTTTTATATCCATGAAATCCTCCTTAATACCCAGTTTTGAAAAAAACAGGATCAAGCCTATAAATATCAGAATGTAACATTTGCGATTGCTGGGCAAGATGCAGATACATTTTTGTAGTAGCATAATCTGAATGACCAAGCATAATTCTAAGATGTTCCATACTACCACCACCGACTACGAATGAAGTAGCAAACGTATGCCGAAGTAAATGCGGATGCAGCCGATCTATACCAGAACGCTTTTTCAACCGAGCAAAAACCATATGTACAGAAGTTTCTGTTATTGGTTCAGTAGTTCCCACCTGAACGAATACCGGATAATCATCACCCGGAGTATAAGACCGAAATTTAAGCAAATAATGATAAAGCATTCTTTTGAGCTTAGAGCAAAGGAATACAGTACGAAATTTATCACCTTTTCCTTTTACCACTAAATAATTCAAATTGAAATTGATACCTTTGAATGTAAGAGACACCACATCACCCAACCGGAAACCAGCATCCAACATCAAATGAATCATGCAAAGATTTCTAAGCCCGGCTTCCGTTTTCGCATCAAAACAACCGTCTATCTGATCAACCTCAAATTCTGTGAGCGGGAGCACCGGAGCATTGTCCTTTTTCAAAAACTTTACCTTCCGAAGAACATCCCCGGAACAATATCCCTCATCAATACAATAATTCAAAAATACTTTAGCCGCACGAAAATAGGTATTAACAGAAGTATTCTTACAACCAGTTCCACGGAGCTGGGAGAGATATGCAAGTACCAACTCCCGGGAAATGACATCACATTCAATCAGATCAGACACTGATCCGAGCTGATCGGAAAGAAAATCAACAAATTTCTGCACATTGAACCGATAATATACAATAGACTGTTCAGAACAATAAGACTCATGATCAACGAGAAACAAGTTAAAAGCCATCTGTACATTCATATAAAAACCCTCCTTATCAGGAGATATAACCACCACTTTGCAACATTCGCCTTTACATTTCGGCTTTTTCATGTTATAACAAAGCTAAGAGTTGAAAATTATATCTCCGGTATCTTTATCTATCAACATAAGGTTACTGGAACGCTTAACAGCATTTTCCATTGTGTCCGTCAGTTCATTCGCATTGAATTGGCGGACTTTTTTTGTCTTATAGTTATATGCATCATGTAGATCATTATCATTCAGCATACACAAAGCCTCAATGCAATCTGTTAAAGGATCATCAGCGTTAATACCACGGACATAAATTCCATAAGTAATAGCAGCCTTGACCGCTCTGGACTTAACCACTTCACTATTCAGTTTTCTTGTATATGTCCTGACTAAAGATCTGTCATCTTCCGGAATAAATATATCTGTAAGTTTGCAGCTCCGAAGTGCTTTCCAGAATGCACACAGATCGCGCCGGGATTTATTTGAATCATTTTTCCCGGGTTCATGAGGTTCGACCAGCCGAAAAACCTTGCTGGTAAGATAATCACAGATCAACTTCCGGTTATCCAGAAAGTCATAAATACGTTTCCCGGTCAGCTTATCCGAATTATCAAAAAAAGGAATAAGCTCATACGATTTCGTATGTTTCCGCATCACCTGATATTCCACATTCATAACAAGATTAACAGCCGGAGTAAGCCGATCAGCCAGAGCACGAAGCGAATCCGGGGAAATCGTTTCTTCCTGCGACAGTATCCTGCGACACTTCTCAACATAGTGTTTCTGTCTGCCATACTCCGCGTAAAACTGCAACCGGCCAAGATCTAACGATTTCCAGCTATGTTTCAAAAATGCATATTCATAACAGTACATATCATAGCGATTAATTAACCCATTAAAAAGCCACACCTTAAAAAACCATGGTTTATAACCTTTTTCAACCACTTCCTTGCTTTTCAGGTAAATACGTATAAAAATCTTCTGTGAACGTTTTCCCATAGCAAGATAGTCAATCTCAAAATCTTCCGATCCCTTTTTACTGGTATGCAGAACAGCATCTTTAAAACGATCCACACGCATTTTATAAAAATTCTCCGGACTGAAAAACTTTTCCGGACACTTTAAATAGTTGGAGTGCCAGCAGAAATCCACGCGGTTTTCCTGTGTAAACTCGATATCCAGCCCAAAATAATCCGCTATAGCCTTCACATACTCATATGAACGCTCATAAGCAAGTTTAACACCATACATCCAAAGCATATAGCTGCGGATCTGCACAACACATTCACAAGTATTGGATTCTCCATTATCAGCCGAGTGCGGAACCTTTGGAGCAAAAAAGATATCAAACAGTTCCGGGCATTCCAGTTTTACGTTATAAAAAAAGGCATAACTAAACGGTGTATAGTTTAAAGCGTCAGGCATACCAGGAACAAAGAATGAAACGGAAGAATTAAAAGCGTTCTGGTTATCCCATTCCCGGGAGAGCGCTTCGAACTTCCTGCGAAAGTCCTTCACCTTCATATCCTTAGAATCTGCCGTAAAATCCTGTTTAAATTTAACCGCATAATAAAATGTATCAATGTTATGTAAGAATTTTTTTTGTTTAAAGTCGAACCAGTAAGTGTTTTCGACTTCATCGAACTCGTTGTATACATAGGTGTCTTTTATCAATCGCACATCGACCAAAATCACACATCCTTCCATAAAATATTTTTTCGCGAAAAGCCCGTTTCGCGAAACGACAAAATTGCCGTCAAACCCTGTAACCATCGGACATAAAAGAGAATTAGTTATGTAATTTGAGACCACGTATTACAGCCCCGTGGTCACACCCCGGGCAAGCCGCGCCGCGGGTCCCCCTCAATCCCCCGCGTCACAGCTTACCCGGGGCGTGCCGGTCCTCATATGTATCTCAAAAAATTTTCCTGGTGCCGGGAACTGCCGGAAAAATGAGATACACAAAATAAATCAAGACAACTGTTTCTGATCTGGTGCGGAGAAAAGAGCATAAGTATCATAGATCCCACTATAACATTTCTTGAACATAAAAAACTCAGATCCGACCTTTTGCTTCATCGGGTACCAGACTTTCACAGCCACGAAGAGTTTACCACCAAAGAGCAGAGAAAAGATCTTACCGGCCACACCAAAATTAGAAACCTTCCTGTGAATCCATTCATACTCGATCAGGGAGCGGATCTGACGGTCAAGCATCCGGTCAAACTGCGCGACAAGGATAACTTCATAACCCAATTTCCGGTGCTGGGTGAAAAATGCACACCAAGCAGCGCGGTTTTTCTGTCCCCAATCCCGGGCATTAAACATAATCTGGCATTCATCTATAACCAGCAGGATTTCTCCTTCTTTCACCCTGCGCCCGACATACTCGGAATAGTTTTTTGAAAAGTTAATAAGCCGATCAACCGTCAGATCGGAGTTATCTATGTACAGATAATGACCTTTCGGGTTCTGGATACAACTAAAATCCGTTTGAAAATTTCCAATGATTGGCGCGTTTTTATATTTCATCCAATTAAGGAGCCGGGATGCAAGGTGCAGGGACTTCCCAGCACCCGGAGTCCCACTATATAAAGAAATCATATTTTCCCCTTTCTGTATCTCAAATCTTTCTGCAGCAATAAAGCCAGGAAAAGAAATTGAGATACAATCTATTTAAGTGAATGGAATCCATTCACCAAGAATCTTCACACCGGAAATAGCAAACTGCGACACTACCCAAGGAACCACAGCAAGAAGCCATGCGCTGCCTATCGTTACGAATGCATCCACAGGTACGAAGTAATTGATAGCAGATAAATAGTCATTAACTTCCTCCGCCTGAATAAAAGCAAGGAAAGGACTTTCCGGAAGGATGCCACAAAGAAAACCAACTAGAACGATCACAACGACACCTGCTACAGACATGAAAAAAGGTCTAAGCATAGATACAGACATAAAAACACCCCCTAACCACCCATGCGTTGAACAAATGTTGTAAATTTAACAGTTAAGAAAAATAAGCCGATGATAAAAAAAATAGTCATTCCCCAACGAAATATTTTAATATACTTCCAGTAATCGGACATATCGACTCTAACCACCCAGGTATAATTGACAGCTTTAAAAGTATACTTAAACTCAAACACAGGAGCTTTTTTATCCGCTTGCATGGACTTAATCAGCTCCATCATGTCCCAAGGAATGCAGAACGGAAAAAGCCGCTTCCAGTTTCCGGCTTTATCTGCAGTAGATGGAATATTAGGGTCAATAAGTTTACCAGTGTCGGGATCAATAAGTTTACCAGTGTCGGGATCAATATCATATCCGGTATCTGGATCAATATAATGCCCGGTGTCAGGATTAATCATCGGATTTTTAGATGGATCTTTTCCAGGAACACCGGATTCTGTATCTTTTTCAGTGTCTTTTTCCGTAGAATCCGGTTTTTTGTTCGGGAAAACAATAGGAATTGCAACAGGAAGTTTATCTTTTTCGTTGTCTTTCTTCTTTTTTTCCTTATCATCCTTGTTATCCTTGTCAAAATTATAACGAGAATTCCAGACTTCTTCCTCTGTGTCTGTTGTTGCTTTATCATTCACTATATCTTTCCATATATCCCAATTAGTCTTATAACCAACACCGGGAACATATACTGTATTATTATCAACTGTCTTAACTTTTGCATAATCTTTAACTGTAGTACCATCAGCCACAGTAAACTTGCCTTTTTTCATGATCCAAACAGGTTCAATATCTGATATACTATCTAAGTCTTGACTACTCAGTTCCAAAGTTGCAGAATTCGCTGTAAATCCAGTATGTCCATACCTACTATATGATTTTCCATCAGTTGAATAATATATAGCATACCCCCAAGCACCGGACATAATTTTGAGATACTTACAATAAGAGGACGATGTAAAAGCAAGCATATAGTTCCCATATTTAACAACATTTAAGTCATAACCATTTTTTAATTCAATTGATAAATCATACATACTATACGTGCCACCAGCCCAACGATATTCATCAGTTATCCCCATAATACCCCTAATAAAAGCATATGTTGCATCCTGATCACCATAATCACTCAATCCATCATCATCGGGAAACGTCGGCAAAACCTTAGCTAACAGTTCCGACAGCTTTTCCGACATGGTAACCCCGGCAGACGTAACCTTATTCGGTAAATCCTTAAACTCGTCAAACACCGTCTTATTAACCACTTCCACAGGCAGAGCAAGCGTTTTTGCTTTATTCTCGACCCAAGTGCAAAAGTTATTCCAAACCTGTTTACCAGATACACGGTCTGGTTTAGTGTAAAACTCATCTTTCAAACTAAACTGTTGTCCAGTCTCCGCAAAAAGTCCACTGATCAAGTCAAAGTATGTATAGTAAAAGAATTCTTCCATACCCGTAGCATAGGCACGATAAGCAGACCCAAACAGCACAGCGGATAGAACAGCAACGGAAAGCACCACAGGAACAACATGCCGCTTAAATATTTTTTTAACACGCTGCAATCTAGTTTTTTTCTTTTTAGAACTGGAAATCGATTGTTCCATATTTTATCCTTTCTTGTATCTCAAAAATTCCTGAAACAATTCCTGATCGGAAAAGCAGCAACGCGACATTGAGATACAAAAAAGGGCAAGGGCTCGAACCCTTACCCCTCCATGAGTGATAGCTATTAATTTGCAAACCAAAAAACTAAAACCTAAAACCTACGCCTGGGCAGTAAGCTTCTTAAAGACCTTAATACCGATCGTAACAGCAAGAACTGTTCCGATGATAACCAGCGCATAAGGAACGGCTGCGGTTACCATATCAGTCGCACCGGTCTGAACCTGTTTAAAGGCTGACGCCATGCTAGTCTGGATACCAGAAAGATCCATTGTTGGTGCTGTTGCCAAAATTGTTGTCATAAGACACTCCTTTCTGATGGTCTATGCCATCTTAAAAAATTTAGTAAACGCGAAAATCGCGTAGCCAATCGCCCATGCGATAAAGCCCAATGTAAAACCAAGTGCTATTCCAGCCAAGAGAGAACCTACATAACTGCCGAAAAGATAATTTGAAAAAATCATACGCACCTCTCAATCCCACTTCCGGGAAAGAATCGAAAAGAACAAAAGTCCTGCAATTATCCCGAGAGCAAATAACACTACAAAATTATATGTAACATCCTGCGGCTGGTCATCGTCCGGCTGGATGTCTGCCTGTGTAGATTCCTGCACAGGCTCCGGAGCAGCTTCCGGATGATCTTCCGGAACAGCGGCTTCGGTCGAATCAACAACCACAAGATTATTTTCAAAATCAAGAGAGAGAAGTAACATTACTTACCACCTTTCGGGTTTCCTGCATCCGGGGAATCCTTCATGGATATAAGTGCCGGAGCGACAAAATCAACGTCCGTCAGTTTAAGCACCGGCTTTCCGTCAGATCCAACCGTCATTTCAAAAGTTCCGTCATAGATCCCCGGCACGTAAGACACCTTATGCACCTTGTCAGCCTTAAGGAAAGACTTACCGCGTCTGGTACCGGAAACACCGTCCGCAGATACCACAGGTTCAACCTGTTCCCCATGCTCCCCATAGAAAAGAAACTCCATGGAAACACCTTCCACCGCGTCATGACCTTCACGCGCCTTAATATCAACAAGTCCACTGTAAAATAAGAAAATTCTAAATTTATTCATCGTTCATTCTCCTTTATGTCTTTTTCTACTTCCTCAATTTGCTGCAACGAAAGCCCCGCATCCTTGAGATGTCCTCTCAATTCCTGCAAAGACTTTTGAGCAGCTTCAAACGAGTTTAAGAAGTAATCAAAATTTGTTAGTTGTGAAAATACTAAATTCTGTTTACGTTGCTGTCTTCGAATCTTTTCGTCAAGTCGCGCAAGTTCTTTCTTCCGGTCTGATTCTCCGCGTTTCGCCTCGAGGATGATATTTTCAAATTTTTCATTAAATCCGTTTCCCGGCGCGCTGTCGATATAATCAAAGACCTCTTGTGTCAAGCGGACTGACTTTGCAATATTCTTTTTTGTCAATGTTCCTCCTTTTCGCTAGTACCATAGCATTCAAACCCCACAACCCCATGACAAGCCGCGTCGCGTCTGATCTGCTCGAGGATGGCGGCTTGATGATCGTCAACGTTGATCCGGAGCTTTCCGTTACTGTTGAGGTACCAAGCCGCCTGCAATATGTCGGATAGGCGGCGGCTCTCGTAGCCCGGCGCCCAGAGCGCGCGCAGGCTATGACCGCGACCAATAACCTTATCTATCGCTACCAATCTATACCGATTGGGGAAAACTTTCTCGTAGCTCCACACGCTGTCCATGACCACCACACTCCCTTCCAATCGCTGTGCATAAGTGCAAAAGCCGCAATTCCGCCTATGCATATCCTGTTGAAATGCTGTGCACAGTCCGGGATAACGCCCCAGCGGATTCCCCGGGCGGAAAATCCGCTGTGTGCTGTGCGCGTTACCCCGGACTGCACACAAGCATTACAACAAGGATACGCACAAGGCTGCATGGGACTGCGGCTTTTACACTTACACACAAGCGACGACGGAGTATGCGGATATGTACCTTTGTTGTCCCCCCTCGTCAAACAATCGGTATAGATTGGTTTGGAAAAGACGCGGCTAAGGGTCTACAAAGGAGACGCGCGCGCTCTGGGCGCCGGGCTACGAGAGCCGCCGCTTTTGAAAAAATCATCCCAAGCAGGGGATTGGCAAGGAAACACACTGTCGTAAATGTCCGGAACAAAGAAACACCGTCCATCCACACAGGACGGGCAAAGTTTACATTTTGCGGACATCACCGGAAAAATATCTTCCGGAGCATCAACTAGATCAGTTGCCGGAGAGTCTTCCGGAGCATCAACTAGATCAGCCGCCGGAGAGTCTTCCGGAGCATCAACTGGATCAGCTGCCGGAGAGTCTTCCGGAGCATCAACTGAATCAGCTGCCGGAGAGTCTTCCAGAGCATCAACTAGATCAGCTTCAAAACATATAAGATCCTTACAACTTAGTAAATATTTACAAAGAACTACAGCATAAAACTCACGATCAGCACAAGCAGAATGAAGTTTCTCTCTAACGGCTTTCATTTCTTCCGAAGTCCCATGATCAAGATCAAAGTCAATGAATTCACGTTCAGCAGCCATATAAATAGCATCCGCTAATTCAAAATCTCGTAAATGATCATCAAAGACACTTTTTGATATTTCCATTTTAATTTTCATGTTCAGCACCTCCATGAAAAAACCTAATGTAAAAATTTTTTAGTTATGATATACTAGAGGTAAAAATAAAATGTATCTCAATTTTGCTACCCTCTAATAGTATAATAACAAAAACGAGATACAAAGTCAAGAAAAATATCAAAATTTTGCTAAAAAAGGAGAAAAATGTTTTACGAAAACCTAGATAAGATTCTAAAGAAAAAAAATTTAACACTAAATAAGCTTGCAAAAGGTACCGGAATAGCACAATCACAAACGTCAAAATGGAAAAAAGGTAATTTACCGGGAAGCGAAATACTAATAAAAATTTGTAAATTTCTGGAAGTCTCTAGCGATTATCTGTTAGATCTTAATCCAGAAGCGCCACCAATCCTATCCGATCAGGAACAAGAGCTTCTGGAACACTTTCGACAATGCAGCCCGGGAGAACAGGACAGCATTTTACTACTAGCAAACGCCGGAGCGGCAAAAGCCGAACAGGAAAAAGAATCATCAAATTCAAAAAAAATCGGGTAAAAACTTAACGGTTTAGAAACAACATATAATAGTAGAAACTTTCGAACATAAAATTGAAAAATATAACGAAAGCTGAAAAAGATAACGGAAAAGCAACAAAACTAATGAGTATAACTTTTAATCAAGTTGTCGGGGGTTCGAATCCCCCGTGTCTCACTGGAAGATCTATAGTGGTTTGCTATAGGTCTTTTTTTATGCTAAGAAGTATACAAAGTGGATAAAAAGAGGGTATACCTATGGATAAACAAAATTTTTATCAGGAAAAGTATGAGTATTATAGAACTTTGAATTTGTGGGCTGTGTTCGGAATCAGTATTCCATCAATCGGATATTTTTTCTCGGATTGCTATCTGCTGGGTGGATTTTCCACTGAAACGCTGATCTCACGATCTGCAATTATCATTCCATTTCTCATTTATTTAATTTTGAATAAGTATACGAAGGATTATCGGATTATGGTACCGATGAGTTATGCGATTGGGCACAGCGTAATGTGGTGTACGATCTGGGCATGTACCTATCTGGATGATCTGAGTTTTGCGTGTGTAGGATTTTTTATCATCCTGTTTATTTTTATGGCATTTGGCATTGCAGCACCGCTTCCATATGAGGTTATAGGACATGGGCTGTTGTTTGTGGATATTGCGATTGCAAATACTTTTTTACACTATCCGGATTACATGATGATGTTTCTTCTGGGAATCCCGTTGTATATCGGAATTTGTGTATTTGATGTGGCAATGGAAAAAACATACCGGGATCAGGTTGCCTTGAAATTAAAACTGGAAGATCACCTTCGGCATGATGCACTGACGGGAGCGTATAACCGTAATGTGTTTGAGTCGTTAGTTGGGGAGAATCACACGTTTATCTGCGCAAAGGGTGAGTATATGGCGATCGCAATGTATGATCTGGACAAGTTTAAGCGTATTAATGATATGTATGGACATTCGGCTGGAGATGAAGCATTAGTTGCGGTATCGGAAGCTGTGAGGTCCAGATTATGTGAGGACGAGATTCTGGTCCGCTGGGGAGGGGAAGAGTTTATCGTCATCATGAAACAGAATGAGCGGAGATTTGAGGAACATGCGCAGGAAATCCGCGAGGCTGTGGAACAGTTACAACTGGAAACCGGAACGGTTACGATTTCGGTGGGAGTGGCAGAGTGCAGGGAAGAAAATTATCAGGAGACAATTAAACATGCAGATACTGCATTATACAGGGCGAAGAATATGGGGAGAAACCGTGTAGTGATGTACTGCAGCGAAATGGACTCCACAGATAACGGTTATTGTGGATAAATCAGATGATAAAAGAATCCAAAAGGTATCATCAATCATACCTTTTGACCGGAACAACTTATGAGATAAAATAAAAAGGGAGCGGTGACGCTCCCTTTTTCCGATATGGAAGAATAGTTATTTGATGCAGTTCATGGTGGCATTTTCTGCGTTTAGCTGTTTTTTGACACGATGTTTCCAAATCATATAAGTAACAATCAGTAAAATACCGGTTGTCAGCCAGGCAGCAGCATCAGCACTGCATACACCCACGTATCCAAAAGGCTTTGTGGCGATCAGGATAACCGCATAACGGCTGAACAGTTCAAGTACACCGCTGAGCATGGGAACCAGACCACGGTCTAAGCCCTGCAGACCATTACGGTATACAAAGATCCATGCCAGAGGCAGCATAAAAATACTTGCAATGTGCAGATACTGCATTGCTGCGTGCAGTGTCTGTTCAGATGGGTTGTGGATGAACCATCCGACCATCGTAGGTCCGGCAAGGCAGCAGAGCAGTGCGGCGGCTCCGGCTGCAAAGAAACATAAATAAAATGCATCTTTCATACCGCGGAAAATGCGGTCATGTTTTCCAGCACCGAGATTCTGTCCGCAGTAGGTGGCCATGGCTGTACCGAGTGTCGGCATGGTCTGGGTGGCGATGTTGCTGACTTTGGAAGCAGCAGTAAAAGCAGCTACCACGCTGGAACCAAACACGTTGACGGCACTTTGCAGGATCATGGTTCCGATTGCTGTGATGGAATAGTTTAAAGCCATCGGAATTCCCACAGACAGCATCCGGCGGATCTCATGAAAATCACAGTAATAATCTTCGCGTGTGGTCCGCAGGATGTCATATTTGCGGAACATGACAATGAAACATAAAACTGCGGAAACCGCCTGCGAGATAACGGTGGCATAAGCGGCACCGGCAGTGCCGAGTTTTACCACAACAATAAGGAAGATGTCCAGAAAAATATTGAGACCGCTGGACAGGATCAAAAAATAAAGTGGTGTCCGGCTGTCACCGATCCCACGTAAAATACCGGATGCTACGTTATATGCCATGGTAGCAAAGATACCGGCAAAGATGACCCGGATGTACCGGTTTGCCAGTGTGAGGATATTTTCCGGAGTATTCAGCCACAGAAGCAGCTGGCGGGAAAACGCAACCGTAGGAACGGTCAGAATCATGGAAATTACAACCGTTAAAAGCAGTGAAAGTGCTACGCAATGACGGAGAAGTTTCATGTCTTTGGCACCGAATGCATGGGATACCATGACACCGAATCCCTGAGCAATTCCGTTGGCGAAACCGAGAACCAGAAACATCAAGCAGCCCGTAGAACCAACGGCGGCCAGTGCATCCTCCCCAAGATACTGGCCTACGATCACGGTGTCTACCATGTTGTAGAACTGCTGGAACAGATTTCCAAGCAGAACCGGAAGGGAAAAAAGAAGAATGATCTTCATTGGATTTCCGATCGTCATGTCTTTTCTCATAGTAAAATCTCCTTTACCTCTTATTCATTTGTAATTGTAGTCAAAGAAAGAGACTAACAGTAAGGATAGTCTCTTTTCGTGCGGGCAACAGGACTTGAACCTGCACGGTCTCCCACTAGAACCTAAATCTAGCGCGTCTGCCAATTCCGCCATGCCCGCATATATATGCCGCGTACAGTAGCGCATCTGCCTACAATTGAACGTTAGCAGTTCAATTGTCAAGAATTCCGCCATGCCCGCAAACACCTTGACAGTATATCATTTAGTTTCATGTGTGTCAATATTATTTATCACATTACAAAAGTGAACTATTCACATTCAAACTGTATTTCCACAACAAACCGCTTCCCCTCAAGCCTTGCTTCAATACTCCCGCCCATTCTCTCCACAAGTTCCTTTGCAATCGAAAGCCCAAGCCCGCTCGATGATATGCTCCTCGCCTCATCGGCTTTGTAAAAGCGCTCAAACACCTTGTCCACATCTATATCATCAGGATTTTTTACATCATTTGAAACCAAAATATGGACAATCCTATTTTTTGAAGTACGCTCGTCATCTGAAGCCCTGCAATTGCACGAATCCTGTTGCTTCATCTGTATGCAGATGCTCTTCTGCCCATGCACCAGTGCATTTTTTATCACATTCTGAAACACCCGCCTGAGCGCCTGCACATTTGCAGTGATAAATATCGTGTCCTCACATATATCAAGTGACGGCTCAATGCCCTGCTTTTTCCACTCCTCATAATACGAAAACACTGTCTGCTTTAAAAGTCTGCTGACACAGCAATTAGACAGCTCTAGCTTGAAGCTGTCATTTTTAAGCTTTGTGAACATGAAAAGCTCCTCGAGCATATCCTTAAGGCTTGTAATGCGCTCCTGGATGATATCTATATAATGCTCCTGCGCGCTCTTGTCAGTCTCATCCCTAAGCAGCTGAAAATAGCCGTCCAGCGAGGTAAGCGGAGTACGGATATCGTGCGACAGGTTTGTGTACGTGTCAGATATCATCTGCTCCTTTTTCGCTGCTGCCTCACGCTGCCTGTGCCATTGCTCTAAAAATCTGTTTATACGCTCCTTAAGCCTTCCGATATCAGCCATGTTGGTATCGGTTAAAAGGAGCATATTTGTATCCTTTTCGCATAAAAAATCAAGCTGTTCGTTAATGTCACGAAGCTGTGCCCTTATTTTTACGAGCACAGCTATTAAGACAGCTACCGAAACTGCAAGTATTACAGTCAGTATTTTCCAAACCATGTTTTATTCCTCATTCAAAACACATTATATATCCCTGCGTTTAAATACACCGTACACTGCAATCAGTGACACCACTGCCCACACAGCGGCTATCGCAAATGCACCGCCTACTGTCTTTGCAGACGAACTCAGGTCAAGCTCAGAAATCTGATTAACAATAAGGTAATCATTTATATCAAAGTTCTTTACTCCGATTTTTTCAATAAGTATATTGATTCCACTGAAAATCAGTGAAAAGATACCTGTACACATGCACACAGCGATAATCATGCTGATTACATTGTTTTTTATAATGATTGCCATTGCCATGACAAAATATACAAATAAAAGTGTGACCACATACTGGCTGCCAAGCATCTTAAATAAGTCTGCTGCATCTCCGAATTCTGCTCCATGTAAAAACAGCGGAGTCGCGATACACTGTACAATCACATCAAGTGCCATAGCCACAAGTGTAAATACCGAAAGCGCTATCATCTTTGAAAACAGCAGCACTCCACGGCACTTCACCTGTCCGCCTACGCTTTTTATATAGCCGCTGTTTAGGTCTGCTGTTGAAAAGAGCACCGTAAATATCGCAAGTAAAAGTGCCAGGTCAAGACCTGCTATATCGCTTTCAACCATATCGGCTATGGTCGGCACCTCATCTGACATGTCGGATTCATCCATTTCAAGCCCGACTGTTGCCGTTGGTCCATTTAACGATTCCGCTGATGCTGTATCGTATTCATCTGCTATCTCACTGTCTGACTCACTTACCATAGTGACATCATCAGTTGTTTCCACGATGCTCTCTGTCGCCATACTTCTGACAAGAGCGGTCATACCGCTCATAGCTATTGCGAGTGCCATAGCTATTACAAGTATAACATAAGCTGACTTTGTATGTATCAGTCTGTAAATATCCATTCTTACCGCATTAAACATTTGTCGCACCTCCTGTGATACTAAGGAAATATGTCTCAAGCTCCATTCCTGTGACCGCTAGCTGTGCCACCGAAACTCCTGCTGTGACCAGCGCTGTATTTAAGGCGGCGCTATCATTCAGGCGCTCATAGACATCTATATGATTTTTGTCCACTATCATGTAGTGCACAAAGCCCATCTTATCGAGCACAGGCACTGCTTTATTTGGATTGTCCACTGTCAGTGTAATCTTTTCACTGCACTTGGAAAGCAGCTCCTCTCTGGTAATTTCCTGAAGCAGGGCTCCATTATTTATAATGCCGTAATCTGTGGCAAGCTTTGAAAGCTCCTCCAATATATGGCTAGAAATAAACACAGTCATATCCTGCTGTGCACACAGATTCTGAATCGTATCACGCACCTCTGCAATTCCCTGTGGATCAAGTCCGTTGATAGGCTCATCAAGCACTAAAAGGTCAGGCTCTCCAACCAGCGCCATGCCGATTCCAAGCCTCTGCTTCATACCAAGTGAGAAATTCTTTGTTTTTTTCTTTCCCACATTTAACAGACCTACCTTATCAAGTATGCCCTCTGCATAGCCCTTTTTACTGATGCCGAAGAGACGGCACTTCATCTCGATATTTTCCTTTGCCGTCATGTTGGGATATACACCCGGTGCCTCAATCAGGCAGCCCACTCTTGAGCGTACCTTCGACAAATCCTTTCCTGTGTATCCAAACATAGATATTTCTCCGCTTGTCGGCTTTGCCAGACCGCCGATCATTCTCATACAGGTAGTCTTGCCGGCACCGTTTCTGCCGATAAATCCATAGATTGCACCCTTTTTGATGTGGATATCCACATTGTCAACCGCTTTCTGGTGTCCATACTGCTTGGTCAGTGCCTTTGTCTGCAATAATATTTCACTCACAATCAAATCTCCTTTTCTTTTATTCATTAGCAACCCTTTAATCATAATATAAATGTAAAATCCTAATACATCGCTAACAAAAGTAAAAAAAGAGTAAAGCTTGTTTACCTTTACTCTTTCATTTTGTAACCGATGCCCCACACTGTCTCTATGTACTCGTCATCGGTCAGCTTTTTTATCTTCTTTCTGATATTGCTGATGTGCACATCAAGAGTCTTTGTCTCGCCAATATACGGCTCATCCCAGGCATATTCAAATATGTCCTCCTTGGCAAACACCTGTCTGGGATGCGCCATGAGAAGCTCGAGTATGGCAAACTCCTGCTTTGTGATGCCGTCAACAGCATTATCAGCTACATAAAGCTGTCTTGAAATCCGATCGAGCACAAGCTGTCTGTGCTCTATTTTAACGGGTCCCGCTATGTATGTATTTGTAGTATCTCCCTGTCCGGTATCATTTTCTGCTTTTGTCTGGTTTTCTCCTGCCTTGCCCGACTTTGAAGGCACATCTGCCACCGCATGACGCAGCTGCACAGCCACTCTGGCAACGACCTCCTTTATCTCAAACGGCTTTGTGATGTAATCATCAGCGCCTGCCACGAGCAGATTGATTTTCTCATCCAGCTCATCCTTTGCCGTAAGTATTATCACCGGAAGTGACGCATCCATCTGCCGTATCCGTGCCAGAAGCTCCTCCCCTGAAAGCCCCGGAAGCATCAGATCCAATAGCACAAGCGCATAAGCTTCCCTGTCCAGCTTAAGCAAAAGCTCTCCCTCTGTGCCTGACCATGCCTGTCTTGTCCTATATCCGGCTTTTGAAAGCGCTGTCGCAAGCAGATCATTAATGTCCTTGTCATCCTCTATTATGAGTATCTCCCCGGATTTGTTGTCTGTCATAATATTCCCTTTCTCTATCTGTTGTACCACTTCTATAATAACACCTCTATACTGACAAAATCATGCCGGACGCATTTATCTCACTATGCGTCCTATTCATTTGAATCCGCTATTCAGTTGTTTTTGCAAACTTTAGTTTAGTGCCAATACACACAAAAAAACAACAGTAACTTTTTTTATTCTAGAAATATCCCTCGACTCCCTGCACCAGTCCGTCTGCCAGATTTTCAAGTGTGGCATCGCTGTGGTCAGAGCATGCGTTGCCAAGCTCTACATCCACTGACGGTACCGTGCTGTATGAGGTCTGTGTCAGGTCTATCGCCATTGAGCCATTACCGTTTATCTTTGCTCCATGGGCGCGCAGTCCTTCTATCAGGCTTGCCCCAAGTGCATCATGCTGCTGCCAGTGTGATGCAACCGGCTCCATACCCTTTATGCCGCCCGGCACTGATATGTAAAAGCAACCCTTATCGTAGCTTAGTCCGTCACCATCCCAGTGCAATGCGATATGACAGTCTGCCGCATTATTACAGATGACAGTACGTGCCACATTGTCAAGCTGCACATCGCTTCCGTCTCTTACCATAAGCACATCATAGCCTGCCGCAAGCAGCTTGTCCTTTAATATCTGCGCCATACGGAGTGTGACAGAGCTCTCCAGTGTACCGTCATTAAAGGACATACCACCTGAAACTGCTACTGCTTTTGTTGCGCCTGCGCCTGTTGTACCACCTGTGGTCTTTGCAGAGCCGTCCGGATGACAAAGTGTCTTCACCGAAGTTCCTCCGCTTGTACCGTGTCCGGCATTGACACCTACTACTATGTTTTTGCGGTTTGCTGTAGCCTTGTACATGACCGCACAGCCTGAATTTATCGCTGAATGGTCTGCATACTGCCATGAAGGATTTAGTGATACTGATTCTCCATTCTCATAGGATGCTCTTTCTACATACTGATAAGAGGAATTATTATCACCTGAATTGTTCTGCTCCTCGTCCGGCTGTTCGGCAATCTGTTCTTCCTGCTGCGCTTCTGTCTGCTGTGTTTCTTTTGCGGCCTCTGTTACCACCTCTGTCACAGCTTCTGTTTCCGTAGGCATCTCAACCTTCTCTGCAGCCTGTGTCTCTGTTGCAGGCTCTGTCGGTGTATCCTGTGCTTTTTTGCCGCATGATGCAAGGGTAAATATCATCATGCCTGTAAGTAATATTGCTGTAAATCGTTTCATTTTATGTAATCTCCGTTTATATAATTGAATTGTGTACCGGTATGTATCAGTGATACATATAGATACTTTATACCTGTCTCTTATACACATCTCCGAGCCCACGAGACGGAGCTA
>ENA-OZDZ01000348-OZDZ01000348.1-human-gut-metagenome-genome-assembly--contig:-NODE-348-length-21001-cov-6.802206_pt1 | contig 21001 bp, 18 predicted proteins | sample MGYA00245059_ERZ653591 | MGnify/ENA primary metagenome ERZ653591 (study PRJEB26926, sample SAMN06164985) | human gut metagenome | biome: ENVO:00009003; feature: ENVO:2100002; material: ENVO:00002003... | reverse complement strand
GATGTAGCTCCGTCTCGTGGGCTCGGAGATGTGTATAAGAGACAGTTTTTTAGTTTTATTAAACCAAGACATATTTATCCCATCTTTAGGATATCCAATTTCAATCGCAAAATCTCTATGCTCTTTCATGTACTTATTATAGGATTCAACAATCTTTTTCGTTTCCGGTCCTGGATATAAATATATCTTACACGTCTCTGGATTTTCATTTACATCATTTGCAACACATATTAGTCCAAATTCATCAACAATCCAACCAATGTGATTGGCAAATTCACTCACCGATATTGTTTCCGCTGTTTCTAATTTACTCTCACTATTATCACAAATATCACAAACTGACGATATAATCCCAGACCCCGGGATTTTACCAATTAGCGAAGATGTTATCTGATTTACTACACTATCCGACAGCGTACCAAGCATATTTGTATTTTTATCAACTCCTGCATTTGCCCTTATGTACTTTATCCCTTTGTTCGCAAGATCATCCTGTCCTCCCTGATCAAATCCAGCAAATGAAGTGGTCATTACTTTTTTATTGTTGACTTCTCCTTCTATTATTGTTGGCTGTGAAAAATATGGATAATACACAGCAGTCAAATCTCCGGCTTTATTATTTTTAATATCAATAAGATTAGAATTTAACTCTTTTATAGTACCATCCAGCTTTATTTCTCTTACCATAACCAGGTCTTTATTTTTACCAAACTCTTTAAAAAAAGTATTATACTGTGCTGCTGTAGAAATCCATCTATTTCTTTCATCACTTTCTGATGTATATCCTATTGCAATCCATATTTGTGTAACCCTGTTTATAGCTGCAGATAACCCATTATATTTTTTATTTAAAGAGTACCAATACTTTTCTGTCTTTCCTTCAATACCATTATCAAAAACAACAGGATTTCTTTCTCCGTTCTTTGGTTTCTTAATCGTATAGCAATCTACCAGAATTTCCTCTAAAATGTCGGCATCACCATTTTTAATAATATATTCCGCAATCATATTGTATTCTTCATCTGATATGTCATCGGCATCTTTATCTAATATATTTTTCCAATTTACTCCTATTATATTCTCTGTTTCCTTTGGAAGCGAATTTATAAATCCATCTTTTGAAAAGTTATTCTCAAAATTCACATCTGAAATTGACTCTTTTAATTTATTAATTATAGTATCAAAATCTGTCATCCTATCATTAAAATCTCTAAATATTGTTGCATAAGTTTCATCAACATTAATTACATCCCTAAAAATATCATCAATCTTTTTTGCTGTATAATTCTCAAAATCTGATATATCTCTTAGATAGCTTTGAAAATTTGACAAATCATCTTCAAGTTCAAGCGAATTAAAAAAATTCGATATATTTAATGGTATATCGCTAAAAAAATCCAGTATCTCACCATCATCTGAAACTCCTGACTGCAACGCATCATAAGCCTCCTGTGTAAATTTTCTTATTCGTCCCATTTTATTTTACTTCTCCTTTTATCTGTTCAGCACATCTCTGGTCTGTATCTTCAAAATTACCATTTATTTTTACGATAAAATCAGCCGTTGCCTGTATAAGACCTTGTAAATCCGTCTTTACATTTTCAATTATCTTTTCTCCCTCTTGTATGGCAGTGTAGGCCATGCCTTCATCACCTTCCTGCTTACTTTTTGAAATATTAACTTCATTTATTTCATTTATCAATTCCTGTAAGTCGTTAACAGCTTCATCAATACCATTTCTATCAATTTGTAAAACATTGCTCATAACATATTCTCCTTAGTAAATTTCTCTGTCTGCCTCATCAATATCCTGTATAAATTTTTGCATATTGCTTTTATTGTTATCGCACAAAACTCCTGCTGTCTTAAATAGTAACATGCTTGCAGTGTCCGCAAAACTATATAATTTTTCGGCAGTAAGTCCTTTCATACTTCCATCATCTATAATCCCTTTTAATATTCCGATATATTTAATAATAATATCATCTATCTGTTTTCCCACCTCCATATATGCCTGTGAATACTCTCCTATATAATTATCATCAATAATAATTATATTTCTACTTCCCAAAGGATTCATAACTGCCACTATCCCAACCTCCTCAGTTCATACTTTAAGATTTGTCTTTTATACATTATTGAAGAAATCATGTCATATTTTTCTTCTAACATATTTTCATTATTAAGAATCTCTTTGTCCATCTGTTTCATCATATTCAATAATCTATTACTGTTAACATTATAACAATTGCCAGATACTCGATCGCTCATTCTTCCTACATATCTTTCAACTAGCTTAACATTCTGTATTAAACATGACATATTCTCTAATTTTATCTTTTTTTTCTGCCTTTTGATTTCATACTTATCGCATTCACTCTCAAAACGTTTTTGCGTGCACTTTTGATTTTTTATGATTTCTTCAAGATTTTCAGCCTGTGATCTGAGTTTAACTATATCATTGTCACAGGCAATTATACTTTTTCTTATTTCTTCTTTTCTTTTTTGTTCCATAACCTCTCTCCCTTTCGCGCAAATTCATACATAATATATATGTTATCATTTGTATTGTTTAATTACAATAATACAATTTTACCATTTTCATCAACTTATTTTGTCCGATTTTCTTTCAGCTTCCTGCACTCCTTTTCTCTTGCAAATACAGGCCGCCTCCAAAGTCTTCGAAGCGGAAATCGTATGATACTGTCCTTTTCATCCTCGCCGCCTGTCAGCTCGCTGCCCACGAATGGCATCATGTATGGATAACCACAGCTTTTGAGCTTTGCAAGATGCAAAAGTATCACCATCAGACTTATTAAAAATCCAAAGTATCCAAGCCATGCCGACATAATTATTACAGCGAATTTGAGTATCCTAAATGAAAATGCAAACTCCTCACTCGGTATGGCAAACGAGCAGAGTGCGGTGAATGCAACCAGGATGACCACTATAGGGCTCACTAAATTTGCATCCACTGCTGCCTGTCCGATTATGAGGCCTCCGACTATGCCTATCGTATTTCCCATGGCTCCGGGAAGTCTTATGCCGGCTTCGCGAAGCAGTTCAAAGGACAGCTCCATCATGAGCACCTCTATGAGCTGTGGAAACGGGCAGCCGAGTCTTGCTTCATAAAACGCCAGTATGAGAGGTGTCGGCAGTATCTGTGTATGAAAATTTGTGACCGCCAGATAAAGCCCCGGCAATGTAAATGACATGAAGGCTGCCACGTACCTTATCAATCTGGCAAAGCTTGCCGCTATCGTTCTGTTATAGTAATCATCTGCGGTTTTTAAAAAATTGTTCATGGTGGTTGGCAGTATTATCGCTATCGGTGAATTATCGCACAGCACCACCACCCGCCCTTCTATGAGCGCATTTACCGCCACATCCGGCCGCTTTGTGGTCTGAAGCTGTGGGAACGGTGAATACCATTTCGCCTCGGCAAACTGTTCAATGACTCCCGAATCTCCCACATGGTCTATCACATAGCTGTCCAGATTCCTTTCCACATCCTCTACAAGCCCCGGTTTTACGAGGTCTCTCACATATAGTATGTCCACATTGCTGTGTCCTCGAAGTCCCTTTTTCACCTCTTTACACTTTAAGCGTGTGCTCCTTAACCTGCGCCTGATAAGTGCTGTATTTATCTTTATGGAATCAGCAAAACCCTCATTGGAGCCTCTTATGACCTTTTCCGAATCAATCTCCTGAATTGACAGGGCAGGATATCCCTTATCAGGAAGCTTGAAGGCATCCGGATAACCATCCACAAAAAAAATCACGTCTCCTGTCAGCATCATCTGGGCTGCCTCTCTAACCGTATGAAGATGCGCAAATTCGGATAGAGCTGCCTGATTTTTGTCAAGTACTTCCTTAACCTGATCCCGGTCTATCCCTTCAAGGTATGATGTAAATCGTCCAAACGCACTGTTATTGATACCGGAGCCTGCACATGTCACCTCAATATATGCAACAAAACACTTTATGGAAGCATCACGCCCCAGATACATCTCCTGCATCTTGATATCTGAGCAGTCAGAATATATCTGCCTGAAGCTTTTTATGTTCTCATCTATGTTTGTGGTCATCTTTAACTCTCCTATATACCCAATAAATCCCGTAAGATTTAAAATCCCTGATATAGTATGACCATACAAGCCCGCAAATATCCCTGATTACTTATTTTTTTCTATTATCTAAGCCACTAACTAAGCCACTAAAAAAAGGCCGCCGTTCACACGTCAGTGCAACCGGCAGCCCCTGGTTTTGTTATATTATTTTGTATTTTATTATCTTTGTCTGCTATAATCTTGTTATATTTCTGTTTTATTTCTTCTCTTCATCCTGCTTTTGTATCACAGCCTTCACAGCAACCGCCTGATTAGCCACATGCGTATGCATTTCTGTAGTCACAAGCTCCATATTCCTTGCCTCAAGCGCCCTGTAGATGGCATCATGCTCCTTCACAAGCATCGGATAATTCTTTGGGTCCTTTAAATACTCCACTCTGTAGCGGTACATCTGCTCGCGGATATTGTTCATCATAGATACAAGCTTCGCATTGCTGGTCGCCTCATAGATAGCATCGTGAAACTTCACATCCTCCTCAGCTATCTTTTTCACATCTCCTGAGTCCATGCTCCTCTTGAACTCGTCCTTTATGGTTTTTAGATTCGCAAGCTGCTCATCACTGATTTTCTTACAGGCTATTTTGGCTGCAAGCTCATCGAGAGCCTCTCTCACCTCAAGCACATCCTCCATATCCTTGAGAGTCATCTTGGCAACCTCTGCGCCCTTTCTCGGCATTGTGACTGCAAGCCCCTCCTGCTCAAGCATTCTGATTGCTTCACGTATAGGTGTACGGCTGACTCCAAGCTTTGACGCAAGCTGCAGCTCCATAAGTCTCTCGCCCGGCTTGAGCTCTCCCTTTAAAATTGCCTCACGAAGTGTGTTAAAAACCACATCACGCAGTGGCAGATATGCATCCATATTTAAAGTTAAATTATCAGTCATCAAACTTCTCCTATCTCTTGTATTATCATTCTCATCTATAAGAAAATAAGGTAACTATAAAGCACCTGCTATGCTGTCACGGTATCATATCATTTGCGATTATTGTATACAGATGTCAGATACACCTGTCTGGCAAGATGTGAGCTTCGCATGGCTTTATACGCTTTCTTTGCGGTATCTTCATCGTCAAACAATCCAAAAACTGTCGGACCACTACCGCTCATCATGGCTCCTACCGCGCCATTTGAAAGCATATGCTTCTTTATCTCGTCTATCACCGGATAGTTTGGTATGGTCACGGTCTCTAAGACATTTCCCATATGTGCTGCGATATCATGCAGATTCTTAGCCTTTATATCATCTATCAGGCGGTCTATATCCGGATGAATAGTCGTATCATCAAGCTTCAGATTCTGGTACACAAATTTTGTGGATACCGAGATGGACGGCTTTGCAATGAGCACCGGACACTTTACCATTGGAGGAAGAGGACTAAGCGCCTCTCCTATGCCCTCGGCCAGCGCCGTGCCTCTCATAATACAGTATGGTACATCCGCCCCTATCTGCACACCTCTTTCCATAAGCTCTCTCTTTGTCAGTCCCAGTGAAAAAAGCCTGTTTACACCTATAAGCATAGCCGCCGCATCAGTACTGCCCCCCGCCATCCCTGCTGCAACAGGAATACGCTTGTCCAGCTTCACTGATACACCGTCAGTTATAGAAAACTCATCCATCAGAAGCTTTGCAGCCTTGTATATGAGATTGTTCTCGTTTACAGGGAGAAAAGACAGATTGGTCTGTATCTGTATGCCAGGCTCCTTTGTCCTTTTGATATCAAGCCTGTCATACAGATGAATGGTCTGCATAATCATACGGACCTCATGATATCCGTCCTCTCTGCGCCTCACAACATCGAGCCCCAGATTAATCTTGGCTAATGCTTTTAATGAAATATCGTTATTACTACCCATATTGTATTACCTCTGTTTTTTGTATACAAGGATTATAACACACCCTGCCAAAAAGAGCAAATTTAAATATTCTCATTTAATTGTTCATTTTCATTACTTTTCAGATTTTCCACGTATTGCACAAAAACACTATGTTCACATAGTACATGTTTACTAGATTTAAAAAGTAACCCTCTAACGCACCACAACAAAAAGCCTCACAGCATTGATAATGCTTGTGGGGCTTTTTTTAAAAAGTTTCTCTAAACTCGTATGTACAATTTTTCTATTTCTTTTCCAATATAAATTTGCTAATCAGCTCGTTCATTGTCTCCGCCTGTGCTGAAAGCTCCTCACTTGTTGCTGATGTTTCCTCTGCATTTGCTGAGTTGGACTGTACAACATCTGATATCTGATTAATACCGGCCTCTGCCTGCTCCATAGCCTTTGCCTGCTCCTCTGCAATCTCGCTGAGTTTTTGAGAAGAATCTGCAACTTCCTTCATACCATTGATAACCTTTTCAATAGAAGTACTTACGCGCTCTGCAGCTTCATTACCCTCGTTAGATACCGCAATGGCACTCTCTATAAGCTGACGTGTGTCAACCGCAGCCTTGGCACTCTGCTCTGAAAGACTTCTGATTTGTCCCGCAACAACTGCGAATCCTTTACCTGCCTCACCTGCACGCGCTGCCTCGATAGCTGCATTGAGTGAAAGAAGGTTTGTCTGACTGGCAATATCCTCAATCTCAGAAATGATATTCTCAATCTGCTTAGATGTATCATTGATGCGTCCGATAACATCAACCATGCCCTGCATCTCTGTATGGCTGTGATCTGCTTCCTCAGCATACTCCTGTGCAATCCTGTATGTATCATTGAGCTTCTCAGATGTTTTCTCAACACCGCCTGTGATATCTGCAAATGTAGCCTGAAGCTCCTCAATGGCTGCTGACTGATCCATAGCACCTTCTGCGATTTCCTGTGCTGCCTGAGCAAGGTTGTTAGAACCTGCTGTAACAAGTGATGATATCTCATTGATATGTGACATAACATCATTCATCTGTGTCTTCATCTGACGCATTGCCATGAGAAGTCCAATAAAATCTCCGGTATATTTATCTTCCATGTCTGATGAAACTGTATAATCTCCTTCTGCCATCTTTCCAAGAAGCTTGTCAGAGTCAGATATGATAGTCTTAAGGTCTGCTGCCATGTTTTTCGCAACCCCTACCATATCAGCAATTTCATCTTGTGAATCAACTGCCGGGAATGGAGCCTCAAGATCACCCTGTGCAAATGTACGTAATCTCTGTTTTAACTCATCGAGTGGTTTAGAAATACCAACTGCAACTTCGTCCCCGATTTTCATCGAGATAAAATATGAACTGACAATGATAACAATAACAATACCAAATGCGGCATATGATACTAATGATAATCTCTTGCTTAAATTATCTCCCTCTGTTACCTTTGTATCCATAAGGGCAACAAGCTGCTGATATATCTCATCATATGCAGGTGCAAGATCTGCTACTGCTCTCTCCTCGGCTTCCTTCTGTGTCTCAGGATCTGTAGCATTCCTACCTAACTGTCCGATTTCATCATCGATACTCCAGTATGAATCGAGCTTACTGTTTATATCATCATATATATCCTGCTCCTCACCTGTCTTTATAGAGCTTTGCAGCTCTTTCCAGTATTTTTGAAATGATTCCTTTTTAGAATCATGTGTATCAGACATCTTACTTAATGTGTCAGAAGCTGTATAACCGATAAGAGCTCGTGTAGCGCTTCGTGTCTCTGAGAAGGTTACCATAACCTTTCCTATATCTCCCTGTGAAAATCCGTAAAAGGTTAGTGCGCTGGAATATCTCATTGATACAAGAATCATAAGAATACCCGCGATAACCCCCGATGCCGATGCTACAAATGTAGTCAGTCTGAAGCCTTTCTTTAAACGATTTTTGATGCTAAGTGCTTTCCACTTTGACATGTCTAATTTCATGATATTTCCTCCACATGAATAATGATACTTATATACTATTCTTCTATTATACACCTCTCAAAAAATTATACAAGCACTAAAAAGGTGACTGCACGCTGCGTGCAGCCCCCTTTTCATAATTCATAAATCAGATTTCTTATATAATATTCGTTCCATCACGACACTTTTACATACACATCCGGCTTCTAGCCCTGTACCTGTGTGTCCTCTGTGCCATTCTTCCAGTCATCAAACTTCTTGACTACGGCATCATAAGTATCCTGGCAAATTGATGGCAGCTTGTCTCCCCAGGCTCCTGTTGCCTGTGAAAAGCCCTTCTTGAATGCATTCAAAAGCTCATCAGCCTTGTCCTTGTCGCCTCCCGACAGTGCCTTTGCAAAGTCAAGAATACGGTCTGAGGTCTTCTCAACTCCCCAGTATCCATCCTCTGCGATGTCCTTTTTGGCCTGCGCTATTGTGTCTGCATCTACAGTCAGATTCTCAAACAGACTCTTTAAGCCCTGTGACTTGTCCCAGGTTGAAGCCTGTCCCGTCATGGACTTTCTGACGATCTCGATAAGCTGCTGCTGTCTGGCGTTGGCATCATCCTTAAGTGCCTGTACCAGTGCATCTCTGTCTGCCTTGCTCATCTTCTGGTTTACTGTGCTCTTTGCAGTATCCTTTGAATCATCCTTGCTGTCTGATTTCTCATATACAGCTGCCTCCTCGCTGAAGCCTGCAGTCTTTGCATCCGACTTATCCGTCTTTGCATCCTGCTTCTTTGAAGCGGTATTAGTATTCTTTGTCTGCGCCTCGTCCTTTGCTGTGACACTCTGCGCCGCTACTGCTGAAACTACACTTGAAATAGCATCTAACATCTCTCATCCCTCCCTGGTAATGTGCGTGCGGGAATCCTTTCCCGCTATACTATTATCAACCTGTATAGCGTCTGATATAGCTAAACAGTCTTTCTCTTATATTGTGTATCGGCTGTTTTGCGTCTGTTGCTTATAGCTTTAGCCGTTATTTTTTCAGCTTTCTGCCAAATATAAATGTCGAAAAATATATTACCGATGCAATAATCACTATCATCGGGCCTGTTGCCACATTGGTGTAGTATGACACTGCGAGGCCGACTATACCGGAAAATACTGAAAATATCACTGAAAAGAAATGATACTCACGCATATTTTCCGAAATATTCCTTGATGAAGCCGCCGGTAATATAAGCAGAGCATTTATGATAAGTATGCCTATCCACTTGATGGATAGCATAACTATGAGTGCTACAAGCACCGCAAACAGATTATCCAGAAGACGCACATGGATACCCTTGCTTTTTGCCACGCTTCTGTGTATACATATGGCATTGAGCTTATTGAAGCAAAGCACCCAGAACACTATAGTGACCACAAAAATCACAATTAGATAAACTATCTCAGTCTTTGTGATGCTTAGCACATCGCCCACCAGTATACTTGAGTATTTGCTGAAATTGCCGCCCTTTGACAGTATCGCAAGACCTATCGCCACAGAGCACGATGAAAATACCGATATAATGGTATCTGTCGATGCAGTGTTCAGACTGCCTATCTTATTTAAAAGAAGTGCAAACACTATCGCAAATATCACCATGGCAAGCGAGGTGTCTGCCATGCCGCATACCACTCCGACAGCGATTCCTGTAAGTGCTGAATGTCCGAGTGCATCTGAAAAGTATGCCATCTTTTTGTTTACAATCATGGTTCCCATTATGCCAAAAAGCGGTGTGATGATGAGCACAGCGATAAGGGCATTTCTCATAAAATCATATTGAAGCCAGGAGGTTATATTCATTTGTGCTCCTCCTCTCTCACCCAGGATTCCTCTCCTGTGTAGAAAATTCTCTCAAATTCCTTGCTCTCGAAGACTTCCTTCACAGTCCCCTGCTTTGCAACGGTCTTATCAAGCAGTACAACATGGTCTGCGTACTTTGCCACATAGTCCAAATCGTGCGATATCAGTATGATTGCAAGGTCATAGTGAGTCTTTAAATAATCCATGGTCTTATAGAAAAGCTCCATGCCGTTTTGGTCTATTCCGGACACCGGCTCATCCAACAGCAGCAGATTCGGCTCGTCCATGATTGCCATGGAAAGAAGCACTCTCTGCAGCTGTCCTCCCGAGAGGTTGCACACCTGCTTGTCGATGAGCTCCTCAGCCTCAAATACCTCGAGTGTCTCCCTTATCTTTGCCTCTATCTTTTTGCTCTTTGGCAGAAAAACAGGATAATTGTACCGGTAGCTTGCTATGAGGTCATACACGCTGACCGGTGTATTTTTCTCGATATTGACAGACTGCGGCACATAGCCGATTTTAAGCTTAGCCATATGTCCGTCCTTAGTATCCTTGAACTCAATCGTACCGGTGTGAGGTATCTCGCCGAGTATCGCCTTTATGAGTGTGGATTTTCCGGCACCGTTCTGGCCTATTATGACATTGAAGGAGCCGCAATGTATGTGCATATTTACATCCTCAAGCACTGTCTGCTCTCCAAAGCTCACTCCAAGGTTATTTATTTTTATGCAATGAAAGCCACATGGCTGTATTATTTTCCGCATATTTTCTCCAATTTTATTTAGTAAATGCCTCTTTGATAAGCTCTATATTGTGCTCCATACCATAAAGATAGCTGTCCTTGTCGTACTCTCCCCTGTTGAGAGGGTCGATATAAATCACATGCACATCTGTCTCACGCGATACGGTATCTCCCATGCTCTTTCCGTAGAGCTCCTCAGCGAGTATTACCGACACTCCGTCATCCTTTATGGCACCTATTACCTGCTTTATCTCACCTGCGCTGACTGAGCGCTCCTCGTCAAGGTCTAACAGATAGCATGCATTCATGGAAAAATCATCAGCTACATATGCATAGGCCTCATGGAATATGATGATATTCTGTCCATTGGTAAGACTCTTTATGCTATTTATCTTTTCTTCAAGCACTGCAAGCTTTGCATCATATGCTTTTGCATTTGCATAATATTCATCAGCATGCTTTGCATCCTTTTCGGCAAGCCGGGATGCGATTGTCTGAACCATGGTGCGGTAACGCGGCACGCTCATCCATGCATGGGCATTCTCATCACCATGGTCATGATCGTGCGCGCTATCTGATTCTGCGTCTGCTTCGTGGTCATGGTCGTGGTCACTGTCCGATTCTGCATCTGCATCGTGATCATGGTCGTGATCACTGTCTGATTCTGCATCTGCTTCGTGATCATGGTCGTGGTCACTGTCTGCATCATCCTCAGAAAGAAGTGCCACATCCTCACAGGCCTCAACCACATCAAGCTTCGGATACGCCTTTGCTACATCTGACATAAACGACTCTATACCGCCTCCGTTTATTACAAAAACATCGGCTGTGGATAAAAGCTTCATATCCTCCGGTGTTAGCTGAAAATCGTGCAGACAACCGGTCTGTGGCTCGCTTAGATTTTCAAGTCTAACGCCTTCCACTCCGTCTACTATATTTAAAGCTGCAATATACATTGGATAGAAGGATGTCACGACTGTAAGTATATCATCAGCTTCGTCTGTATTTTTTGTATTGCCCGAAGCATTTGATGCTCCACCGGCAGCGCCTTTCATACCTGCTGTGTGCTCATATGCCATTACCGCAAGCGTACACACTATCAATATACACAAAAACATAATGCCTACAAATTTGCATTTATTCTTCATATATTAAATATTCGCCTTTCTTTCTATAACTTTATTTCTTTTTATGATTATTAACGCTTTTTTTGCTCTTGGCCTTATCTCTGCGTTCTTTAGTCTTTTTGGCAACCGGCTTTCCGGTCTTCTTCCAGCGCTCCTTTTTGTGCGGCTGGGATGCAGCGGCTCTTTTTGCTGCTGATTTTGCCTCGCGCTTTGCTTCTTCCTCCTGTTTCATGGCAAGAAGCGTCTCCTCGTCAAACACGAGTGAATCTATGAGATTCCAGATTTCATCCCTGCCATCCTTTGACATGGACGAAAACGGTATGACTACCGTGCCGGGCTTCACATGAAGCACATCCTTGATAGTCTTTATGTGTGCGGCAATCTGGCTTTTTTTCAATTTATCAGATTTGGTTGCAATGATGATCGGTGCAAAGCCCTGATTTACCATCCAGTCATACATCATGATATCATTGTCCGATGGCTCATGCCTTATATCTATAAGTAAAAACACCGCCTGAAGCTTTTTGGAGGTGTGCAGATAGTTTTCTATCATCTGTCCCCATTTGGCTTTTATCTCGATATTGGCGTTGGCATAGCCATAACCCGGCAGATCGACCAGATACATGGCGTCATTGACGTTATAAAAATTGATGGTCTGTGTCTTGCCGGGCTGTGAAGAGATCCTGGCAAGTGACTTTCTGTTCATGAGCGCATTGATCAGTGACGACTTGCCTACATTTGACTTGCCGGCGAATGCCACTTCATTATACTCATTGTCAGGGATTGTGCTTGTAATTCCGCAAACTGTCTCTAAATTAACACTTTTAATTACCATAATCTCTTCCTCATTCTTATTTTACAAATGCTATCTTCTCCACCTGTGAAAATCTCTCCACCGGCACGATTTCCATGCCGTCTGTTATTTCTTTTGAAATCTCCTCCAGATCCTTTTCATTATCCTTTGGAATACATACTGTTTTTATTCCGATTACTTTGGCCGCAAGCAGTTTTTCCTTGAGTCCTCCTATCGGAAGCACCCTGCCGCGCAGTGTTATCTCACCTGTCATGGCTACATCTGCCCTGACAGCTCTGTCTGTAATAGCCGAGAGCATGGCTGTCGCCATAGTGATGCCTGCGGATGGTCCGTCCTTTGGCACTGCGCCCTCCGGGATATGTATATGGATGTCATGCTTCGTATAAAACTCTGCATCAATGCCATATTCTTCGCTTATTGAGCGCACATAGCTAAGTGCCGCCTGTGCCGACTCCTTCATCACGTCGCCTAGCTTACCGGTGAGCACGAGCTCACCCTTGCCCGGCAGCACATTCACCTCAACCTCGAGTGTGACTCCGCCCACGCTGGTCCATGCGAGTCCTCTTACGATTCCCACCTCAGCGTGATCATTTTTCTTCTCCGGACTGTACTTCGGATTGCCCAGATACGTCTTAAGATTGGTCTTTGTAACCTTTACAGCAGCTTCGCTGTCCTTGAAGATTTCCCTGGCAGCCTTGCGGCACAGCTTGCCGATAGTCCTCTCAAGGCTTCTGACTCCGGCCTCTCTGGTGTACAGCCTGATGATATCCTTTAAAGCACCATCTGTTATCGTAAGCTGTTCCTTTTTAATTCCGTTTTTGCTCTTTTGCTTCTCAATTAGGTGTTCCTTTGCTATGTGAAATTTCTCATTTTCAGTGTAGCTTGACACCTCAATAAGCTCCATCCTGTCAAGAAGCGGCTTTGGAATGCCTGAAACCTCATTTGCAGTTGCAATAAAAAGCACCTCCGACAAATCTACAGGCATCTCGATGTAATGATCCCTGAATCTGCAGTTCTGCTCACTGTCAAGCACCTCGAGAAGAGCGGCTGATGTGTCACCCTTGTAGTCACTTGACACCTTATCTATCTCATCCAACAGCATGAGAGGATTTGAAACGCCGGCCTGTCTTAAGCCATTTACTATACGGCCCGGCATAGCGCCGATATATGTCTTTCTGTGTCCACGGATTTCTGCCTCATCGCGCACGCCACCAAGAGAAATACGCACATATTTCTTCTCCAGTGCAGACGCAATTGAACGGGCTATGCTTGTCTTTCCTGTTCCCGGAGGACCTACAAGACAAATTATAGGACTCTCTCCCTTGCTTGTCAGATTTCTGACTGCCAGAAACTCAAGTATTCTCTCCTTGACATCCTTTAATCCGTAGTGATCATCATCGAGCACCTGTGCTGCATGGTCAAGATCCTTGTTATCCACAGACATCTTGTTCCACGGAAGCTCAAGTACAGTCTCTATATAGCCTCTCTCAACTGTGCTCTCTGATGAGCTGCTGCTCATATTTCTAAAGCGCTTTATCTCTTTTTTCGTCTTTTCCTTTACGTAGTCAGGCGCATCTAACTCAGATAGTTTTTTCTCATATTCATCAGCCTCCGAGTCAGCATTCTCGCCCAGCTCCTCACGTATCACACCAAGCTGTTCACGAAGCACATACTCCTTCTGATGCTTATCCACACGAACCTTTACTTTTTTCTGAAGCTCATTCTTTATGGAAATAACCTCCACCTGGGAGAGAAGTAATGATACTATAACCTGATATCTGTCATTGATATCCTCTGCCTCAAGCACCTGCTGCTTAAGCTCATATGACACCGGCAGATTGTTGGTTACATAATCAATGAGCTTTTCAAGATCCTCATACTGATCTATCTGTCTGATAAGCTCCTTGCTGATTTTGCCGACGACTGCCGCATATCTGTGAAAAGCCTCTCTGACTCCGAGAAGCATGGCTTCCCTGAGATCATCCGGCAGGCTGTCTGCATTACTATCACAATAACAGATTTCTGCCTCAAGGTACTTCTCATTACCGGTAAAGCCAAGCAATGCTGCCCGGCTTATTCCATCTACAAGTATTCTCACAACATCATTCTGTAATCTGACAACCTGCTTTATGTCAGCAACAATACCCATCTGATAGAGGTCTTCCTGAGTCGGGTCCTCACTGTCCACATTCCTTTGTGTGACAAGATAAATCTTTTGATCCTGCTCCATAGCCTCCTCGACAGCACGAAGGGAGCGCTCTCTGCTGATGTCGAAATGGGCAATCATCCCCGGCAGAATAGTAAGCCCTCTCAGCGCTACTGCAGGCATATTCATAATCTGTTCTTCCACTTATATCTCCTGTATTATTGCACAGCCATGCATAACAAACCGCTGTGCAATTTATATTATCCGATGCTGTATCTTTTGTAAAATACCGCCATGTACTTATGATGCCGCTTTTTCCTCGATATATGCCTCCGGCACACACTCACCATCTAGCTTTAAGTTTTCCTCAACTGTATCCTTGTCGATTACGCACTTGCTGATGCTCTTGTCTGACGGTATACGATACATAAGGTCAAGCATAACAGCCTCCATGATGGCACGAAGTCCTCTGGCCCCTGTCTTTCTCTCAAGTGCCTTGTCAGCGATGGCATTTACTGCATCGTCTGTGAACTCAAGCCCTACTCCGTCAAGCTCAAAAAGCTTGGTGTACTGCTTGATAAGCGAGTTCTTAGGCTCCTTAAGTATACGGATAAGTGCATCCCTGTCGAGTGCCTCGAGAGAAACGGTAATAGGTACACGTCCGATAAACTCAGGAATCAATCCAAACTTTACAAAATCCTGTGGAAGTGCATGCTTAAACGCCTCTCCTACATTGAGCTCTGTCTTTGACTTTACATCTGAATTGAAGCCTATAGATGATGTATCCATACGACTGTCGATAATTTTTTCCAGACCATCAAATGCTCCACCGCAGATAAAAAGTATATTAGTAGTATCAATAGGAATAAGCTCCTGCTGCGGATGCTTTCTTCCGCCCTGTGGCGGTACAGATGCCTCTGTGCCCTCAAGAATCTTTAAAAGAGCCTGCTGTACACCCTCGCCTGACACATCTCTGGTGATTGAGACATTCTCTGATTTCTTTGTAATTTTATCTATCTCATCTATATAAATGATACCATGCTCTGCACGCTCGATATCATAATCTGCCGCCTGAATAAGCTTTAATAGGATATTCTCCACGTCCTCACCTACGTATCCTGCCTCTGTAAGTGTTGTAGCATCAGCGATAGCAAATGGAACATTTATCACTCTGGCAAGTGTCTGCGCAAGAAGTGTTTTTCCTGAGCCTGTAGGTCCAAGCATGAGAATATTACTCTTCTGAAGCTCTACATCTGATGTATCACCTGCCAGAACTCTCTTATAGTGATTGTAAACAGCAACCGAAAGCACCTTCTTTGCCTGGTCCTGTCCTATTACATAATCGTCCAGAAACGCCTTAAGCTCCTCCGGAGTAACAAGATTTATATCATCCTTAGCGCTGCTTTTGTCCTCATGGCCATCTACGCCTTCTTCCTCAAGAATCTCGGCACATATATCTATACACTCATCGCAGATAAAAGCTCCATTAGGTCCGGAAATCAAACGATTTACCTGGTCCTGTGTCTTACCGCAAAATGAGCAGCGAATCTTTCCGTCGTTTTTTCCTGCCATTATTAACTCCTTTTATTGCATGAGGGCATCCCATATGGGGTACCCTCTTAAATTCATCTAACTTCTGATTATCTGTTTGTTATTACACTGTCTATGAGACCATACTCTGCGGCTTCCTGTGCTGACATATAGTTGTCTCGCTCTGTATCAGCTGCAATTGTCTCGTATGGCTTGCCTGTATTGGCTGCTAAAATTTCGTTTAATCTCTTCTTTGTCTTTAAAATATTTTCTGCAGCAATCTGAATCTCAGTAGCCTGACCCTTTGCACCGCCAGATGGCTGATGAATCATAATCTCTGCATTTGGAAGAGCATATCTCTTGCCCTTTGCACCGCCTGCAAGAAGGAAAGCTCCCATGCTTGCTGCAAGACCGATACAGATTGTTGAAACATCACACTTGATGTACTGCATAGTATCGTAAATAGCAAGTCCTGCTGTAACCATTCCACCCGGTGAATTGATGTAAAGGTGGATATCCTTATTCGGATCCTCGGACTCAAGGAATAAAAGCTGGGCAACAACAAGGCTGGCTGTTGTCTCATTTACTTCCTCTCCAAGGAAAATGATACGATCTTTTAATAATCTGGAGTAAATGTCGTAGTTGCGCTCTCCTCTGCTGGTCTGTTCAATGACATATGGTACTAAACTCATATAAAATACCTCCTTTATAAAAGCTCAAAAGACCGGCTCAGAAAATAGGCTTCTGAGCCAGTCAATCAAATCTTGATTCAAAAATCTTATTCTTCTGTAGACTCTTCTGCATCAGCCTTTTTCTTTGCCTTTGCACGCTCTTTAACGTTGTCCATGATAAGATCTACGGCCTTTGTGATAGCAATGTCTTTCTTCATAGACTCCTTCTCAGCATCTCCCATGTACTCTTTAAGCTTATCAGCCTCCATGCCGTATGCCTTAGCCATCTTCTCTACCTCAGCATCGATATCTGCATCAGTAACCTCGATGTTTTCCTCCTTGGCAATCTGCTCAAGTACAAGGCTGCTCTGGATACGTGTTGTAGCCTCAGGACGAACCTGATCCTTAAGCTGGTCAACTGTCATGCCTGAGAACTGTAAGTACTGCTCCATTGTAAGACCGCTCTGTGCGATTCTCTGAGCGAACTCCTCAACCATTGTCTCACACTGAGTCTCAATCATTGCCTCCGGAAGATCCATCTTTGACTTATCGATAATCTTCTGGATAGCCTCATCCTCTTTAGTCTTCTTAGCTTCTGTCTCTTTCTTCTCTGTGAGGTTCTTTTTGATTTCCTCTTTGTACTCAGCTAATGTATCAACACCTGCTGCATCCTGTGCAAACTCATCATCAAGCTCAGGAAGCTCCTTAGCCTTGATCTCGTTGATCTTAACCTTGAATGTAGCCGGCTTTCCTGCAAGGTCTGCTGCCTGATACTTCTCAGGGAATGTTACATTGACCTCAACCTCATCGCCTGCGTTCTTTCCTACTAACTGATCCTCGAATGTATCGATGAATGTGTGTGAACCAATCTCTAATGGATGATTCTCACCCTTTCCACCCTCGAAAGCTACTCCGTCAACAAATCCCTCAAAGTCGATAACTGCTGTATCTCCCTCTGCTACAGGACGATCTGTAACTGTAACTGTTCTTGCATTTTTGTTTCTCTGGTTCTCAAGCTCAGCGTCAACCTCTTCATCAGAAACTGATGTGTCGATCTTTGTAACTGTAACGCCCATGTACTTACCAAGAGTAACCTCAGGTCTTACAGCAACCTCTGCTGTGTAGATGAAAGGCTGTCCCTTCTCAATCTGAGTAACCTCAACTGTTGGGCGTGAAACAATGTCAACACCGCTCTCGTCAACCGCACCTGCGTATGTCTGCTGCATAAGAATGTTTGCTGCATCCTCGTAGAACACACCTGCTCCATACATTTTCTCAATCATAGCTCTTGGCACTTTTCCTTTACGGAATCCAGGTACGCTAATCTGTTTCTTCTGCTTCTGATATGCAGAATCCAATGCTTTCTCTAATTCCTCAGCTGCTACCTCAATAGTAAGCTTCGCCATATTATGCTCTAAATTCTCAACCTGTACACTCATGTCAATCGTTATCCTCCTTAAAAATATATATGAATGGTATGTACATCAAATGTAATGTGGGCATGCTTTTTAAACTGCTAAGCCCAGTCATTGGATGATTATAACACAACAAATCCACTATTTCCAGTGTTTTTTACATTAAATTTGCTTTTGTGTATAATTCCATAAATTGTCAGCAATACCAAAACATATTTTTGTCATTTTACGGCATAATATTTCCATACACATACAGCTTGTGTATAACGTTTTAAAAGGAGGTATTGCATTATGGCAGCATCAAGTAGTAAAAAGGCTTCTGTACCGGAGGCAAAAGAGGCTATGAGCCGTTTCAAGGAAGAGGTTGCTTCAGAGCTTGGAGTTCCTTTAAAAGAGGGCTACAACGGTGACCTTACTTCTAAGCAGGCCGGTTCAATCGGTGGCGAGATGGTCAAGCAGATGATCATGAAGCAGGAGCAGCAGATGAAATAAGCTCTGCAATAGCAGGCTTCAAATGTACGCTTCAAATGCAAGCATAAAAAGAGGCCGCGCACCATGGGGTTGGTGTGTGACCTCTTTTGTTATAATACAGGGGCTTGCCGGTCTAGTATACCAGCCCCTGTCGAATATGCTCTACTGTGGCATCGTCTGTGAAGTATCTGACAAGCTCGAGTGCAAACGCAATAGCTGTTCCCATTCCACGACTTGTAATCACATTGCCATCCACAACTACAGGCTGCTCAAGCCACTGTGCACCGAGCAGCTTTTCCTCAAAGCCCGGATGACAGGTAGCTTTTTTGCCCTCAAGTATATGATTCTCACCGAGCACGCTAGGCGCTGCACATATCGCTGCAACAAGCTTTCCCTCAGCGGCAAATCTCTTAATTGTCTTTACTACGGTCTCATCCGCGCCAAGGTTTAATGTACCCGGCATGCCTCCCGGCAGTACGATTGCATCGTAGCTGTCAAAATCAGCCTGTGCCTTTGTGGTATCTGTCTTAAATGTCACCTGATGAGAGCTTGTCACCTCGGCTTTTTCCGTGATTGATATGGTTTCAATCTCAAGCTTTGCTCTTCTAACTATATCTACTACTGTAAGTCCTTCAATCTCCTCACAGCCGTCTGCCATAAAAATTCCTACTTTAATCATATTTTTCTCCTTTATTTTTCTTTTGTGGTTCAAGATTACCCCGAAACTACTGAAAAACACATTTTTCACTATGCAAATGCCATATAAAGCAGCATTTCTGCATCAAATATACTTTTCAGTGGTCTCGGTGAAGCTTTCCCAATCCACAATCTTAGTTATTATAACATACCCTTACATAAAAAGCTACACCAAAAACACTTACTACTGCAGAAACTGCCACTTCGAAAAGCATCCCCCAAAAATTGCCAGCAAAAAACCTTACAGATGATAACTTTTCACCGATATCAGGCAACGAAAAAGGGACATTCTTCCGAATGTCCCCATAAAAAGCATGAATTATTTTCTTAATCCAAGTTTCTCGATCAGTGCACGATATCTTTCGATGTCTGTCTTCTTCAGGTATGCAAGAAGTCCTCTTCTCTGTCCTACCATCTTCAGAAGTCCTCTTCTTGAGTGGTGATCCTTCGGATTAGCCTTAAAGTGATCTGTCAGCTCGTTAATTCTTGCTGTCAGGATAGCAACCTGTACTTCCGGTGATCCTGTATCTCCCTCTGTTCTTCCAAATTCTTTGATGATAGCCTGTTTCTTTTCTTTTGCGATCATGTTCTTTTCCTCCTTAAATTTCTTGATATAACCGCCTGGCATTAAGCAATGGTCGGAGTGATCCGATTACCGAACACCGGCTGATTCATAACCTTTGCTAGTATAGCACAGGGGAACATTCTTGTAAAGAACTATTTTCCAGAATCATTTGCACAGAATCATTTCTGCATGTAACATGCCCTGATGAATACTCTCTGAATCCTGTCTCTGCAGCTATATCCTGATCCATCAGCTTTTTGTCAGTGGATGTTCTCGAAGATATTCCTCACCATATCGCATATCCTGCATCACGCACGCTTTCAGTTCTTTCAAAGAATCAAATCTTGTCTCCGGTCGCTCAAATTCCAGGAACCGGATCGTAATGTACTTCCCATATGCATTTCCTGCATAATCATAAACGTAAACTTCAAACAATTCTCTCTGTTCCTGCATTACCGTCGGCTTGACTCCTGCATTTCCCACACCACCATACCATGTTCCGTCAATCAGAACCTGGCAGGCATAAACTCCGTACCGCGGAAGAATCTTCCCATCCTGTGGTGCAACATTCATCGTTGGGAATCCCAGAGTACGCCCCAGTTCCCGTCCATGTTCTACAATTCCCGTCATCTCATAAGGATATCCAAGAAGTTCCTGTGCCAGCCGGATATTTCCATGGGACAAAGCCTCCCGTACATAGGTGCTGCTGATCTCGCGGTCTCCCAAACGTGCTTTTTCTACCACATCAACAGTATAATCATATTTCTGTGCATATCGCTCCAGCATCTGATGATCCCCGCGTTTTCGATACCCGAAGGAGAAGTCCGAACCAACAACAATATGTGCAGCATGAAGTTTTTCGTAAAGGATTTTCTGAATAAATCGTTCAGCTTCCATCGTCATCAGATCTCCGGTAAAGGGATAATCGATCAGGTAATCCACCTTTCCAGCCAGCAGCTTTTTTCTTTCTTCTTTTGTCATCAGACAGCTTCTCTGCATATCCTGTCTCTTATACACATCTCCGAGCCCACGAGACGG
>ENA-OZDZ01000270-OZDZ01000270.1-human-gut-metagenome-genome-assembly--contig:-NODE-270-length-24862-cov-5.072318_pt1 | contig 24862 bp, 19 predicted proteins | sample MGYA00245059_ERZ653591 | MGnify/ENA primary metagenome ERZ653591 (study PRJEB26926, sample SAMN06164985) | human gut metagenome | biome: ENVO:00009003; feature: ENVO:2100002; material: ENVO:00002003... | reverse complement strand
CTCGAGCCTCAGCTCGGCCTTGCACGAGCCCACGCCGTCATGGACGAGCTCGGCTGCGGTCGGATGCCTAAACGAGGCGCCGCTCGTCAGCAGCTGCAGCGCCTCTATGAGATTGGTCTTTCCCGCCGCGTTGGGTCCCGCAAGTATCGTCACACCCTCGTCCAGGGCAAGGCGATAACTATCGAAGCTGCGGTAGTGCGCGACGGAAAGATCGCGGGCGAACATGGTCATGGCGCAGCGCTAGATGCGGACCGGCATGACTAGGTACAGGTAGTTGATCTTGTCGTAGGACTTGAAGATGCCCGCCTGCGAGTAGCTCTTGAGCTCCAGCGTGATCTCCTTCTCTTTGGACAGAGCATTGAGGCAGCCGAAGATGTAGTGGTAGTTGAAGGCGATGGTGCCCGACTCGCCCTCGGCCTCGACATCGATCGTCTCCTGCGCAAGGTCCTGGTCATTGGAAATGGAGGACAGGCCCATCTGCCCGTTCTCGACATCGATCTCGAACTTGACGGCGGGGTTGGCGCTCGCGATAACGGCCACGCGCTTGAGGGCGGCGTTAAAGGCGGCGACGTCGATCTTGACGCTCGTCACGCACGAATCGGGGATGAGCTGCTTGTAGTTGGGGTACACGCCCTCGATGCGGCGCGACACGTAGGTGGTGTTGCCAGCCTCAAAGACGACCTGGGTGTCGGTAGCCCCGATCATGATGGTCGCCTGGCTGGCCATGATGTTCAGCGCGTCGTTAAAGGCGTCGGCCGGAACGTTGAGCTCAAAGGAACCCTCGAGGGTCGAGGTCTCGACCTGCGTATCGCACACGGCCAAGCGGAAGGAATCGGTCGCCACCAAGCGAACGGTGTTGTTCTCGACCTTCATGTGCACGCCACCCAGGATGGGGCGGGCCTTGTCGGTCGAGGTGACGCGCCACACGCGGCCGACCATTTCGGACAAGATATCGGTCGGCAGCTCCACGGCACTCTCGATGGCATAGGCCGGAAACTCGGGGAAGTCATTGGCATCGAGCGTGTTCAGGCGGAACGAGCTCTTCTCGCAACCAATCAGCACCTGGCGCTCGGACAGCTCAAAGGTGACCGGGGCATCGGGAAGGGTCTTGGTGATATTGGAGAGCATCTTGCAGGGGATAACCATCTCGCCCTCTTCTTCGACATGCGCCGCAATGCGATGACGGATCGAGATAGTGTAGTTAGAGGTCTGGAATTCCAAGATGCCGTCTTGCGCCTTGACGAGCACGCCCGACAGGATGGGAAGGGTGGATGCCGAAGCGACACCCTTCATAACGACGCCGATGGCTTGTGTAAGCGAGCTCTGGCTGACGGTGAACTTCATCTTTTAATACCTTTCTATAGATATAAATATCTTAATAATAGTAATAGCACTGACGAAACTGTTGATTACTCCCAAAGACGCAGGTCAGACCCAGAAAGAGAATCGACAGCAACCTGTGTGCAACAGGGGTGGTTTTCCACGTTCAAAACCTGCGCAAAACTTTTCATCACCGCGGGTTGGGTTTTAGACACCTTATGCCCGTGGTTTCGACAAGTTTTCAACAGGTGTCTCTATTTCCCTACGAGCGCAGTGTAATTTTATCGCGCAACGATTTGAGGTCTTCGGTGACGGTGCGGTCTTCCTGGATCATCTTCTGGACCTTTTTGTAGCTCGTGCTGACGGTCGAGTGGTTGCGGTTGCCAAATTCGGCGCCCACCGCCGTGGTCGTCATCTCGCACATCTCGATGGCCAGATAGATGGCAATGTGGCGTGCCTTGGCGATATTGGCGTTGCGTCGCGGGCCGATGAGCTCCTCGTGCGTCACGCCGTACTGCTCTTCAATGACGGACTGAACCGTTTGCACGTTGATCTTTTTGGCCGATGTGTCGAAGTACTGGCCGGCGATGGCGTCGATATCGTCAAAGGTGAGCTCTCCGCCCTCGCGCTCGCGGTCGCCCGCCTCGCCGGCGCAGCGCTCGCAAAAGCTCTCGAGTTCGCGGATGTTGGTGCCCGAGACCTCGGCCATGTGTTTAAAGTGCTCGTCGGTCAGGTGTCCGCCGTCGCCCCCATAGGCCGCCAGCAGCGAGTCGTCGCCTGCCTCGGGAGCGGCGACGATGGTGTTTTCGTAATAGCGCTGCAAGATCTTGTATTTCATCTCGTAGCTGGGCTCTGCGACCAGGCAGAGCATGCCGGCGTTGAAGCGGCTGGTCAGACGCTCGTCCATGCTCAGGTCCTTGGGGGCGCGGTCTGCCGCGATGACGACCTTCTTGTTGTTGCGGATGAACTCGTCCATGAGCTGGAAAAAGTAGTCCACGCTCGCGCGCTTGCCGATGATGTTTTGGATGTCATCGATGATGAGCACGTCCACGCCGTGGTACGCCTGCATGATGGGGGCGTTGCTCTTCTTTTGGCGGTCGAACTCGGTCATCAGGTCGTCCAGATATGCCTGGGAGTTGGCATACTTGACCTTGATCTCGGGCGACTTCTCGGCGAGCTCGTTTTTGATGGCAAGTAGCAGGTGCGTCTTGCCCAGGCCCGATTTGCCGTAGATGAACAGTGATGTGCACGTGCCGCGCTCGTCCGCGAGGGCGGCAAACTTGAGTGCCGAGCGATAGGCATGGCTGTTCTCGGGGCCGTAGACAAAGTTCTCAAAGGTAAATTTTGAGTTCGCGGCGAGCGGGGCTCCATCCGTATTCTGCTCAGCCGGCACGGTCGGTGCTGGCATGGGTGAAGCGGGGGTCGCAGCTTGCGTGGATTTAGTCGGCGCTCCGCCCTTCATCTGGTTCATCATGCGACGAAAATCATCGGCCGAGAGCGTGTTCTTGATTGCAATGCCCGAATCAGCGCCCGCCGCTGCGTCGTGAGCGATGGGCATGTGCGTGACGGGTGCGTTCGTTGACGTCGCCGCCGCGGTCGGCAATGGTGCCATGGTTTCACGGGAAACATCACCGTGCTGGTGCTCGATTGTCGGCGCGTCGCCTGCGGAGGCCGGCACTGCCGGGGAAGCAGCGGGAGCCGTGGCGGGCGCCGTCACGGCAGCGGATTCCGTCGCGGCGCCTTGCGGTGCCACGATGTCGAGCGCAATCGGTGCAAAGGCGATTTCTTCCAGATAGGCCTCAATAGTCGGCTGATGCTTTTTGAGCTGCGCGATGGCAAAGCGCGAGGGCGCCTCGATCGTGAGCGTATCTTCGGTCAGGCTTATGGCGCGCGATTGCCCCAGCATGTTGATGAGGCGTGCATCTTGGCCGTCGCGCTGGCAAAAGGCGATGGCATCCCCCAGGATGATGCTTGCTTCCTCGTCCACTGTCTCTCCCGTTCTTTAGCTCTGAGCTCGTACGCGAGCGGCGCCGAGTTCGGTCAGATGGTATTTCTGGCCATGCTTGATGACCAAGCCAGCCTGCGCCAAGTCATTGAGCGTGCGTGACCAAGTGGGGGCCGAGTTTCCAAACGTCCTCGCCAGATCGGTTGCACCGCACGCTTGATTTTGCGCCAAATAGCCCAGCGCGGCGTTGCCGCGATCGCTTACGAACACGTCCGGTTGTGGCTGCGCATACTGATTTGCTGCATTAGGATACATCATTTGAGCTGCTGGTTGTTGAGAACTCTGCATCGGCGGCATTTGCTGTTGAAAACTTTGAGGCCACTGTTGGTAAGGCTGCGGAGGCATCTGCTGGGCCCAAGGGTTGTACTGCTGCTGCGGCATCTGCCGGTACGGCTGCTGATATCCCTGCTGGTACTGCTGCGGGAACTGCTGGCCATACCCCAGTGGCGGCATCTGCTGATATGGATATCCCTGTTGGTACGGCTGATAGCCCATTTGCTGGCCACCCGGCGCCCCCGTCGCCTGCTGCATTGCTGCTGCATCCTGATCCGCCAGCGGCATGGTTTCTGGCGTGTTTGTCGGCATCGACATCGATGCCGCCCGGGGTTCTTGTGTAGGTAGCATTCCGGGCTGCTGCATCTGTCCCACGGGGGGCTGCATCTGCTGCGCTGCCATGGGCTGCTGCGCAAAAGCTCCCGGCAGGGGATATGTGGGCTGCTCCGTCTCGGGCCGCACGGCAGCGCCGCGCCCGCCGGCACGCTCGATTTCCTGCACGCGTTTAGGGTTCAGGCTTACCGTAACCACGGTGCCGTTGCCCATGTTGTCCTCGATGGATACGGCACCGCCGGCGTTTTCCAAATACTCCTGCACCATGGGAAACCCTGCTCCGGTTCCACGGATATAGCGCTTCATCTTGCTGTTTGCGCTGGTAACGCCAAAGTCGAAAGCGCGTTCCTTGTCGTCGATGCCTGGTCCTTGATCGGCAAAGCGGATGGTGTCTCCGCCGTCCAGAATCGAGATGATGGGCTCGGCAAAGTGCGCGTGGATAAAGTTTTCGACAATCTCGCGGATGACCATGAGCGAGATATGGCCGCCTTGTTCTTTCATGCACTGGTAGACGGTGTTGGTCGTCTCTTCCAAATACGTGCGGACATCTTGCGGATCAATGACGATCACACGCGGTGTCGACAACATGTCGTCATAGACGGCGATGCGTGCGGCGTACATGGCTTTCGGCCCCTGCGTGGTCGTCTGTTCACCTTCGTCACGCTCTTCGCGCACGCCGGTGATGTGCTCGTTGTCGGGTGCCGGGTCTCCGGAATCGACCATGGTGTAAAAGTCGTCAGACATGCCACTCGCAATCTTCCAAAAGGTTTCGAACAAATAGTAGCTCACCGTGCAATGTTTCTCATCTTTCGACAACTTTTCAAAACCTGTTGAAAACTTTGGAAAACGGACGAAAAGTTATCAACATTGCCAACATGACCTGTTGAAAACTCGATGAAATATCGTGAAAAGTTGCCATGCACCGCTAAATCGAGCTTGGCTTATGGGGGAACCGTGTGAACTGCGCAACCTTTTACCTTTGATTTCTTGACATTTGAACATTGATTTCCCTACAATCTTCAAGCTCACGTGTCTATATCTGCGTCCGCGCCCCCGCGGACACTCGAAATGCAGCAGGAGGAACTTAAGATGAAGCGTACGTATCAGCCTAATAAGCGTAAGCGTGCCAAGACCCATGGCTTCCGTGCCCGTATGGCCACTAAGGGTGGTCGTGCCGTGCTCGCCCGTCGTCGCGCCAAGGGCCGCAAGCGTCTCACTGTCTAGCAGCGATACACACATCTCGCATGAAGACTATTAAGTCTCGGCAAGATTTCGAGCATGTGTTCAGTCAGGGGCGTCGTTTCAATCACCCTCTGATTCGAATGACCATATGTGAATCGGTTGGCGAAGGCGACTCCGGAAGGGTCGCCTTCGTTGGTGCTAAACGACTCGGTTGTGCTGTCGTGCGCAACCGATCTAAGCGTGTGATGCGCGAGGCCGCCCGCAGCTGTGGATTTCCCGTTGCGGGTTATGACATCATCTTGTTCGCAACTCCCAAGACGAGGGTTTCCTCGCCGCAGGAGATGGACAAGGCGTTGCGTTCGCTTATTAAACGCGCCGGCGTTGCCGGGGAGGAGCGATGAGCAATCACGTTTTGCGACGTGTTGCCATCGCTCCTATTCGCATATATCAACAGGTTATTTCGCCCTTATTGCCTGACGCCTGCATTTATTACCCAACGTGCTCGCAATACGCCGTCCAGGCGATTGAGAAGTACGGTGTTTTGAGAGGCTGCTGGCTTGCCGTGAGGCGCATCGCTCGCTGCAATCCCCTGCACGTCGGCGGTTATGACCCTGTGCCCTAGCGGGCACTCGCTATCGGAGGAAAACTTACATGTGGGATTGGATCGTTAACATCCTTTTCGAGCTGCTCAAGCTCATCCAGACCTTTGCGGTCGACTGGGGCCTGTCCATCATCATCCTGGTGGTCATCATCCGTCTGCTGCTGACGCCGCTCATGCTCAAGTCGACCAAGTCGACGGCTCGCATGCAGGTGCTGCAGCCCAAGATGCTCGAGATCCAGGAGCGCTATGCCGACGATCCTCAGCGTCAGGCCGAGGAGATGCAGAAGTTCTACAGCGAGAACAAGTTCAATCCGCTGTCCGGCTGCCTACCGCTCCTGATTCAGATGCCTATCCTGTTTGCCCTGTTTACGCTGCTGCGTAACCTGCCGCAGTACTTTAACGAGGGCACGTTCTCGTTCTTCAACATCCTGCCCGACCTGACCACCACGCCGAGCGCTTCCTTTGCCGATGGCTTTATGGTTGCACTGCCTGCGCTGGTCTGCCTGATCCTGTTCGCCGTTCTGACCCTGATTCCGCAGCTCTATATGTCGCGCAACCAGACCGGCCAGCAGGCTCAGAGCATGCGTATGATGGCCGTTGTCATGACGGTCATGATGCTTTGGATGGGCTGGAGCCTTCCCGTTGGTGTTCTGCTGTACTACGACGTCTCGTCTGCTTGGCAGGTTATCCAGCAGATTTTTGTGACGCAGAAGGTCATCGACAAGGCGAAGGCCGATGAGGAGGAGCGTCTTAAGAACGCGCCGCTGCAGGTTGAGGTCACTCGTCGCGAGAAGAAGCCGCGCCCGCACAAGAAGAAGTAGCGGGATATCAATCTTATTTAGGTACCTAACTTTTGGAGTACGTTATGTCTGAAGAGATCATCGAGGATATGCTTGAGGAGGTTGCCCCGCAGGTCGCGGGCGATTATCCCGAGATTGCACAGCGCTACAAGGCTGGTGAAGAGCTGACCGATGAGGAGCTCGACACCATTGCCGATGTTGCGATTTCCATCCTGCGTTCCATCCTTTCGCACTTCGATGCCGCCAACTCTCCTATCGATGAGTATGAGGGTGACGAGGGTGAGCTGATTTTGGATGTAACGGCTCCCGATCTTGCCGTTCTCATTGGCCGTCATGGTCGCACCCTTGATGCCCTTCAGGTTATGTTCTCTTTGCTGGTGAGCCGCAAGCTTGGCTTTAGGTATCCGGTTGTAGTGGACGTCGAGGGATACAAGAGCCGCCGTCAGGACAAGGTTGCCTCCATGGCTCAGTCTGCTGCTGAGCGTGCCATCCGCACTCATAAGAGTGTTTCGCTTCCGCCCATGAATGCCTATGAGCGCCGACTGGTTCACATTGCACTTCGTGGCAATGATGCCGTCGATACTCATTCTGAGGGTTCTGACCCTGATCGCCATGTGGTGATTGTTGCTCGATAATCTACTCGAGCTTATGCTAAGGGGACGTGGTTTCCACGTCCCCTTTTTTTGTCAAAAGTTCTCGATACACTGATTTTTGTCAGAAAGGAGCTTTCGTTGTTAGTACTTACTGATCAGCAGGCTGACGAGATGTTGAGTCGCCTAACTTCCTATTGCAAAGAGTATTCCTTGAGCGTAACTGATGTTGAGCTGAGGAAATGTATTAAGCATTTGGATTTGGTTTTGGAAACAAATAAGACAACCAATCTCACCCGTATTCTCAACGTAGAAGATGCTGCAGTACTTCATATCCTCGACTCACTTGTTTTACTCCCCTATATCAATAAGGCTCCTGAGGGAGCTTTGCTCGATATGGGTACAGGTGCGGGCTTCCCTGGTATTCCGTTAACCATAGCCACGCATCGTAAAGCTACTTATATTGACTCTGTTGGCAAGAAGGTTGATGCTGTCAATTCCTTTGTCCATGCTCTTGGATTGAAACATGCTCATGCGGTTCATGATCGTCTTGAAGAATATGCTCGAAGTCATAAGAAGCAGTTCTCTGTCGTAACCGCCCGCGCACTGGCCCCTCTACCGATTCTTGTTGAGTATGCAGCTCCGTTCCTCAAGGACGGAGGGCTATTTGTTATCACCAAGGGCAATCCATCTGATGAGGAGCTTGCCTCTGGCATGTCAGCAGCTAAGATTTGCGGATTCTCTTCGCTTCTGAATGACGCAATCGATTTACCAGAGGGCCTGGGCCACAGGGAGTTCATTGTTCTTAAGAAGAGTCATCCAGCATCCGTTTCATTGCCTCGTTCAAATGGCATGGCAAAGAAGAATCCGCTTGCCTAGATGTTTCACGTGAAACATAATGGATACTAACAACTTGCAGTGTTTCACGTGAAACATGGCGGTTGATATCGATTCGGAATGTTTCACGTGAAACATCCTCCGTTTGACAGCTTTAATACACACCAGGAGGGACCGTGGGATTTCGCGACGTTAAGCGTTCTAAGAGCGCAAAAGACACGCGTATCATTGCAATCATCAATCAAAAGGGCGGCGTCGGTAAGTCAACGACGGCTGTAAATCTTGCAGCAGCACTTGGTGAGCAGGGTCGTAAGACACTGATTGTCGATTTTGATCCACAGGGAAACAGCACCAGTGGATTTGGAATTGAAAAAGAAGACCTTGATCACTGCATCTATGATGCATTGTTGAATGATGTGTCGGCAGAATCGCTTGTTCTTGATACAAATTGCAAAAAGGTATTCGTAATTCCAGCAACAATTCAGCTTGCAGGCGCAGAAATTGAGCTCGTAAGCGCAATTGCTCGTGAAACCCGCCTCAAAGATTTGCTTGAGCCGATTCAGGACGAGTTCGATTTCATTTTCATTGACTGTCCTCCTTCGCTCGGCCTGCTTACTATCAACGCATTGACCGCAGCAGACAGCGTTTTGATTCCGATCCAGTGCGAATATTACGCACTCGAAGGCGTTACAAAGCTGCTTGAGTCAATGAAGATGGTCAAATCACGTCTGAACAAGGGCTTAGACACCTATGGAGTGCTTATGACCATGTATGACTCGCGTACTTCACTATCGAATCAGGTTGTTGAGGAGGTTCAATCGTACTTTGGTGATAAGGCGTTTAAGACGCTGATCCCCCGTACGGTTAAAATCTCCGAAGCTCCGTCTTTTGGAGAACCGGTAATTACCTATGCACCTCAAAATAAGGGTGCAAAAGCATATATGAACCTTGCAAAAGAGGTGATCAAGCGTGCCTAGTGTAAAGAAACGTGGCGGATTGGGACGTGGACTCAATGCTTTGGTCTCAGAGGCCGAGTATGAGACCGGCGGTTCGGCTGCATCGGCTTCAAATGCCGCATCTGAAACAAAACTACCTATTGAGGATATCGTTCCCAACCCTAATCAGCCGCGAATTCACTTTAACGAAACTGAACTTCGCGAGTTGAGCGAGTCAATCCAAGAACATGGCGTTTTGCAGCCGCTTTTGGTTCGCAAGCATGGAAACGGCTATGAGATCATCGCTGGTGAGCGTCGTTACCAGGCGTCAAAGCTTGCTGGCCTTGAAGAATTGCCAGTCATCATTAAAGAGGTAAATGATGAAGAGATGCTGGCTCTTGCTCTTATCGAAAACCTTCAGCGTTCTGATCTGAATCCCGTCGAAGAGGCTAAGGGCTATCGCCAACTCATTGATGCCAGCGGGATGACCCAGGAGGCATTGTCGAAGGCAGTAAGCAAGTCACGCTCTGCAATTACAAACTCGCTGCGTCTTCTCGATCTCCCCGAAGTAGTTCAGCAGATGATTTTTGAGGGTAAACTTACTGCTGGTCATGCACGTGCGATTCTTGCAGTTCCCTATGAGGACGCGCGTATTCGACTTGCAGAGAAAGTTGTTACAGAGGGCCTTTCCGTAAGAGCGACAGAAAATCTTGCTCCGTTGTTTTCTGCCGGAGAGACACCTAAGACGCCAAGGCCTGCAACGCCTCAGTCCTTTAAAAAGGCTGCCCGTGTGCTTCGTCAGGTATTTAATACCAACGTGCGTGTGAAGAGCTCGCGTGGAAAGAATAAGATTGAGATTGAGTTTAAAGACGAGGAAGAGCTCTCTCGTATTCTTGGCGAAATGATTCAGTTTGATCAAGGAGGCCAAGATGAGGAATAAGATTTTAACAGCGATTGCATTGGTGACGACTGTCGCGGCTGGTGCCTTTGCTGGCTATAAGATCGCGACAGACGATGAACTTCGAGGTCGTTTGCTTCGTGGCGCGCAAGATATCGTCGATACTTCCAAAAAGAAAATGGATGTTATGACGGAAGATGTTGCCATGCGTACTGCTCAGGTAACGAAGAATCCCAAGATTAATCAAGGCTGGGTCAGCAACCAATGGGAAAATGTAGGCTATTAGGTACCTAACAATTACTCAGCATATTTTGAGGGGTCCTTGTCTGATTCATGAGACAAGGACCCCTTATTTTGGCCGTAAAAAATGGGACAGAAGCAGCTGATTCAAAATTAAGGTCAATAAATGAAACGACCCCGGTTGCATATTCTGTAACCGGGGCCGTTCGATGTTTCACATGAAACGTTTTGGGATGCGACTCCCCTATGCGTTCTTCTGAACTTTGAAGCGCTGCTTCAGCTGTCCGCAAGCGGCGTCAATATCGTTACCACGGGAGTTACGAATCGTGGTCTCGATGCCACGGGACTCAAGACGACGCTGAAGATCCTCAACCTTATGAATCGGCGACGGTTTGAGCGGGCTGCCCTCGATGTCGTTAAGCTGAATGAGGTTAACGTGGCAAAGCGTTCCCTCGCAGAAGTCGCAGAGCGCCTGCATCTCGGGATTCGTATCGTTGACGCCTTCGATCATGGCATACTCATAGGTCGGGCGGCGGCCAGTCTTCTCGGTGTAGAGCTGAAGCGCCTCGTGAAGGCGAAGCAGCGTGTACTTCTTAACACCGGGCATGAGCTTATTGCGCGTCGACTGGATGGCGGAATGCAGGGAAACGGCAAGCGTGAATTGCTCGGGGATGTCGGCAAATTTGCGAATACCGGGAATAACGCCGCTGGTAGAGACGGTGAGGTGACGAGCGCCGATACCGATGCCATCGGGGTCGTTGAGGATTCGCAGCGCCTTGAGAACCTCATCGTAGTTGGCAAACGGCTCGCCCTGGCCCATGAAGACAACGCTTGTTGCACGTTCGCCAAAATCATTCGAGACATGCAACACCTGGTCGACGATCTCTTGAGCGGTCAGAGAGCGCTTGAGGCCGTTGAGACCGGTAGCGCAAAAAGCACAGCCCATGCCACAGCCAGCCTGAGTAGAAACACAGACGGAGAGTTTATTGCGACGAGGCATACCGACAGTCTCGACGGAAATGCCGTCGTGGTACTCGAGCAGATACTTGCGCGAGCCGTCTTTGGAAACCTGCTTGATAAGCTCCGTCGGCGTGTCAAAGGCAAAAGCCTCTTTAAGCTGCTCGCGGAAAGCCTTGGGAAGGTTGGTCATATCGTCAAACGAACAAACGTTCTTCTCAAAGACCCATTCAATGAGTTGCTTCGCGCGGAAGGCGGGCTGGCCAAGTTCGGCCACGAGCTCGCGAATATCGTTTTGGCTCAAGTCGCGAATGTCCTGAGATTTAGTCCTGGGATTCATGGAAGCCTTTCGATTTTGGGGAAACGTAGAGGGTATCGCTACAATATGGTATCAGCTGCAGAAATTATAGAGGAGGAGTCTGCCCATGCCGGGTAAAAGCCTAGAGAACATGCACGTAGCGGTCTTGGCGGGCGGTCATTCCGCTGAGCGCGAGATCTCGCTCAATTCGGGAAAGAACGTTGTGACGGCACTGAAGGAGGCCGGCTACACCTCGGTGGAGCTGCTCGACACGGCCGCTGATGACTTTATGGTAACCATGGCGACTGGCGGTTTCGATGTGGCGTTTATCGCCATGCACGGCGCCGGCGGTGAGGATGGCGCCATGCAGGGTGCCATGGAGACCCTTGGTATCCCCTACACGGCCTCGGGCGTGCTTGCCAGCGCCTGCGGTGCCGACAAGGAGGTCTCTAAGCTCCTGTACGCCAAGGCGGGCATTCCCATTGCCCCCGGCCTCGCGCTCGAGGTGGGCGATGAAGTCGATATCGATCATATCGTCGAGGTTTGTGGCGAGCGCTGCTTTGTGAAGCCGGCCGTCAACGGTTCCAGCTATGGCATTTCCCTGGTCCATGAGCCCTCCGAGCTGCCCGCGGCAATCGCCAAGGCGTTTGAGTACGGCGACAAAGTGCTGGTCGAGAAGTGCATCGAGGGTACCGAGATCACCGTCGGCGTGTACGGCGAGGACGACGTGCGCGCTCTGCCGATTGTCGAGATTCGTAAGCCCAAGGACTGCGAGTTCTACGATCTGGACGTGAAGTATGTCGACCCTACGGACATCCATCGCATTCCGGCGCAGATTTCACCCGAGAATTACACTCGCGCTCAGGAGCTTGCCTGCGCTGCTCACAAGGCCCTCGGTTGCCTGGGTATCTCACGCAGCGACTTTATTGTGAGTGAGGACGGCCCCGTCATCCTCGAGACCAATACCATTCCCGGCATGACCGATACGTCGCTGTATCCGGATGAGATCCGCCACACCGACGACATGACGTTCCCGCAGGTCTGTGACAGCCTGATCCGTATGGGCCTTCGTCGAGCGGGCATTGCATGCTAATCGAGGACGCGGTTTCGTCAGGAACGCCGCAGTTTGTCATCGACTCCTATGCCACGCTTGCCGAGCGCGCCAAAACACAGTCCTTCGGCCTTATCGAGGAAGATGTGATCGTCCTCGATACCGAGACCACGGGTCTTTCGGTGCAGGACAATGAGCTGATCGAGATCTCGGCGGCCCGCCTTTCGGGCCGCGAGGTCGTCGACCGCTTCGATACCTTCGTGCATCCCAAACAGCTGATTCCCGCCGAGATTACCGAGCTCACGAGCATTACAAATGCCGATGTGGCAGATGCCCCGTCGGCCGTTGAGGCCGTGGCCGCTCTCGCCGATTTTGTCGGTGGTTGCCCGGTGATCGCACATAACGCCACGTTCGATCGCTCATTTATCGAGTCGGTCAAAGGCGGCGTCAACGTGAGCGATATTTGGATCGATTCGCTGGCGCTGTCGCGCATCGCGCTTCCGCGCCTGGCCTCGCACAAGCTGTCTTTTATGGCCGATCTGTTTGGCTGTGACTCGGTATCACACCGTGCCAATGCCGACGTCGACGCCCTGTGTGGTGTATGGCGCGTGTTGCTCGTGGCGCTCACCGACTTGCCCCAGGGCCTCATGGCGCGCCTAGCCGACATGCATCCGGATGTGCCTTGGTCCTATCGTCCTATCTTCTCATTCTTGGCAGGGCAGAACCCTGGTTCTATCTTCTCTCTCAGCGCCGCTCGTACTGACGTTCTCAAGGCCGATCGCGCCGACGATCGGGTGGACGCCGACGAACTGCCGGTCCTCAAGATGCCGAGTCGTGAGGAGATTGAGGCAGACTATGCGCCAGGTGGCCTGGTCAATCGCATGTATCCCACTTACGAGCCGCGTGATGAGCAGATCGCGATGGCGCTCGAGGTCCGCGATGCGCTGGTCACGGGCACTCATCGTGTAATTGAGGCGGGCACAGGCGTCGGCAAATCGATGGCCTATCTGGTGCCTTTTGCCGAGGCGGCACGCCGTAACAACATCACGGTTGGTATTGCGACCAAATCGAACAATCTTGCAGACCAGCTCATGTACCATGAGCTGCCAAAACTTGCCGAGCAACTGGACGGTGGTCTGTCATTTTGCGCTCTCAAGGGGTATGACCACTATCCGTGCCTGCGCAAGCTTGAGCGCATGAGCCGAGGCCAGGTCGAGATTACCACCAAGCGCGATCCGGCGGACACGCTCACGGCGGTCGCGGTCATTATGGCGTACGTCTGCCAATCAGCCGATGGCGACCTCGACTCGCTTGGCATTCGGTGGCGCAGCGTCAACCGCCCCGACTTTACGACGGCCTCGCGCGAGTGTGCTCGCCGCCTCTGCCCGTTTTTCCCTGATAAATGTTTGGTCCACGGCGCTCGCCGTCGTGCGGCGCATGCCGATGTGGTGGTCACCAACCATTCCCTGCTGTTCCGCAATGTTGCGGCCGAGGGCAGGATTTTGCCTCCGATTCGTCATTGGGTAATCGACGAGGCTCATTCTATCGAGCGCGAGGCGCGCCGTCAGTGGGCGCGCGTGGTGTCGGCGGACGAATCACGCGTTCTGTTTGAGCGCCTGGGTGGCTCGAGCACCGGTGCGCTAAGCCAGGTCTCCCGTGATTTGGCAACCTCCGAGGGCTCTACGCTCTATTTGGGCCTTACTGCCAAGGCGACGTCGACGGTTGCGCGCGCGAGCATGGCAATCGCCGACGTGTTCGATGGCGTTCGCGAGCTCGGCAGCCGTGCCCGTGGGGGTTATGACAATGCCAATCTATGGATTGGCCCCGAGCTGCGCGAATCTGACGACTGGCATGATTTCTTACAGTCGGCCTACACTGCCATCGACGCATTGGAACAAGCTGACAAGAGCGTCGACGCGCTGGTGCAAGCCGTCGCCGCCGACAAGCCCGAGGTTGTTGTCGACCTGGGCGATATTTCGCGCCGCCTGCACGAGCTGGCCGAGAACCTCAAGCTCATCATTGATGGCACCGATGAACACTACGTGTATTCGCTGCAAGTCAATCGCAGGCTGCGTGCCGGCGGAGAGTCAATGACCGCAGAGCGCATCGACATTGGCGAGGCCTTGGCAACCGAGTGGCTGCCCGAGGTTCACACGGCTATCTTTGCCTCGGCGACCATGACGGTGTCCAAAAGCTTTGAACACTTTAACCACGCGGTCGGTCTCGATCGCATCGGTGCTTCAACATCCTCATCGTTGCACTTGGACTCGAGCTACGACTTCGATTCGAACATGGCTGTAGTCGTTGCGGGCGATATCCCCGATCCGCGCGATCGCGAGAGCTATCTTACGGCGCTCGAGCGCGTGCTGGTCGACGCCCATCTTGCCATGGGCGGATCGGTGCTCACACTGTTCACCAATCGGCGCGACATGGAAGACCTGTACGCCCGCGTTGAGCCCAAGATGGCCCGTGCGGGTCTGGAGCTCAACTGCCAGCAGCGCAACTCATTTCCTCGTCGCCTGCGCGACCGGTTTATCAACGAGCCGACCTCGTCGCTTTTTGCGCTTAAGGCCTTCTGGGAGGGATTCGACGCCAGCGGCGAGACGCTGCGCTGCGTCATCATTCCCAAGCTGCCGTTCTCGAGTCCCACGGACCCGCTCTCGTGCGAGCGCAACCTGCGCGAAGACCGCGCTTGGGCGCGCTATTCGCTGCCCGAGGCGGTGCTCGAGGTCAAGCAGGCGGCCGGCCGCCTTATCCGCTCGTCGACCGATTGCGGCGTGCTGATTCTGGCCGACCCGCGCCTGGTGACGAAGGGCTACGGAAAGAAGTTCTTAACGTCGCTGCCCACGAGCTCCTACCAGCGCATCGAATCGGCGCAGATCGGGCACTATCTGCAACTGTGGCGCGCACGCCACGAGCGGCGGCGCTAAAGCGGACAGATGAGGGTTTTTGCCATATCGCACAGACGCTTTGACAGGGCGGGGTCATCCAAGATGCGGATGGCTCCGCCCGCTGCGATTACCTGGCTCAGTAGCCAACGCTCGGAGCCGTAATGCACGGTTACCGTTGCCATGTCTGCCCCGCTGTGCTCGATTAGGGTGATGCCGGCCCAGTCCAGATGCTCCGCCATATCGAATGGCATCAAGAGCTTTGCGCTACGCTGCGTCCGGGCAAGGGAATCGTGGAGGGATGCGACGCCCGGTGTGTGAGGCACGACGGAGTCTTCCGTCAAGGTGAGTCCCTCGATTTTATCCATGCGATAGGTGCGCTGCTCATCGACCGCGATGTCCCAGGCAATCAGGTATGTTTGGTCGCCGTTTGCCGTAATGCGCAAGGGGTCGACCAGACGCTCGCGTGGCCGCGCATCGTCCATCGAGCGATACGAGATGCGGCAACGAACACCGTCCTGAATGGCGCAGCTCAGCTGCTGCCAGTGCGACCCGTGGTTGACGGTGTCAAAGACGCGCTGGTTATAGCCGAGCTCTTCGGGCAGAAGGGCATGTCGAATCCGAGCTGCCGTCTGCGGCTCGATCCCCAACGATTCAAGTTCATGGTTGAGCACGGCGCCCTCGGCGGCACTCAGGCGCAACGGTAGAACACGCCCGGCGTCGCCGGTGAGGACCACACGCTCGCCGCGGCATTCGCAGATGATGCGCGCGCCCGATTCTCGGTCCGCGAGCGTCGAGACGATCTCGAGAATCTCGTCGAGCGACACCCCTGTGATGTCAAAGCGGCTGCAAATCTCGGCTCGTGTCATGCCGCTCTCGCCGGCGGCGTAGAGGGCCTCCATGATGTCGATGGCGCGCGAGAGTCTCTGCTCGCTGGTGAGTTTACGCACGGGCATGCTCGTGCACCGTCCTTTCAATGAGGCGGTTCCACGCCTGCTTGAGCGATTTGGGGGCCACGGGCCTCATGCCGTCCACGGCGTGGGCCATGCAAAATGAGGCGGCGGCTTCAAGGTCACGCACGTCAACGGTCCAGGTCCATCCCGCATCGGTGTGTGCGAGCTCACCTCGCCCGCGCGTGAGGCCGTTGATCATATCGATCTGCGTCTGAGGGGCGAACGAGAACGTGGCTGCAACGGGCGGTCGGTCGGCAAAATCGAATTCAAAGAACAGATAGTCGTTGAGATTGAAGTCCGCAGGGATGGCGTAGGCCTTCGAAGGACGCCAAGCGCGAACGATACGGTCGCAGCGGAATGTCCTGATGCCGTCGGTGACATTGTCGAGGCCGCAGAAGTACGCCACGCCCTCGCGTTCGAACATGCCGTAGACGCAGACGGTACGTTCTTTCTGCTCGCCGCGTCCGTTCTGATATAAAAATCGCAGCGCGCATCGCTCGGCAAAGGCGCTCCATACCGCATCGACGGTGGGAGAGCGGCGGATTGGTGCTTCGTCCACCGTCGTCCTACCGGTGAGATAGGCAATCTTGGAGCGAATATCGGCAAGCGGTGCGGCAAAAGTGGACGAGCCGGCCGCTAGTGTCTGGTCGATGGCGTTGAGCAGGATATCGGCGTCGTCTGCGGTGATGAGGCCGCCTGCTGCAAAGGTGTGCTCGCGGTCGATTGTCCACGAGCTTTCCTCGGTCTCCTGCGCACCGGCGGGGCGAACCTCCTTGATTAAGATGCCGCGTTCGAGCAGCTTGTCACGATCGCGTCGAAACTTGCGCTTATCCGAGTCGATATTGCCCGAGCCATATCCCAGGTCAGAATCCAAGACGATCTGCTCGGTCGTCAGCGGTTCGGGGGAGCTATTGAGCACAAAGAAAAGATTGAGGATGCGCTGAGCCGTTTTATCGAAACTGGGCTCCGAATTTCCCTTTTTAATTGTCTCGGTCGTGTCGCTTGCCGTCATAGAGTCCTCGCATGAGAAGGTGGTTTGCTGCCATGATTTTAGTCCGATATGGAGATTAGGCTATATCCTTGTCCGCTCGGGGCGTTAAGATGGCCCGAATTCGGTCGTTTGCGCTCGCTCGGGGTATACTTTCGACTATATACGGTTCTAATGTGCATGCATTGGGCCTATTTGTCGGATTATGGATGTGGAGCGCACATGGCGAACACCCAGAACTATATTAACCACCTGCTGCAGAACACCGGCATTACGCCGGCATGCAGCGAAGAAGAGCGCTTGGCTGCCGAAGATATCGCTCAGATCTTCCGCAACCACGGCTTTGACCCCGAGGTTCAGGAGTTCAATGCCCCGGCGCCCAGTAGGTTGGCATTTGCCGTTACCGGTATTCTTGCGTTTGCCGGCGCCCTGCTGATGGGCATCGGCGGCGGTATCGGCTTGGTCGGCACCTTGCTGGCCATTGTCGGCGCCGTTCTTTACGTGCTCGAGCGCACGGGCCACCCCGTGGTTTCGCGCCTGGGCAAGACGGGCGTGAGCCAAAATGTCATCGCCTACCACAAGGCCTCGGGCCCGCTCGCGTCCCCGCGTAACCGCCCGGTGGTCGTTGTCGCACACTACGACTCTCCCCGTGCTGAGCTGCTCGCCCGCGAGCCTTATGCTTCGTATCGTGCGCTCATCGCCAAGCTGTTGCCCGTTGCCACGGTTGCCCCCGCTGCCGTTGCCATCCTGCGTATTCTGCCGCTCCCCGGCGCGCTCAAGGTTCTGCTGTGGATTGTCGCGATCCTCGCTTCCCTCGTTGCACTCGCCAACGCGGTAAACATCATCTCTAACCGCCACATTCTTCCCTATACGTCTGGCGCGGTGTGCAACAAGTCTTCTGTCGCCGCTATGCTCGGCGTTATGGACAACGTTGCTCCCTTCCAGGGCGAAAACGAGTTTCCCGACGATGTTCCGTTCGATACCTATTTTGGGGAGCAGAAGCGTCGTGCCGAGGAAATGGCGCGCGCAGCGGCGGAATATGCCGCGGCCCAGCAGCAAAACGACTACGGCAACACCATCGAGTATGAAGAGCCTACCTACGCCGAGGACGAATTCGGTCAGCCGATTGCTCCCGACGCTCAGACCGAGCCCGAACAGGGTGAGGCTTTCGACGAGCAAATCGAGGGCTTTGAGGGTGCGTCTGCCGACGAGACGCTGATCGACGCTATCGTGCCCGAGGATCAGAATCAGGCTGCCCAAGCCGAAGAGTTCAATGACGAGGTTCCCGCTGCCGAGCCGGCGGAGGAGTCTGCCGAGCCCGAGCCCAAGCTCTATCGCAACGCCGCCGGCAACATCCGCTTTGGTTCGGATGCCATCCGTGCGCTCGGAATGCTTCCCGAGTCCTGCACGCTCGATTACGAGGAGGGCGAGGAGCCAACGTTTGAGCCCGAGCCTGCCCCCGTCGTGGCTGCGCCTGCGCCCGTTGTCGCTGCGGATGATGAGTCTGCCGCGGTTACCGCTGCCGTTGCCGATCCCGAGGCGGTGTCCGCGTTCGATCCCGTGGCAGGACTGGACATTTTGGCTCCCGCCGCGCCGGCGCAAGACGTTGCGGACGAGTCTGACGACGATTACGTTGAACAGCCGAGGCGCGTGTCTTACGAGAGCGATACTGATTTCTCGGCCGAGATTCCCGCGGCAACGCCGCATGCCGACATTGCATCCGCGTTCTCGTCGATTGGCGCCAGCGCTTCCAACTTCTTTAAGGGTGCGTTTGCAAAGGGCAAGAAATTTGTCGACGATTTCGAGGAGAAGCGCGCTGCCGCACGCGAGGCTGCCGAGCAGGAGGCTATCGCTCAGCAGCAGGCAGCCGAGGCGGCACGTGAGCTCGCGGCGCAAGAGTTCGAGCAGAACGAGGCTATGCAGTCCGCGCCCGTCGAAGCCGCCGAAGCTACAACGTCCTTTGAGTCCCAGCAACCGGCGTCCGCGGATGTTGTTGAAGCGACGACGTCTTTCGAGGCTCAGCAGCACGTCGATAGCACCATGTCGTTTGATGCCGCGCAGTTCGATTCCACGATAACGTTTGAAAAACAGGGCACCGCGATTGCCGAGCCCCTTCCTGTTTCCGATGAGCAGGGCGACGTGGCAGACGATGACGAGCCTGTTGATGCTGCCGAAATCCAAGATGCCGCCGAGGACGAGCCCGTCGAGGCCAACTCTGACGAAGAGCAATACGCGGCAGCCGAGCAAGATGATTCGACCGAGGTCGAGCAGGAGGAAGTGCCTGCGGTTTCCGAGACTCCCGAGACGGATGAGTCGAGGCCTTATTCCACGCAGATTTTCACCATGCCGACCCCGAGTGGTTCCGGTGCCACGGTTGCCAATGTCGCTCCCACCCAGGACGAAACGGTCGATTCCCTTATGGCCCAGATTTCCTCCCAGGCATCGCCGCGCCCGCAGATGAATGTTCCCGATCCGGCGTCGGCACCGTCGCCTGCACCTTCCTCGTCTCCGCTGGCTTCGGTCCCCGATCCGTCGCTGCCGTCTATGAAGCAGGCAAACGTTGCGTCTCGCACGTCGCTGTTCGACCTTCCCGACCCCTCCGCACAGGTCAACGATCCCTTTGCTACTGCCCAGGGCCCCGAACCCACATCGGCACCCGTTGCGCCTCCTATGCCCGTTGCGTCGGGCGCACAGCCGATCGAGACCATTTCGGCTCCCGCCCCGGCGGCACCCAAGTCTCGTAAGCGCGGCCTGGGTGGTCTGTTCGGCCGTAAAAAGAAAAACGAGCAGGACAGCATGAGTGACTGGCTGGGCGTCGAAGACGATTACGATGCCAAGAAGTCCGGTCGCGGTATCGGTTCGTGGGATAACTTCGAGGACGATAACGATGGCTGGAAGGGCGGCGCTACGTCTTCCGATGGCGCTTCTTCCGAAGATATGCTCTCGGCTGTCGCCTCTATGGGCGATGATGAGCTGCTCGGTCACGATATCTGGTTTGTGGCAACGGGCGCCTCGGATTGTGATGGCGCCGGCATGAAGGCCTTCTTGGCTTCGCATCGCGATAAGCTCCGCGGCGTATTCTTTATCAATCTTGAATCCGTCGGCGCCGGTAGGCTTTCGGTGGTGACGGTCGAGGGCGAACAGCAGCTGCTCAAGGGCGATCGCCGCATCATGAACCTGGTCAGCAAGGTGTGCAAGTCGTTCCATGTCGATTGTGGCGCGCTCGAGATGCCCTATGCCAAGACCGATGCCTATGCCGCGCTCGAGGCGAGCCGCCGAGCCCTCACCATCGCCGGCGTGGACGGCACGCGTCTGGCTTGCGCTCGTACCGAGGACGACCTGCCCCACAATGTCAACCCGACGAACATTGCCACGGTATCCGAGGTCGTGACCGAGGTTATCCGCCGTTCGTAGACGGAGCTCTAAGGAGTCAACGTGTTTTCGTATATTAAGCGCCATTGGCCTGTCTACGTGATTTTGACCTTGATTGCCATTGCGTTAGGATTTGGGGCTGCCTACATCGTGGGTGCAAAGGGCTCGACCCCCGCCTCCGCAATCAGCGAAGAGGTGGAGCAAGAACAGAGTACGGGTGCCGATGGGATTCCTGAGTCCGAGCAGGCAATCGTTGATGGTGGATCTTCGTCTGCAGAGTAGATACGGCGATTTACATGATTGAAAGCGGGCGAGCCAGGGGACTGGCTCGCCCGCTTTTTCATCGCGCTAGCGCTTCTTTGGGATCGACCTAAGGCGAGCGAACCATAGGGCTGCGGCACCCGAGGTCAGGAGCGCGGTGATGCAAGCGGCGATGGGAGCTGATCCTGTTGCCGGTAGGTCCTGCGGTAGGGTACAGCGTTGAATGACACGGTCATCGTCATGTGACTCAAGTTTATCGCCGCCGCCGTTGCGGCAAAGATCGACGTGTGCGCTGTTGGTGAGTGCGGTTTGGGGCGTATAAGCCGACGTCGCCTGCATGTGCACGATTGCGCCCCGAGCGTCTGTGCCAAGGATTGCTTTGGCATCGTCAAGATCGTCGTGCTCATCTTTGAGATCATCGCGGTTCCAAGAATCCGCATCGCTTCGAGTCGTAAAGTCGGCGGCTACCGCACCGTATTCAATTCGAATGCCCGTTACGACGGTATTGGATGCAAGGTCGAGTTCTTTCGCCTCGAGTGTGGTGGATTCCGTGGTCGAGATATCCGCCTTCCAGAGGTGCCAACCGTCGTAATCGACGAGGCGACAGTCCTCACCCAGGCTCTCTTTTACTTCGTCGGACTCAAGCCAAGGATTTTCGCGCCCATCGTCAAGTGTCGCGTTTGCCGGCTCATCGACGTCTGTCGAGTCCAACGGCGTCGTGCGATACCATACGTTGCACAGACCGTTGAGGTCGCCGATGGCGACGGGGGTTTCGATTGAGATGAATCTCGCTGTGCCGTCTTTGGCGCACTCAAGATCATCGGTAATCGTAAACTCATCAACCCAAGTAGCGGAATCGTTTCGAGCATCGATGGTATAGGAGAAAAGCCCATCACTATTGGTTTGCGTCGTGGCGCGGTTTTTACCATCGCCGTTAGCCAACAGGCCCTTTTCGATAGGTTGGACAAGTTCCTGACGCTTGTCGACCTGCCCCTTGATCTCGATGGGCGCATCCTTCATCGCGACGGATTGGACTTCTCCCGTATCCTTTATTTCAAACGTTATCTCCTCGGCAAGGTCATAGGTCCGCGGAGAAATCATTTCGCGCAACGAGTAGGTGCCGGGTGCAAGATGTTCGACGCGGTGCGGCTTGTCGGATGAGGTCCAGGAGTCTATTTCGGTTTTATCGGGACCATATAAGGTGAGTTGTGCGCCTTTCACTTTCTGCTCTCCGCTTGCATCGACCTTGGAGATATCAACCTTGGTGTAATCGTCGGATACGTTAAGCCGTGCTTCTACAACGGGTGTTTTCTGGTCGGCATAAGTAAGGTCGACAATATGGGTTGTCCGATCGAGCAAGAAGCCTGCCGGCGCTTGAGTCTCGACAACCTCGTAGCGTGCGGTGCCAGATCCCAGCGGGAGGTCGTCCGCGCGTGCTTCTCCAGTTTCATCCGTCGTGACGGTCGCGACAGTCTCACCGTCGAGCGCGGCAATGCTACCGTCGGGGCGCACGATATCACCCGAGGCACGGATCTCAAAGATGGCGCCCGCGAGGCTGCTGCCGTCTACGGCATCGGTTTTAACGATCCTGATGTTTCCGGTCGCGGCGTGGTCATAATACGAGGCGATTGCAACGGGCGTTAGGTTCATGTCGGCGGGTATGTTTACCTCGATCTCTTCGTCGACAAGATAGGGCTCTTTGGCCGAGGTTTCGCGTACATAATAGGTGCCCGGCACGAGCGATTCGGGCAGTGTGACGGTCCCGGTCGCGTCAGTCGTAAAGGTGTCCATTACGTTATGTGCTGGATACCAGCAAGTTTGTGAGACAGGTTCATGATTGATGTCGAGGAGTTGGAAGGTGAATCCGGCTAGGGGAACAGAAGCGCCTGTTTGGGCATCGCGTTTTACAATCTGGAGATGCGTCGACAGAGCGTGGTTGTCCACGATATATTGAAGCTCGGCGCCGTTGGAAATCTGATTGGCCCCGACGGTCCATTCCCCTGCACGTTTAAAACCCTCGGGGACGGTTTCCGGAACCTCGCGAATCGTGTAGCCGGCACGGTCGTATGGGACGGCTCCGTGGACACCGGCGGGTCGCTTGCCTGTGCCGAACCATGCTTCGGGCTGGTCTTTGGTGGAGGCAAAGCCATAGATGTTTGTGGTCAGTGTGCCAACAACCTGCTGAGAGCTGTTGCTGACAACCTCAAAGACAACACCACCCGCCGGCTGCTCCAGGCCGGATTGGTCGCTATTGCCGTAATCCTTGAATTTGGAAATCTCAAGGTCAAACGCAATGGGGATATCGGAAATGCGAGATTCGATCTCGACCACGCCTGAATCGCCGAGCTGGTCGGCTCCGACGGTATAGGTCCAGCTGTCGTTGGATGGCAGGTAGCCCTCGGGGGCTTTTGATTCGTAGATGGTAAAGGTTCCTAAGGGGACATCGGCGAGGGTGGCCCGACCGCTTTCGTCGGTCGTGAGGATTTGCGCCCATCCAGGGGTTGATTGTGACACACACGTGAACTCTGCTCCTGCGAGTGAAGATCCCACCTGGGGGCCGGCATTCGTCGCGGCATCGAGTTTTACGATACGCAGGTTGATGGTGCCGGGCTGTTCATCAATGGCGACCTGTCCACCGTCATTCCCCGTGGTAAAGGCGATGCGATCACGACGGGGGACATAGCCGGCCGGCGCCTTCGTTTCAACTAGGTAGTATGCCGTGTTGGGCAGAAGTGTTGCTTGCGCCCGACCGTTGCTGTCCATCTGGATGGTGCCGACATGCGCGCCGCTGGCGCTCTCAAAAATATCGAATGATGCCCCGTCAAACTGATAAGTATTGTTTCCGCTGGTAATGGCGGCGTTTGCAGACTGTTTTTTGAAGGAAACAGAGACCGCCGGCAGTACATAGAGCATGTCTTGACGTTTGCTGCCGCCCGATACGGCTCCTAGATAGCGCCGCGCGCGGTGCGGAGCGGCTTTGATGCTTCCTGATTTTGCGTTGTCGTGGAGCCACCGCGCAGCCGCCACGACTTCATTGTCGGCGGTAAAGTGCCCACTCTTGGTTTTGCCCTGAGCGGTCGTGTAGGAATAGGTACCGTCGACATGGGTAGTGCCGTTGAGCATCCACACGGCAAGCTGGGTTGCGGCGCGGGCGCGATCGGGTGAAAGGTGGTAACCGCCAAACGACGTGGCGGTAGGATATCCGTGACAAACGATTGCCGCGAACTCGTCGTCGAGCCACACCCAGCCTTGATCAAAGTTGAGCCATGGGCCGCCCGGCTTGGTGGGGCCGGGGCGCTCCTGGCTCATGCAGTAGGCAATCGAGGCGTCTTGAGCTTCATACTTGCCGATGAAGAAGGGCCCACAATCATCGCTAATAGTGCGGAAGCCGAGTTGGTCGTAGCCATCGACGGCAAATGCGGCTCTCGGTGCCAGGCAGCCGAAAAGCAGGAAGAGGAGCAGGAGCAGCGGACCTGTTGCGATTGCGCTGTGGACAGAGTGCGTGGGTGCGTTGGACATGGCTGCTCCTTATCCCTCGTGCGCCGCACGGGGAGGCTGCGACGCGTAGGATGAGGCTACCCCCGAGGTTCATGCGGGTAAGTACCGGAGCCTGACCAAAAGCTTGCCCATTTCCTGACAAATTGAGCTCAAATACAACAATCAAGCAAAAGCGCAGGTAGAAGATAGGGAGAACAGGAGGCCAAAGGTCCTCATCTCCACAATTGACGCGATTTTCAAACGAATCTCCACAGCTAAAACAAGCATCGCCACCCTTGTATCGAACAAGACAACCGCGTTATACTAGCCAACACACAAGCGGGCATCGCCAAGTGGTAAGGCATCAGCTTCCCAAGCTGACACTCGCGGGTTCGAGTCCCGTTGCCCGCTCGAGGTCCGAGACATAAGACCAGTCACGGTGGGTTAGCCAAGCGGTTAGGCAGCGGCCTGCAAAGCCGTATAGACGAGTTCGACTCTCGTACCCACCTCGCATCATGTGAGATTAGTTTTCGCATGTTGACATGACCCGGGCGGTTGGCGCAGAGGTAGCGCACTTCCCTGACACGGAAGGGGTCACAAGTT
>ENA-OZDZ01000205-OZDZ01000205.1-human-gut-metagenome-genome-assembly--contig:-NODE-205-length-29946-cov-7.597538_pt1 | contig 29946 bp, 24 predicted proteins | sample MGYA00245059_ERZ653591 | MGnify/ENA primary metagenome ERZ653591 (study PRJEB26926, sample SAMN06164985) | human gut metagenome | biome: ENVO:00009003; feature: ENVO:2100002; material: ENVO:00002003... | reverse complement strand
AGATGTAGCTCCGTCTCGTGGGCTCGGAGATGTGTATAAGAGACAGGTCATATAATTCTCCTCGATCTCGGCAGGCGTATCACCTGCAATCACAAGATAATCGATCTCTTTCCCGGATTCCGTTACCCATTCCGTTCCATTATTCGCAAACATCACCTGTCCGACGCCCGGATTGTTCCATAAGAAGCCGTAGCCGATGCTGGAAAGATAGAACGGAACACTGACCTGTGAGTTTCTCTGTGCCAGCTCCAGCATACAGCCCTTCAGATCCAGCTCATGCTGCTGATACTGTCCCATTCCGAAGATTTTCTCACCTTTTCTTGCTACAAACCGCGCTACAATACGGAAATTATCCCCGACGCCGTTGCTGTACTCGCGTCCCATGATATTGAGCGGCATGCTTTCCTCATCGCGTAGACGGCGGAAATGCTCCTTTAACAGAACTCTTCCATCCTCATGATAGAACGTAATAACGCTGCCGGAATCGATCACTGCATGAAGCTTTCCATTTGTGATTTTTCCGTAGGAAGTATCCGTTCCCTCGTACATATTGGCAAAGGCTCCGCCTTTTGCTGATGGATCCTCAAAGATTTCAACCTCCCCCGCATGCGCATCCTTTGCTTCCAATGCCCAGTCACGGCCGGTAAAACTTCGGTTTTTTGTCGCGCGCACACGCAGTGCATCTTTCCCCCACGCTTCGATGCAGACGGTCTCGCCATCGTAGGAATAAATTAACTTACCCTCTTTTTCCAAAAACATGTAAAAATCCTCCTTTTGTCAAAAGCGGCAGGTCATTTCTGGCCTGCCGTTTCTCCTGCTGTTTTGCACCTCAAACATTGCCCCGCCGGATCAACGCCTGATTTTTACAGGTAATATTTTTTCTGTTTATTTTGTCAGATTTTCTTTGTATGCATTGTAAGCATCTGTCTGAATCTGAAGGAACTCATCAATACCCATAGCTTTCAGCTGATCGATGTAGGAATCCCACTCATCATCGATGCCGCCGTCTACTACCCAGTGCGCATACTGTGCTTCTACATATTTATAGATATCGGTTCCGATTGCCGTGATTCTGGAAAGGTCTTCGTCGGTATACTGAACCATCGGGAATCCACAGTTTTTCTCAGTATCAACGTATTTCTCATTGATTGCATCATCGGCCAGTTTGACACCATCGCCCTGTCCTTCCGGAAGAGAAACCTTGTCATAGAAATCCTCGTTCATGTATTTCGGACCAAAATCACGGAGGGAATTGGACCATGCAGAGGTATCAAGAGAAGATCCATCGCTTGGTACATCTACGTTGTAGGTTCCATCACCATTATCTGTGATCTGGCTTCCGATCGTACCATAGAAAGTCTGTAACGATGCAAGATCGGTGTAAAATTCATCCGCCCATTTCAGCAGGGTGTCAGGATCTTTACAGTCTTTGGAGATCATGAGCTCACGGTCGGAAATATCAAGGTAGTTGGTTGCTGCTTCTACGTAGTGATTTCCATCGTAGCCTTCTACTGCCTCAAGGGTCTTAAACTGATCTACGTTCGGACCAACCTGAGCATCTGCAGTCCATCCAAAGATAAGACCTACCTGAGAACCGCCATCTGCCTGCTGTTTTGCTGTCTGCATGGAGCCATCCTGAGTGAAGTACTCCGGATCAACAACGCCCTCTTCCCATAACTGACGCATCCATTTTACTGCTTCTTTGTAATTTTCTTCCATCGGCATGAAGACCGGTTTTCCTTCGCCATTCAGTCCCATGTAGTTTCCGTCACGGCTTACCATGGTTCCGAACGGGGAAAGGATGTGACGCAGATCGCCGCTTAACAGTCCGCTGCTTGCTGCATTTGTGATACCGATCTCGTTGGTCGGATCGCCATCGCCGTCAGCATCTTCTGTCGCAAATTTAACAAGAACCTCTTCCAGTTCTTTATAGGTCTTCGGAGTTTCCAGTCCTAAGTTATCCAGCCATTCCTGGTTGATGCACATAACATCGCCGCAAACCTTCGGACGAAGCGGAAGCTTCTTCGGTAAGCTGTAGATTCTTCCGTCACGGCTGGTGCAGACTGCTTTCAGTTCCGGATCAGCCTCAAAGGCTGCTTTCAGGTTTGGCATATCTTTTTCGATCAGATCTGTCAGATCCAGGAATGCCGATTTGTTCTGTGCCATATCTGCCTGTGTTAAGCAGATGGAGCCAAGAAATGCATCCGGGAGGTCTCCGGAAGCCAGCAGCAGAGATTTCTGCTCGGACCAGTCACTGTTGTAATAAACCTGCCAGTCGATGTTGATATTCATCTTGTCCTCGATTTCTTTCATGACGCCTTCATGCAGGAAATCGGTCGGCCAGGTATCGGTCCATCTTACTGTTGCAATTTTGTAGGTTGGGCGGTCACTGGTATCTGTCGTGTCACTGGCAGAAGATTCTGTCTTTGCAGAACTTGCTGCAGTGCTTCCACTCGTACTTTCCGTTCCTCCATTACTTCCACATCCTGCAAGCAGTCCAGCTGCCATTGCGGCCGAAAGAGCAACGCTCCAGGCCATTTTTGTTTTCTTTCGCATCATCATCTCTCCTTTATGATTTTTTATTTGCAATACTTCTCTCCTGTCCGCAGGATCAGCCTTTCAGTGATCCGAGCATAACACCCTGATTGAAGTATTTCTGCACTAACGGGTACATACACATGATCGGCGCGGAGGAAACCACGATGATCGCGTATTTGATGAGGTCGGCCATCTGCTTTGCCTCAACGGCTGCAGCGCCGGTACTCATGGCACTCATGGTCTGATTGCCGACCAGAATGCTTCGAAGGACAATCTGCAGCGGCTGCAGACTTTCGCTTCGAATATAAATCAATGCATTAAAGTAGGAGTTCCACTGTCCTACTGCTGCCCACAGAGCAATAACAGCGATAACGGCTTTGGAAAGCGGAAGCACAATCTTGAAGAAGAATCCAAGGTATCCGCATCCATCGAGCTGCGCCGCCTCCCAGAGATCCTCCGGGATACTGTTATTGAAGAATGTTCGTCCTACGATGATATAATACGTTACAACGGAGAACGGAACAACCATAACCCAGAAGGTATCCAGCAGATGAAATCTCTGTACTGCCAGGTAGGTCGGGATCAGACCGCCGGTGAAGAACATCGGGATCAGGTAAAATGCTGTGAAAAATCTTCTTCCATACAAATGCTTTCTGGAAAGCGCGTAGGAAGCCGGAACATTGACAACGAGTGTCACAAGCGTTCCCATAATTACGTAAGCAATCGTATTACGGTAGCCGGTCCACAGCTTTGCATAGCTCGCCAGCTGTTTGTATCCTTTGAAGTTAACTCCTTTCGGAAGGAACATAATCTGTCCGTTGGATACGGCTGCCGGATCACTGAACGATGCAATGATGATGAAGTACATCGGATACAGGGTGATGATGATCAGAAGCACGCCGATCGTATACAGGATGATATCGAAAATCCAGTCTTCTCTGGATTTCTTTACTTTATTTGTTGATACTGCTTTTGCTTTACTCATATCTTTGCTCTCCATTCCTATGTAGGCTCAAAATTCTGTCAGATCAGTGAGGTATCACTCATTTTACTGGAAATGAAGTTGACTGCCAGAAGAAGAATCAGGTTGATAATGTTGTTGAACAGGCCAATTGCAGCGGAAAGGCTGTACTGGCTGCTCACAAGACCCATCTTATACACATAGGTGGAAATGATCTCACTTGAGGTACTGTTCAGTGTATTCTGCAGCAGGTAAACCTTCTCAAATCCAACGCTCATGACGCTTCCCATTCTCATGATAAACATGATGGTTGCCGTCGGCAGCAGAGCCGGAACATCGATGTGGATCATTTTATGCCATTTGTTGGCGCCGTCCATCGTTGCCGCTTCATACAGGGTCGGGTCTACAGAGGAAAGTGTTGCGATATAGAGGATACTGTCCCATCCTACATGCTGCCATGCCTCAGACCATACATAAATGTGTGGGAATGCTTTTGCACTTCCCATCAGGTTCGGGAGCTTGAATCCAAGCAGTCCGACCAGCTTTGCGATAATACCTGTACTCGGGGAGAGGAACAGAATCAGCATTCCGGCCATAACAACGGTAGAGATGAAGTGCGGCAGGTAAGTCGATACCTGGAAGAATTTTTTAAATTTCTGTGCCTTCATCTGGTTAACCAGCAGTCCCATGATAACCGGGAGCGGGAATGTTACCGCGATGGTGTAAAGACTGATGATGATTGTGTTTTTGATGGTCAAACCGAACTGATAGGAGTTAAAGTACTGTTTGAAGTATTTCAGTCCAGCCCAGCTGCTTCCCATAATTCCATCCGCAGGTGTAAAGTTTTTAAATGCAATCACAATTCCGTACATCGGGTAGTACGTAAACAGTGCAAAAATGATAATGGAAGGAAGCATCAGTAAATATAATGGCCTGCTTCTTCTCACTCCCTCTACAAATCCTATGGAGCTTTTCTTTTTGGTTTTACTATGGTTGGCGCTCACATATCATCCCTTCTTTCCTTTAGATTTCTTTTTCTCGTCTCAACCGATGAACATATTATACAAAAACTCGCCTCATTTTTCTAACATTTTCCGGCAGTCTGTATATTAAAAAAAAGACGTTTTCGCAACGTCTTTTTTTAAGTAAAATCTGTTTTTTGTTATCTATCACGTTTTTTTGTTATTGACACCATTTTTTTGTTATTTCTGACGGCTCCGGTATTCATTTGGCGTACATCCAACCAGCTCCCGGAACGTTTTACTGAAATAGGAAAAATTTCCGTACCCGACTTCCATCGCAATTTTGCTAATCGGCAGGGATGATGTGCGCAAATATTCTTTTGCCCGTTCAATTCTGCGCTCGGCGATATAATTTGGCAACGACATTCCCGTCGTTTTCATAAAAAGTTTGGAAACATAATCTTCCGAAAGAAAGACTTTTCCTGCCAGCACCGGCCGTGAGAGATCTTCTCCCAGATTCTGTTCAATATATTTTTTCAGCTGATCCACCACATTGTCGCTGTGTGTTTCGCTCTTTTTCTGTCCCTCCAGTACAGCAAACAGATATTCGATAAATTCCCGGCTTCCAACTACAGAAAGACAGGCTTCTCGTCTTCTGTGCTCGAATTCTTCTCTTTCAAAAATCTGTTCAAAAGCGATTCCACGGTCTTTTAAATAGCCATAAACCGTCTGAACCAGTTCTCCGATAAAACGAACGGTAAAATCTTTTCGCATTCCACCCGCAGCCCGGCGCTGTGTAATATAGCCCTGCAGAGATTTCCTTACCTGCTGCACAGAGTCCGTCTGCTCCATTTCTGCAAGATACGTTTTCCAGGATGGCTTTTGATATTCACGTTCCACAAAGTACCAGCGGTCTTCGTACAAAATTCCTGTCTCATCCGGCACGGCGTATTTTTCGATTTCTTCCAGTTTATCCCGGCTTTTTGGAATCTCTTCCAGCGTAACGGGTTTTCCCATATAGGTACAGAATCTTGCCGGAACCGCACCGGAAAGACACTTTCTCCATTCCTCCAGCTTTTCTTCATCCCCTGCATTTCGGATCACGTTCCGCAGTACAATCGCCCACTCCAGATCACTGGCATGGACAATGGCTTCCACACGCCGCCCTCTTGTTTCAAAAAATTCTGTCGTGACATTCTCAATCACAAAATTCTCCAGACTGATTTCTTTTTTATAATATTCTTTCGAAGGAATCTCCAGAACACGCAGCTGGATCAGGCAGAATTTTTCTTCCGGATCGTCATATTTCTTTTTTGCCTGCTCGATCCAGTATTCTTCCTGCATACACTGGATCAGAAGATCTTCCCATAGTTTCTTTTCTTTCTGTTCTGTATTTTCCTGTGCTTTTGTCTTCTGCTGTTTTTCCTTTACAATCTCGACCAAACGAAGAAGCGCGATTTCCAGATCTGTATTGGAAATCGGTTTCAGAAGATACTCTCTGGATGAAAGTTTCAGCGCCATCTGTGCATAGGCAAAATTTGCATAACTGCTCAGGAAGGCACATTCGATATCCAGTTTTTTATATCGGATCCATTCGAGCAGTTCCAGCCCGTTTTCCTGTGGCATGTCGATGTCACACAAAAGCATTTCGATTGGATATTCTTCCAGCAGTTTTTGCGCCTGGCGGATATTGTTTGCCGTAAAAACCATATCGATTCCGATTTTACTCCAGTTCACAGTCTCTTCCAGCTTATCGACCAGCAGCTTATCATCATCCACGATCAGAATAGTAATTGCCATAAAAAAGCCCCCAATATTTTTTAAGGCCAGCCGGCAGATTCCACTTACATAGAATATTCTGCCAGTTGGCCTGCTTAAAAACTATTATATCCTTTTTATTCTTTTCCGTCAAAGCAATAGGTACACATTTTGCACTTCGGCAGTCCAATGGATTCTACCAGATCATCGAGGCGGTGATACCGGAGGCTGGTAAAGTTCTGACGGCGGCAGATTTCCTGGCACATGGATTCGTAGCGGTCGCTCTTCGGATCTGCATATTCCTCCAGTGTTTTTTCTGCATTTTCTCCTTCTTTTTCGAGGATGATCCGTCTGGTAATCAGATCAAGCTCGGATTTGGAACGGGAAAAGTTCAGGAACTTGCATCCATACAGCAGCGGCGGGCATGCCGGGCGGACATGAACTTCTTTTGCACCGCTCTGATACAGAAACTCAGTCGTCTCCCGAAGCTGTGTACCGCGCACAATGGAATCATCAATCAAAAGCAGCTTTTTCTGATCGATCAGTGCCTGTACCGGAATCAGTTTCATGCGTGCGATCAGGTTTCTCTGCTCCTGATTGGTCGGCATAAAGGAACGCGGCCAGGTCGGAGTGTATTTGATAAACGGTCTTGCAAATGGAATTTTAGACTCATTGGCGTAGCCAATCGCATGGGCGATACCGGAATCCGGCACACCGGCAATGAGATCCGGGTGAACATCACTTCCCGCATCACGTTTTGCAAGCATGGCACCACAGTGATATCGCATCTCCTCGACGTTAATCCCCTCGTACGATGCTGTCGGATAGCCGTAGTAAACCCACAGGAAAGAGCAGATTTTCATCTCCTCCTGCGGCGGAACAAGCATCTCCACGCTCTCCGGTGTGATAAAGTCGATCTCTCCAGGTCCCAGTTCATGATAATCGGTATAGCCAAGATTCAGGTAAGCAAAATTTTCAAAGGAGGCACAGTAAGCGCCCTCTTTTTTACCAATGACAAGTGGCGTACGGCCTTTTTTATCACGGGCGGCGTAAATTCCGTCTTTCGTCATCAAAAGCAGCGTCATGGAGCCATCCACCACATCCTGCAGATGACGAATACCTTCCGTAATCGTTTTTTCGCTGCAGATCAGAGATGCTGCCAGCTCTGTGGCATTGATCTGTCCGGTGCTCATTTCCTGGAAATGCGTCCGTCCGTTTCCATAAACATTCTCCAGGAGCTTGTCCATGTTGTTAATCTTTCCAACGGTTGTAATCGCAAAGCTTCCAAGATGTGACTGGATCAGGAGCGGCTGCGGTTCATAGTCGGAAATGCATCCGATACCAAGATGGCCTTCCATCTCTGCTACATCGCGCTCAAATTTTGTACGAAACGGGGAATTTTCTATATTGTGGATTGCACGGCTGAAACCATTTGCTCCATAGGTCGCCATTCCTCCTCGTCTTGTACCGAGATGAGAATGATAATCTACTCCATAAAACAGTTCCAGCGTACAGTCTTCTCTTGATGCAACTCCAAAAAAGCCTCCCATTTGTCGTTTACCTCTCTTTTGTATTTTTTCTCCCTTGTGATGCGAAACGTATCGGTAATTCGGGCCATGGTCCTTTTACACCGTTTCGATTTGCACATACTTTCTTTTCTGTTATAGTGTAACACGATTTTTCCCGGATTGTAAAGTTTTTCTAATAAATTAGCTCACGAAAATAACTCACGTTAATAAATCATTTTCTGGCTGTTTTCACAAATTTTCCCGGATATGGTCGATAAACTTCGTTGCGGCAAGGCTGAATGGCTGTTCTCTTTTCCAGTTAAAAACACTGCGGCAGATGATCGGCGGATCTAAGAATCGTCCGACAATCTCGTCTTCCTTCCATAGTTCGGAGACTCCCTGCACCGTAATGAGATACCCGAGTCCCTTCCGAACCATTTTTGCTCCATTCGTCGGCATATTACAGGTAAATCGAACATTCAGCTTCTGATAATATGCTCCGAACCAGTTGGTAATCTCATTTTGCACATCCTGTCTTCTTGGCAGGATCAACGGAAGATCTTTTAAATCTTCCGGATGTACGACTTCTTTTTGTGCCAGCGGATCATCCGGGCGCATCAGCACCTGCTGCCGCTCTCCTTCTTTCAGACGCACAAACTCATATTTTCCCACATCAACCGGCTCCAGAAGCAGTGCAACATCCATCAGACCACGATCCATCTGCTCTTTCAATACATCTGCTGTTCCCGTCACCAGATCAAACGTCACGTTCGGATATTTTTGGCTGAAGGTTTCGATCAGATCTGCCAGAACATTCACAGACCTTGTCTCTCCGCATCCGATTGTCACATGTCCGTCGATCAGTGCTTCCTGCTCTGCCAGTTCTTTTTCTGTCTTATCAATCAGCCCGATAATTTCTTCTGCCCTGCGGCGCAGCAGGACCCCCGCATCTGTCAGCCGGATTCTCCTAGTTCCCCGTTCAAACAGGATTACCCCCAGTTCTTCTTCCATCTGGGACAGCTGACGGCTTAGGGTTGGCTGCGTGATATGCAGGACCTCTGCCGCACGGCTGATGTTTTCTTCCCGTGCTACGGCAAGAAAATAGCGAAGTACTCTTGTTTCCATATGTCTCCCTCTCGTTTTATTTGTTTCGTTTTTTATTTCTTTCCTGAAGCATATTTGAAAAAGGCTTTTTGCAAACTGCAGAAATGTTTTTCAAACACGCTTTGCTTTTGGGAAAGAATTTTCTTTCTTCTACTATATCGCTTTTTTTGTTTTCTGAAAAGAAAGTATTGATTCTTTTTTTCAAGTATGATACCTTGAAATTATTGCGTACAGAGGTTCTGCGTTAAACTTAACGAAAATTTTCTGTACCTGCTTGCTATCTGCAGAAATCCGAAATAAGCATATCTTTTCTTTTTTCTGATTTCTTACGATGATTTTTTTATTAGGAGGGTTTTACTATGGTTTCACTTTTGCTGCCTGTCATTTATCTGGCATTCATCAGTCTTGGACTGCCGGATTCCCTGCTTGGCTCTGCGTGGCCGGTCATGTACCAGGAACTTGGAACTTCCGTTTCCGCAGCCGGTATCATTTCCATGATTATCTCTGCCGGAACAATTGTTTCCAGTCTGAACAGTGACCGGCTGAACACACGGTTTGGCACCGGAAAGGTCACCGCTGTCAGTGTTCTGACAACCGCTGTGGCACTGTTTGGTTTTTCCATCAGCCATTCTTTCTGGGCCCTGTGCCTCTGGGGAATTCCCTACGGTCTCGGCGCCGGAAGCGTCGATGCCGCTTTGAATAACTACGTTGCGCTTCATTATAAGGCGCGCCATATGAGCTGGCTGCACTGCATGTGGGGTGTTGGCTGCAGTACCGGCCCTGTTGTGATGAGCTGGGCAATCAGTCACCTGAACTGGAACAAAGGATATCTCATCATTTCCATTTTCCAGATTGTGCTGACATTGGTTTTGTTCTTAAGCCTTCCTCTTTGGCAGAAACCTGCCGGAGCTGCCGAAGAGGATACCTCTGTTCCGGCGGAGCGGAGTTTTTCCAGTCTGATCCGTGTTCCTGGTGTCAAAGAGGTGCTGATCTGCTTTTTCTGTTATTGTGCAGTGGAATCTACTGCTGGCATGTGGGCTGCAAGTTACTGTACGCTGTTCCGCGGTATTGATGCACAGCGTGCCGCAAGCTGGGCCAGCCTGTTTTACATTGGTATTACCATCGGACGTTTTATCTGCGGTTTCGTTACCATGAAGCTGAACGATCAGAATATGATTCGTCTGGGACAGTTTTTCATCGCCGTTGGTGCGGTTCTGATGCTGCTGCCGTTTGGCGATTCCCTTCTTTTTATCGGCCTGATCCTGATCGGACTTGGCTGTGCGCCGATTTATCCTTCCATCATTCACGAGACACCGGCAAACTTCGGTGCCGACTTAAGCCAGGGAATCATCGGCATCCAGATGGCCTTTGCTTACGTCGGAACCTGCCTGATGCCGCCGGTTTTCGGTGTTCTCGGCCAGCATATTTCCTTCGGACTGTATCCGGTATTCCTGATGGCCATTTTGATTCTGATGGTTGTAATGGCAGAGCGGATGCACCGCGTAACGGCGGAAAAGAGAAATTCTTATAAAGCCAACTATTAATCCAATTATTCTGCAGCAGAATGGTCCCCTTGGATCAAACTCTGGTATACTGCGTACAAAAAAGTACATCTGATCAGGTTACTCCCTGATCAGATGTACTTTTTGTAAATTTCGGAAATTTTTTCAAGCACGCTCCGCTTCAAACTCTTTCACCAAATCCTCCAGCAGGTTTCTGATCTGCAGGTGCTGCAGACATACTTTCTCACATTTTCCGCATTTCACGCAGTCTGATGCCTTTCTGCCCGGTGCAGTATATACAAGATTGTGATAAGAAATACTGATACATCACGCCAATTTTCCTGTTTCATTCCTCAATCATGCCAAAGACATCTTCAATCTCGCCCATATACAGATAATGGAGATCGCCATCTTTATATAAAGTATCGCGCGTAAATTCCGGCAGATCTTCTTTCTCCATTCTGACCGCATAGATTTTTTTGCAGACAAAGGTCAGCTCTGCCTCTTCAAATCCAACCGCATTTCCCAGCATCTTCGGTGTCAGACTGGTCAGACTGATCTTATCCGGCACATCATTTCCCGATTTTGATCCCAGGATTCCAAGATCCTTCCGATATTTCTCTGGAAAAAAGCAGACCGTAAACTCGTCTTCCTTCTGCAGAATCTGATGCGTCCGGCGGCTTTCCCGGATAAATACGGTAATGATCTGCTTTCCTTTCTTTGGCGGTCCCCAGATCGTCCCCATCGTACCCCATCCGATCGTCATCGTATTATACTCCCTTGGCGTACCCGCAGTACACAAACCCCAGCGGTCATCAAAAATAGAAAACACATCATACTTTGCGGTTTTAAAATTCTCCATCGTAATGTTCATACTACATTCCCCTTTCGCTGATTTGCTTTGTTATCCTTAGCATACCGTACGGTAGTAACTACCGGGCAAGAACTTTTTTTTCGAAGCCTTGAATTTTTATAAAAACAGGGAATTTTTTTATTTTAGAAATAAGAATTGTATGTTATACTAATGAACGTTGCCACTCCCAGACAGGCAGAGAAGGGAGGGTTGACAGTGCAAGAACTATTCATTTCATTTTTTCTTTCCGTTATGGCAAGTATAGTAGCCTACTATATCTGCAAATGGCTGGACGGTAAGAAATAACTGGCAGCCAGCCTAAGGTTTAAGCCGCCTTGCCCAAAAGGCACAGAAAGCCCCACGAGTTGCAGCTCGTGGGGCTTTTGTTGACTTTGCAAGCCATTCATTTCATTGCCTATCGGCATTATAGCATATGAAAATTTAAAATGCAATATTCTTAAGTTTTAAAAATAAGATTTCTTTTTCATCTATTTTTCCACAACGCAAAAACCGGAATGCTTACACATTCCGGTTTCCAGTAGAGCGCGAGACGGGATTCGAACCCGCGACCCCAACCTTGGCAAGGTTGTACTCCACCCCTGAGCCACTCGCGCATTTATTAATTTTTATCTTGCTAAGTGCTCGCTGCACCTTACAAATGATACTATACAGGAACTCCCCTCATTTGTCAATACCTATTTTCAATTTTTTCCAAAAAAAATCAAAAGTATCTACGATTCCCTCAATTTTCGCTCTCCATCAGACACCCGCACAGCTGTCTTCCCCCCACAAATTCACACCGAACCACCCTCCTGACGAATCCAGACTCCTTTCCATCCGTCCTCCCAACCCCACATGCTCACGCCGATCCGCCTCCTGGCGGATCCAGACGCTTTACCCCCGTCCCCACCGTCAGACCTCGCGTGGCTTCGTACCTGCGGTGCAGCGGGCATAGAAAAAGAGGGCAAGAACTGTGAGCGCAGAAGGGGCCCGGAAAAATGGGATGACCTCTGGTGCACAACACCAGAGGTCAAAACGCACTGAGTCAGGAAACCATCAGGTTTCCTGACGAATTGCGTTGATTCTCATTTTTCCGGGCCCCTTCCACGCCACAAGTTCCGCCCTCTTTTTCTCGTCCGCTGCACCGCAGGTACGAAGCCACGCGAGGTCGTCCGTATTCACCTCTACGCCTTCAGAATCGCGCTCAGCACATACTGATTATTTGAGAAGTTTTTCTGCGAAATATCCCCGAGTCTGATCAGGTCAACATCCAGCCACAGCTCCTCTGCTGCCACCATCATATTTGCAAACATAATCCCGAAATTCACCTCATCCCACTTCCGAAGCTTCTCCACACTGTGCTTCTTCGAGAAAATATGAATCCTGTTATCATACACCACAAATCTCCACGGCTGGCTGTTCATACTGGATGGCGACAGTCTCGCCGCTTCCAGCATCTGCGTCATCCACTGTCGCGGCACCTCTTTGAACACACAAAGATCCTCCAGCGGCAGTCTCTTTGCTTCACTTTGCCGTCTCGTATGCGAACCATGACTCTTACCAAAAGCGACGATCCCCACCAGCCGCTTTCCGTTCTTCTCAAGCTCCGCCTTTTTCACACGATTACTTCCGATAAAGCAGGTTCCCAGTCCGATACTGCACAGATACAGCACCATCTGTTCCATAATATAACCCACGTTCATCAGATATCGTTCTGACTCCTCCGAATAAAAAGCCATATAATACGGCGCCTTCACACTGAACATACTGAGCATTCTCTCCTGCCCTTTTCTGTTGTCCAGAATCGCCATATCCACACCGATGCCCGAAAACAGTGCCGGCATCTCCTTATAATGCTCCCAAATCTTATCCAAAGTCTGCGGCGGAAGCGTATCAAAACAATAATTCCTTACTGATTTTCTAACAAAAATAGCCTCATATAAATTCATACTCTCACCCTTACTTCATCTGCTATCCGTCTGTTTTTGTTACAGTTCACTGCTGAATGAACAGTAATATTTCTTTCATAGCCGGCCGCGGCCCGCTCCCCATTTTTACAGGAGCAAAGCCGCATTCCGAAAAATTTACGTTTAATCTTCCGCATTCGACAGAAATACGGAAATTCTCCCTCTTAATCGCAAATATTTTTCAATTTCCAGCTCATCCATTTTTACTCTGTAATAATATTGTAACATATTCAAAAACTTTTTCAAGGGAAAAACGCGCCAAATTTTGTATATTTTTCACACATATTTCCATTGATTTTTATGCAATTTTAATCTTCCGCGGTCAGCTTCTCCAGCTCCTCCACATAGGAAGCAAACACGTCCAGCGCCTCTTCCACCGGCTCCGGCTTCGTCATGTCAACGCCGCAGATCTTTAAAAGATCGATTGGATCCATCGAACTGCCGCCGCTTAAGAACTGTTTGTATTTCTCCACGATGCCCGGCTCCCCTGCCAGGATCTTGCTGCTGATCGCAATCGCCGCCGAAAATCCCGTTGCATACTGATATACATAGAACGGTGTATAAAAATGCGGAATTCTCGCCCATTCCAGCGCGATCTGCGGATCCGAAATCATATCCGGTCCGAAATACTCCTTGTTGATCGACAGATACAGCTCCGAAATACCGTCCGCCGTCAGCGTGCCTTCCTCTGCCATCTTCTCATGAATCCGCTTCTCAAACTCCGCAAACATCGTCTGGCGGAACACCGTTCCCTTAAACTGATCCAGGAAATAATTCAGCAGGAAAATCTTCTCCTCCTTTTCTTTCGCATGCTTCAGCAGATAGCGGATCAGCAGTGCCTCGTTGCAGGTTGATGCCACCTCAGCGACAAAGAGGCGGTACTCCGCATACGTAAACGGCTGTGTATGGTTCGAATACCAGGAATGCAGCGAATGGCCCATCTCATGCGCCAGTGTGAAGACCGAATCGATATTTCCGTTAAAGCTCATCAACACATACGGATGGGAATCGTAAGAACCCCAGGAGTAAGCACCGCTCTTTTTTCCTTCGTTCTCATAAACATCCACCCAGCGCTCCGAAAAGCCCTTGTCCAGCAGTGCCACATAATCATCCCCGAGCACGGCAAGCGCTTTCTTCACGATCTCGATCGCCTGCTCATACGTATATTTCTGCTCGTACTCTTTCGTCAGAGAAACGTAAACATCATACATATGAAGTTCATCCACACCGAGCAGCTTCTTACGCAGTGCCACGTAGCGGTACATCGCCGGCATTTTTGCATGAATCGCCTCGAGCAGCTTGTCGTAAACCGAAACCGGGATATTTCCGCCATCCAGCGATGCAGCCAGTGCAGATGGATATTTTCTTACATCTGCAAAGAATGCGGCCTGTTTCAGATTGGCACCGAACGTTGCGGCGAGCATGTTTTTGTGTTTTTCATACTCCGCATAATACTTCTCAAACGCTTCTTTTCTGACCCGGCGGTCCTTCGACTGTAAAAATCCGACGAAGGTGCCGTGGCTCAGTGGAACCTGATTTTCCTCTTCATCCGTGACCGGCTGGAATCTGAGGTCTGCGTTCGAAAATGCCGAGAAAATCTGATCCGGGCTGGATGCCATCTCTCCGGCTTTTGCAAGAACCGCCTCCATCTCCGGCGAGAGAATGTGCTCTTTCTTGCGGAAATTTTCTTTTAATATGCGATCGTACAGACGGAGCGGCTCATATGCTTTTTCAAATTCTGTAACCGTCTCCTCGTCAAGCTCCAGGATCTCCGGCTCTACGAAAGAAGAGGCATCCGCAAGAACAGCCATCATGCTGTCCATCTTTCCGGCATAGCCCTGATACTTCTGATTTCCCATATCCTGGTGATATTTCTGGCTTGCATAGACATACAGGCTGGAAAAGACACGGCTGATGTCATCCAGACCGGAAAGAACGTCATACAGCGCTTCTGCACTCTCTTTCATTGTTCCCTGTTTTGCGCGGAACGCTTCTATTTTCTTCGCAAGCTCCTGCTCTGTTTTCTCAAATTCTTCATCACTACCAAACAAACTCGAAAGATCCCAGCAGTACGCCGGATCCATCTCTTCTCTTTTTTTCAGTTTAATTTCTGCCATATTTCTCCCTTCATCCATCTTTTTAGACGGAACTATTTCTGCGGTTTTTCTTCTAATACTAATGTGCCGCACTTACGTTTAGTTTACCACAATTTAACCTCTAAATCTAAAATTTTTTCTTAATTTTCTTGACAAATCCATAAACCGATTGTATGATTGTACTATCAAATTAATACAGTAGTACAAAAGGAGTGAATGCCATATGCCATGGAATCTTGATTCCTCGCGGCCGATCTATCTGCAGATCATCGAGCGGGTACAGATGGACATCATCACCGGGCGCTATCAGCCGGGCGATAAGCTTCCGTCCGTCCGCGATCTTGCGCAGGAGGCCGCCGTCAACCCGAACACAATGCAGAAAGCGCTTTCCGAACTGGAACGCAGCGGACTGATCTATTCCCAGCGGACCAGCGGACGCTTTATTACCGAAGATAAGGAGTTGATTCATCAGATGAAAAAAGAACTTGCCGCCGCAGAAGTATCTGCTTTTGTTGCCCACATGAAACAGCTCGGCATAACCCCGGAGGAAATCCGGCAGCTACTTGCCGAAACGATTGAGGAGGAAGAAAATCATGAGTGAACTTGTAACGTGTAAAGACCTGACGAAGCGCTTCGGAAACCACACCGCGCTCGATCATCTCAACCTTTCCCTGGATTCCGGGAAAATTATCGGACTGCTGGGGCCCAACGGAAGCGGAAAGACGACGCTCTTAAAGCTGCTGAACGGACTGCTGACCCCGAGTGAGGGTGAAGTCCTCATCGCCGGAAATCATCCCGGTATTGAGACAAAACGGATCGTCTCCTATCTGCCGGATAAAATGTATCTCGGCAGCTGGATGCGCGTCTCGGATCTTTTAACGTATTACAGCGATTTCTTTGAGGACTTTGACATGTCCCGCGCCAATGCCATGCTGGAATCCTTAAAAATCAGCCCGAAGGACCGTTTGAAAACGATGTCGAAGGGAACGAAAGAGAAAGTCCAGCTCATCCTCACGATGAGCCGCCGCGCAAAGCTCTACTGCCTCGACGAGCCGATTGCAGGCGTCGATCCGGCAGCACGCGATTACATTTTATCTACGATTTTAAACAACTACGAACCAGACGCATCCATCCTCATCTCAACACATCTGATTTCCGATGTCGAAAATATTCTCGATGAGGTCATCTTTATCCAGGAGGGCCAGTTAAAACTGCACGCCTCGGTTGAGGATATCCGGATGCAGGAGGGTGAATCGATTGATTCTTATTTCAGGGAGGTATTCAAATGTTAAAAAAATGTCTGAAACATGAGTGGAAAGCATGCTGGAAAAACATGGCGCTGCTGAACGGTGCCGCCATTTTCATGGGCGCTCTCGGAGGCTCCGGATTCCTCTTTTCCCAGATTTCTGAGCTGCCGGATCTGCTGATCGTCCTCTATCTGTTTGCGTACGTTTTGATTGTGATCGCCGCATCCGTCATGACACAGGTGCTGATGATCCAGCGCTACTATAAAAATCTTTTTACCGACGAAGGGTATCTGACCAACGTCCTTCCGGTATCGGCAACGGATCATATTCTCTCCAAAATGCTGGTTTTCGGCGCATGGAGCATCTTAAACGCACTTTCCGTTCTCGCTTCCTTCGCTTTTTTGCTTCTGCCGTCCGCAATCCGGTATTTTACCGCAAACACCCTGCTTTTTTACAACAAGGCCATGACCTTTTCCGATTTTCTGTCCTATCTCTGGGCACAGATTACCGGTGTTGCCGATGCTGCTTTTTCCCTGATCGGCATCACGAACCACATCGGTATGGCACTGTTTTCCATCGTTGGCTTCTTCGCTTCGCTGTTCTTTGGCATTCTTCTGTTCTATGCCGCCATCAGCATCGGAAGCCTGGTATCCAGCCACAAAATTCTGACGGCTGTCCTCTCTTACATCGGCATGACTACCGTGATCCAGATCTTCGGCGGAATCAGCATCGTCCGTGTTTTCCAGGACTCCACACCGACTGCTGTGGTTACCACATCCTCGGTTTCCACACTTATCATCACCGTGGTGCTCTGCGTTGTTCTGTTCCTGATCTGCCGCTATATCTTAAGCAGACGGCTGAATCTTTCATAAAAATTGCATTAAAAAGCGCCGCCGCGGACGAACCGAATCGTCTGCGGCGGCGTTTTGTATGCATGTTCTGCACTTATGCCAGATGCCAGATATCCTCGTTGTACTGTGCAATGGTACGGTCGGAGGAGAAGAAGCCTGCTTTTGCGATGTTGATCAGGCACTTCTTGTTCCATGCATCTTTGTTCTCGTAGTCTTTGTATACTCTTTCTTTTGTCTTGATGTACTCTTTCAGGTCGAGCAGCGTCATGAACCAGTCTTTGTTCAGGATCTCTTTGTAGAGTCTCTCCAGGCAAACCTTGTCGCCGATAGCAAGAAGCTCATCGCTGACGATGAAATCAACCAGCTTTGCAATCTCCGGATCTTCGTCATAGATGTCTTTTGAGCAGTAAGCAGCATCTGCGTACAGGTCGATGACATCCTGCGGTTTCTTTCCGAAGATGTAGATGTTCTCTTTTCCGACAAGATCGCCAATCTCAACGTTTGCACCGTCTTCTGTTCCAAGCGTCAGGGCACCGTTCAGCATGAATTTCATGTTTCCGGTTCCGGAAGCCTCTTTGGATGCCAGGGAGATCTGCTCGGAGATATCTGCTGCCGGGATCACCTTTGCAGCTTTTGATACGTTGTAGTTCTCAAGCATAATCACTTTGAAGTACGGGCTTACCTCAGGATCGTTATCAATCAGCTCCTGCAGGCACAGGATCAGATGGATGATATCTTTTGCGATGATATAAGCCGGTGCAGCCTTTGCACCAAACACCATGGTGATCGGGGTTTTCGGCTTGTTGCCGCTCTTGATATCCATGTATTTGTAAATAGCGTACAGGGCGTTCATCTGCTGGCGTTTGTACTCATGAAGACGTTTTACCTGTACATCGATGATGGAATTTTCATCCAGCGCGATATTCTGTGTCTCATACAGGAACTGTTTGAGATCCAGTTTGCGGTTGTGTTTGATCTCCTCAAGTTTTGCAAGAACCTTCTTGTTGTCTTTGTATTTGAGCAGTTTTTCCAGCTCGTCGGCATCTTTTTTGAATCCCGGTCCGATCAGGCTCTCGATATACTGTGCCAGTTCACGGTTGCAGTGCAGCAGCCAGCGGCGGAAAGTGATTCCGTTTGTCTTGTTGTTGAATTTCTCCGGATAAATATCGTAGAACGGTTTCAGCTCGGAGTTTTTCAGGATCTCGGTGTGCAGTGCTGCAACGCCGTTAACAGAAAATCCGTAGTGGATATCCATGTGTGCCATATGGACGCGCTGATCCTTATCGATGATCGCTACTTTCTCATCTTTGTATTTCTTCTTTGCCTGTGCGTCCAGCTCGTGGATAATCGGCATCAGGTGCGGAACAACCTCCTCGAGGTAATCGATCGGCCATTTTTCCAGTGCCTCTGCCAGGATGGTGTGGTTGGTGTAAGCACAGGTCTTGCTTACAACATCGATGGCTTCCTGCATGGTAAAGCCTCTCTCCTGCAGCAGACGGATCAGCTCCGGAATGACCATGGACGGATGAGTATCGTTGATCTGGATCACAACGTGATCATACAGCTTATGCAGATCGTAGCCCTTCTGCTCGCACTCCATCAGGATGAACTGTGCGCCGTTGCTGACCATGAAATACTGCTGGTAGATACGAAGCAGCTGTCCGGCACGGTCGCTGTCATCCGGGTAGAGGAACAGTGTCAGGTTTTTCTGGATCTGATGCTTGTCAAAGTTGATGCTGTCTGATGGAACGATACTCTCGTCTACCGTATCTACATCGAACAGATGCAGACGGTTACAGCCATTGTTGTAACCCGGTACGTCGATATCATACAGGGTAGAATGCATCGTGAAGTTTTTATACGGAACTGCAAAGGATACCGGCTGTCTGACGAGCCAGCTCTCATTTGTGATCCATGGATTTTTCACTTCTTTCTGTTTGTGGTCGACCAGAAGCTGGCGGAACAGACCGAAGTGATAATTAAGGCCGATACCGTCTCCCGGCAGGCCAAGCGTTGCGATAGAATCAAGGAAGCATGCTGCCAGACGGCCGAGACCTCCGTTTCCAAGGGACGGCTCCATTTCCATCTCCTCGATCTCGGTCAGCTCTCTTCCGTGAGCTGCAAGTGCTTTTTCAACTTCCTCGTACATGCCAAGGTTAATCAGGTTATTGGACAGCAGTTTTCCGATCAGAAACTCTGCTGAAATATAATACAGCTTCTTACTTCCGGTGTTTCTTTTGCGACCTGCCATCTCCTGTTTGGTGATAACCATCAGGGCTTCAAAGATTTCGCTCTTTGTGCAGTTGTCCAGATCTCTTCCAAAACGCTCTTTTAAGATTGCCTGAATTCTTTCTTCCATTTTTTTCTCCTCGTATTGCTGTGGATAAATTCCCACAGTGTCATTTAGTTGCGCTGCCATTCCAGATTTCCTGCAATTGGCAGCTTTCGCAGTTCCATTCAAAGCTTTTCCCTGAATGGGACGGTTCACTTCTGAATCACTTTTTGGGGCAGCGAAACAGCAAATATTTTACTGCTGCGCGATCCGCGACTTCGTAGATTCCCTTACGACGAGTTCCCCATCGTATACTTTGCTGCAGGGTTCTTCTTTTCCTGAAATTAAGGAAAACAGCATTTTCGCCGTCTCTGCGGCAAGCTGCTCCACCGGCTGGCGGATCGTTGTGATACTGGGTATATAATACTCTCCTGCATCAATTCCGTCAAATCCGGCGACGGAAATGTCATCCGGCACGGTAAGCCCTGCCTCTTTTAAGGCACGGCACGCACCGATTGCCAGCGTATCCGCGGTGGCATACAGTGCGGAAAACTCCGTCTTTTTTTCCAGAATTTCTTTTGTTATCTTGTACCCTGTGGCGAAAGAGTACGTATCGTCCTTCGTCATATGAAATACCAGATCAGGGTCATAAGGTATCCCATGATCCAGTAAAGCCTGGCGGTACGCATTCAGACGGAGCCGTCCGATACTGATGTCGTCCTCGCAGGCGGTAATGATGGCAATGCGCCGGTGCCCGAGACCACAGAGATAATCTACCATCTTATAGCTTTCCCTGTAGTCATCGACCGATACGCTCGCGCACGGTTTTCCTCCGTCTGAAACCGCCCCGATTGTACTGATCACGTACGGAACCGGGATCTGCGCCATTTTCTCATGCGGATGCGTAAAGTTTCCGCCGAGGAAAATGATGCCGCGCAGCCGTTTTTCTTTGACGATCTCGATCGCGGAGTCTACCTCATTTGCCTTTTCCTCTACTCGCTCAATAATGCAGGCGTATTTCTTTTTTCGCACAACCTCTTCAATCACACTGATCATGTTGTTGAAGAACATGTTGTCCATGCCTTTTACCAGAATGGCAATCGCTTTGGCATTCGACCGCTTCAGGTTTCTGGCACTGTTGTTCGGTACGTAATTCGATTCGGCAATCACCTTTAAAATCATCTCTTTTGTTTCCGGATTGATGTCCGGATGATTGTTCATCGCTCTCGATACGGTACTCACGCCTACCTTACATTTGCGGGCAATGTCCCTGATTGTTACCTGTTCCATATTCTGCAGGCCTCTCCTTTAAACTCTGTACCTGTTCTGCCGGAATCTCTTCCGGCTTGTTTTCCCGGCCTGTTTTGCTTTCTCTCCGGCGCGTGTTTTTATTTTGTAATACGTGCTGTAATCTGTGTCAGCCGATGAATTCTCTTGGCCAGCTCCGGTGTAAACTGTCCCGGAAGCAGGCGCCATTTCCAGTTATTTCCAAGTGTGGACGGATAGTTGATTCTTGCCTCCGTGCCAAGGCCTAAAAACTCCTGCATCGGAGTGACAGCCAGATTTGCCACACTCTCCATTGACATGCGAATGAAATCCCACGGGAGTTCCTCGTCGGTACTCTTTGCATTTCCCATATACTCTTTGGAGAATTCGCGGTCTTCCTCACTCATGACATAATACCATCCAAGAATGGTATCATTGTCGTGCGTTCCGGTGTAGACAACACAGTTTCTCTCGTAATTGTGCGGCAGATAATCACTCTCCTCACGGGAGTCAAAAGCAAACTGCAGCACCTTCATACCCGGATAGCCGGATTCTTTCACCATTTCGATCACGCTCTCGGTAAGATATCCCAGGTCTTCTGCGATGACATCCACATCGCCGAGCTTTTCTTTGACGGTATTGAACAGGTCCATGCCCGGTCCTTTTTCCCAGTGGCCGCGCTCTGCCGTCTGATCACCGAATGGGATGGAATAATATTCATCAAATCCGCGGAAATGGTCGATGCGGACAGTATCGTACAGTTTAAACACGTGAGCCAGACGTAACAGCCACCATGCATAACCTGTGCTCTTATGATAGTCCCATTTGTATAACGGGTTGCCCCAGAGCTGTCCGGTTGCGGAGAACGCATCCGGCGGGCATCCGGCAACTGCTTTTGGCTGGTTGTCCTCATCAAACTGGAACAGAACCGGATTTGCCCAGGTATCGGCACTGTCAAATGCAACATAAATCGGAATATCACCGATGATACGGATACCCTTTTCATTTGCGTATGCCTTCAGTGCTCTCCACTGTTTCAGGAACATAAACTGCTGGAATTTGTAAAATGCAATCTCCTCGGCAAGTTCTTCCCGTTTCTGATTCAGTGCTGCTTCTTCTCTGTCCTTTAATTCTGCCGGCCACTCACTCCAGCTGATTCCGCCGAGTGCATCCTTAATCGCCATATACAGCGCATAATCTTCCAGCCAGTAACCATTTTCCGATACAAATGCATCATATACGTCATCTGCCGCAAATCTTTCAAATGCTTTTCTGAGTACTTTGAAACGGGACAGATAAATCTTTTCGTAATCAATATACTCTGCATTGTCGCCGAAATCGCACGCATCACACTCTTCTTCTGTCAGAAGTCCCTCTTTTACCAGGGTCTCCAGATCAATAAAATATGGATTTCCTGCAAAAGTAGAGAACGACTGGTACGGCGAATCTCCATATCCCGTCGGTCCAAGTGGAAGAATCTGCCAGTAGCTCTGGCCGGCCTCCTCCAGGCGATCCACAAATTCATACGCTTCTTTCGAAAAACATCCGATACCATATCGGGACGGCAGCGAAGCTACCGGAAGTAAAATACCACTTGCTCTCATTTTTAAACCCTTTCTCCTTGTCGTTTTTTCTATCCATCCGACCCCACAAATACATAATTCCTGTTCACGGATACGCAGCAAATTGTAACTTATACAGCCCTTCTAACCAGCTCATTTTGTTTCGTAAAAACAGGGCTGTCGGTATCTCGTCTGCATTTCTGGAAACGGTGTCGGTAACGTTTCCGGAACTCGTTATATTTACAATACCATACTCTGCATCAAAAAACAACCCCCAAGCCCCTTATCATATTTACCAAATATTGAATACTATGTTTATTCAAAACAACGAATTTGCATTTTTGTAACGATGCAAAGCCATACATAAAAAGACAGCATGCGGGGGGGGCGGAACCGCTTTGGGCACTTAAAAATCATAAATTTTTCAAGCCTCCCATATAGGTTCTGTCCCCGCATGCTGTCTTTTGCGGTATCTGTTTTTCACTTAAAACTCCAGAATAATCTTTGTTCCGATTCCAAGCGTACTCTCAATTTTAATCTTCGCATCATGAAGAATTGCTCCATGCTTCACAATGGAAAGTCCAAGTCCGGTACCTCCCGTTTCGCGGGAATGACTCTTATCCACACGATAGAACCGTTCAAAGATCCGCTCCTGATCTTCCTTTGCAATTCCGATTCCGGTATCTGCCACAGATACCACTGCCCGTCCGTTTCTTCCGCGTGAAACCGTCACTTCAACTTCACCGTCCCTGCGGTTGTACTTGATCGCATTGTCGCAGAGATTGTAGATCATCTCATAGAGAACCTGTCGTGCACCTTTGATCCGGCATCTCTCTCCTCTCAGTGTCATCTTCACCTGCTGCTCCTTTGCCCGTATGGAAAGATGTCCCTCGACATCACGGCAGATCTGCATCAGATCCACTTCCTCCATCGGGATTGACTGGTCGTTTTCGTCCAGTCTGGACAGCTTGATAATATCCTCGACAAGAGAGCTTAACCTGCTCGCCTCACTGTGGATTCTTCCCGCAAATTTTGGAATATCCTCCGGTTTCACCATGTTATTTTCTATGATCTCCGCATATCCGGAAATTGACATCAGTGGTGTTTTCAGCTCATGTGACACATTGGCAGAAAACTCACGGCGCATCACCTCCGCTTTCTGTTTTTCCGTCACATCCAGCACCAGGATGACCGCACCGGATACAACACGGTCCACACGCACCGGATTTGCAAGAAGCTGATAGACTCTTCCATTTATCTCCAGCATCCGTTCCTCGGAACTGCCCTCCAGCGCATGATCCAGTGCCTCCTTCAGCTGCTCGTTGCGGCTGACTGTCACGATATTGTGGTTAATGCACTCCTCCGCTGTCACATCAAACAGATTCTGTGCCGAACGGTTGATGGAAAGTACGACCGACTGGTTTGTCACGATCAGACCATCCTTCATATATTCCGTGATGGCAAGATACTCCTCCTGATTATGGCGGAGCTCCTCCATCTGCTGCTGAATCTGCTTCTGCTGCTGATGAATTCTTCCAAGCAGCGGACTCAATTCCTCATACGCTTTGTTGTCCAGCGGATGATTCAGATCAATCTCATTGATCGGCTTTACAAGCGCCTTTGTCATATGGCTGACCATCAGCAGCTCCACGACAAGGACTGCCGCAATCAGTACAACCACCAGCCATATATTCCGCAGCATCACACCGAACACACTGTCTGTTGTCAGGGAAACACGGATGATTTTTCCATTGTCCAGGCGCAATGCCGTATAATATGTTTTGCTCCGCAGGGTCTCGGAATAACGGGAAATATTGCTTTCCCCGGTCTTTTCCGCCTCAATCACCTCCGGCCGCCCGGAATGGTTTCCCATCATGTTCTCATCCTCGACCGAATCAAACAGAACGGTTCCGTCCGTGTCAATCAGGGTAACCCGGCTTGCCGTAATCTTGCCGGCCGGTTTATCCAGACTGTCATCACCCATCTTGTCCAGAAAATACCTGTAATACTCACATTCATTTCTCACCGAAACACGAAGCTGCTCCGCCGTATTGTTGTACATTGCCCAGCTCATGGTGAAAAAAGTCAGGATAATCGCAGCGATAATCAATGCTCCCGCATGTTGAAAGACTTTTTTACGCATCTTACTTTCTCAGCCTCCTATCCGGTATCCCACGCCGCGGACCGTCTCGATCAGCTCGCCGCATTCGCCCAGCTTCTGGCGGAGTGTACGCACATGAACGTCTACCGTACGGGTTTCTCCGTCAAAATCATAGCCCCAGACATGGCCGAGCAGACGGTCTCTCGTAAGGACAATTCCTCTATTTTCCATTAAAAATTTCAGCAGTTCAAACTCTTTTAAGGTCAGGGTAACCTTCTCCCCTTTGGCCAGAACCTGATGCTGTTTCACCTGGATCTGCAGATCCCCGGTCTCCAGCACATCGTTTTCCTTCTCTTCTTTTCCGGCACGGCGCAGCACGGCACGTACCCTTGCGATAAATTCCATCATGCCGAACGGCTTGGTAATATAGTCATCGGCTCCGCAGTCAAGGCCCATGACCTTATCATACTCAGCGCCCTTTGCCGTTACCATAATGACCGGAATTTCTTTTGTTACTTCCGATGCCTTGAGGCGTGAAAGAATTTCAAGACCATCCTCTCCCGGAAGCATGATATCCAGGAGAATCAGGTCCGGAAGCTGTTCTGCAATAGCTGCATTCAGCTCTTTTCCGCTTTCCAGGCCTCTTGCGGTAAAACCGCTCGATTCCAGTGTGTATACGATCAGTTCCCGTATATTTCTTTCATCTTCCACGCAGTAGATCATCTGTTATTCCCCTTTATGGTGACCGTTAATGGAGTACACAACCCATTCCGCAATGTTTGTTGCATGGTCACCGATTCTTTCATAATATTTTGCAATCATCAGATAGTCCAGAGACTGGACATCTGTGGTAATTCCCTTTCGCATACCCTGCAGAATTTCATCCTTGACCTCATCAAAAAGATCATCCACGATATCATCGAAATCGATAACCTCCCGTGCAAGCTTCAGATCCTGCTTAACGTATGCATCGATACATTTTGTTACCATAGAAGCTGTTGCTTTCGCCATATCCTTCAGACGGATGCTTGCATCCGGCACACCAAGACTCGTTACTTTTACGATATCCGCAATATCCGCTGCCTGGTCTCCGATCCGCTCCATATCGGTAATCATTTTTAATGCCGCAGATACCTGACGCAGATCACGTGCTACCGGCTGCTGCTGTAAAATGATGCGGAAGCAGAGATCCTCGATCTCCCGTTCTTTCGCATCGACAACCTGGTCTTTTTTGATAATCTCTTCTGCCGCTCTCTGGTTTCCCTCCAGCAGAACCTCATATGTCCGTCCGATTGCCTGCTCGCAGAGTGCGCCAAGCTCAATCAGCTCCGTGTGCAGAATTTCCATCTGCTGCTCAAATCTTTCCCTCATATCAGCCAAACCTCCCTGTAATGTAATCCTCTGTCCGTTTATCCTTCGGCATGGAGAAGATCTGTTCGGTCTCTCCGTATTCTACTACCTCTCCTAACAGGAAAAATGCGGTTTTGTCGGAAATTCTGGCTGCCTGCTGCATATTGTGGGTTACCATGACAATAGTATAATCTTTTTTCAATTCTACCGCAAGATCTTCGATTTTGGAAGTAGAAATCGGATCCAGTGCTGAGGTTGGTTCGTCCATCAGAAGAACCTCCGGCTGTACGGCAAGAGCACGCGCAATGCAAAGACGCTGCTGTTGTCCGCCGGACATGCCAAGTGCGCTTTTCTTCAAACGGTCCTTCACCTCATCCCAGATTGCCGCCTGTCGAAGAGACTGCTCCACAATATCATCCAGCTTCGCTTTGGAACGGACACCATGGGTTCTGGGGCCATAGGCAATGTTGTCGTAAATGCTCATCGGGAACGGATTTGGTTTCTGGAATACCATGCCGACCCGTTTTCGGAGTCCGTTGACATCCATTTTTCCGCCGTAGATGTTTTCTCCGTCCAACAGCATTTCACCGGTGATCCGGCAGCCCGGAACGAGATCATTCATTCTGTTGATGGATTTTAACAGTGTCGATTTACCACAGCCGGAAGGTCCGATAAAAGCCGTCACCTCATTGGCATCAATGCTAAGATTGATATTTTTTAAGGCATGAAAGTCTCCGTAATAAAGATCCATATTGGATACATCTATTTTACTCATGTTTTTTCCTCGTCTCTCTTTTATTTCTTTGCAATTTTCTTCGCAATCATTCCGGAACAGCCGTTGATCAGAAGGACAATCAGCATCAGGATGACGCCGGTTGCATACATCTGATTCATATAAAGGCCTTCACTGGAAAGTGCATACATATGAACGGCAAGGGTACGGCCGGAATCCATAAGGCCTGCCACCTTTGCAATCGTTCCTGCTGTGAAAAGAAGCGCTGCCGTCTCTCCTACGACACGGCCTGTCGCAAGAATGACACCGGAAAGAATGCCGGGTACGGCAGATGGAAGAACAATTTTAAAAATCGTACGAAGCTTTCCGGCTCCCAGTCCAAAGCTTGCTTCCCGATAGGAATCCGGAACCGATTTTAAGGCTTCTTCTGCTGTTCGCATAATCAGCGGAAGAATCATGATGGCAAGGGTACAGGCACCGGACATCATCGAGTATCCCATTTTCAGGGTTTTCGTAAAAAACAGCATACCGAACAAACCGTAAACGATCGACGGAATACCGGAAAGGGTCTCTGCCGTAATCCGGATCAGGCCAACCAGTTTTCCGCGTTTATTGGCATATTCAACCAGATAAATCGCCGAGAAAATGCCGAGGGGCGCAGCAAGCAGCAGGGAAAGTACTGTCATCGTAACAGTGTTGATGATCGCCGGAAGCATCGTAACATTCTCTGTATTATAGGTCCATGCAAACTGCTCCAGTGTCAGGTTTTTCACACCGTGGATCAGAATAAATCCAACCAGAAAAACCAGAATAGCAAGTGCAAGAATGGCCGCTCCACAGGTAATTCCGGTCAGTACCGAAGAAAAAACACTTTTGTGATACGTAACCTTTGTTCTTTCTTTTTCTTTTGTATTTATTTTTACAGCTTCCATTGTATTTACAGCTCCATTTCCTTTAATCACCATAATGTACCCTCCGGTTCAGCATAGACACCGATAAATTGATCAGCAGGATAAAGACAAACAGCACAACACCCGTTGCAATCAGCGCTTCCCGGTGAAGTCCGGATGCATATCCCATCTCCAGTACAATATTGGCTGTCATGGTACGAAGGCCTTCTGTGATTCCTTTTGGCATACGAGGCTGGTTTCCGGCAATCATAATCACTGCCATTGTCTCTCCGATGGCACGTCCGATGCCAAGCACGATACCGGCCAGGATTCCGGATTTTGCCGCCGGAACAACTGCAAAGAAAACGCTCTGGGAATGCGTTGCACCAAGGCCAAGGCTTGCTTCATAGTAGGATTCCGGAACACTCGTAATGGCGGATTCTGTTACACCGACCACGGTCGGAAGAATCATAACGGCCAGAAGAATAGATGCCGTCAGCATTGTGTTTCCGTTTTTGCCGGTCAGCTGTGCCATCAACGGGACGATCACAACCAGTCCGAAAAATCCATATACGATAGACGGAATACCGGCCATCAGGTTAATACCTGATTTGCAGATGCCGTAAAACTTTTTCGGACAGTAACGGGAAAGAAACACCGAAGTAAGAATGGCAACCGGCACACCCATCAGGATTGCAAGGCCGGTCACGCAGATACTGCCGACAATCATCGGCAGGATACCGAAAATGTTGTTTCCCGGTTTCCACATGGTACCGGTCAAAAATTTCAGCGGTCCGATTTTAAAAATGGCAGGAACGCCATTCATGAACAGGAAAATGCAGATCAGTGCAACAGCCAGTACGGAGCAGCACGCCGCAATCAGGAATACAAGTTTCATGATCGTTTCTCTTAGTTTCATAAAATAAATCCTTTCATTTCATTATTTCGCGGAGCGTGTTTGAAAAAGACTTTCGTTTTTTTTCCTTACGAACTGCTTTTTCAAGCACGTTCCGAAAGACAGCTTCTTTTTCTGAACATTTTCGGATACGGAAGTAAGAGCGATTTTCCATTGTTCGCCCTTACTTCTTTTTCCATTGCTTTATACATTCTTTATTTTACATCTGCCCAGTCGGTTGTGTCGCCAACATAGATGCTCTTTACCTGATCGCTGGTCAGCCCATCGGTCGGGTTCTCTTTGTTTACGATGACAGCAATACCGTCGGTTGCGATTACGGTTGCGGTAAGCCCTGAGGATTTCTCCTCATCCTTTAAGTCACGGGATGCCATACCGATGTCGCAGAGACCGTCGCTTGCGGAAGTGATACCTGTTGTGGAGTCGCTCTGCTGTACTTCGATGTTAGCGTTTGAATTTACTTTTGTATAAGCCTCTTTTAATTTTTCCATCAGTGGTGTTACAGAGGAAGATCCTGCTACCACAACCTTTTCACCGCTGCAGCTTCCTTCGTAGGCTTTGGTATCTTTGATTGCAATATATCCGTCATCTGAAACAACCTGCTGTCCGTCGGTGCTTAAGATGTAGTCCATGAAATCCTGCGCATCTGCGGAAAGACCGTCTTTTGTTACAATGTTGAACGGACGGCTTACTTTATAGGAACCGTTTTCTACGTTCTCTGCGCTTGCCTCTGCTCCGTCGATTTTCAGTGCTTTGACTTCATCATTTAAGGATCCAAGGGAGATATAACCGATTGCGTACTGGTTACCTGCCACTGTGCTCATCATAACGGAAGTATTGTTGGTGATCTGTGCATCAACGGTGGTGTTATCCACTTTCTCACCTGCATCGTTTTTCTCTTCTACACCGAACAGCTCGATGAATGCACCTCTGGTACCGGAACCATCCTCACGGGAGATGACACTGATCTGTCCGGAGAAATCTCCGCCTGCTGCGTTGCTATCACTGTCTGTGCTGCCATCTGCCTCTGTTGCAGAAGCCTCTTTTGTAGTGTCTGCTGTGGAAGAACTGCTGTTGTCGCTGCTTCCACATCCTGCAAGCATTCCTGCAGCCATCATTGCGGTTAAGGTGATTGCAATTACTTTTCTCTTCATAATATTCTTTTCTCCTCTTTTCACACGGGATTTTTGTGATTTCTATTTTGTAAAATCGCAATCCCGATGTTTTTTACATTTCGTTTTTACAGGTATCATCATAACAACGGCGTGTAAAATGCAAAATCTCAGAGATGTTAAGTTTATGTAAAACATGAGTTTTTCTTTTTTACATTCCATTTTTCCGGTCGTAAACCGCTCCGTCACATCTCTCGCAAGTGGCACATTTTTTCCGCGCAGTGCGATCCTGCCCAAAGGATCTTTTTCTCCGCAGGAAATTCCAACAAGATTTCCCATAGAAAAAAAGGCTCCCCGGAATACTCTTTTTTCAGAGTATTCCCTGTCTCTTATACACATC
>ENA-OZDZ01000202-OZDZ01000202.1-human-gut-metagenome-genome-assembly--contig:-NODE-202-length-30108-cov-11.192693_pt1 | contig 30108 bp, 40 predicted proteins | sample MGYA00245059_ERZ653591 | MGnify/ENA primary metagenome ERZ653591 (study PRJEB26926, sample SAMN06164985) | human gut metagenome | biome: ENVO:00009003; feature: ENVO:2100002; material: ENVO:00002003... | reverse complement strand
AGACAGGTGCGGATGGGATCGACAAGGCCCCGGTCCTTGACCTCTTCCACTTGTACCATGCGCACAGCGGCGAGGAGATTTTCACCGGGTTCGCGTATCTGAACCGTCATGGCGGAACGGCCATGAAAGTGACCGTCATCCGCAGCCGTATTGCACGCGCGTCCCATGGCAAGCCGACAGCGCACCGCATTGCGTCTGCTCAAGCGCGCTGGGCGTCCCGAACGTTACGCGCGCATCCACGGCCTGACAATATCAGTCTTCGGGGGTGGGAACGTCCCACCCCCCGCCGTTAAAGTGTTATTGCGACAGCGCCATGCCCGAACCCGACGACATCCTGGCCGTGAGTGATGCGAACCCGGACGGGGGCGGCGTCAGTTGGCGGGTCTGAGGGCGTGAAAGTCGTCGGCTTCATCTACAGCCATTGGCAGCACCCCGTGCCTGATTCATTTCAGGCTCGCCACGCACGGCGCTGTGGAGCCGCGCAACTGTCGGGGCTATGTCGCGCATAATGGCATCACGAGGTTGGCCCGTCCGACTCCCGCAACATGGTGTGGATTGGGAGCGGATACGACAATCGCGTGTTCGACGGTCAGGGACTAGTGGCGCTTATAACCCCCCACGGTTGCCTGAAGTGGCTTGAGGGTGACCCGATTGAACTCTCCCATGGCGTATGGGTGTCCAACATGTGGTGGGACGTCTGATAGATTTTTCGGGCGTGTCGCAAGGCACGCCCTGATATAATAAACAATGAAATGAGGTAGAACAATGAATCCACTGGAGTATTTTCACGATAGAGTCGAAAAGTCGCTGAGCCGCCTAACCGATAGGGCGCTCAACGCCGGAATCGACGTGGTGGGCGACATAATCGTGTTCGACACCGTGGCGCCATACACACCAAATGACTATCGGAACGCGCTTGAAGCATGGCTGCGAGGACGCCACGACGTATGGCAGGAGCGCATAGACGAGTACAAGGCGAACCCGACGGGCAAGGCCCTCGCCACCATAGCCCGGTATGCAGTCACCGAACACACCCCCCACACCCAGAGCGACTTCGATGCCATCGTTGAATGCGCATACCGGCTCGCAATAGACGAAACGCTAATCGAAAACGAACTCGAAAAAAGGAGGAACGACAATGGCGAACGATAAACGACACGACGTGTTCAGCCGCATCGCCGCAGTGCAGCAGTCCGTGGAAGCGGTGAAACGCACAACCGAAGGATACGGCTACAAGTACGCCACGCTGGACAACGTTTGGCAGCTCGTCAAGAACAGCATGACGGAACACGGCCTAGGCTGGACCGCGGTATGCGCGAGCGAGATAGTCGGCGCGCAAACGGACATGCCAACCGTCTACAACACGCTGACCGTGGCCGTCTACGAGTCCGCTCACGAGTGGGAAAACCTCTTGGATATGGTCAAGCATGGCGAGGCGGTAAGCAGCAGCTACATGTATCCGGCGTCCGCCGCACAGCAGGTAGGCAGCTTCGAAACATACTATCGGCGCTACGGCCTAATCCACCTGCTTGGCCTCACAACCGTAATGGACGACGACGGCAAAACAGCCGCCCCCCTCCCCCATCCTTCCCTCACAGAAGAATTCAACTGAAAGGAAAAAACAAAATGGCTAACGACATGCTCGAAATCGAAGCAGTAGGCGAAATCCGATTCGTCCACATCAAAGACAAATACCAGTCCGACGCGGCGAAACAGCGCGGCATCGAACCGAACTACCAATTGCAACTCTCGTTCCCGAAGAACGGCGACGTGCATAAGGAGCTCGTCGCGGCGGCGAAACAGTTGGACGTGCGCGCCAACGGCGACAACCTCCGCTACAAGGACGGCGATTTAATCACCCTCAAGGACAGAACCCAGCCGCAGCGCGGCAAGTGGCTCGTCAACCTATCCTCGAAGTGGAAGCCAAGCATCGTTGACCAGAACGCCAACGACGTCGAACTGACCGAAGAGCCCGGCGACGGAACGCTCGCCAACGTCGCGTTCAAAATCGGCAGCACCAAGGAAGGACGTCTCGCCTACTTCCTGACCGGCGTGCAGCTGCTTCGCGTCGAAAAGAACAACACCCCCGCCCCCCACAAGTTCGGTGCGTACACCCAGCCGACCATCGACGACGAGGGCGCCGAAGAGCCGGAATTCTAGCCAGCCCATGAACGCGCCAATCCACTACAGCGACGACACGCTGATTGACGCGCTCACCACATGCATGAACATCAGCCAAGCCGCGAAGGCACTTGGAGTGTCGCGCGGCTGGCTGTTCCCACACGCGAAACGGTTGGAGCGCGAAGGCAGAATCCTGCCGAAATCAATCATGCCCGCATATTTCAGACCGAAGGAAAACAAATGACGAAACTCCTAGACACCCCCCCCTCCGATAGTCGGGCATCCACCATATTCAATGCGATGCTCAAACGCAACCTAGGCAGATGGGCCGAATACCATTCATACGAGAAACGCACCACAGCGAACGCCATCGCCTGCCATATCCGCAAACACCGCGTCGCATGGACCGAACCAAACGTTGACTACGCCGCGGTCACACGCCGCAAGCCTGACGGCACATACGCGGTATGGGTCAGCGCGGTACGAATCAGGGAGGGCGCAGATGCCGAAATTGAATAAACACAGAAACGAACCATTGGAGTCAGCCATCCAAACCCGTCTCATCAAAGTCTTGGAACAGCAAGGATGGTACGTGCAGAAAACCGAAGGACGCTCACGCAACGGATTCCCCGACGTGACCGCCATCGACACGCTCGGCAACGTATGGTTCATCGAACTGAAACGCACGGTAGGCAAGCCAAGCCCAGACCAATGCCGCGAACTCAAAGCGCTCGCCGAACACAACGCGAACGTCATGCTCCTATACGGCATGAAAGCCGTGGACACCGTGCTGTTTTACAAAAACTGGGTCGATTTGACGAACATGCACCACGAAATCCTCATCGTCGATTCGGAAGGGAAAATGAAATGGAAATGACATACCGCGTCTTCAAAGACCGCGAAACATGGCTCAAAGCCCGTGAGGAGACGATAGGCGCGTCCAGTCTCGCGCATTTCATCGCGACCGGACAACTGCCATCCACCCCGCCCGACGTTCCGGCCGTACAGTCGGCATTGCAGTTCGGCAGCATCTGGGAGCCAATGCTCGTCAAACTGTACGCCGAACACCTAGAACTCTCCATCGTCACCAAGAACACTCCCGTCGAAAAACTGGAGAACGGACAGCTCGCATGGTATGACAACAGCTTCTATACGGACGGGCGCCTGCACGTCTCATTGGACGCCGCATACCGCGACCATGGAGGCCTCCTGCACACCGTCGAAGTGAAGACAGGAAGCAAACCGTCATACGCGTTCCTCACCGCCGAACAGCGCAGCCAATACGCGGCCCAAGCGCAGATAGAAGCCCGCATGATGGACACGGACCATGCGGAAATCATCTACGCGCAACGCCCCCCGTCATGGGAGACGCTGGACGCCGAATACATCACCGAACGAATCAAGAAGACGCTGGACATCGTAATCGTCCCGGAAGTGATGGATATCGGCGCGTTGGAGAAGCATGCGGCGGAATACGAGCGTGCGGAACAGCCATCGGATACGGACAATGACGGACGGTGGATATTGGCCGAATTGCTGGAAGCGAAAGGCAAGTACGAGTCGTTGAAAGAAGAGCTCGCCACATGGCTGGACGGACACCCCGGCGAACGTGTGGCATGCGACGGACACGTCGCAAGACTGGCGGAAACGACGCGCACCACCACCGACTACAAGGCGTATTTCAGCCAGCATCCGGCCGACCTGACCCCGTTCAGGAAAACATCGACGACCACGCGTCTCAGCGTAGTGAAGGAGAGGAAAAATGCATGAGATGATGATGAACTGCCTGTACCTGCTCGCCATCATCCTGTCCGTGCTTGGCATCACGGCGGGCATCCTTATCCTCATCGGCATGGTCAAAGGCGTCATTGACGCCATCAGCCATCACGGGGGACATCATGAAGAGTAGCGTATCCGAATGGCTTGACGGCGACGCTTGGGCCGACATCGAGCAGATGCGCCAGCCCAAGCCGATACCCCCCGCCGAGAAGAAGAAGACCGTCACCCGGTACAAGGACATGACATCAGAAAAGGCGGAGCGCAAGCGGAAGCAGAAAAAGAGGTGGATAAACGCCCACCATGAGGAAATGCTTGAATACTGGATGCGGTACCGGCAGCAGCATCGCGAGGAAAGCAGGGAGGCATGCCGCAGGTGGCAGAAGAAGTTCAGTGAAGAACATGGCGTATGCTATCAGACTTGGCGCAAATGGAAGCAAACGCCTGAAGGACGCGAGCGCATAGCCGCATGGGAAGCCGAACACGGGAAGGAGACACAGTGAGGGCTTTCATCTTCGACGAGGCAGGAACAGGCAAAACGAAACGCAGCATGGACCTGTTGGACGATGCCGAACATATTCTCGTCATCTGTCCTGCGAGCGTCGTGAAGACCGTGTGGCTGCCGCAAATCAGCCAATGGTCGCACGGCAAGGCGCTGACCATCGAAGACTACCGCAAGCATGGTTGGCCGGAAGACCACCGTTTCCTCGTGGTGTCCTACAATATGGCAGCGAAGCTGGGCGAAGTGCCGGACGGTTTCAGCCTTATCGTGGATGAAAGCCACATGGTGAAGAATCCTAGGAGCGGACGTTCCAAAGTCGTGAAGGGCATCAGTGGCCTTGCCGAGGACGTGCTGATGATGACCGGCACGCCCGCTCCGAAGGATTTGGAAGACCTGTACGGGCAGACCGTCGTCATGTACCCGCACGCCAAGGACAGGATGGCCCTGTTAGGCGATTCATGGCGCACTCTAGGGGCTTTCAGGACGCGATACGGTGAACCATACACGATGAGCGTGCAAGGGCGCACAGTGGTCAAATACACGTACTCCAAGCCCATGGTCGCAGAAGCATGCCAGCAGCTGCAAAAACTCGTATTGGACATCCGACGCGGAGGCAACCCGCTGCCACAAGTCGAATGGCTTCCATCGCCCAAAACCGAACAGGAGGATATGGCGCTCGAACAGTGGACGAACACCCACCAACTCGCCGAAGACGTGTACGCGGCAAGCGCGAGCGCCGCAGCCGTCAAACTCGCCCAACTCGACGACGGCTTCGCATACAAGACCGAAGACCGGGGAGAATCCTACTGGTTCGGCGTGTCCAAACTCAAAACGGCATACGATGAAGCCAAGAGACGCGAAGACCAAACGCCACTGCTCGTATGGACACGGTTCAAAGCGGTAAGAGACGAAATCTACCGAACTTGGACGCCATGCACCGACGCGAAGACATTCCTCGCCATGACCGACCAAGAACGGGAAGGATACCGGCTCATAGTCGCCAACCCGCAATCCATGGGCACCGGCGTGGACGGCCTACAGCATCTCATGAAAGACCAGATATGGCTCGACCTCCCATGGACATACGCCGACTGGGAGCAGGCCAACAGAAGACTGGTGCGACGCGGCAGTCCCTATCGGGGACGGCAGCGCATACTCGTGCCGGACACGCCATGGAACCGCAAAGTCATGGACGTGATAGAAGGAAGGAAAACACTCGATGACATCATCAAAAACGAACGGCAACTATGACAAGGTGATGGAAGACGTCAACAATGCGCTCCCGCAAATCGCCGACGGACTGCACCGGTTGGCCGACAAGACGGCCAGTGCGGCTGGAATCGCAGTACACCAGCCGCAGCCCGCGAAAAGCGGCATCTACACGCGCATCGCCGACAACCTCGCCCACGTGAACGACATGCTCAACGGAGAGAAAGCCGAAGAATACGGCAATCCGCGCACCATGTTCCAGAACATTTCCAAACGATGGTTCGAGTGCGACGATGCCGAAGTGGATGTCGCCATCATGATGGCTGAACTGAAAATAGAACGCATCAAATACGACCACGGCAAGGAAGACTCGTATCTGGACGCCATCGCCTACCTCGTAATGGCATTGACGTTCATGCAGGAAAGGAAAAAGAATGACCAGCGATAACCGCAATGTGACGCGGCTGAAGGTAGGCCGTGAAGAATGGCGGAAAATAGAATCCGGGGAAAACAGCTTCATCCTCCGCGAAACCATGTCGCCATATGAGACGGTGGCTTTCATATTCACTGACGCCTTCACAGGAACGCATCTCGGCAACGCCATCATCATTTCGGACATACCGTTCGGCGACTATGAGGCCAGCCCTTGGACATGGAGCATGTTCGCCAAGCTCACCGGCATGACCGAGCAGGAACTCAAAGAACGGTTCCCAGCGGAAGCGAATATGGAAAAACCCGTCCGCATGCGCGATGTACCTGTACGAAATCAAACCGATAAGCGACAAAGAACTGTTGCAGCGCCTCTGCGACGAATAAGGAGAGAAAAAATGCTGAACGACATCACCATCGAACAGTGCGTGGACCATCAAGACCTCATCATGCCATACACGGAAAAACAGTTGAATCCAAACTCGTATGACGTGACATTGCAGGACACCATAATCGTCTACGCCATGGACTCTTCACGGAATACCGGAGGTTATGCTGACGGCGGCGACCACACGCTGCATGGCGTCTACACCAAACAGGTCAGAATCGACGGATACTACATGCTTCAGCCGGGACAGTTCATCCTAGGCGCGACCGTGGAAAAAATCAGCCTCCCGGACAACATGATGGCACGGTTCGACGGGAAAAGCAGTCTTGGCCGACTCGGACTCTGCACGCATGTGACAGCTGGATTCATCGACGCCGGATTCATCGGAACCATCACCGTCGAACTGAAGAACGAGAACAGTTTCCCCATCCTGTTGAAACCCGGCATGAGAATCGGACAGGTGTCGTTCGAATACTTGAACGATGCGGCGGTGAAACCGTACGGCATGGTCGGCCACTATCAGAACCAGAACGCTCCGCAGCCAGCGGTGGAGGTGTGATATGAAATCACCAAGACAATGCCTCGACTGCGGTCGAGACATGACATTAGAGGAATGGTATCCCGAAATGCTGTGCGAAACCTGCAAGCAGGAAATCGATTCGGCGTTGACGGACGAAGATAGACAGGAAGGATTGGAGTATCCAGATGAGTGTTATTAGAGCACTAGCCCACCTCGACCTGACACTATGCAGGCATTGCCTGAAAAAACTCACCAAGAAAGAAATGTGGCTGTTCGACGGATACTGCACGAAATGCTGGAGGCTGCGCGGTGGCGACTGAGACAGAAGGGCAAGGTGATAGGCTCCGATGGAAACCCTGAAGCTCATCGTCTGTACCATCATCCTGTTGGGATTCGTCGCAGCCATCATGGTCGCATGCAACGCGTGGGACACGCGCGTCTTCATCGCATACGTGGCGACGGCAATCCTAGCGGACATGATATGCGTATTATTTGATGACTGAAAAGAGAAAGCCCCCGCATGAACCTTGCGGGGGCTGGAGAGAGAAACCAAAGGAGGGCTGCTGGAAAAACTTCCAACAGCCCTCATTGTATCACAGTCAACGGCACATTGTCAAATACCATTTGTCGCCGGACTCGGCGCCGATGGCGACATACCTCGGCTGGCCGGAAGAAGCGCCGACATAACGGCCCCACAGGAAGCCGTCGGCATAAACACCCCAACCATCCAACACGACCTTATCGCCGCGACCGTAGCTTGCCACAACCTTTCCCCTCATCGACGGTTCGGTGCGCACGTTCAGCGCATCGACCGCAACCTCATACGTGGTGGCGACCACAGTAGGAGCCGGGGAAACCACCGGCACGGGAGCCGGATTCACAGGAGTGTTCGCCCCAACGCCAGCATACTTGTCCCAAGCGGCCTTATCGCCAGCGAAATAGTTCAAGTCAAGCGAACCGGAATAGCCCTCGATATGGCCGTTGGACGTGTACTGGCGCATCGGATACGCCACATAAGACCAAATGGATTCGGCATCCTGCCAGCCGACCGCATCCATCGAAGCATAACACGCCTCCCAAATACCGCAATCATGCTTGGCGCAAATGTCCTTGATGAACGGGATTTCAGAACGCTGAGCATACACGAGCGGCTTCACGCCGGTCAGCCGGATGTACTGGTAGAGGAATTCGTCAAGATAGGCCCGATTGCCCCAAGCGGCGTTATCGTCCGCCTCCCAATCGACGCACGGCACGAACTTCTTCAGATAGCCTTCGGTGCTCTTTGCGAAGAAATACGCCTCCTCGGAAGCGTTCACGCCACGGATATAGTGCATGTACCCGACCGCCATGCCACGGGCTGCCGCGGCCTGAATCTTCGCGTCCGCGCCGACCCACACGGAGTTGACTAGACCATGGTCGTTCGAACATTCGCCAGCGCCCCAAGTGCACTGGACCACCACGCCGTCGGCGTCAATCTTGGAAACGTCGACGTCAGCCTTCCAGTTGCTGATGTCCACAATCCTCATTATTCGGAAACCTCCCTTTCATTGCTTGCGATATGCTTGCCGGTCACCTTAGCCTTGTCGGACATTGCGAAGGATGCCGGACTGATTGAATCGGTCTTGCCGCTCGACGCCACGCACGTCAGCACGCTGGCGATGGCCGCGACCAAGGCGATGCCACAAACGTTCAGCCAATCCACTTCGAACAGGCCGACACCACCGACCACGCCAGCCGACAATGCCGCCTGACATGCGGTGCGGATTGCACGCTCAAACGTGTCAACCCAAAAATCCTTAGTGAACAACATTCACTGCTCCTTACTGTTGGCGTTTGCCAACGGTTCTATTATACTCCGCAGCGCGTCTGGAAGCCTCGGCTTCGGATACTGTTTCAGAAACTCCGGGTCGAGAACTTTGCAGAGTTCGCTCAACCAATGCCCCATCGCGCGAATGTATGAGGTTTTCAAATCGTCCTGAAGACGGAGCTGGTCGCGTTCCTGAATGAACTCGGCAAGCTTCTCGTCCTGCCGGTCGATTTCCCGCTGCATGTTCAATTGGGCTTCCGAAAGCCGCCTGTAGGCTTCGCTCAGGTCGCCGCGCCTGTTTTGCGCCCCAGCGACCGCTGCGACCACGATGGTGAACAGGCCGGTCACTAGGGCTACGATGATGTCAGTGCTCATATGGCACTATTCTAGCCGATAATTGCGATTATGCCAGGACTCCAAGCGGCAAGTGGGCCAAGACGCGGGACGCCATTAGCGTGAAGGCGCCATTCACCAAGGATCCGTGGCGGCTGTCGCGCGAATGGGATACGGTCATCGTGACCGGCAGTGTGAAATACGATGGTTCAAACCAACTGGATCATTCCATGGCGATTGAAACCGTTCCTGCTGGATGGCGACCCTACGGAAATAACTCCGCTGCCTGCGACTATGGTGCGGTGGCTGCGTCCAACGCCAGCTGGTGCAATTTCGTACGACCCGATGGCCGAATCATCGTGCTGGGCAACACCAATGGCGTATACTCCGGTGTGACCGGAGGATGGCAGTGCAGGGCCTAGCCGATATTATACGGGAAAATGCTTGAAACGATACGATTTCCAGTAGTGCCGCCAGCATATTCAAGCCTTACGGCTCCTTCGGTTCTAACGGATACTGTGGTCGGGAGATAAATGTCTCTCGTGGACGCGTAGAAGCTTTCTCCGGCCACCGGGTAGAATGCGCTGTTGTTTATTTGCCCAACAGTCACCGCCGAGCCCCAGCCCGTCAGATTGACGTTGGCGGTCAGCAGGTCGATGTACCCAACGCCGTCAGAAGCCCACATGTGCGCTTGATGCGTACCTAAATGGATGTCACGCCATGGCATGTTCCACCCACGCCACTTATTGTCTTTTCTAATATAATCGCAATTATCGGCCTCATTATGCACCAGTGTGCCTTCAGGCACCATGGTCATGGCGTCACGCTGGGCGGAAGTCCACACCCGCAGCATGTCGCCCTTCATGGCCGCACCGACATACAGCTGCGTGATGACCACGCCAGCGGCAGCCGTGTTCGACACGCCAGCCGGAAGCAGCACTTGAGCCAAAGCCAAAGCGCCGGACGGGACGCCGGGAGCCACAGGCGTCGCCGCCGCCACGCCTTGCACGACGCCGAACACGGGAAAATCCGAATCATCTGACATCGGCGAGCGCGTCTCATGCTGCTTCACATACACCACGTCGATGCGCGAATTAGCGGACGGCGCGGCCTTCAACGGCACTTTCACATCTCCATCATTCTGGATAAGCAGCGCGCCATAACGGTTCAACACCGCGTTGAACGGATGCACCGTCACGCTCATGGAATTGCCGTTGCCCGTCACGAGATTGTCCTGCGAACGGTCTAGGATGCCCGCAATCGGCAGCATCGTGGTCTTGTCGCAGACGAACAGGCCGCTCATGTCGCGGCGCGCGTCCATGAACGACGCATTGCCGGACACTGCGAAGATACTATTCCTCAACGTCATTATCAATCTTTCCTTCCAACGCTTTCAAACGTTCCTCAAGCCTGTCGATACGGTCATGGGCGAGATGGGCTTCATGTATGGCCCACACGCCCAGCATCGGATAGTTGATGCCGCACGGCTCGTAATCATCATTATACTCAACGAACTGCCCCAAACCGTTATCGTCCAGCTCTTCGGCAATCATACCCAAATGGATGGTCGCGCTGTCGCCGTTCAGATTCACATCATCGATGAAACGGTAGAGCGTCCAATCCACGGCACGCATCTGCTCCAACGTGATGTCCGGCTTGAAGAAATCCTGCTTCACCTTGCGGCTGGACTGCGACGTGCCCATCGTGCCGTCCGACAACGCCCACACCGCACGCCATGGGCCGACCGTGAACAGATTATTGTAGGCGTTCGTCGTGTGCGTGCCGCCGCGGTCGGTGGACAACACGCCCCAATTCCACGCATTGCACTTCTGGTCGATGGTCGCGCGGTCATACGAGTTCCTGTTGATGGACGCGGCAACCGTCTGGTCGATGTTCGCGCTGATGTCCAACACCTTCTGAATCGCCTGAGTCAACTGCGAGCCGGAAGGCTTCTCCAATTCGCGCAGACGCCGACCGTACTCGTTCAGGGTGGACACGAGCTTGTTGGTCACCTGAGCCGGATTCTTCACGTCGATGACATCCGTATCGTCGGACGCCAAGGTGGTGCCGTCCTCGGACTCGCCCTGATGCACTACGATTTCCATCATTCCACCGTCACTTTCACACCGTCGAACACGTCACCAAGGGTGAACGTAATCCAATTCGAGCTTTCATCGGCCTTGATGCCGGTGATGCGCCGCGTATGCGCGCCATCCACATAATACCAGTCGCCCTTAGTCGTGAACCTGATATAATCGCCGACCGTATAGTTGGCGAGCGTCTGGTTCACCGAATGCAGGTATCCGCGATGCACTTTCGCTTCCGTCGAAGACACCGGCTGCCAGTAGACGGCTGCCGCCTCGTTGGCATACGCCTGAAGCGTGTTCCGCAGTTTCACGGTCGAATGGCTTGAATCCACGCTCTCCCAAATCGGAGCGCCAGCCTTTTCCAGAATGTCCGTGTAGGCGGACACGACGAGCGTCTTATCGTCGGATTTGCCGGACGTGAACCATTGCAGCGAGGCGAGCTTGTCGCCATCATCCGTGGCGGACAATGAGGCGATGCCCGGCTGCATGGCGGACGCGCTGAAATAGTGGGTTTCGCCGCCAAGCAGCGGATGGCCGGTCTTCATATGCCACTCATACCCCAACCCGTCGGCGGTGCGCGTCGGGAAGAATCCGATGTCGCAACCGTTCTGATAGTTCGTGATGTTCGTCAGCACTTCGCCGACGTAGCTCAAATCGACCGCCTGATAGTTCGCTTCGGACTTGCCGGTTTCAGGGGCTTCCAACACGACAGGCACGTTGCTGTGGGGCCAGCTCATCGCCTGTTCTACGAGATTGCGCGCGACCGTGTTCCATGTGACGTTCTTATAGTACGTGTCATATTGGGTGTCCGGCGAACCATCCGACTTGATGAGGCTTTTACCCATCGCCTTCGCCGGGAGAATCGTCCTATGGTCAAAATACGTCCACATGCCTGAGGCAACCAAGGTGAGGATGCCGGAATCGGCGTCATAGTCCCGGCGCATGAGCACTCCGCCGACCGTCAGCCCATCATCCTCGGCGACCATGACGGTCTTGCCGATGGCTGCGGTGTTCCTCAAATCCAACAACCGCGCGTCGTTCGCGATGTATTGGGTGCGGTCGTCGCCCGACGAGGCGTAGATAGGCACTTTGACGGTGAGCGAGTCGGTGTCGTTCAGCCTCATCTCCCATTCCGCCGACGTGTGCGGCAGCGGGATGATGCGGCGTCCGGTCAGCAGGTCAGCGAGATAGATTCTCACCTCCAAGCCTCCTTCCATTCGACCGTCATCGTCGGCTCGCCCGACTGAACGCCCAACGGCGTGAACTGTATCGTCGCATCGCCATAAGGACGGAACCAGTTCTCTTCGGTGAGGAACATGCTCAAATCCGACTGGTTCTGGAACAGGACGCGCTCGTTGTCGAAGTCGAACACCATCGTCTCGTCCGGGTTGATTTGACGGTGGAACTCGACCGCTTCGCCGGTTTCGATGCAGTGGATGCGCACGCCTTCGGACAGTCCGCCTCTGATTTTCACGACGAGATGCGTCGGCGCGAAACCGCTTCCTGTGATGGCGACACGTCCCGGATTGCCGACTTCGCCTTCCGTCAGCGGGTCGGTCAGCGGGTCGAGAATGCCTTCGCCGTCCGTCGGCACTCCGACGGTCTGCGAGCGCAACGGGCCATACAGGTAGGGGGATGGCGCGAGCAGTCCAATCTGGAATTTGGCTTTGCCGCGATACCGGTATTCGTCCACGGTCATCGACCTGAGTTCCGCGTCGCACGACAATGCGACGCCAGCGCCCTTCCGCACTGTGACCGGAACCAAGCGGCCAGCCATGCCGCGGAGGCGGCGCATCATCTCGTCCGTGTCTTCGACCGTGCTGGTCGCATAGTATCCGTTGACGGTGATGGTGCGCCCATCATAATATGTCGTGCCGGGAACGGCGTTGCCGTCAGCCCTAGCCCAAGAATCCTGTTCGGTCTTGGCTGACGGCAAATCGTCGAAACCGCTCATGGACACCAGTGTGAACTCGTGTCCGGCGTCGCCGTAAAGCGTGATGTCACCCACGGTGACGGTTATCGTGCTCAAGGTCTGACACTTCCAATCATCTCATTGTTCAAAGCGTATCCGAATCGGCGGGCCACAAGCTCCACGTCGCTCAACGGGCTTGCAACCACATTGTCGATGTGGACGCCGCCAGCATACCGCTGGTCGCCAGCCGACACCATTCCAGTATAGTCTTTAAGCCGCGGAGACGACACCATGCCAAGACCGGCCGCGTCAATCTGGTCGAAATCCAGCGAACTCAGCACATCATCGACCTGACCGCGCACGAACGAGCCTTGAGCGCCGATGGATTCGCCGAAGTCGCGCATAAGATGCTCGCCGGACACGCTCGTATAGCCGGAGCCGGAGAACGGTCCAACCTTCGCGGGCGAGAACGGGAAGAAGTCTCGCACCTTCTGCAACGCGCCACTGACCGCGCTTTTCACGCTTTCGACCGCGCCGACAATACCCTGCTTGAAACCGTTCATCAACGCCGCGCCGGAATTGACGAGCCATGAGCCAGCGCCAGCGAACAGTCCGGTGATTTTGCCCGGAATGTTCCTGATGAATCCGAGGATGCGGTCACCCAAGCCCGCGAACGGTCGGGCGATGTTCCCGATAATCGCAGGAACCGCGCCCGCAACGGCCATGAAAATGCTGGGGAAGTTCGCGGCGATGCTGGTCGCCACGCTGATGAACGCGTTCAGCAGTGTCGGCAGACCGTTGATGATGCCTGTAACCAACCCGCCGATGATTGCGGGCAGCTGGTTGATGATGGCGACGGCGATGCCCGGCAACGCCGCGGCCAGCGACGTTATCACGCTCGTGATGGCGGACATCAACGCGGGAATCAGCGTCGGCAATGCGGCGGCGATGCTCTGTCCGATGGACGGGAGCGCGGCCACTACGGTGGCGCCCAACGTTTGGAGGCCGGAAGCCAAGGACGCGCCGAACCCGCTGATGAACCCGGCGATGGCGGCGCTGTTGGCGCTGATGGCGCTGAACGCGGCCTGAACGCCAGCCACCAACGCCTGACCCAAGGAGGTCATGAGCGACGGAATCTGCCCTGCGAGCGTGGCGAACAGGCTTCCGAACGCTTCCAGCATCGGCTGACCATACGTGGCGATAAGGCCGGGCAGCTGGGCGAAAATGTCCGAGAACGCCTGAGTGATTTGCGGCAATATCGTCATCAACGCGGGCGCGAGAGTCTGTCCAACGCTCATGAACGCGTTGGCGATGCCCGGCAATGCGGCGGTGACGCTCGACGCCATCTGCGGGAGGGCTGCTGTGAACGCGCTCGCCATGGCGGGCAGTTTTGTCTGGATGCCGGTAAGCGTGTTGTCGAGGCTCTTCTGCCATTCGTCGAACTTGCCTGACATTTGGGATGGGTCGAGCTTGAACAGCGTCTGGAATCCGGTCGTCAATCCGGTGAATATCGCGCCGGTCACGCCCAGTCTGGATGCGATGTCGCCAATCTTGCCGATTGCCGTGCCGCAGCCCCTGACGGCAACGCCGAATCCCTTCAACGCGCCGGAAGACACCTTCAACGCTGCGGAGCCGATGGTGGCGAACGCGGTCTTTCCAGCGGACGCCAACGGGCTGAACCGTCCGGCAAGACGCGACACGGCGCCGCCAACCGTGGCAGACAATCCGGCGCTAAGAGTCTTCGCGGCGGAAGTCAACGGAGCGAACGGATTCTGCCCCTTGAACGAGCCGAAAACCTTTTCGGCAAGACCGTCGAACGGGAGGGACAACGCGGACGCCGCTTCTGAACCGAACGACTTGAGCGCTCCCTTGACCGTGGAAAGCCCATTACCTACCACAGCTCCAAGCTTGGACATGGTGTCGCCGATGCCGGTCGCGTCCAGCATTTCGCTGAACGCCGTCTTGAACTCGGACGCCTTGCCCTTCACATTCTCGACCATGGAGAGCACGCCGGATTCGACATCGGCCCGCATGGCCTCCATCTTCGTCTTGACGGATGCTGCGGCGTTCGAGAAGGCTTCGGCGAAAATCTCCTTGACCGGCGCCCACTGCTGCGCCGTGTTCGCCACATAGTTGGACAATCCGGCCTTCAGATTGCCGAACGTCTGCATGATGCTGTCGGACGCGGACACCGCCGAGCCGACCAGCGGAAGGAACATGTCGGGAATGTTCAGGCCGGTCAGCTCCTTGAACTCGCGGCCCACCTGCACGAGCTTGTCACGGTAGATGTCAGCGCTCTGTCCTGCCGTATCCAACGAACGGTAAATATCCGAATCCACGCCGATGGTGTCTGCCGCGGCACGAATGTCATGGAACGCTTGGATGAGGGACGGAGCCTTCTTCCGGGCGGCGGCATCCACTTCGGTATTGAGCGTTTCGAACGCCTTGCGGAACGCTTCGGGAAGCGCTTCCGCGTCGGCGCCCATCGCGTTCAATCCCGTCTGGAGCAGCTTCACATTGTCGGACGCCTGCCCCACACCATTCCGCAGGTTCGCTGCGGCCTGCTGGATGATTTCGAAGCCTTCAGCGCCTTTCTCGCCGAAGCTGAACGCGTACGACTGCAAGTCTTCGAACGCGACGTTGAACTTGCCTATCGCGTTCTGCGCTTTCGTCGATGCGGACAGCGTTTTCGACATCGCGTCGGCCATGGACGCGAGCTTGTCGATGACCGCGGACGATGCGGACACTGCCGCTCCGAATACGCCTGTGAAGCCGGAACCAAGCTTGGCGAGCGTGTATTTCACACCGACCAGCGCGCGCCCGACGAACGGGATGCGGGATGCGAACCGGTCGTTCGTGGCGACCATGAGGGAGAATGCGGTGGCGCCGATGACTCCCACGGTGTTCAGCATGTCGCCCAAAGAGGATAGGAGGTTGACGTTCTGCGAGTTCAGACTGATGAGATTCGTCAACGGTGAAAGGAACTGTTCGACCTGCTGCGGGTTGAACGCCTTGTTGACTGCTGGCGCAAGCTGGTTGACGAACGTCGAAGCCAACGTCGCCGCCGCGTTCGATAACGGCACGAATCCTGCGAGCATTTCGCCGAACGTGTCCACCATGCCCGAATCGGAGATGGCGGTCAACGTCTTGCCGAGGTTGGCGGACAATGCGGTGGCCGCTTCAGCCGACCTTGCGCCAATCGTGTTCTTGATGCTGTTCCACGCACGGTCCGCCGTGACTGGCATGGCGGCGAACCGCCGTTCGATGGCGTCCGCGTTCTCAAGCACCGTATCATACAATGCTTGGCCGCTGATTTGGCCTTCCTTGCCCAACTGTTTCAGTTCGCCTACGGACACGTTGAGATGCTTGGCGAGCATTCGCGCGATTTGCGGCGAGTTCTCCATGATGGAGTTCAACTCATCGCCGTTGACGATGCCCTTGCCTAACGCTTGGGTAATCTGCCGCATGGCACTGGACGCTTCCTGCGTGGACGCGCCCGTGCTAATCATGTTCATGTCGAGCAGTTTGGTGAATTTCGCCGCGTCACCGTAATTGGACACGACTTCCGGCGCGAGCGTGCGGAGACGTGACGCCGACTGGATGAAATCGTCAGTGGCGACGCCGACCTTGTTCGCATATTCCAGCGACGTTTCGAGCGAGCCTTTATAGTCTCCGGCGTCGCCCACCGCGTTCTTCAGCATGGCGGTGGTCTGACCCCACTGGTTGCCCATTTCGACAATGTTGGAGGTCACGCCTTTGACAGCCTTGCCGACCGACGCCACGGCGGCGATGGCGGCTGCGGCGTTCAGATACTTGCCGAGGTCGAGGGTTGCGAAGCCGCTTCCGAAAGCGTCGGCCGAACGCCGACCGCTGGAACCGAAGGAGGTGGACACGCCGTTGAGCGCGCCTTTCACTCCGCCTTGCAGGTTGAGGCTCTTATTGAACGAGCCGGAGAACAGTCTGGACATGCCCAAGCCGTGCGATGCGAAGAGTCGGCTCGTGCCGGACGCCATCTTGGGCTGGACGGCGGGAGTGAGCACCGCGCCCTTGCTTGCCTTGACAAGTGCGGAATGCAAGCCTTCCAACGATGGAAGTACCTGTATCCATGCGGTCGCGATGCTGCCCTTTGCCATCTACTGTTCCTTTCAGTGAAGACCCAACGCCTTGTCGATGTCTTCAGTGTTCATCGAATCGAGTTCGTAACCATCTTCCTTCTTGGTGCTCTTCCGGTTTTCCGGCAATACGCTCTTCGGCTTCCGTCCCCTGCCGGAGTAGGGGGCGAGCGTTGACTGTTGGATGATATCGAGCAGTCGTGCGGTCGCTCCGAACGTGCCTATGAGCTTTGCCCTCTCTATGAGGGTGTATTGCCGCGGACTGCCGTATTGACTTGCGAAATCAGCCAAGATTTGACTGTCCCACTTGTCCGGGTTTATCGCATATGTCAGTCTTTCGACTGGGAATCCAAAAGCGTCGGAAATTTTCCCGAGAGGTATTCCCACGCTTCGAGCACATCATCGTCGAACGCGGCCATGACCGCCTCGTACTTGTCTTCCTTCAGGACGCCGCGCATGAGCTTGTCCACGAGCCAGATGGCCTCCATGCTGTCTTCCACGCCTTCGGAGTGGATGGCCTGCTGGAACTTGCGGTTGCGAAGCAGTTTCGCATAGGCGTCCGCCCAATTGTCGTTGAAGTCTTCGACGGTGATGGTGGGCTTGCGTTTTGCCATTGGTTTTCCTTTCGTATCGGGTTGTGTTCCTTTATAAGGATACCCCACATGCCGGTCAATATGTGATGGCATGTGGGGTATGTTTTCAATGTGGCTGTCACGGCATGACGAGCGACATGGCGTCTAAGCAATGGGCAGATACTCCGACGTTCGTGCAGACAACCTGAGCCGCCACTGGCGAATCTCCTGTCTTGAACGTTTCGGAAAACGCTTCCCAAGTGTAAGTTTTCTTCGTGCTTAGTACGGTTTTAAGCAGGACGGACTGCGTGTCAACGTCTTTTATTTCGACGATAACAGACCCATCAACGTGCCAACCATACAGGTAGCCCGAAAGCCTTAAGTCTTGATTCGGCGGGATAACGAACGTGTCTGAAGTCGAACTGCTCGGATATTGGTCGCCGATGCCAAGGAAATAGCCACCATCAATCGCATAGTCTCGCTGGAGAATGCATTCCGATGGCGTCCATTTCACCGCTCCTTCCTCGAAACTGCCGTTGGGAATCAGGTTTTTGGAGAACTTTCCAAAATCGTAAGCGCCGTGCGAGTTCAGAACGCTCGAATAGCTCGCCGCGCTCCAAACGTTGACTCCGCCGCTTGTGCTTTCAACAGCGGATTTCATGACCTTCAGCCTGAACATTGTGCCTTTCGGCAGGGTGAGAACGCCAGTGTACACGCCATCCTTACCCTTCGTCATCTTCACGCCGGATGTTCGCTGCCAAGGCCCGGACTGACCCCAGTCGCCGAGAATCCACATCGCACCGCCTTCAGCCACCGTATCGTCGGATACGGTGACTGCCAACGTCATATTCGGAGAGCTTACGCTTTTGGGATGGTGATGTACTGCGTCTGTGCGGGCTGGGCCTCGGTCGGATAGGCGGTGATGGTGAACTCGAAGTTCACGAGGGCGGTATGCACGTGGCTGATGTCGCCGGTGATGAGGAACGTGGCGTCGGCCATCACGTTGCGGCGCCTGCGTCCGCCCTTCAGGATTTCGTCGATGACGATGACGTGATGTTCGAGGTCTCCTGCCTGCTCCTTGATGGTGATGGAGCCATCCGCTGTCGAGGACGACTTAGTGACGGTCACGTTGGCGGAGCCGTAGGCGACCTTAAGCAGGTCTTCGTTAAGGGCTTCGATGCACGTGCCCGTCCACGTCTTGGAGAACGTCGGGTCGGCCTGTGCGACGGTATCGCCGCCTGCGGCCACAATGTCGTCGCCCGGCTCGAACGATGCCGGTTCGGTCAGACCGTCTTCGGACAGATAGCCGAGGCCGACGAACGCCTTATCCAGTTCGGTGGTTGCGTCGGTGGGGATTGCGGTGCCCAGTGGGGCGACCCAAACATAGCCGGACTTGTTGGCACTCGCGCCCGGCTTCGAGAATGTCACGTTTGCGGAAGACTGCTTTGCGCCCATCTCATTTTCCTTTCGTAGTTTAACGTTCAATCAGTGGATGGGCGGCGTCGCCGCCGCCCATGCGTGAGGTCACTCGGTGGTGTGGGTGATGGCGTAGAACTTGTCAGTTCCGCCGATGAAGCCCCAGCCGATTGCGACTTCGGTGCGGAGCATCACCTTGTTGACTGCGCCCAAGTCGCCTTCGATGGAGTTGTCCGGGTTGCCGGAGTCGAACACTTCGATGCCGGACAGCGGGATTGCGCCCCAGACGAAACGGTTGGCGAAGTCGCCGATGACCGCATCGAGCACCTTGTGGTTCAACTGGCCGGAGCCGGTGGCCGCGGCGGTGTCGGACACGGTGTTGGAGGCTGCGAGGGTGACGCCGCCAAGGTAGACCATGTTGCCGATGAGCGGAACGTCGGCCGCATACTGGGTCGGCGAGCCGCCAGTAGTGAGGCCGTCGCCGATTGCGGCCATATAGGCGGAGGTGGTGACGCCCTGCGCTGACGCGTCGCCCTGTGCGGCGACCTGTCGCACGGCCTGCTTGAACGCGGTGGCCGCTTCGGCTCCGGTGCCCGGCGTGTAGTTGATGTCTCCGGCCTTGTCGAGCACGTAGCCGTTGGTGCGTGCGACGGTGGACGCGACCTTGGTGGCCGGGTTGACGCCGAAGATGGGAGCGAAGTCGAGGGCGCGGCTGATTGCGCGGTTCACATAAGTTCGGTACTGGTCGAGGATTCCGGCCTGATACGGCTGCGCGAGGATGCTCTGGAGCATGGTCTGCGGGGAACCGGCGCGGAAGGTGGCGTCGGTCGGATTGTATGCGCCGTCAACGCCGAACAGTTTGAGGAACTTCTTCGGGAAACGATAGGAGATGTAGAAGGTGATGGGGTTGATGGTCACGACACCGTTGGTGGCGTCGTTGGAGGACTTCTTCTGTTCGGCTTCGGTCGCGCCGGTGGCGCCTTCGCCGAAGATGCCCATTTCGCCGGAGAAGTCGATGGTCTGCACCTGCGTGCCGATGAGGTCGATTGGGGTGCTGTTGGAAATCTTGGCGATGGCTCCGGCCGCTGGCTGTTCGGAAATCAGCTTGCGGTCAACGAATCCGGGCTTCAGTTCGATTGTCGCTAGAGACATGACTGCCTTTCGTGGTTGATGGTGTCGGCCTTCTGTGTTGCGGCCCCGACTCGGCCTCTACCACGATTGTTTCCGGCTGTGTGCGCCTCGACCCCACGGTCGCCCGTGGGTGGTGCCCTGCATTGTTTAACGACTGTGCTGGGCGGTTCAAGTCAGTACGTTTTTGGGGAGACGGTCGGTCTGGCAATGGCGAAACGAAACTCCGATTGTCTAACCGACCATCTCCAAGACATAGCATAACACCCCATCTGACTTTCGTCAAACGGGGTGTTGAGCAAACCAGAATCACAAGAGAGGAGCTACACATTGCTGCGTAACGACTCTCATTCTACCACCTTCTCGTCGCGGTTCGCGTTCGGCGTGTCGCCGGACTTGCTATGTGGTCCGACTTGGCGCGGTTGCATTGCATATGGGCGGGCACGAGATTGTCCATCCTGTCGCTTCCGCCAGCGGCCCGCGGTATCACATGGTCCGCCGTGAACGATAATGGGTGCGCGGTGTTGCGACCCCAATAGAACGGCGCGCCGCAATAAAAGCAGGGCGCTCCAGTCCGCTTGGTGCGTTCGCGGAGGATGGTGCGGTTCCGATGGTAGAGTCCCGTGTCCTTGCCCATCAGGCAATCACCTCCCTGACCTTGCGTTCCTTCGGACGGTTGACGCCGCGATACCATGCGGCGATGCTGACGCCCTTCAAACCGGCCGTGGTTTCGGTCTTGCGTATCGGCGCGAACTTCCACTGGTCATCCGAACCGGATTTGAGCTTCTGCGCGTTCTGCACTTCGGCGGTCAGCTGCGGGTTGTTCGTATGTTTGAACCGGCCCTCGTTCAGCAGGTCGAGGAATCCTTGCTGGGATGCTAGGAATTCGCTGCCGCTCAGTTGGATGACGTTCAATCCGCGCGGAAGCATGTCCCTTATCGGATTGTTCAATCCGCCAGCGTCCAAGATGAGCGTGGTCTTGCGGGGGCGTGTCTTCAGCTCATCGACCACCCACTGCCATGATTCGGCGGTGGGGCGTTCGTCCACGATTTCGCCGATGATGTACGCCCACTTGTCGTAATGCTGCGAGCCGACCGTCACCTCTTCGGTGCTGGCGGCGACGGACAGGGCGAGCATGCTTGTCGTCGGGTCGAAGGTGAGCGCGTAGACGAGCGTGTCGCGGTCATGCTGGAGGTCGGAGTAGGCGCTGTCCCACAAGTCCATCGGGATTGCGGGAGGAATGCTATCAGCCCACCACAGGCCCAAGTCTTGGATGCGGAAGTCGATGAGTCCGTCCGCGCCGCCCTGTTTGGCTATAGCCACGTCGGTGAGGAACGCTTCGCGTGGAATCACGTCCGGGTAGAGCGGGTTGGTGAGCGCCCACAACTGCTCATCCTCGATGTCGGCCGTCTCGTCGTCGATGCCGTAGCGCACCGCATACGCCATGTCGTCGTTTTCGGCGTTGTCTAGGAACACGTTGAACGTGTCGCCGATGGACGAGGGGAGGAACGGGGTGCCCGTGTAGATTATCATCGCCATGCGGCGCGTTTTCAGAGTCTTGGAAATCATCGCCTCGTATTCGGAGCGGAGTTCCTGTGCCTCGTCGAAGACAACCAAGTCGAACGTGCCGCCCATGCCCGCGGAAGCGCTCTTGCGGGAGCGGAACCGGACGAACGCGCCGTTCCTCAACTGTAGGCGCTCGCGTCCCATGGTGGTGCTGAAATGCGTGACTTCGGCTTTCAGTTCGGGATTCGAATCGATGGCGTCTTTCAAATCCTCCATGATTTTGTTGGCGGCAATCTGCTCGTGCGCGGTGACGAGCACGTTCAGTCCGAGTACGAACAGATAGTAGAGGATTGGGGCGGTGAGGATTTTGGTCTTGCCGTTCTGTCGCGGCATGTTCAATGCGACTCGCTTGTATTTCCAAGTGCCGTCCTTCTTGCGTTGGAAGGCGTTGTTGAGGAATTCGATTTGGAACGGGAGGATTGCGTTCCCACGGCCCCAGTTCACGTATTCCGCGGCCATGATTGCCACGTCGGATGTGGGACGGACGTTCGCCCTCCAGTTTGGATTCTTTACCAGCATGTCACACCACCTGATATTTCTTGAGTACGTCGGAGTTGGCGCCCTTGCCGTAGGCGTCGCCGATGGATGCGATGTCCTGCGCGGTCTGCGGGAACGTGAGTTCGTAATCCAATGTGATGCCCAACGGTTCGAACACGGCGTTCAAATCCTGTTTGATGATGTAGATGCGGCTGACGAAGCTTTCGCGGTTCAATACCAACGCCTGGGTGGTCGCTCCGAGCGTGTCGAGAATCTGCGCGTCCTGCGGTGGGAGTCCGGTTTCCATCTGGAAGCTCAGCACCGTGTTTTGCAGGAGTGTTTTGAGCTGTCCGTTATCCCACTGGCTGAGCCGTTTGACTTCGGGGCGGACGATGGTGTCGTGGTCGTCGTTGGCGTCGAATTTCGTCCAGTTGGCCGGATTCTTGTTCGGGTCGGCCTTGATTACCACGTCTGGGGAGGTGCCGACCACGACGGGTTCGGGCAGCATGAGGTGTTCGAGGTTTTGGGAGATGAGTCCTTCGATGACCATGGCGCGCTGCGCCAACAGTACGGCTTGGTCGGTGACGGGCGCGTGGCTGAGGGTGAGGCATCGGAGGTTTTCGTTGATTTCGTCGGCGTTCTCGTCATAGCAGCGTCCGTCCAAACCCACTGCTGCCACCTTGTCCAAAGGCAGGTCCGCGGAGGGGAGGTAGTCGGTGCTGAGCGGGTCGCCGTCCTGCATGAGGAAGTAGGAGTTGGCGCCGCCGACCGCTTTGGCGAGGATGCGCGTGAAGCTGCGTTTGCCGACCGCGCTGAAGTTGGTGACGCGCACGCGCATGGAGTATGCGTTCTTCACGAGTTCAATCCATGGGAATGAGATTGCCTGTTCGTCCACGATGGTGAGTGTCATGAGCGTTTCGCTTCCTTCGCTACGAGTTTCTGAAGAGTGGTTTTCGGCGCTTTGGCGGCGGTGGTCTTGCTTTTGTGCGAGTCCACTTTGACCGCTTCGTCGAAGTTTTTGGTCATGGTCATGAGCAGCTGCATGAAGCTGACGTAGTTTCGCTGCGCGTTGCTTGCCATGCTCATATAGTATTCGCAGTTATCGTCGGATGTTTCGGCTTTCCGCCCGTACTTCTCCATGTCCGAGTAGGCTTTGTCGATGAGTACGTTGACTTGTTCCATGCGGCTTGAGAGGGCTTCTTCAGTCTTCCCTGCCATGAATCCTCCTTAACTGTTCGGCCATTCGGCGCTGCTGTTCTCGATACCATCGTACCATTTCGGTTTTCGCGATGGTGCGGCGCGTCGGGCTTTCATTGTATTTGGCGGTCAATGTTGGTGATGGTTGGTGTCATGCGAGGCTGTTCCTTACGTAGATTTTGCAGTCGCATCCGGCGTGTCTTGCCCAGACGCCGTAATGGTTGGCGTCGTATGGGTGCCATATTCCGCACAGTTCGAGACACCATTGGCATGTTTCGCCCACCGATTCGCGTACGACTTCTGTCGTCGAGTCGATGGCGAACAGGTTGTTGGTCGCCTCCTGCATCGGCTGGATGGCGAGTTCCCGCTTGTATTTGGCGAGGAAGTCCCTGACGGTCTTTTCGGAACGCTGTTGGCTTAGGAGCCATCCGATTTTCTTGCCGAAGGCGTCGGAGTCGAGCCGTTTTAGTCCCAGTCCAGCGGATTTTTCGGCGACCTGCTTCCAGATGTCTCCCAAGACGCTCCCGGCCAGATGCTTGTCTCCGCTGCTGGCGGCGGCTTGGGCTTGTCGCACCTGCTCGTCGGTGATGATGTCTTTTGCGGCCGGTGAAAGTATTTCCATGAGGTCTTCGACCGACTCCTGTGTGCGCTTCAAGTCAGATACTCCAACTGGTATGTGTAGACGGTGGAGGTGCGTCCGTCCTTGGTCGGCTGGACGTCGGTGGTGTTGAGCATGGGAGCGCCCATGATGTCCCATAGGCTCTGGTTGTACCAGTCGGTCAGGGCGTCGCCGATTTCGGCGCTGAGCGTGTTGTCGGTTCCGCCTGAGAGTTCGCGCGTCACCACGGTGATGGCGATGTCCAAGTGTCGGATGTATGGGGTGATGTCGGACGCGTTCTGGCGTGTGACGATGATGAGCGGATACTGGCCGGTGTTCTTCACGGTCGGATACTTGTCGTATACGCGCGTGTTGAGCCGTTGCGATAGTCCGTCGATGATGTCGTTGACGATTTCGTTGTCTTTGCTCACAGTCCCAATCCTTTCAGCGTGTCGCCGGAGTGCGGCGTCTTGTAGTATTTGATTTCCGTTCCGGCTCGGCGTGTGCCTTTGAAGCTGCTGAGCGTGCGGTATGTGGTCATGGATGGCGGTTTGCCCCTGTATGAGTCCATTCGCAGCTGCGGCATGATTCGTGATGCGACGCGGCGTGACTCCTGTTGGAATCCGGCCGACTGCATAACGATGTTGGTTGCTGCGTTCGGTGCGGCGACCATGATTTTCGCGCCTTTGAGTCTTGCCATCAGTATTGCACCTGCTTCGCGTTGAAGCTCCATTTGAACGGGTTGAACATCATCATGTTTTCTGGGTCGATTGGCGGTTTGATTGAGGTGACGTGGTAGGTGTTCCCATAGTATTCGAGTTCGCCGCCGTCGATTTCGGGCGGCGTGTCTGGCGTGGTGACGTGGATGGTGAGCGAATCCACTTCGGTCATGTTGTCGAACGTGCTCGTGTCTTCGCTCGTGGTGTTCGCGGTCACGATGCCTTTGACGGTGTGTTGGCCGTCGCCGGTGTCGATGGTGATTTCGTGTGTTTTGAGTCCGTAGCGCATCAGAGTTGGAACCTTGCTATGGTGGCGCGTCCGACGCCGAGCTGTTTGAGCTGGTTGCTTGTGAAGAACACGTCGTCCGTGTTGCCTCGCCATTCGCCGGTGAAACTGTAGCCGCCCGCCGTTTGGGTGAATGTTTTGAACGCGCTCAGGTCGGTGTCGCTTTCGGATGTGGCTTCCTTGCGGCTCACGTCCTGTGCGACGCTGACGCCGATGATGTCGGCAACCATTTGACGGGTGAGCGGGTCTTCCGCGACCTGCTTGTCCAAGTCGTCGCCTTGGTTGCGGTACATCATGCGTAGCACGTTGGATGCGGCTCCGCGTTTGCGTTCCTCGTAGTCCACGAGGTCTACGGGCACTTTGTGGCGCAGGTATGCTTCGGTGTCTTCGACGGTGGCGAGCGGCTTCAGTTCGTCGGTCAATTCCTTTCCTTCCAGTCGTGCATCGAGAGTCCCAACTGTAGGATGCGCTCGGCAAAACGTTTTACCAGCTTGTCTTTCTCGTCTTCGGCCAGTTCCGTGGGTGTGGTCACCACTATGTCGTCGTCGATGATTGAGAGGGTCGCGGGAATGGTTTCGTCGCGCATCATCATGCTGAGGATTCGGATGTCACGCATGTGCCGCTCCCATCCAGTCGGGGGTCTTGGTCGCCGGTTCGACGGTCACAGGGGTGACGCGCGTGCGGCTGTTGATGCTCGCGGCAAGCTGCTTCTCGAACTCGTCGAGACGCGTCTCGTCTTCAGGCAGCAGCTCCGCGCTCAGCCTGTACTGTTCGGCGATGGCGTTGCGCTTCGCCTGCAACAGGCCAAGGCTGATGCCCTTCTCACGGGCCTCATTGACGCGCTTCTCGGTCTCTTCAGCTAGTTTTCGGGCGTCTTCGGCTTCCTTCTGGGCCGCTTCGAGCTTTTCGCGTTCCTTGGCGAGTTTTCGGCTGATGATGGCGTCGAGTTGGGCTTGGGTGATTGTCGGCTCCTGCGCTGCGCTTCCAGTCGAGCCTTCAGAGCCTCCCATTCCGGTACCGGTCGCATCCAGTTCCACTCCTTCCACTAGTCGGATTCGCTTGTTCAAGTATCGTTTGAAGTTCATATCAGCCTTTCCAGTCTTAACCGCATCGTGAGTTCCACGATGTCCGTAGCAGCATTATACGCCCTGCGCAGGTCCATCCGCGCCTTCAGTGTCTTCGGATTGTCGAAGTCTTCAGGCAATGCGACCAGATGCCGTCCGAGTTCTTCTTGGATTGAGCGGGCTTGGTTCTCAATCGTTTGGATGGGTGCAGTCAAGTTCCATCTCCTTCTTGTAGGTCGCGACCAAGCAGTCGTGCTCGAATCCGCCTTCGTCAACGGTCTGAATCGTCGTGTAATGCACTGGCGTGTTCGCGTATTCGCAGAACCATGCGAACGCGAGCATGATGGTCACTGTGATGGCGATTGCTCCGCGTGCGACTGTGAGGAACGTGTCATGCATTCGTGTTCCTTTCCTAGGGGTTTTCCGATGATTGCGCATGCGATGCGCGTGTTTCTTATTCTAGTCCTGCCGCCGAACATGATGCGGCCGTCTTCGGCCACATGGCATGCGGCTATGGTCCGCCCGCATCGCGGGCATTCGTAGTCGCATGCCAGTCCGTGTCCGGTGGGGCGGATTGTCACGTCCGCCCCATGCCGCGCGCCGGTGGCGCACAGGCGTCCGATTGGATTCGTCACGCGGTTTCCTTCACGCTCTGCCAGATGCGTTCGATTTCGGTGTCTCCGAGTCCGCTGATGTGTCCGCGGAGCACGAGTTCGTCGTGGATGTTGGCTTCGTTGTCTTCGTGGTTGTGGAAGCGTCCCCAAGCCCACCTGTAGAGCGTGTCGTTGCGGCGTCCTTCGGGCACTGGCGTGAGGTCTGGGCGTCCGTTGCGCGGCGCGCTCTCCTTGGCTGTGGTCGCCGTCGCCTTCGGCATGGGGTTGACGCCGTAGCCGTGTTCGACGAGCCAGTTGAGCAGGCTGACGGGCGCTTCCTGCACGGCCATCTCGTCTCCGACCAGCTGGTAGAAGCCGACGCCTTCGATGTTGGACCCGGCTCCGAGCACGTATCCGCGTCCATCCACCTTCACGTCCACGGGGATGCCGTCGGCGTGGTTGGCGTTCTTGAGTTTGCCGGTCCAGCCTTCGGGGAGCCTGTAGTAGGCGTGGATGCCGCCGTGCGTGGGCGTGTGCACCATGAGGGTGGGTTCGAGCATGGGGCGGAGGATGTTGTAGCCGTGGCGGCTGTGGTCGTCCTTGGGCGCGTCCATGTCGATGATGATGTTGCCGGGCTGTGGGATGACGGCGTACACGTCTCCGGCGCCGATTTCCACCGTGTCTTCCTGCTTGCCGTTCTTCCAGTTGCGGACGGCTTTCGGATTGTCCGGGTCGGTCGGCTCCTTGTGGAACTTGAAGCCTTCGGGCGCTTTGATGTTGACGATTTCGCCGTCTTCGACGACGCGACGTTCCATGTCGGTCTGCGCTTCGGGCACGGGCAGGTCTTCGATGAGGGGGAGGCGGGTTTCTTCCATCTCCTGCTCGTAGCGTTCGCGGTATGGTGCGAAGCGGTCTTCGTCGATGACGACGCGGACGGAGCAGACATGTCCGTCGATGCGCTTGCTGCGCAGGCCGACGCCGAGCATCTTGTACGTGTCGCCGCCGACGTGGCCGAGGTACGGGCAGAGGCGTGTGTCGGCGTATCCGTTCTCGCAGATTTCGTTGACGATCCACATGGCGCGTTCGTCCAGCTCCTGCTCGCTGTCGTTGAAGCTGATGTCGCGGTGGATGTCGTCGTCCAACGGCTTGTCGGCCCAGAGGATTGCGCTCGCGAGCATGAACGGTGTCATGCCGTACTGGTCGATGAAGTCGGCCAATGGCTGCATCTGCTCAGGGGTTTTTCGTCCTGCGAACATGACGGGCACGAGGCGGCGCATGTTGGCGTCGCCGTTGCTGGTCGCCAGCGGATGGTTGCTTGCGATGACGAGCGTGGCCTGCGAGCGCACGTTGACGCTGTTGCGGCCGACGCTGCGCGCGTGGATGGTGTCGCCGGTGGCGACGCGTTTGATGATGCCCATGTCCTTGTCGGTGAGCATGTCGCCTTCCTCGTCGTACACCCAGTAGCGGCCGTCGAGTTTCAACGCCTCGTTGCCGCTTTCGAACACGCTGGACGAGTTGAGGGCTTTGATGGCGATGCCGTTGGCCTTGTCGGGGTAGGCGTCGCCCAAGCGTCCGAGGAGGAAGCTTTTGCCGTCGCCGCCGTGCCCGTAGAACACGTAGAAGAGATGCTTGTACGGTTCGAGGAAGGGTGTTGCGAACATGCGGAGGAGGTTTTCGCGGCTCGCGTCGTCGGCGGTGAGTTTGGCGATGAACCTGTTGGCCTGTTCGACGATTTTGGCGGTTTTCTTGCTGTCGTGCAGCCATGGGCTGTCGTCCACGTACAGGTATGCGCTGTTTTCGTCGGGTTTTTTGACCATGACGCTGTGCTTGCCTTGCGGGTGGAAGGCGGTGTTGCCGAACCGCATTCCACGGATGAGGCGGGGGAGTTTGAGCGTTTCGGCGCGGAACATTGGTTCGAGGTTGCGGACGGCGCGGCTCCCGGTTGGGAAGCCGAACTCTTCGGCTAGGCTGCTGATTGGATGCCACGTGTTTGGCATGTCGCCGCCGAGCCAGTCGGTGTCGCGGGCGTACATCGTGTCGCCTGCTTCGTTGAGGCGCAGGTCGCCGTTTCTGAGCGACCAGAACGCGTCGTAGTACGCGTCGTCCCAGCGGGGCTTGTCGGTTTGGTCCGTGACGGGCATGGCGATGGTTTGGAGCCGCGCGTCGGTGAACGTGTGCTTGTCGGTCTGTCCGGCCACTGTGAGGCCGTTGACTTCCCGGGCTAGGCCGTTTGGGATGTTCCGGTACGGCCGGATGTCGAGGGCCGGCGGGTCTTGCGGTTTGCGGAAAGTGTGACACATGGTCGTCTCTCTTCGTGGTATGGTTGGTTCGTTGACAAGTTCAACCCTAGCACACTCGCCAAGAGTTCGCAACTACGGTTTTTCGGAAACCATCTGGTTTCCACGTCTCCTGTGGGCCGTAGGAAGCGTAGGTGAGTGTACTAGGGTTTTTTTTTTTTTTTATATATAACAACAACAACAACAACAACAACACCATATATACCTACACCTACATACTACATTTATTGGGCTTTGAGAGGGCCATGGGTCAGCCTCGCGCGCGCGCGCGATACACCTTACAACGATGTAAATGCAAGTCAAGGTTAGGGCAACTTGCTGTGACATTCCACAGAGGTCATCGCCCCCAACTTGAGTCCGTCCATAGGCTAAGCGTTGGAAACCAGCCAAAACCGAGACACGGCACGCCATTCGGACGGGGTGCGATTTTTTTTCGAACCAGCCGCCCGACCACATGGTCGGAGGTGTGGTGCGACGCCGCGAAACCGTTGGAACGACGCCGAAACAACGTCACTCCAACATGGTCGCCGACTGTGGAGAGCCGCCTCCACGCATGGCCGTCCGCCGACGTTCGGTGTCGCACCGGAATCCGGTTGGCGGCGTCACGGGCCGGCATCCGACGTGCGGCGTCGCACAGACGGGCCGTCGAGAGACGGACGGCGGACCGCGCAACAGCCATGGCCGCATCCTGCCGGAGGCGTGGAATCGAATAAAGGCGTCTCTGAGCGCCTTTCAGCGCCGGGAGGTAAAAGTACTAGGGTTCGGCGTGAAAGCCCGTCCAAGGCCCCAAAGAATGGCTCTCAGATGGGTCTATGACCCGTTCGCACTCGTTGGCGCAAATGGCAAGGCGTGCGGTGAGGCCTCGCGCGTGTCTTTTCCGGGTATCCCCCCCGGGGTGTGGGTGGCGTCTCTCCCGTGTCGTTGGCGTGTTGGCTGCGTTTGGTGCGTTGGTTGGGTTCGTCCGTTGGCGTGGTTCGTGTGTTGGTCGTGGTTGTTGTC
>ENA-OZDZ01000090-OZDZ01000090.1-human-gut-metagenome-genome-assembly--contig:-NODE-90-length-51428-cov-8.228213_pt1 | contig 51428 bp, 40 predicted proteins | sample MGYA00245059_ERZ653591 | MGnify/ENA primary metagenome ERZ653591 (study PRJEB26926, sample SAMN06164985) | human gut metagenome | biome: ENVO:00009003; feature: ENVO:2100002; material: ENVO:00002003... | reverse complement strand
TTTAGTTTTTTATCAAATGAAGTACGTCCCGTCTATTCGGTAAAACGGTACATCTTTACATCATCTTAATAGAGCTTTGCACCTGCTGGAATATGGTCATCAACCATCAGAAGATGGAGCTTTTCTTCGCCTTCTTCTTCATGAATAGCACTGAGGAGCATACCGCAAGAGTCAATGCCCATCATAGCTCTCGGTGGAAGATTTGTGATAGCAATAAGAGTCTTTCCAACCAGTTCCTCCGGCTCATAAAAGCTATGAATACCGCTTAAAATGGTTCTGTCTGTGCCTGTTCCGTCATCAAGAGTAAACTGTAACAGTTTCTTTGACTTCGGTACTGCAACACACTCTTTAACCTTTACTGCACGGAAATCTGACTTGCTGAATGTATCAAAGTCTACCATTTCCTCAAACAAAGGCTCAATCTTTACTTTAGAAAAATCAATCTTTTCAGACTCAGTTTTTACCTCTTCTGAAGGCTTAGAACTTACGCCATTTTCATCCTTTACGCCACCGATGCTCTTCATTGTCGGGAACAATAATACGTCCCTGATTGCCTGGCTATCTGTCAGAAGCATCACAAGACGGTCGATTCCGTATCCGATTCCACCTGTTGGCGGCATACCGATTTCAAGTGCGTTGAGGAAGTCCTCGTCTGTGTGCTCTGCCTCGTCATCGCCTGCTGCTGCGTTGGCATCCTGTGCTGCGAAACGCTCACGCTGGTCGATTGGGTCGTTGAGCTCTGAGTATGCGTTACACATCTCCCATGTATTACAGAACAGCTCGAAACGCTCTACCTTTGTAGGATCGCTTGGTTTCTTCTTTGTGAGAGGTGATATCTCAATTGGGTGATCCATGATGAATGTTGGCTGGATAAGCTCTTTCTCACAGTACTCCTCGAAGAAGAGGTTTACGATGTCACCCTTCTTGTGACGCTCCTCGTACTCGATATGATGCTCGTCTGCAAGCTTCTTTGCGGCTGCATCATCAGGTACCTGGTCGAAGTCAACACCTGCGTATTTCTTGATTGCGTCTATCATTGTCATTCTTGCGAATGGCTTTCCAAGGTCGATCTCCACGCCGTTGTATGAGATTTTTGTCGAACCGCATACCTTCTCAGCGAGGTAACGGAACATTGACTCTGTCAGCTCCATCATGCCCTCGTAGTCTGTGTATGCCTGATAAAGCTCCATAAGTGTGAACTCAGGGTTGTGACGTGTATCTACACCCTCGTTACGGAAAACTCGTCCGATCTCGTATACTCGCTCAAGTCCTCCGACGATGAGTCTCTTTAAGTAAAGCTCAAGGGAAATACGAAGCTTTACATCCTCGTTCAATGCGTTGTAGTGTGTCTCGAATGGTCTTGCTGCGGCACCACCTGCGTTTGAAACAAGCATAGGTGTCTCAACCTCCATGAAATCACGACCTGCAAGGAAGTTACGGATTTCCTTGAGTATCTGTGAGCGCTTGATAAATACCTCTTTGCTCTCCTGATTCATGATAAGGTCTACATATCTCTGACGGTATCTGGTGTCTGTGTCTGTCAGTCCATGGAACTTCTCCGGGAGTATCTGGAGTGATTTTGAAAGGAGTGTTATCTCCTCTGCATGGATTGAGATTTCGCCTGTCTTTGTTCTGAAGGCGAAGCCCTTTACACCGTAGATATCACCGATGTCTGATTTCTTGAAGTCTGCGTATGAGTCTTCTCCGATATTGTCCCTTGCCACATATACCTGGATATTGCCCTTTAAGTCCTGAATATTGCAGAAAGAAGCCTTACCCATGACACGCTTGAACATCATACGTCCTGCGATGCTTACCTCGATTGGCTTTGCATCCATGATTTCTCTTCTCTCGTTGTAATCGTTGTTGATTACCTCTCTCTTTGCAGCGTCATCCAAGCCCTCAACATCCGGAGCCTTTCTATCACCGAGAATCTCAGCCTCATGAGCATTGTAAAGCTCCTTTACATCGCTGCTGTGATGAGTGACATTGTACTTTGTAATCTGGAAGGGATCCTTTCCTGCTTCCTGTAAATTCTGTAATTTTTCACGGCGGACCTTAAGGAGCTGGTTTACGTCCTGCTGCTGTCCACCCTTGTTATTATTCTGATTTGCCATTTTTTACCTCTTTTAGTTCTCTTCTGCTCTCTGGATCTCGAGTACCTTGTATGTGAGCTCTCCTACCTGAGTCTCAACAGTTACAGTATCTCCGACTTTCTTTCCAAGAAGAGCTTTACCTACAGGTGACTCGTTTGAAATCTTGCCCTTTAAGCTGTTTGCCTCTGTTGAACCAACAATTTTGTACTCAAGCTCCTCATCAAACTCACAATCTAAGATGCGGATCTTACATCCGATAGAAATCTTGTCAAGGTCAACCTCCTCCTCAACAACAACCTCTGCATTCTTAAGGATTTTCTCGATTTCCTCAATACGAGCCTCGATATCGCGCTGCTCATCCTTAGCTGCATCATACTCAGCATTCTCAGATAAATCACCCTGCTCACGAGCCTCCTTGATCTTCTGGGAAACCTCTTTACGCTTAACAACCTTTAAATGCTCAAGCTCATCCTCGAGCTTCTTAAGACCTGCATATGTCAGAATATTTTTCTTGTTATCCATGATTCTTACCCTTCTATCTTCCTTTTCTTTTATTTTATTATGTTGATTTGCTAAAATGAAACTTCCCACTTCAAAGACTTAATTTACCGGAAAGTATACAGTATATTCCGAAGAAAAATATGAACTGCCACGGGTTTCCATAACCCTCGGCAACGGAAACCCCGCAGCAAAGAAAAACCCTCTATCCGCGATTCGTTCCCGTGGCTAACTTCATATTTTTCTGAGGAATAAACTGTATGCTACGCCGGTAACCACGATACCCTAAATGTGGGAAGTTTGTTTTATTAAATCGTAAAGCCTATTTTAACGCGTGTATTATAATTGAAAATCCCCACGCTGTCAAGGATTTGACCGATTTCAATTTCAAAGCTTCTACTTATACAAAAGCTCCTCAAGCTGTTCTAAGCTCTCCACCGTATTCACCGCCGCGCGCAGCCTTGATGAATGCGGATATCCTGCCGTATACCACGCTGTGTGCTTTCTCATCTCGTGTATTCCCGTGTACTCGCCCTTGAACTCTATCATCATGCGTGCATGGCGCAGTATCATCCGGCGTACTTCCTCAAAGGATGGCTTTTCCTGATGCTCGCCGGTCTCAAAGTAATGCAGTATCTGTGAGAAAATCCACGGATTGCCCTGCGCTCCTCTGGCTATCATAAAGCCGTCGCAGCCTGTCTGCTCCTGCATTTTTATGACATCCTCTGCGCAAAGCAGGTCTCCGTTTCCTATGACCGGTATTGAGACAGCCTCTTTTACCTGCCTTATGATGTCCCAGTCGGCTTTACCGGAGTAGTACTGCTCTCTAGTCCTTCCATGCACTGCGACTGCGCTTGCGCCGCTTTCTTCAGCTACATGCGCCAGCTCTACTGCGTTGACATGCTCATCATCGAAGCCCTTTCGGATTTTTACGGTGACCGGCTTATCTATCGCTTTTACTATACTCTCTATAATCTGACCTGCAAGAATCGGATTTTTCATGAGTGCTGAGCCCTCACCGTTGTTTACGATTTTGGGCACCGGACAGCCCATGTTGATATCCAGTATGTCAAACGGTCTTTCCTCTATCTGCTTTGCTATCTGAGCCATTATCTGCGGGTCTGAGCCAAACATCTGGAGTGAAACGGGCTTTTCTCTTTCATCTATTGAAAGAAGCGACTCTGTATTTTTGTTTTTGTACAAAATTGCCTTGGCGCTGACCATTTCCATACATAAAAGGCCGGCTCCCTGCTCCTTGCACAATAAGCGAAATGGCAGGTCTGTCACGCCTGCCATAGGTCCCAGTATCAGGTTGTTTGGGAGTGTCACACTTCCTATCTGAAGCTTTCGTATCTGATGAATATCCATACTATTACTTCACTCCCTTGCGGTTCTGCTTGCGATACACGAGGTTTATGCCCTTTAATGTCAGATCCGGATCGTATACATCCACGTTTTCTGTCTCATTGGATATTATTCTGCCGAGTCCGCCGGTCACTACAACCTTTGCATCGTACATGCCTGTTTCTTCCTTTACCTTGTTGATGATGTACTCTGTCTGTCCTATCTGTCCATACACAAGTCCCGCCTGCATGCTGGTGATAGTGTCCTTTCCGAGGATATTATCAGGCTTTTTAATCTCTATCTCAGGAAGCTTTGCCGCATCCTCCCAGAGTGCCTTGGCTGAGATACGTATGCCCGGTGCTGTGATTCCTCCCATGAAGGTACCGTTTTCATCGACCATATCGTAGGTGGTTGCTGTGCCAAAATCTATGACCAAAACAGGTCCTCCATATAATTCATATGCAGCTACGGCGTCTACTATACGGTCTGCGCCAATTTGCTGCGGATTTGGTGTGGCGATACGGATGCCTGTTTTGATGCCCGCCTCCACGATTATCGGCCTGATATTGAAGTATTTTATAAGGCCATTCTGCAGTGAATGCATGATATTCGGTACGACGGAGCAGATGATTGCATCATGTATGTCGTCCATGCCTACCTGATTTCTTTCAAGCAGAGTGCTCAGAAGCATGCCATATTCATCTGATGTACGTGGCATTTTGGTTGTAATTCTAAAGCTCGCTTTTATCCTGTCACCATCAAACACGCCGCATGTTATGTTTGTATTTCCTACGTCCAGTGCTAAAATCATCTGTTATTCCTCCTCGAGTCCTTCACCCAAAAATACTATGCGATAATACGTCTCTATCGACTCGAGCAGCTCTCTTCGCTCGTTGCGGTACTGCTTTATCTTTAGCACGCTTCCTATCTCGTCATAAAAAAAGTCGTTTTCCTTGCAGGATGTTTTGAAATCGAGGTTTCCGTCCTCATCAAACACCAGCTCCAGTATGCCTCCCACATCCTCTGTATACAGGACGCACATGATTTTGAGCTCGTCCCTTATAGTCTGTGGAAGTCCGTTAAAATTCTCGTTCAGATAATATTTTTTCTGATATGCGTTTGACACGCAAAGTACTACCTCTTTAGACATATCCGTATATTCCTCTCACTGATACTTCTCCGCTTGAAACCAGCTTGCGCGATTCCCATGTGTCCACGATCAGCTCGCCCTTAGGCGTGATGCCCATCGCTTTTCCGTCAAACGGCTCCTTCGGATCCAGTACCCTTACTGATTTGTTCCTGTTGACCAACAGCTCATCATACTCCCTGACGAGGGCTGAAAGGTCCTGCGTCTTTAAAAATGTGTCATAATACTGCTCAAAGTATGACATGGTCTCTGCGATTATCTGCGCACGGTGAAATCTTTTGCCACCTGCTTCTATCATGAGTGAGCTCGCCATCTGACTGATTTCCTCCGGAAAGCTCTCATTGTGCACGTTAATACCGATACCTACAACAATATGGTTGATATAGTCAAACTGCGCATTCATCTCTGTGAGTATGCCGCACACCTTTTTGCCGTTTACCACAATGTCGTTTGGCCACTTTATCAGGGCTTCCTCGCCGGTTACGCTTGTTATTGCCTTTGCGACAGCAAGCGCTGCCACAAGCGTGAGCATGGATGCATTGTTTGGATTGATATCAGGCTTTATCATAAGTGTCATGAAAATACCTGTGCCGGACGGCGATACCCAGCTGCGGCCGCGACGCCCCTTGCCTGACTCCTGCTTGTCCGCTACAACTAAGGTGCCGCTCGGATAGCCTTTTTCGGCAAGCTCCTGAGCCTTGATGTTGGTGGAGTCTATTGTATCAAAATACAGCACTTCCTTTGCCACCCAGTCTGTGTGCATGAGGCTTTTTATCTCCGCCTCTGTCATCAGATCCGGCGCTGCCATGAGCTTGTAGCCCTTATTCTGTTGTGCCTCTATCTCATATCCGGCTTCCTTTAGCTGGTTTATGGCCTTCCACACGGCTGTGCGCGATACTCCGAACCGGTTGCATAGCTCCTGCCCTGAAATATAGCCGTCAGCGCTGCGTAGAAGTCTAAGTATTTCTTCCTTCATACTTTATTCCTTAGCTTTCCGTCAATCTTTTGTTGCGGTCATTGCTTGCCGTACTAGTCAGCAAGTGTTGCACGCATGATAGCCTTGATTGAGTGCATACGGTTCTCTGCCTCATCAAATACCACTGAGCGCTCTGACTCAAATACCTCGTCTGTCACCTCAAGCTCGCTCAGTCCAAACTTCTCATAGACCTGCTTGCCGATTGTGGTCTTTAAATCATGGAATGCAGGCAGACAGTGCATAAAGATTGCGCTATCTTTTGCATTTTCAAATGCTTTTGCATTTACCTGATATGGCTTTAAGTCGTTAATTCTCTCTGCCCATACCTCTTCCGGTTCTCCCATTGATACCCACACATCTGTGTAAATAACATCTGCGTCCTTTGTGCCCTCTGCCACATCCTCTGTGAGTGTGATTGATGCGCCGGTTGTTTCTGCAACGTCCTTACAGTATTTTACAAGCTCATCATTTGGGAAATATTTCTTGTTTGTGCATGCCACGAAGTCCATGCCAAGCTTTGCACATGTGACCATGAGTGAATTGCCCATGTTGTATCTTGCATCTCCCATGTATACAAATTTCACGCCCTTGAGTCTGCCGAGGTGCTCACGGATTGTAAGCATATCTGCTATCATCTGTGTCGGGTGGAACTCATTTGTCAGGCCGTTCCATACCGGTACGCCTGCGTATTTAGCCAGCTCCTCAACGATTTCCTGTCCGTATCCACGGTACTCGATTCCGTCAAACATTCTGCCGAGCACGCGCGCTGTATCGGCGATGCTCTCCTTTTTACCTATCTGTGAACCGCTCGGGTCAAGGTATGTGACATGCATTCCAAGGTCATGTGCCGCTACCTCAAAAGAGCAGCGAGTTCTGGTACTGGTCTTTTCAAAAATCAGCGCTATATTCTTGCCTGTGAGGTCATCATGTCTGATGCCTTTTTTCTTCTTTTCCTTCAGCTCCTGTGAGAGGTCAATCAGATAAGTAATCTCTTCCGGAGTGTAATCCATAAGTTTTAAAAAGTTTCGTCCCTTTAACTGCATTGCTCTTGCCTCCTGGGTTTTATTTGCATCGTTTATAGATGCAGGTTGCTATAATTTATATCTGTAGGTTGCTATAATGATGTCATTTTACTCTATTTTGTGGTATGTTGCAAGAGGTTTGAAGCATTGACGCTCTGACTGTAAAACCACGCCGTACAAATAATTAAAGAGGCTGCAAACCAACAAGCTTTGTTGATTTGCAGCCTCTTTGTTATTTCTTTGTATTGGCTGTATATTATCTGAACTTCATATTTCCGATTGATATTCCTGAGCCATGGTCATTGAAGGATGTACATCCTCCTGTGTTGTCCACTCCGGACATTGCCTCCTGTGCTGCACTGTAGCATGAAGAAGAAATGCGTCCGCTAAGCTTTCTTGCGAGCTTTCCTGATGATGCCGGTCCAAACTGGCCTTTCTGGTAAATAACACCTGAGATGCTGTTTGGATATGAGCCGCTCTTTACTCTGTTGATGACTGCCGCTCCTACTGCAAGCTGACATTCATAGCTCTCTCCGCCTGCCTCACACTCGATGATTGCCGCAAGCAGTGTCAGGTCATCTGCTCCTGCACTTACTGCCTCGCCCTGTGTGGTCTCTGTTTTCTTTGATTCCTTTGCTGCCTTTTCTTCTGCGGCCTTTCTCTCAGCCTCTTTCTGTGCAGCTATCTGAGCCTGTTCCTCTTCAATTGTGATACCCACTCTTGTGTTGAGGGAACGTGTCGCATAATCTGCTGCGATATATCCTGTCTGTGAATCACAGACTACTGCGATCCAGCCATCCTGTGCCTGTGCTGCGCGGTCCACCTGATAGGTCTTGCCCTGGTCAGCTACCTCTAAGGCCTTGCTGTTTGTATCTGCTGCCTCTCTCACACGAAGTCCGTCTGTATTTACTGTAGCAATTTCTCCGCATCTGTCGTAAGCATAGCTTAGTGCGTCAGTTCCGGTCACACAGTAAGATACATTGACATATCCGTCTACATTTCCTGACTTGATGTGAGCCCATGTGCCATCGTTTTCTACGATGTCTGCCACACTTCCTTTATATAATTTTCCAACAATATCTGACTGTTCATCGGCCTGTGCTCTTACGTTGAGTGATTCTTCAACGTTTGGCATAAGCTTTGTCTGCCATTCCTGCTGCTCCTGTGTGAGCTGTGGCTGTGCATCCTGTGCTGCTGCCACCATCTCAACATTTTCTTTTTCTACTGTAACAGCATTCTCTGCTGTGAGACCCTTCTCATAATCAAAAAGAGTCGCTGCTACGCCAGCATAACTATTATAACCAGTATGCTCTAAACCAGTGTTTGCTAGCACCTTATCCTCTGCTTTGACCTCAGAGCGTCCGCTGTTAGTAACCGCGGTAACCGTCAGCATAGCGCACAGTCCACAGACCGTAATGCTATCGATTACTTTTTTGTTTAGCTTCATATAATCCTCCATATGGTGTAGTATATGTTGTTTTTGTTACGTTTATTACACCTATGTTGCATTTGTTACAACTTTGTTACAGTCGGTATAATATCACAGTAATAGCATTTTGTCAAATTTCATGGAAAAATCTCCTGCAGCACCGATGAAATCACCCCATTCTGATGTGCCTTATGCTCTATCTCAAGCTTGTCGCTTTCGCTTCTCGACAGCTCGTCTATGTAGTCACTCACCTGTTTTTCTATTTTATAAATTTCGTTGCTCAAAAGTCTTATCCTGTGTGAGAGTGCGAACAAGGTCACAATGACTGTCAGCATGAAAAGTGCAAGCATTATCGCAAGTATGCCTCCTGCCATGATGTCCATATTGTCCATTGATAATTCCATATTAATGTGTCCTCCCTACTATTCTTTTTCCGATACATCATTCAAAATTTAACTTAACCTATAACGCAGGATGATGTACTATTGATTATTATAACCAATTCACTTGAACTTAACAGTTCCTATCGGTCGCAAGTTTCGACATTTGTTTGGTATTGCAGGGCAAACTTTCACCGGTAACTTGGTATTGACTTTTATTGTGTTGAGTATAATATAAATATGAGACAAACAGGAATACAAGAAAGGATACATATATATGAAGAAAATAGTTATGACAGGCGGCGGTACTGCAGGTCATGTCACTCCAAATATAGCTCTTATGCCGGCACTTAAGGAGGCCGGATACGATATCGAATACATTGGCTCAGTAAACGGAATGGAGAAGGGACTGATCGAAGCCCAAAAGATTCCTTACCACGGCATTTCATCAGGAAAGCTGCGCCGATACTTTGACTGGAAGAACTTTACAGATCCGTTCCGCGTGTTAAAGGGCTACGGTCAGGCTGTAAGCCTCATGAAAAAACTCAAGCCTGATGTAGTATTTTCTAAGGGTGGCTTCGTTTCCGTACCTGTCGTGCTTGCCGCAAAGCACTGCCATGTGCCTGCCATCATCCACGAGTCGGATATCACCCCGGGACTTGCCAATAAAATCGCCATAAAGGGTGCCAAAAAGGTCTGCTGCAATTTCCCTGAGACCATGAAATATCTGCCTGCAGACAAGGCTGTGCTCACCGGATCACCTATCAGACGCGAGCTTTTTAGCGGCGTTGCGGAAAATGCCATAAAGCTTTGTAATTTTCCTGATCACAATAAGCCTGTCATCCTCATCATCGGAGGAAGCCTCGGCTCTAAAAAGGTTAATGAAGCTGTCCGTGAGATTCTTCCTGAACTACTAAAGGATTTCTATGTGATTCACCTCTGCGGAAAGGGCAATCTGGACAACAAGCTTGCCGGAATCACAGGCTATGCACAGTTTGAGTACGCCAATGCTGAGCTCACCGACATGTTTGCTCTGGCTGACATGGCTATTTCAAGAGCCGGAGCCAACTCCATCTGCGAGCTGCTTGCTCTGCACAAGCCAAACATCCTGATTCCTCTTTCTGCTGCTGCCAGCCGCGGAGACCAGGTATTAAATGCAAAATCCTTCAAAAAGCAGGGCTTTTCATATGTCATCGAGGAGGAGGAGCTCACAAAGGATTCTCTGCTTAGCGCAGTAAAAGAGGTGTACAGCAACAGGGATAAATATAAGGATGCCATGGCAAAAAGCGGTCAGATGGATTCCATCGCCACTATAATCGATTTGATTAACTCTCAGGTGAAAAAGTCGTCATAGGGTCAGAGTCTGTTTAAAGCGTCATTGTATATCATAAAAAAGAAAAAGCCCGGATATGAACTACATTTGCATATCCGGGCTTTTTCTTTTTTAATAATGTGTAACTATTAGCAGCTATTACATGCTCATCTCGTCACAGATTTTCTTCATCTCATCATCAGTGAACTCCTTGTGATTCCACTCTATGACATTCTTGTTGTCATCTGACTCATATCTTGGAATCAGGTGCATATGGAAATGGAATACTGTCTGGCCTGCCACCTCGCCATTGTTCTGTACCAGGTTGTAGCCTTCACAGCCAAGCACATCTTTCTCGTGTGTCATAATCTTCTTTGCAAGCTTTGCTGCCTTGGCAAGTGTCTCATCCTCAATCTCAAAAATATTTGCATAATGCTGCTTTGGAAGGATAAGTGCATGTCCCTTGCTAGCAGGACTTGCATCGAGTATTACCTTGAAATCATCATCCTCGTAGATTGAATTGGTCGGGATATCCCCATTTGCCAGTTTACAGAAAATACAGTTGTCATCTTTCATCTTTGTCACCTCATATATATAATTATTTTGTAACTGTTCAGAATCAAAAAGCCCATTAAAACGGAAATATCTGATCAAGCATGCGAAGTGTCTTGAAATTGCCTTTTGCTGTCATTTCTCCGGTCATAAATGCTCTCTGGAAGGTCATGTGACCATCTATTATAGACTCCATGATACTCTTCGAAAATTTGGCGTAAACATCCACTATATCCTCTTCGCCATAGTGTATATCCAGCTTATCCTCATCCACCTTTATATATAATGGATTTTTAATGCCCTCTATATTAAATGAATAGCAGGCTTTGAATTCACGAAGCGGAATAAAATGTGCTTCAAGCTCCTTTATATATGGCATGTCATCTGTAGATGCCTGCTGCCCGAGCATGTCCTTGAACATGGTTGCAAGCTCCTCGATATCCTCCTTCTGCTGCTTTACATATGTATCATCAGACACATACTTCGACAGCTGCTCGCTCTCCTGTGGGGTGAGATTGAGCTGCTGTGTCCTGAGTACACTTTGCTTCACTGCCTGATTGCTTGTAGGCAGGCTCTTAATCTTCTGGGATATCGTGCGATACAGATTCTCCGCGCGTTTTTCTATTATGAGATTATACTCCTTATTGAGCTGAAATGTAGTAATATCCTCTACATATCCGCATAACCCTGAGCACGGCAGACCGCCAAGTATCTCCCATGCATTGCATAGTGTGGTTTCTGCCTCGCGCTCTCCATATGTGGTAGACATAACAATAGGCTGCATATATGTATTGCTTATCTTTTCCTTATCGCCGTAGAGCCAGCATGCATCAAGGAACTGCTGCATGTATCCACCTATACCAAGCCACTCAACCGTCGTTGCGAGAATGATTCCATCTACATCCTTAAAGGTCTGTGGCAATGTAGCTATTTCATTTTTGTGCTCATAGATATTGTATCTCTCCACCTTTACGCGGAGCTCCTTTAGCACATTTTCTATCCTGCTTATCACATACAGTGTCGGGTCGTCCAGTAAACCTCTTCCACCATAATAAATATTTATCTTCATGCAGCTTCTCCTACCATTAATTTTTAGTTGATATTATATTTATTATATCTCTTTTTGCGATATAAAACAATTGAAATAACAAATCCGCCTACGAGCCCGCCTCCATGAGCCCAATTGTCCACTCCCTGCGTTGAAACTCCGTAGTATATCATCAGTATAACCATAAATACAGCCTGCTTCCTGCTGACGCCCTCATAAAAGCCTCTGTTTGCTATAACTATCCACACAAGTGCTCCCACCAGACCAAATATCGCCCCGGAAGCACCTGCCGATACCGCATAATCATTATTATAAAGCATAACGATGTATGACAATACACTTCCACACATGCCTGACACAAGAAATGTGATCAGAAGCTTCACATGCCCCATGGCTTTCTCGACTATCTGACCGACAGCACCTAAAACCACCATATTGTTAAGTATATGCATCAATCCAAAATGCATAAACATCGAAGTGAACAGCCTCCAGTACTGGCCATCCTTTATATACTCAGGGTACATGGCTCCGTGGGCAGCCATATACTGTGCATCAAGTGTGCTGCCTGATATACTCATCAGCACAAAAACTATTATATTTAACACTATTATGCCAATTGTCATATATGGTTTATCATAAAATCTTTTTATATTCTGCAAATCTGTGGGGTCTCCTTAATTTTCCTGTTAAATACTTTTTTCTTATTATAAATTTTAAGGAGCTTATTTGCAACAATTATACAAACCGGTACTTAACATCGGCAAATCTGATGATATCATTTGACTTGAGCTGCTTCTTCTGCTTGTACGCAAGCACCTCATTATTCACAAAGGTTCCATTTGTGGAGTTTAAATCCTCCAGATAAAATTCCTGGTTTTCCCTATTTATAACTGCATGAAAATGACTTATTGTATCCTTGCCTATTACTGCATCGGCCTCATCACCCTGACCAATACGCGTACAATCTTTGTCTATTATTATATTACTGCGGTTTTCCATGCCCTCATACAAAAGCATGCCCTGTGGGTGCTCCCTGTAATCGCTCAGACATACTGTGGGGTGTATCTGACGCGGTACAGGCTCCGGTGCAGTCTCTGAGCTTGGGTGTATAAGCATGGTATCCTCTAACTTTTCACGATTTTCTTTTCGTTTTTCTTTTTTAAACCATTTTCTGTTTATGTCCGGTTTTTTAGGCTTTTCTATCACTGACGCCTGCTTCTTTCGCTCCGGCAGCCTGATATCCAGCTGCTCCAGCAGATACACCCGAAGCTTATCGTACAGTGTAGGCTTTATCTGCTCCTTAGGCTCCTCTACTCTGACCTGTGGCTGTGAAATTGGCGCAATCACCTCCTCCACCGGCTTTTCTGCCACCTTTTTCTGTCGCTCCTCGATTATGGCATTTCTAATATCAGCGATACTGTAATTGCCATTTATGGTTTTCTCATATATGCCATATGCTATATGTATCGCTTCAGCATCACTGTGGTCAAGTTTCGTTAGCATATACTCCATTAGATGTTGGAATGTAGTACACATAGTCTTCATCTGTGCCGGGTATGCTGTGAAATATATTTCCTCATCCTGATTTACCCCTTTTATGTGTATTAGCTGAGGATCGAGTGCCAGACAGTCCGTGCCTACAAGATGATTCTCCAAAAGCTCCATCTTGTTACAGATACTCACCACAAGCTTTTCAAGAAACTCAAGCTTTATATCATTATACTGGCAGCGCATTTCCAAAGACTGGACTCCGGATATATCATACCAGTACTGCCCTTCATTATTCACATAACACTTCTCCATCTTCAGAAAGCCCGGAATATTGTTTTTCAACAATATCTTTTCATCTAACGGCTTCACCTCGTCACAACGCAGCTTCATAAAGCTGCCTGTCATCTTTCTTTCATATACTATTTCATTAGAATTCATTTACAACCTCTTTCAAAACCTGATAATTATAGAAATCATCCACCAGCCACATATCAGTAGCATACTCATAAGAGCTGTCTGCTTTCATTTCGTTATACAACACAAGTCCCATCTTCATCGCTATCGCAAGCATAACAATAAATATAGGTATAATAATTGCTCCCTCTACTGTATAACTGCCTTTTAGTCCATAAGATAAATCTATATTTAATTTATTTCCAGTCACATAAACACCTCCGTCAATCCATATCCAAGCAGTAGGAATGGTGTAAATGCAATCTGCTTCTTTCTTCCAGCCCTGCCTGATGCAATTAAAATAACTGAGATTGTTCCCGCTATTGTCAGTCCCATCACCATAGTGCTGCACACTATGTCAGCAGTCACAAACAATCCCATAATCGTCACAACAGCTGCATCTCCATAGCCTATCTGCTCTCCTGTAAGAAACGCTGCTGCCATAAGCACTATACCGGGAATCAGGGCAACAGCCACTGATATAATTGACTGCTTCGCATAAAAAGAGCTTGCAATACCTACAATCCCCATTACTACCAATACAACTACCGGTATCTTTTTGGTTGAAAAGTCAATTATACTGATTATTCCAAGTAAAATGATAAGCTGTATCATGTTCCTTCTCCTTTACATTTACTGCACAGGTTTTTGCCATCTACCTCCGATTTATGCACCTTGTGTACTGTCCGCTTAAGCTTACTGCATCCAAGCTTTCCGTGATAGTTCGTGCCATAATCTGTTATAAATACCGTTGAACCTTCTGTTTTTTTATCCGCGGCACAGTAACATGCGTGGTATTTCCTACCATCTTTGTTTCTGCTTGCCCCCACCTGTGACCATTTGATGCTCTTTATGCTCAGATCCAGGTAATTGCATTGCTCGGACAGGTGATAAACACTGCCATAGTCAGTGTAAAATACATATGGGTCCGTCTTTTCACCGGGATTTTTGCCTGTCCATTTTCTGCTGTTACTATAATCCTCTATCCATATTCCATCTACCGCAAAAAAGCTCACCGGAAGCTTAACCTTGTACTTTGCCTTAAGTGCAACATCATCACCATCCATCTTTGACCCAAGCAGTGACACTCCATACTTTCCACCACTCACGTATGTATCAATGTGCTTCGAGTCAGATATTTGGCTCCTGAATAGTACCTCTGCAGTGGCCACTGATACAACTGACGAATCGTTTGCACTGCTCGCTAATGCACTCATCCTGGATGAATAATACAGAGCAGCCTTCACCTGCGACTCCACCTGAACCACCCTGAAGAAAAAAAGTATAAATACAAAAAAGCCTGCTACAAGCGGAAATATTACCGCAGCCTCAAGTGTATATGACGCTTTCAGGCAGGTGCATGAGGGCATCTTTTGAGAACTATCATCGCCTGGGAGTTTGGCCTTTCTATAAAGTTTTTTTATGTGGAACTTTACTTTATTAACAAAAGACACCTTCATACACCTGCCTTTCTTATTTCGTCATCGTCCATAATAGGAATACTTTGCCTTATTTTTAATGGTATACTCGTTATCTGCCCCATCTAACAGATTCACAAAGCATAAAAATATGCCATGATATTTGTAGCTTACATCTGTACTAAGCTCACAGATTGCATTGTCCATCCTAAAGCTTTCATGCGCACCGGTCATACGCACTGTAGCCTCCTGCACATCCATCGAGCGATACGCTATATTTTTCATGCTCTTTGTAAAAAGCAGCATACCCAGATATGATTTGTAGCCTATTCCTTCATTTGAGCTTTTTGCCTTCACCTGCCCTGTGAGCATGCTTGTCATGCCATACAGACTCGATGTCCATGACGTATCACTTTTTATCAGTGGAATCTTATCCCCATCCAAAAGTGCCCTTAAATCCAGCACACTTTCACAGAATGCCCAGGCCGCCAGAATTCCCTTTTCCACCCCTTCAATTACCTCCGGTGTCAGAGTAATTCCACCGATAATTGCAGCAAGAGCCATCGCCTGTGCCTGCTTTGATGCGCTTCCTGCCAGGTATGCCATATTGGCAGCCGAACGCAGAGCCAGTATTTCAGCTATAACGATCTTCAGATTATCCTTATCACTCGCTCTGCCTCCTATGATGTACTCCACCTCATAGTTAAGGGCATGATTGGGATTTGTATCAGTGTAACAGCTCATATATGTCAGAATATACTGCTGCATAAGTACTTTCGCATACCAATCATCACTACTTTCGGACCAGCCCCCTGTTCCTTTATGCAGACTTCGCCCGGACACTCTGGCTGATGTATCAATACTGTTTCCTGACACCGTGCTCTCATCAACCACCTGCGATAATATGCCTGATGCCTTTACTTTCTGCACCTTGACCAGCGGATTTTCTATTGCATTACCGCCTTCTGTGCTTTCTGCCTTACTTTCTGACGTCTGCTTTGCTTTCGAAACCGATGAAGGAGCACTGTAAGCTCTTGGCGGTGACGACCTCGCTATGCTTTTGCCTCCGCCTTCATGAGCTGCATTATCCTTTAATGCGTTTAACGCACTATCTATTTTACTGTCATCATACTCACCCGCAGACTTGTTTTCATTCAATGAGCTATACTGACTGTAAAGATTTTTGACTGTTTCATAACCAATATTTTTCTTCATATATGAGACAACCGCATTTGTATACACATCACCACCATCATCCGTCATGAGCACATATTTCAAGGATTCGAGCTCATCCATTGACAACCTTAGCATACTGGTGCCGTTTACAATAGTACCCCCAGCAAAAGCTCCTGAATCGCTTATCTTAAAATTGTCTGTCGTAAGCTGCTTCATATACGACTTGACATTTTCGATATCCACATTGCCCATTGCATCACTTCCGGCGTCATATGCTAACAGATGGTATTCATCCCACAATGGTCTGCAATACTGTGCAAAAACTGACTCTGCTACAGCCTCTGAATTCATGCATGCTATATTGGTAAGTGTCAGATTCCTGCCGGCTTCCAGTACAGTAAACAGAAACTGTGACACCAGCATGAGAAGCATTGTGGCAAATATCGTTATACTGCCTCTCACACTTTACCAGCCTCTCTTGAGATTGTCTGAAAGATATTGTTTACAAGTGTCGTAAGCTGCTTCTTAAAAATCAGCACCAGACCGATTAACACGACAATTATCAGAATCATTTCCACTACTCCTGCGCCATCCTCATCTAATAAAAAATTCTTAAATCCTAACATAATTTTTCCTTTCTATATCTTAAAATCAATGATTGCGGGTGCTATTACTATTGCTATGACTATAACCATCATAATCATCATCGGCATAAGCATTTTGGTGCCGGCCTCTTCACCCAGCTTTAAGGCTAAAAGCCTCCTCTCATCAAATGCATCCTCCGATTCCTTCTCGAGCATTTCACATACACCCTTACTTCCTTTGTGAATACTCTGTAAAATAATGCGTACAAGCTTCTGATAGCATGGCAGCTTTACTCTTTCCGCAAAACCTACGTATGCTTTTCTGCCTGTCACGCCATCTGAGATTTCTCTCTCCGTCACAAGCATTTCCTCGTAAGCGGGCATAATATTCTTATCATTATCTTTCCGCTCATCAAGATAACGGGCGGTAATCCTATTCCATGCCTGCTCCACAGTCATTCCTGAACCCATCAAAACAGCCATTTTGCTGACTATCTCCGGATATTCGAGCTGCAGTTGTATATTTCTCTCCTTCTGCGCCGTCTTCTTTTTTTCCTTTTTCTCAAGCACCAGAAGAACTATAACAACAACTTCAAGCATGGCTATTTTAGCTGCAGTATTGCTTTTTTCCTGCGACCAGCTAAGCTTTACTCCATCTACCTCATCCGGCAGTGTGAGCTTTTTAGTGCCTGTCTTTGACATCTCACTGTCAATATGTCTGTTGATATCCTTTATGAGGCGCTCACCTGCGTCCAGTTCATCCGGAAATACCACAAATGAGAAATCATACAGCTGTCTGTGTTCGCCACAGGAAAGCTCAACACTTGCGCTAATCAGCTTTCCCTGTTCATCATCAGCCTCCTCAAATGCATCCTGGTTCACATCTCCATTAATATCAACCACATCATAGTCACTCAGTGTCCACTCTGCCTCCACAGCTCCTTGGGCATATGCTTCCTTCATATTTATATGTCCTCTGACCTGCTCTACACTCTGGCCTTTTTCGCAAAAGCTGTCGTCTATCTCTTTTTTTGCCTGTGTAAACAGCTCATTCGCCTGTTTCTCCGAAGGCTGCTCCTCCCTAACCTTCAGCTGATAGCTGTAATCCTCATCGAGTCCATCCGCATTTAGCACCAGGTCATATACTGCATCTCCGTCACCTGTATCATTGCGTATAAGTGTATTATCAGTTATAGCATTTGACGACATGTCCATGATAAAAGCAAAAACTAAAACTATAACAAATAATGCTGCTATTCTAAGCCTCTTTCCTCCCGTCATATGCCTATTCCTACCTGTAAAAATTTCTTTGCCAGTTTAATTGCCCCTGCATAGGCTAAAAGACAGGTACTCATAAAGATTACCCCGATCAGGTTTCCATATAGTGCAGACATATAATCTCTTGAAGACAGCTTTAGAAATGCCAAAAGAAATATCGGAATATAGTTCATAGTCTTTTGCTCAAGTCTTTTGGCAGAAACCGCAACCTCTATCTGTCGGTTGGTATCATACTTTGTCCACATCCTGTAAGTGGTAGACTCTATGATATCCACAAATCTGCCGCCGCTTCTCTTTGCAAATGAGAAAATATCAGAAAAATTGACTATATCCTCCAGACCGCTTCTATGAGCAAATTCTGACAGCACCGCCTCAAATGTCTGATTCATCTTTATCTGCCTGTTCATCTCCTGTATCTCAGACAGCATAAGCGAATCATTCCCATACATGAGCTCCATCTCTTTTTCAGCCTCCTGCCATGCATTCTCCACAGAGTATCCGGCCAGCATATTCGAGCTCAATACCTTAAGTACATTCATAAACTCTTCATTTAGTTTTTCCTTTTGTCTTCTGACACCCTCCTGCCTGCACAGCTTTGCACAATACGCAAACACCGCCGGAAAAGCAATAACAACAATAGGACTGTCATAAAACAAATATGCGATAATCACTGTGGCAGCCATACTTTTTATGAAAACAATCCCCCAATCCTTTATGGACATGGAATATCTGCTGTAATCCATATAATCAAACCCTTCATAACTGTTCAGTAACATATATTCCTATACTGACAGCTACAGCCTTTCTTACTTTAAATGCCACATAACAGCCTATACACTAAGCCCTGCTGCCATAAGCTTGTCGGTGTGACAAAGTGTCCCTTCTTTCTTTAAAAAGCCCTGTATCCTCCCACTGTCCAAAACAGCGGTTTCCTCAAAACGATACAGCGTATGCAGCACAATTTCACCATCCATAAATCCATCCACCTCTGATATCTCAAGGACTCTCCTGCTTTTATCCCTCAGCCTGCCAAGCTGGACAATGATATCTATTCCGGATGCTATCTGCTGCCGTATCGCATTGAGTGGGAAATCCTGACCTTGAAGCACCATAGTCTCAATTCTTGAAATGATATCATGTGGTGAATTGGCATGGCCGGTGGACAACGAGCCGTCATGTCCTGTATTCATAGCCTGAAGCATATCAAGCGCCTCTGCACCTCTGCACTCGCCCACTATTATCCTGTCCGGTCTCATACGAAGAGCCGTCCTGATAAGATCTCTTATTGTAATTGGAGTAACCCCATCGGTATTTGCATTTCTGGTCTCAAGCCTTACTATATTTTTAGCTCCCAGAATCTGCAGCTCCGCTGAGTCTTCAATTGTAATAATTCTCTCATCATCAGGAATATATTGTGACAGAGCATTCAGGAAGGTCGTTTTTCCGGAGCCTGTACCACCGGAAATAAATATATTGTATTTGGCCTGCGTCAGTATCTGTAGAAGCCTTGCCACCTCCGGCGAGAGAGCTTCTATCTCAACAAGCCTCTCCATGCTCATAGGATGCTCCGGAAACTTTCTGATTGATACAGCCGAGCCTCCTATAGATATGGGGTTTAGCACTATATTTACCCTGGAGCCGTCACTAAGCCTGGTATCAACTATCGGTGATGCCTGATTTACAACCCTGTTATGGCGTCCCACAATCTGCTGTATCACATCCTCCAGCTTCTCTTCCGATGAAAAATGACCCTTGAACCTTTGGATTCTTCCGGCTTTTTCATAGAATATATCATTGGGACCGTTTACCATAATTTCAGTCACATCCCTGTCATCCACCAGCTCCTGCAGCACATCAAGCTTACGCAGAGAGTTGAATATGGTGCGCTCAAGCTCAGCTCTATCCTTTATAGTCATTGGTCTGTCGCGTGCCTCTCTTGAAACCACGCTTCCGATTAAATCACATATTTCCTCATCACTCAGCTCTCTGGACAAATCCATTTCAGAAAGTATAATATCTCTTATTCTCTGTCCAAAATCATCCAGCACACGAAATACCCCGAGTCATGTTTCTTATGACATCTCCAAACTCATTCCACTTCCACAGCTCTACAAGCTTATCACATGTAGATACCGGTGTCGTGATGACCGGAGGCTCAATCAGCTTAATCCTCTCAACTACATTGCTTAAGCCTCTTTCAATCAGCTCCTCTGTAAACTCGTACTCTCTCCACTGGCTGATTCCGCCTTTTTTCTGTACCAGGTAGATATCACTGCATCTGTCAAGAATATCAAAAAAGCCCTTAAATCTTGTTCCCATATTGAGAACTATGCAGTCATAGTGCATTTCCTTGCCAAGCATCTGAAGCAGATTGTTGCATATTACCGTATTTATTTCACACAGACACTCTGTATTTTCAATCGGATATACATAATCCAGCTTATGCTTTCTTCCGATACAGCTGTTTATCCTGTTGGTCGAGTATCGTCCGGATTCGGCCATCACCAATAGCTCGTCCAGATTATGCTCCACACTCTGCTCAAGCATCCGCGATAATCCACTATTCTCCTGAAAATCCATAAGCAGTACCTTTTCATTCTCACTCAAAATAGAGGACAAAGTCATCGCAAAAGGCATCTGGTACTGATTATCAGCAAGTGAATACACGCTTATAAGCCTCGTCTGACCTATCAAAGATCCCTCACTCGTGAGGTCTCTCACCTCACCGCCCACATGCTTTAAAATCTCTTCCACTATGCGGTTTACTTCCTGATATTTTTCCACAAAGTATATACCCTCCTCACTCTCAATAGGTGTTTCCTCAACAATCTGTATCAGTGGGATATACTTGTTATTCCACTGGTCAAGCTCACTTGAAAGCATGATATCTATCTCGCCCTCTAAGTGTTCCAGCTGATCTTTCATGGTATACATATGTATCTCCAGCTGATCCTTATAATGATTCATGAAATAGCATGTCAGTCTGTCGCCATATTCTGAATCCTCAATATAAATTCCTAGTCTGATTTTTTTCATCTATAGTACTTTAACCCTCCTTCCATCACCTCATGCCGTAAACCCATATATCTGCCATGGCTGTTCCCAAAAGCACGTATACCGCGAAACTAACAGCTTTCCCCTGTCCGCGGTACCGCATAAATCTGCCACACAGTATACCGTTTAAGTATAAAAATCCATCCCTCATACGCACAAAGAGCTCCTTTTTAAGCACCATACTTATGAGACCATATCCCGCTGCCGCCACAAAAGCGGCTGCTATGCACAAGGCGGTAAATTTTAAATTTGTAAATGCACATACTACTGAAAATAACTTGATATCCCCGGCTCCTAAAATGCCTGAAAGATATAAGAAATATAAAATGACAACCGGAAAAACTATATCTGGAAGAAACCAGATGATGCTCGCTACCTTGCCCCCCACTAAGCGAAATAGAAACGCACAACCAAGTCCCGTCAGAATCAGCCGGTTACTGATTCTATAATTTTTGAAATCCCCAATTGCTGCTACTGTAAGCAGTATATACAGCATGAGGTGTGATATTAATTTCACAATCACTGTATTTTCATCACCTCTCCTTTCGTGAGACGAATTATAACAACGCAATCCCGATTTTGTCTATAGCTTTTTTTAAAATAAATACTTTTTGTTAGTTATCCACAAAATGCAGCCAAACCCAACTCATTAGTCCACAGTCAAAACCTTGATTTTACTGGTTTTTCACATGTCAAAAGCACTTTTTACAAAATCTGTGAATAGAAGAAACTCTTTTGCTTATACTTGTATTAAGACTTATTTTGTTGGAGGAATTCATGAAATTATTTAAAGAAACGCCTGTAAATGACGGTTACAAGACCTTACAGGATGACATCAAGAAAACAACAGATGAACTTCAAATTGTATACACTAACCTGGAAAATGTGGTTGAGCCCGATTTAATTGACTACTACATCTATCAGGCCAAGGCTGTTTCCATGCGGTATAAATTTCTATTAAACTGTGCCAAGCGACTTAATGAGGTTTAATGAACTAAAAAAGAGGCCTCCTACGCAAGGAAGCCCCTGTTATCATCGTTTATAAAGCTCTCTGTGAGCCTGCCCTTTCCATAGGTCATGCCCGCATAGACCTTCTGCGCATTGTCCATAAGCGGAGCCGATTTGTCATCGGCAGCTGCTGTTTCAAAGCTGTTTCTGAGCTTTTTCATAATGACATCGGCCTCATCCACCACCGACACATCAAGTGAGTAAAGCACTGTGGAAAAAAGCCTCTTGCAGTATGAGTACAGTGGATAAAGCTGTCCTGCGAGAGGATACTTAAAGTCAAGTGCCCCCATCAGCTCATCAAGTGCCGCCTGTACATCCGACACGCCCTTTCTCAAGGCTTCCCTGTCCTCTGACATGAGGGCATTTTTTACATCATCTGAAAAACCAAAATATATATCATACATAACAAGCACGAGTCCGCCATTGTTGCACGCACAAAGTCTTCTGGTGAGCTCCTGCTTCAATTCATTTTTCATTGCTTATTACCTCGACAATAATGAAAGTACCTGCTGTGGCAGGTCATTTGCCTGAGACAGCACTGAGATTCCGGCCTGATCGAGAATATTCTGTGCTGCGTATTCCGTCATCTCGGTTGCCATGTCGGTATCCATGATATTGGAATATGCACCGGTCATGTTCTCAGAAGTCTCAGAAAGACTGCTCTCAGCAGATTCCAGACGGTTTTGGAAGGCTCCTATCCTTGACCGCACACCTGAGACATACTCTATCGCCTCATCAAGTGTGGACATTGCCTTGTCTGCACCACCCTTTACAGTCACATCTACCGTATCCAGATAAAGTGTCTGCGATGATACCTCCGGTATCCTGATTTTCATCTCCTGGCCCTCGTTTGCACCAATCTGCACAGCCATATTTCCGATATCTGAAATATCTATCTGCAGATTGCTGCTTCCCGCTGTCATATCCATATCACTGCTCAGTAGAAAATCCATTGAAAATCCACTGTTTCCTACCACATATACACGGTTACCGTCGGCTCTTATTGTCTTGTCCGACAGATTTTCTCCGCCTGTAACCACGGCATCCTTACCGTTACTTTTGAGCTGCATATTTCCACTTCCATCGTCAGCATTCTCATAGCCTGCACCTGCCAGAGCCTTAAGCGATGAAGAAAGAGATATATTTACTGTGCTGTCGCTGCCATACTCATTTGATAAAAAGCTGATGCTATCACCATTCACCTGCATAGTAGTACCGGCTGTGGTCGCTGCCTTCTGCAACGCCTGAATATACTCATCCTGAGTCATATCTGCCTTCACAGCCACACTTACACCGTTTATGGAAATCGTTCCCTCTGCGTCTGGCTTTGTGGCAGACGCGAGACTTCCTGTTGCCTGTGTTGCGAGCGAATTTACTGTAAGCTCATATTTATCTGATGCCACATTGTCTGAGAAATTGATTCTGGTAATATAGCTGTTCACCTGAGTCATATTGCCGTTTGCATCCTTCTGCCTTACATAGACGCGTGTATCACTCGAACCATCGAGCAGTGACTTTGTATTGTACTCCGTATCGCCCGATATACGGTCCACCTCCTTGGTGAGCTCATCTATCTCTGACTGCAAAGCCTTTTTATCATTCTCAGAATATGTATCTGAAGCGCCCTGAACCGCAAGCTCCCTGATTCTCTGGAGCATGCTGCTTACCTCACCAAGTGCTCCGTCTGCTATTTTCATGACATTCTGCGCATCTGACGAATTTGATTTTGCCTGGTCAAGCGCTTCTATCTGCGCCTTCATCTTGTTGGAGATAGCCATTCCTGCCGGATTGTCCTCTGCTGAATTTATCTTGTAGCCGCTTGAAAGCCTTTTCATAGACTTTGATAATCTGTTTTCTGTACCGAGGAGCTGCTTATTTGCCCTGACAGCACTCATATTCCTGTTTATTTTCATGTGTTTTCCTTTCCTGATAATTTCTCAGGCATCCTTGCTGTAATATTAACATTCCGTTGTCTAATAAGTATATCGAACTACTCAAAAAAAATCTTTATAGTATAATTTGCAATTAAATGCAAATCGTATTATAATAGGCACATTAAAAGACTAATAGGAGGAAACAATAATGGCTAGAGTTACTAAGGACACTATGATTGGTGATCTTCTTCAGATTGACCAGAACGTGGCACCATTACTTTTAAATATCGGCATGCACTGTCTCGGATGCCCATCATCACAGATGGAGACAATCGAAGAGGCTGCTATGGTTCACGGACTTGACCCGGATGATCTTGTCGTTGAAATCAACACATTCATCGATCACGACCTCGGTTAATTTACGAAAAGACGGCTTGCTTATGCAGGCCGTCTTTTATTTGCAATCAATATTCTGTTAAAGTACTGCCAGCGTCTGGATGGCAGCTTCTTCAATAATCACATTACCATGCTCCTTGAAAAATGCTTCATTGGCAGGCACATAGTTCTTCTGATATGCGTACTCTGAAATAATATTGCACACTTTGTTGAATTCCTTCGGAGTATGCTCACTCTTGTGAGCCACAAGATAGTACTTATTGCTTGAAGCATCCCTGTATAAGTCATTTCTGCCGCTGTAAAAGCCGTCAAGCACATGCGAAATCCTGCGCACATCATCAAATTTATCAAAAACAAACAGCTTGACTACGTCAGCCTCAGCCTGTTCTTCTGTAATATCATCAGTGCTCTGCTCACTGTCAGCTGTCTTCTCATTTTCCTTCTTGATACGCTCAAACAGCTCCAAAATATCAGCAGCTCCCTTTATCACCGGAGGCTGTCCTGCATTTCCTAAGTCCGTAAAGTCGTCATCTGCCTCTGAAAACTTTGAAAATCTGGTGTCAAGCTCATCCGGATATTCAACCTTTGTGATGATAAGCACTATAGACTCTGATGGCAGTGGAATTGCCTCCACCATGAGTGGAATATCATTTGTTTCAAAGCCAAACTCGTAATTGGCCTGCTCTACCATATCTTTAAAAAGGCTTTTCGCCTTCGCTGATCCATATGCCAGTTCGCTTATTTTTATATGTCTGTCCTCAAGATCCTCTCTGGTAAGAGTACAGCGGATCTGATTATCATTTACCTTCTCAATTTTCATATTTTTCACATCCTTTTCCGAAAATATCCGTGTAAATCGTAAAACTATTATAATAAACACCGGTCATATTGTAAAGCGCGAGGCCTATTAAAAAAAAATAAAAAAAGTGTTGCAATTATTTTACAGGTATGTTATAAGTTATCCATGAGATGTGCGCTCGACCCAAAAGGAGCGTATGAAAAATACAAATCATTCTTTGTTTGACAAATATGAGATGATTAAAGATCTCGGAACCGGCAGCTCCGGTAGCGTTACGCTTGTCAGACACATATCTATGGATCAGGAGAGAGCTCTAAAGAAAGTTCCTAAAGCTTCTGCTTTCGCCGAATCCGCATTATCAGAAGCAAGACTACTCAAGTCTCTTGAGCATCCGTCTATACCACGTATATTTGACTTCGAAGAGGACGATGCTTTTTACTATATCGTCGAGGAATATATCGACGGCGAGACATTAGATTCATTTTTGCTTCATCAGCAGTTAATTTCCCCAGGTTTATTTTTTAATATTTGTGAACAATTATGCAATGTTTTTATCTATCTGCATACACAGATATCTACTCCCATTATTTACAGGGACCTTAAACCGGAGCATATTATAGTATGCCACAATAAGCTTAAGCTTATCGATTTTGGCGTATCGGCATATGTTATCCAGGATGGAAATAACTTCAATCACTATGGGAATATAGAATTCTCTGCCCCCGAATGCTTTACCGAGGATACAATTACACCGGCGGCAGACATTTACAGCTTAGGTCAGCTTCTGCAGTATATACTGACCTTTACCCCAGACAGCTTTTCCCATAAGTTTCAGCATATTATCCAAAAAGCAACAACATCTGATGCATCACTGCGTTACGTGACTGTCGCAGAGCTATATCAGGAAATACAGGAAATTCAAAAATTAACCGGTCAGCCACATCTCATACACAAAATAGCAGTTTTAGGCAGTCACAGAGGCTGCGGCTCCACCCACGTGGCCGTTTCACTCACCTGCGAACTCAATATCCTTGGATATCATGGTATCTACATAGACTCAGCAAAAAGCGTACTTTGCCATGGTAATCACGACGGACTGCAGATTTTTAAGCAGAAAAACGGATATTATTATTACAAAAGCTTTCAGGGCATACCCGACTACAGTGACGGTATACAGTTTAATATTCCAAAGGATGCTATACAGATATACGACCTTGGCACTGATGTGTGCAACGAGAAAATATATGACATGGATCTCGTATTATATGTATGTAACGGCTGCTTTTGGCACGTGAATGATATCTACAGGAATCATTCTATTCTCAAAAAAATGACAGCTTCCCTGAGTGTTATATGTAATATGTGCAGCAGACAGAATGCCTCCGCGATTGCGGCACTACTTAATTGCAGTGTTTATCACTTTCCTTATGACAGCGATATGTTTAAGAGCTCAGTTCAAAAGGAAACGCTGATTCAAAAGCTGTTAGAACTAAAGGGAGGAGCATCACTATCAGACACTTTAAAAGGATATTTAAGAAGGTCCATTCTGCACCACAGTTAGTTGGGGTCTGTGGCAGCGTTCACAATGTAGGCACAACACATATAAGCCTTGCTCTTTGTAATTATATGAGCAATAAATGCATGTATAGAACCGCCTATGTTGAGCTGAATGGTACACATGAAATTCTTTCACTGTCAAAGACAGCAGACGAAAAGGTTTTTACTTATAAAAATGTAGATTTCTTTCCTCACGCAGTCATGTCCACACTAACTGAGATTTTAAACATGAGATACGAGCGTGTGATTATTGATTTCGGCATACTTAATCCAAACACCTTAAAGGAATTTATGAGGTGTGACGTAAAAATCGCTGTGTGTACAATAAGTAAATGGAACCGGGGCGCTTTGAACAGAATTATCGAGCTATTCAATTCAAACAAAATAACTGATTCAGAAAGCGTAAAAATATTGTTTAATCTCGTGGAAAAGAAAAAGACAATTAACCATAAACATTTTAAGTATCCGGTGGTAGGCTTTCCTTACTTAGAGGACCCGTTCCTCATCAATACCAGCCTGTTTGGCACTCTGGATAAGATATCAGAAAGGAATTAATATCACGATGCAAAATGACATCTTTAACCAGCTGTTTATCAATTTTATGTCCGAAGCCTTCGGAGGGTTTATACTTTTAATGCCACAGAGCGCTTCATGACATAGGGCCATTTGTTACTTATCAGTTTTTACTCATAATCATTATATATAGACGGAGGTATTTTTATAGAAGAATAAACTATATTTATATATTGGAATTTTTACAGATATTTTATCAAATTAAACGAAACTAAAAAATCAGCAATTAAATTGGGTGTGGAAAGCTCCGGAAATATCAATTTCTATAAACTATCAATAATTAATGATTAATATCATTTTTTCTCAATTATACAAGAAATCGATGTCAGCATATTTTTGGTCCTTTACCCCGTTTAAATGCAAAAAGACAACCAAAAGACATATTTTAAAAAGAAAAGCTATGTGCGCGGAGGAAGCTTTTGCTCCTTCCGCGCCAAAATGCATAAACAAATTTCTTAATTTATTACAAATTTATTTCATATTATTTGAATATGCTATTTCACAATGGTATAATTAGCTTAAGCAATTTCGACACCAAATAATAGGAAAGGATTTTTACACATGAAAAAGAAATTATTGCCTGCACTTATAGTAACCGGACTTATTATCCTCGTTGTAATAATAATGGGTATAACTGCTCTTATCAATAAATACACCCCTACGAAAAAGACAGAGGATCTTAAAGAGTATTTCAATATCTCTTCTGATGATGAGGCTGCTCTCATTGTAGATAATGAGCTATCCGATTACAAGGCTAAAATAATAGATAAAAAAATATACGTTGATTACAAATTTGTTCACGACTCATTAAATTCCAGATTTTACTGGGATGCAAATGAGAATGTGCTTCTTTACACAACCGCATCTGATATCATCTCAGCTGCGGCTGACAGCAATAGCTACAGTGTCACCAAGCAGACCAATGACTTTGGCTATCCGATCGTGAAAGCCACCTCTGACTCTGCGCTTATCGCTTTAGACTATGTAAAACAGTACTCCAATATCACCTTTAAGTCATATGATGACCCGGCACGCATCGTCATCACAAGCAAATGGGATGAAATAGACAGTGCCACTGTAAACAAGTCTACCCAGGTCCGCGTAAAGGGCGGCATAAAGAGCCCTATTCTAAAAGAGGTGAAAAAGGATGACAAGATTACTATTCTTGATTCCGGTGACAAATGGGATAAGATTGCCACTGAGGATGGTGTTATTGGATATATAAAGGGCAAGGCTCTGTCCGAGAGCAAAAAAACTAAGCTTACGAATCCTGACTATGAAGAAGAGACCTTTACGCATATCAAGAAGGATAAGGATATCTGTCTTGCCTGGAATCAGGTAACAAGCCAGTCAGCAAACAGTAAAGTGCCCCAGGTAATTTCATCAACCAAGGGCATAAATGTAATGTCACCAACTTGGTTTTATTTAAATGACAACAACGGTAATCTGGCAGATATAGCAAGCAAGGATTATGTCAGCTACTGCCATTCCCAGGGCATCGAGGTATGGGGACTGTTCAGCAACTTTGAAAATACTGATGTAGATGCAGCATATGTGCTCACACATACATCCACGAGAACTACCCTGATCAATCAGATTATGTCGGCTGCATTTAACTATGAGCTTGATGGTGTAAATATTGACTTTGAAAATATCACAGAAGCAGCATATGGAGACTCTTACATTGAGTTTATCAGAGAGCTCGCCATAAAGTGTCACAATAACGGTATATCACTTTCAGTTGATGTCACAGTACCTGCCAGCTTCAACAAGTTCTTCAATCGCTCTGATATGGCAAACTTTGCCGATTATATTGTAATTATGGGATACGATGAACACTATAAGGGCTCTGATGCCGGCTCAGTTTCTTCTATTCCTTTGGTAACTGAGGGTGTTGAATCCACTCTGAAGGAGGTTCCCGCTGACCAGATTATTCTCGGCATGCCTTTTTATACCAGAATATGGGAGCTCACTCCAAAGGAGGACGATGATGCCGTAACCGATACCGAGGATCAGTCAAAGTACACTGTTGCCTCACAGGTATATAGTATGGACGCAGCTGCAGCACAGCTTGCCACAAACAATGCCACTGCTGCTCTTGATGAGGAATCCGGTCAGAACTACGCTGAGTGGTCTGTATCCAACAAGCTGTACAAGGTATGGCTCGAGGACAATACATCTTTAGAGAAAAGGCTCAAGCTCGTCGACGACAATAAACTCGCCGGTGCAGCATTCTGGAAGCTTGGCTTTGAGAATTCATCTGTCTGGGATACTGTTATCAAATATCTGGACTGATTGCTTAAGGCTTACTGAAAGAGGCCGTACCTTTACAGCTACAGTCTAACTCAGTACCTTTTATAGGTAATAAATGATATCAGCCAATCATATAATATACAAACACACCCGATGCCTTCTATGTGCATCGGGTTTTTTATAGGTATCTTATATGAAAAAATATATGTACATTATTAAGAAAAACAAATACTGTCTTATTTTAGCTCTCTTTATTCTGTCCTTCTACCTCGGAAGAGGTGTCTGCGCTCTTGCAAAAAACACCGGCAAAAACACTAATTCAACTGTTATTGTAATAGACCCGGGCCATGGTGGAAGTGATCCCGGTAAGATTTCCACCTCCGGCGTCATGGAAAAGGATGTCAACCTGAGCATTGCAATGGCTCTTAAACAGCTGTTTGAAAACAGAGGCTTTACTGTTGTCATGACCAGAACCACCGACTGTGATCTCGCCCCGGATAATTCCAAGCATCCAAAGACAGATGATCTGACAAAGAGAACTGCCCTGATGTCTAAAAGCAATGTGGCAGTCAGCATCAGTATCCATCAAAACAGCTTTGAGGACAGTTCAAGCTGCGGTCCACAGGTATTCTATTATGAAGCCTCTGATGCAGGAAAAGAGCTCGCATCCTCTGTTCTTGGAGCTTTAAACACTTCTCTTTGTGTCGCAAAGCCACGAAGCATTAAGCCCAATAAAGAATACTTTATACTTAAAAAATCCACATCCCCGACCGTAATCGTAGAATGTGGATTCTTGAGTAATCCTGCTGAGACACTTCTTCTTACTGACAAAAACTATCAGGATGACCTGGCACATGCAATATATATCGGTGTTACAGACTATCTTGCGCAATCACCCTCTGAACATTTACAATAAACTGCTCTGCGATGTGATATAGTCTGGTTGTCTGGACACTTTCACTGCCATCAAGCTGCTTTTTAGTCTCATTATCTGACATCTTAGACTCTTTTGCAGATATATCATGCTCCAGTGCCACATCTATGCGCACACGCTGTTCACCATCACTTATTCCTGCCTCAAACATAGTGATATTGTCTTCAAACAGCTTTTTAGTCTGCTCATCGTCTGTGACTATCATAGCAGATACTGAGTTTTCCTTTGCCTCAAAATATGCAGCTACCCTGCCGCATTTTTTATCCTCAAGGAATATGTCAACCAGTCCCTTTTTATCTTCACCTCTTACTATGCGAAGCTTCATACCTGTGACCCCGTCTGCAGTCTCTATTGGTACAATATAGTTTTCCTGTCTCGACATATTTGAAGCTATCCTTAGCTGACTGCATAATAGCTTCATCTGTCTGAGGTCTATTGAACCTGTGTGCCTATCCTCTATAATCATCGAATCCATAACATGCTCAGCTGTATCAGCCAGCGTTTCCTGCGCCTGCGCAAGCTCCTTTGGATTTTTGACCGACTCAGAAAACCGTCTGAGAGTCTCATCCAAAAGAGCCCTTGCCGTAGCACTGTCTCCACGCTCCCAGAGATTTCTTACTGCCTCTGACGGATTTTTCATTAGCCGTGACGCAGCCATGAGGTTTACCGCGGTTGTTTTTACATCATATTTCTCTAGAAAAGCATATACGTTCTCAGGCACCGAAACTGCCTGATTGAACTGTCTTAGCTGTTCTGTGGCATATTGCTCTGACAGTGCGTTATCCTCGTCTGCCTCATATACAGCCTGCCTTAACTGCTCCGGAGTCATATCAAGCCAGCTGTCATACTGCACAAACTCCATTTTCTCAGGTGAAAGTGTATCAAGCACATCCCTTAGGCAGTTTGTATGATATGCGCTTTCTATCTGTGAGTCAATTTTAATGCCCCTGCTTACACTGTCCACTCCGGCAAAGGTATCGTCCACCTTATAGTCCATTGCACTCTTTCCTCGTACCCGGACCGCTGTAAGCAGATTTTTCATTGTAATATCTGCTCCCTGATTAACAAGTGAGCCTATCACAGCACCATCTGATTGCTCCACCTGTGAAATAAGCCTGTATATGCCTATATATGAGTCTCTTTCTTCCTCTGAGATTTCATTTTTCTTTTCAAGCTTCCAGAGAAACTCGCTGAATTTCTCATCCCTTTCGTCAGGATTTTCTGATTTTATCCGTCTGGCAGTTTCACTTATGTCACTCATGCTCATATCAAGCGGTGATATGCCTCTTTTTATCATCTCAATCGTCACCGCCGGTGTCATATCACTGAATGCTCTCTGCACCTGCTCATCTACAGACTTTATCTGCTTTATATTCTCCTCTGTGATGTCGGTACTATTGTACGCAAGTATCCGCACAGCCCTGCGATTGCTTTCAGATGTATCTATCTGAAGTTCTTTAAGTATATCATCCACATTCTGAAATGCTTTTGACATACTGTCTCCCATATCTGCCCGCGGTGATGTCATAAGAGTCTCATATCCTGAGGCTGCTGCTTCTAATGACTGCTTCATTGCTTTGCCTGCTGTATACAGCTCATACACAGTGTCATCAGCGGATTCCAGGGTCAGTACATACGCCGGCTGCTGCTTCATCTGATTGAAAATATCACAGACATTATTGTACATACGTACCCTATCATCAGATGCCTCTACACTGCTCTCACCAAACAGCGCTCCGTAGTATTTATTTTCCTGCTGCTTAAGCAGCTCCACTACACGTTCAATAGGCTCTGTGTCTATTGAAACTCCTTTTTTTATGAGTGAAAGGTTGGCTTCTGCTGTCATGGAAAGTCTCGCTTCCTCAAGCTTTCTTTGAGCTGTCACAAGCCTTGCTTCCCGGCTGTCTGTAATCTGATTATCCGCAGCTTTATTCGCTGAGGCTTGCGATGCTGCACTATCCTTGCCTCTTGCAGCTATAAGCTTTGACAGATTCTCTATCGTGACAGGTATGTTATCTGACTCTAATGTGACAATGTCATCTGCGGTCGCCTCACCTAATACATCACAGGCTTTCTTTGCCATGTCAAATGTCAGACCATCTTGTGACATAGTGGCATCTGTAGCCTTTTTTCCCATTGCCAGTGCTTCTGTCACTGCCCTTGCATAAAAATCACTGCTCACATTTTCTTCTGCTGCGGTAATGCCGTCTATCTGATTCGCAAGCAGCACATTGTCAGGTGTAACGGCTATATCTTCATCTATCAGCCATCTGCACTGATTCAGATTCTCATCACTACTGTCTATATGAGCTTCCTCTAATATCTGTTTAAGCTGTGGCTTAAGCTCATCAAACAGCTCATCTGATATCTCCGTCATTTTGGTTTTCTGCCTGTAATCTTGTACCTGACTGCTGCTGTACGTAGCCTTGTATACATTGGAAACCGTCGGATTCATGTTATTTCTGACCAGATATGCCTTTGTCTCATTGGATATATTTGTAAGGCTCTTTGCCCGGTCTATGGCATCTGTACCTGCCTTTATATTGTCATCTGTAGCAGGAATATCATATGCTTTCATCTGATTGACAAGCATGGCCGCTTCAGTCTGGCTTCCCGTGATGTCTGTGAGCTGCTCCTTGCTCAGGTCATCTCCATATATGGATATATCTACACCTGCCTTTGCCAGCACTGCTTTTATCTTGTCGGTCTCAGTGACAATGACATCATATCCGTCATCCTTTGCAGCTTTGTAATCATCACTCGTGGTGGTGCTTGCAGTGACAATCATATCATTTCGCCTGTTTTCTGAGGTCTGATTCATGTCATTTAGCAGATTTTCTGCCATATCTGTGCCATCGTTGTTCCCGGCTTCGTTTTTAGCCTGTGGTCTTGCATATATCGTATCCGACATATCAACAGAGTTTGACGAACCGACAACAGCCGCCTTTTTTGACATATTGTCACTGCTGTCTGTCTTTATGTAGTCTGACACACGCATACCCGCTGTCATGTCATTTATGGTTTTTGTGTCCGTATTTTTCGTATCTGTGCTTTTATTAATCAAATTCTCTATCTGCATATTTCCTGCTCCGTGCCCTGCATATATACCATCTCTGCAGCCTTTATTTATGGATATTTTTTGCTCATATGTGAGGGGGTGGTTCTGAATAGTTATCTTTTTACTATATATCGACATATAATACGCAAAAATAAAGACCGCGCCTTAAATTGGCGCGGTCCTTTACCCTGCTGTTTACCGGTATATTAGTATTTAAATACAGCAACTCCGTAAGGCGCAAGTGGATAAGCAAATGAAAATGGTCTGCCGTCACACTCTGATTTGACTGCCTTATAGTCCAGCTTCTTATATGACTGTTTTGCTGCCTTGCCTCTGCCCTTTGCAGCCTTCTTTACAGGCTCTTGTATCGTTTTGCCGGTAAACTTAGGATCCTCACTATCTAAAACGAGCTGATATGTCTTGCGCTTTGGCACTCCGACTCTGTAATCAGGTCTCTCTACCGGTGTGAAATTGATGACAAAGAGCATATTATTCTTGCCATCCTTGCTCTTTCTGATAAAGCTGAAGATGCTTCTGTCTGCATCGTTTGCATTTATCCATTCAAAGCCTTCCCAGCTTGAATCCAGCTCATATAGACAGCGGTTTCTCCTATAGAGATGAAGCAGCTCCTTTACCCAGTTTTGGATCTTTTTATGCTCCGGATTCTCAAGCAGATACCAGTCGAGTTCTCTTTCCTCACTCCACTCCTGCTTCTGTGCAAACTCCTGTCCCATGAAAAGAAGCTTCTTTCCACAGTGTCCCATCATAAATGCATATCCTGCCATGAGGTTCTTGAATTTATCCCCTTCTAAGCCCGGCATTTTGTTGAGCATAGAACACTTCAGATGTACCACCTCATCATGTGACAGTACCAGAATATATTTCTCACTCTCATTATAGCTCATCGCAAATGTCATCTTGTTGTGGTTATTTTTACGGAAATATGGATCCAGCTTCATATAATCAAGGAAGTCATGCATCCATCCCATGTTCCATTTGTAGCTGAAGTTCAGTCCGTCTTCCTCTACCTTGCCTGTTACCTTTGGCCATGCGGTAGACTCTTCGGCTATCATTACAGTTCCGTGATTTCTTCCAAGTATGAGTGTATTGATATGCTTGAAAAACTCTACTGCCTCGAGGTTCTTATTTCCTCCAAACTTGTTTGGCACCCACTGTCCGTCGTTCTTTCCATAGTCAAGATAAAGCATTGACGCAACTGCATCCACACGGAGTCCGTCTACGTGGTAATTTTCTATCCACATAAGTGCACTTCCGATAAGGAAGTTCTTTACTTCATTCTTACCGTAGTCAAATATCTTTGTGCCCCAGTCGGGATGCTCTCCCTTTCTTGGGTCTGCATACTCATATGTGGCTGTTCCATCGAAATTGGCAAGTCCATGCGCATCCTTTGGGAAATGTGCAGGTACCCAGTCGAGGATTACTCCGATATTATTTTTATGGCACTGATCAACAAAGTATGCAAAATCCTCAGGCTCTCCATACCTCGATGTAGGTGCATAGTAGCCTGTCACCTGATATCCCCATGAGCCATCAAACGGATACTCTGAAATACCCATAAGCTCAATATGTGTATATCCCATAGTTTTCACATAGGATATGAGTGATTTTGCAAGCTCCCTGTATGTATAAAAGCCCTCATCATCCCTGCCCGGATGTCTCATCCATGAGCCCGGATGACACTCATATATAGCCATAGGTGAAGAATATACATCAGCATCTGACTTTGCTGCTCTCTTATCCATCCACTCTTTGTCAGTCCATGTGAAGTGCTCGATATCTGTGATGATTGACGCTGTTCCCGGACGAAGCTCTGCGTAGTTTGCGTATGGATCCGCCTTGTACAGCTTATCACCCTGTTCAGTGACTATAATAAACTTATACATCTGACCCTTTTGCGCTCCCGGTACAAAAAGCTCATACACTCCCATGGTTTCCGGCTCTACACGCTTCATCTCATGACTGGTCTCATTCCAGTCGTTAAACTCACCAAACACGTATACTTCCCTCGCATGTGGCGCCCAGACGTCAAAGCACACTCCTTTTTTTCCTTTACGCTCAGCTAAGTGAGCACCCATCTTCTTGTAGATATCATAGTGTGTTGCCTGACCAAACAGGTAACAATCCATTGCTGTAAAATTACACATATATATACCCCCCATAAGTATTTATTTTTCCCTGAAATGATCCTCTTTGAGTACAATTCGGTCATCATCTGTATATCGCCTGGCTGTCAGAATACTTATAGCCTTCTTAAGTCCGCTGTGAGCCTCCCTGTCTATGGCCTCGTCAATTATATCCTTGACCTCTGTCAGAGTGGTAGCCTGGTCTATCCTCTCAATATTGCTGATTCTGTTATGCAATGCCAGAATAGCCATCTCATCTATCTTGTACCCAAGCTCTGCAGAGTACGATTTGGCAAACAATACGAGTTCATCATTTGTAAAAATAGGGACCGATATCTTTTCCGTGAACTTGGATGCAAAGCCCTCATCCATTGAGAGAGCCTTCTTTATACCCTTTGATGTATCCTCAAGTATATAGAGTGTTCCTGTAATATCATGCTCCATCAAAAATGATAGCTGGGCAGCTATGCTGCGGTCGATATCACCGGCTCTTTCTATGATGAGACAGCCTCCTGTTATCTTTCTGACTACCTGCTGCACATCCTTTTTATTGAGTGCGGCAGCATCAATCTTGCCCATCTTTCCTGTAAGCTGTTCACCATCTTTTTGTAATACCTTTATAAAGCTTGTAGCAAGCATTGTCTTTCCGCAGCCCTGCTCTCCCTGTATAATCAGGTTGCCTGTGGATGCGTTTTCTTTCCTGTTGAAATGATCAAGCACTGCATTATATGCCTTGCAGATCTGATCCTCCATACCCTTTACCGGTATGAAATATGAAAATATAGCTTTCTGTTCGCTTGTAAGCTCTTTTATATGTTTTGTTTCTTTCAATTTCGAGTCATCTTCTTCGCTGTCTAAATCCTCCGGCAATGAAATATCCGGCATTTTTCTTGTCTTAGCCATATCCAGCTTCTTCTCCAGTCCCGGATTCTTTGCTGTCATCTTGGCTATTTCCTGCTCGATAAATGATGTCACATGATCAAAATCTCTCTTCTCAGAAACGTTTTCTTTCTCCTGTGAAGCCTCATCATCTGATGTATCATCATCGACATTTAACATATCATCTGTTATTTCAGGCATCATGGTAGTCGGCTGCATGAGTATCTCGTCTTTCTCAGACTCCTCTGCCATAATTATATCCTCCGGCTCTCCAACCGGTTCCTTGACTTCATCTGCAGCATCTTCAGGTGCTTCCTGCGACTCCTGTGCTTCGTCTATAGCCTCTTCCGGTGCTTCCTGCGACTCCTGTGCTTCGTCTATAGCCTCTTTGGGTGCTTCCTGCGGCTCCTGTGCTTCGTCTATAGTATCTTCCGGTGCTTCCTGCGGCTCCTGTACTTCATCCACAGTCTCATCTGCATAAAGCTCCTGCATATCCGGTTTCTGCTCTTCTTCAGGCTCCTTCACGGCAGCTTTCTGCTCTATAATATCAACCGGGACCTTCAAATACTCCTCCTCAAGAAGTTCCTTCGGAGTGACACCTGCATCCAGCTTTGGAATGACATCATTTAGTCTCTCCATGATGTCTCCTGCCTCCTGAAGTGCTCTTGCCTTAGCTGACTCAAGTTTCTGCTGCTCAGCCTCTTTAAGTGCAATTTCAGCCGCATGTCTGGTCTTTTCCCATTCTTCAAGCACATCCTGTATAGACATCTGTCCTGTAATCTGATGCTCAAGCTGAGTCTTTTCACTCATGACCATAGACATCTGTCCGTCAGCGTCTTCACCCAAAAGCTCCTTGAAATTCAACTTAAGTGAACCATCTATCTCTTCATCTGTAGCGATATGCTCTGTCTCTTCCGGCTGCTGTACATACTCTTCCTGCTCCTTTTCGAGCTTGAGATAAGGAATATCCTCAACTATCTTTTTGATGGTATCCATCGTATCAGCAACTTCATTCTTGCCCTTGGCCTCCATGATCTGCTGCATACCCTTGGCAATCTCCTGCTGTAAATTTACAGTATTGAACTTCTCCTGATTTACAGTAATCTGCGGAATAGTTACGTCATCATGCACTATCTCTCCGCCCTTTACCATCTCCATGGCACCTATCTCAGTGACCTCAGCCTCATCCTTTATCTTAGCCGGCTTTTCCTTCTCTGCCTTGAATCGTCTGTACTTTTCCTCCTGAGCCTTGGTAAGTGGCTGATAAAGCATCTTAAGCTCCAGCGCACGCTCCACATATGGTCCGTCTCCGAACCACAGAATGAGCTCATCGCAGGCATCTATACACTTATCGGCTTTTCCGGCCTTGTGGTATAGATATGCAAGCTCGTATGCCCACTCCTCAGTGTATTCTTCATCCTTGTACTCTTCAAGAATAGTGATAAGCTCATCAAATGAAGCTCCCTGCCCTTTTTTGATGGCATATCTTAATACATACTTCATATCATCATGAGGCGCTATCTCAACAAACTCATCATAATACTCTGTAGCAGCATCATAATCACCCATCTTGATGGCGACCTCAGCCAGTCTGTATATAATCATCCTGCCGATTGGTGAACGGTCATAGGCCATTAAAAGTATGTCCCTTGCATCCTGGTATCTTTCGGCCTTCTCGTAGATTTCGCCGATTTTAACGAGTGTATTTACATTTTTAATTTTGTTCCAATTTATGCTATCCGCAATCTCTGCTGCGCTCATATAGCCCTCCTCGGCGCTTAGGGCTTTTATCTGATCCAGCTTGAGATTGTATTCGTATTTATCCACTTATTTCACCTACTCGTATTTAAGCTTATTATTTTTGGTATCTACGCCTGTTGTCTTTGTATAATCCCTTGTGTCCTCAGGAAGCTTCTTTTTCCTGAGAGCATAATTAACAACTCTTTTCACAATATAGTATATCACAGCAAAGGTTGGAACACCAAGTAACATTCCAAGAAAACCAAACATTCCTCCGCCGATTAGTATGGCAAACATAACCCAGAAGGTCGAAAGACCGGTAGATGAGCCAAGTATCTTAGGCCCTATTATATTGCCATCCACCTGCTGCAGCACGACAATAAATATCAGAAGATAAAGCGCATGCCACGGACTCTGAATTACTACTATGAGTAACGATGGAATTGCACCGATAAACGGTCCGAATACCGGAATCACATTTGTGACGCCGATAATCACTGCAACGAGCACCGATGATGGAATCCTTAAAATCAGACATCCGAAATATGCAATCACACCTATAATCAGTGAATCTATAATCTTACCGCTTATGAAGCCTCCAAAAATCTCATTTGTCTTTCTGATCGTCTCAATGATGATATTGCCTGTCTTTGGCTTGCAGACAGCATATATTATCTTTTTGCTCTGTCCTGCGAGAGTCTCCTGAATACTCATCACATAGACCATCACGATTATTCCGATAATAAAATTAAATAAGCCTCTGACTACCGAAATCACACCGGTTGTAATCTGTGCAACATACTTCTGTGCCTCAGGAATCAGCTTTTCTGTGGCATAATCCTCAATGTAGTCGGTTGCATTCTGTAAACCTGTGCTCGCGAGCTCAGCAATTTTGCTGTCCCCGAAATTGCCGTTCTTTATCATGTTGATGAATGCCGCAACATCATTTGGCAGTGTCTTCATAAGTCCTGATATACTTGCTATGACAGAAGGCACAATAGCCGCAATGAGGAGCGAAATAATCGCTACCAGAATAATAACCGAGCCTGTGATTGCAAGAGCTCTTGAAACCTTTCGCAGCTTGCTTTCGCTTTTCATCTTTTTGGAAAGAAGCTTTTTAAAGCATCTTTCCAGCCACAGCATGACAGGATTCATCAGGTATGCAAGCACAAGTCCCATTATAATAGGCATTGCTGCCGCAAGCAGCTTGCTCCATATGCCTGCAAAGCCCTCAAATCTGTACAGTGCAAAGAAAAACAGTATACTGACTGCAAACGTGACAAATACCATGACACCTATTCTGATCAGATGTGGCCATTCCTCACGCCCCGGGTGCGAATTCTGCTTCGCACCCTTATCTGCATTTATCTCAATGTTTGATTTTTTACCAGCTTTTCCGGTTTCTTCCATCGGATTAAACTCTCCTTATTTACGGTTATAGTTGATGAGACATCCCTTTAATATTATCTCTCTTTCATCATCTGTGAGCTCACCCATCTTCAGTGTAAATGGCTTTAATTCACCATCCTTGACAACATATGCCTCAAACTCCGTCTTTGCATCCTCGATTTCCTTCTTGATTCCCGGAAGGAAGATATAGTCGAGGTTGTGGAACGGAAGCTCTCCCTCATCGATGATGAATGGAAGCATTCCCCAGTTGATAAGGTTTGAACGGTATCTCTTTGTGGCATACTCGTTTGCGATATTTGCCCAGCCTCCGAGTACCTTCTGGCAGCTGGCAGCCTGCTCTCTTGCTGAGCCGTCACCCGGCTTAACAGCAAAAATTGTGCTTCCGAAGCCCATATTCTCATGGCTTGCCTCAGGGAATTTTTTCTTTACTACTCCCATGATTTCAGCAACCTCAGGAACAGCCTTTCCTGCGCACTCACCACTCTCTATAGCCTTCTGGGCCTTCTGGATTTCCTTTGCTCTGCCTACATACTCAGGATCCTTTCTTGAAAGTGCGAACTCTGCAAGTCCAAGAGGGTTTGAACGATATGAAGATGTCTCTCCTGAAGGAATGAGCTCATCTGTTGTAGTAACAGGATCATGAATCTCTGAAACCACCTTAAGGAGCATATTCTCAGGAAGCGCGCTCATTGCCGGCCAGTCCTTGATGTTTGGTCCGAACTGGATTTCAACTGAAGGATCTGCCACTCCATGGCTGTCAAATACACGGTTCTCATATATAGTCTTGTCAAAGAAATATTTTGGCTTTGTAAAGTTGACATCAATATCCGCTGCTGATGTAAGGAAGCCCTTGTTTGCTGCTGTTGCAGCGATTGAACGTGCATCCATGAGTGCCACTGAGCTGATCTGTCCGTTCTGTACCTTAGAACCCTCTCTGTTAGGGAAGTTTCTTGTTGAATGACGGATAGAGAATGCGTTGTTGGCAGGTGTATCTCCTGCACCAAAGCAAGGTCCGCAGAAAGCAGTCTTTACGATTGCACCTGTCTCAAGAAGCTTTGCTACAGCTCCATTTTTCACAAGCTCCATGTATATTGGAGTAGATGCCGGGTAAACACTCAGTGTAAACTCGTCTGCTCCGATTGAATGTCCGTTTAATATGTCAGCCGCATCACAGATATTCTCAAATCCACCGCCTGCACAGCCTGCGATGATTCCCTGGTCTACATACAGTTTTCCGTCTCTTACCTTACTCTTTAAATCAAGCTTCACCTTTCCGTCAAAGCTTACCTCAGCTCTCTTCTCACAGTCATCGAGAATATCCATGAGGTTTGCATTGAGCTCATCGATAGTATAGGTATTGCTTGGGTGGAATGGCATAGCTATCATTGGGCGGATCTGGCTTAAATCAATCTCAATAAATCTGTCGTAGTAAGCCACCTCACCCGGATTAAGCTCCTTGTGATCCTCAGCCCTACCGTGAATCTCAAAGAATTCCTTAACCTGGTCATCTGTTCTCCAGATAGAAGAAAGACATGTAGTCTCTGTTGTCATAACATCGACACCTATACGGAAGTCAACGCTCAGATTAGACACACCCGGTCCTACAAACTCCATAACTTTGTTCTTTACGAAGCCGTTTCCGAATACCTCTCCGATAATTGCAAGTGCGACATCCTGTGGTCCAACGCCTTTGATTGGCTCTCCTGTCAGGTAAATACCTACTACCTCAGGCATATCAATATCATATGTCTGTTCAAGAAGCTGCTTAACAAGCTCAGGTCCACCCTCGCCGACTGCCATAGTACCAAGTGCACCATAACGTGTATGTGAATCAGAACCAAGTATCATTTTTCCGCCGCCGGCAAGCATCTCTCGTGCAAACTGATGGATAACTGCCTGATGAGGTGGTACATAGATTCCGCCGTACTTCTTTGCACATGTGAGACCAAACATGTGGTCATCCTCATTGATTGTTCCACCAACTGCACAAAGGCTGTTGTGACAGTTTGTAAGTACATACGGGATAGGGAATTTCTCAAGTCCTGAAGCTCGTGCTGTCTGGATGATACCTACAAATGTGATATCATGCGATGTAAGCTTATCAAACTTAATCTGAAGCTTGTCCATATTGCCGGATGTATTGTGCTCCTTTAAAATACCGTAAGCAATTGTCTCCTGCTTAGCTGTCTGTTTATCGATGTCCATGCCGGTCTTGCTTTTGACAGCTGCCTGAGCCTCCGGTCCATCAATTATTACTTCCTTACCGTTTAAAAGGTAAGCACCATTTTCATATAATTTCACTTATTCTACCTCCGTATGTGTATTTCAAAATTCTTTTATTTACTATTATATAATATTATAGGTAATTGTGGCAATAAATAAATCACCATCTACCTTAATTTCGAATTTTCCTCCCATCAAATGGGTCAGATTCTTTGCAATCGAAAGTCCAAGTCCACTTCCTTCAGTGGTTCTCGACCTCTCTCCCCTCACAAAACGCTCTGTCAGGTCCACATTTCCGTTGCTTACTATGTCAAGCTCGTTCTTAGACACATTCTTTATTGTAAAAACTGCCTTTTTATCTGCCTTTTCAAGCTCTACATATACTCTGGTATTTTCCAGTGCATATTTTGCGGCATTAGTATACAGATTTTCAATAGAGCGGTAAAGCTGACGCCCATCCGCATAGATAAATATCTGTTCTGATGGAATTTTTGTAACTATTGTCAGATTTCTCGACTCAAAGCGCTCATTGAATTCACCTCCGGTCTGGTATAAAAGCTCAACCAGATCAAGCTTTTGCATATTGAGCTTCACATTTCCCGAGGTAATCTTTGATGTCTCTACCAGATCCTCTGTAAGCTGCTTTAAGCGCTGTGACTTTTCCTCCAGCACATGTATATAGTATTTGGCATTTTCATTTTCCAGATTTTCCCTCTTAAGCAGGTCAACATAGTTGACTATTGAAGTCAGAGGTGTCTTTATATCATGTGATACGTTTGTTATTAGGTCTGCCTTTAGTTTTTCATTTTTAAGACTCTCATTTACCGAGCTCATAAGACCCTGGCGTATATGGTTGACAGCCTCCGCCACCTTTTTCTGCTGCCCATGAAACTCATTGACATTGAGTGTAGTGTCAAGCGCTCCTTCCGAGATAGCTTCAAGTGCCTCCTGTATGCGCATTATCTCTTTGTTTTTTTGTGTGTGGATATCCTTTTTCTCAATAACTCTTTTCAAAAGCTCATAGCCCTTGTACATCAGGCTGTGTGTGTAAAGTATATTGCCTTTTATCTTCCTTACAATGCTCTGGTATAAAATAATAAAAGCCAGATCAAACAAAAAAGTAAATGTGCCGGCCGTCATAATGAGTGATGCATAGTCAAAATGCTGGTTTTTTACGCCTGAAATCACTTTTCCCATAAATACCATGAGCAGTGTAAATATCACCAGCATCACATCAGAGTATACCTTGTCAATCGGTAAATAGTATATTGTGTAATCATCCTCTGATTTTCTGCCGGCCACGTTTGCCATATATGCCAGGCTCACAAAGCTGCCTACCAGGCCCGCAAGCGATATTAGTGTATATATATCAATATTTCCATGCGCATCGTGCCTGAATGCATAGCCTGTGGCAAACACTCCTGTCACCATAAGTATCATGCATAGCTGATGTAAAACTATGACCGCTGCTTTTTTTCCTATCGTATACTGCTTCATTTGTTGTCCTCTATCTTATAGCCTACTCCCCAGACCACCTTCAGATATCGCGGCTCTTTAGGATTTATCTCTATTTTTTCCCTGATATGTCTGATGTGCACAGCAACTGTATTGTCGGCGCCTATCGCCTCCTCGTTCCATATACTCTCATATATTTCGTTTATTGAGTAGACCTTTCCCTTGTTTTTAAGAAGTAAAAGCAGGATATTGTACTCAATCGGTGTGAGCTTTACCTCCTCACCATCCACAGTCACCTTTTTTAAATCATCATTTACCAAAAGGCCTCCGGCTTCATAAACCTTGTCTCCGGCTGCATCATTGCTTGACAGAGTGGTATATCTGCGAAGCTGTGACTTTACCCTTGCCACAAGCTCAAGCGGATTAAAAGGCTTTGTGACATAATCATCAGCCCCCACATTGAGGCCTAAAATCTTGTCAGCATCCTCTGTCTTTGCCGAGAGAATAATTATCGGCACCCTGCTTTCCTTTCGTATCTGCAGAGTAGCTCTTATTCCGTCGAGCTTTGGCATCATGACATCTATTATCATGAGGTCTATTTTTTTATTCTTCATAATTTCAACCGCCTGTATGCCGTCGTAAGCCTTCTCCACGTCGTAGCCCTCCTGCATCAGGTAAATCTCAATTGCCTCAACTATTTCCTTGTCGTCATCACAAACTAATATTGTCATATTATCCTCCTTCTATGAATTTTGAACAGAAACCTTCTCCTGCCGTTAGTCAGCTATATTTTATCAGATTATCCACTTTGTTTTTCTTAAAATCTGCTTAATATTACCCACTTTAAATATAAGCCAAAAAGCAGCCGTTCTGTTTTGAACTGCTGCTTTATATTACATAGGTGTGTTTCATTTCCCTTTATTTCCGGTGATGCTCTGCCACATTCTGTGGATACCGTCTGTGAGCTCCTTTCCCTCCTTTGTGTTGATAACAGGTGGATTGCCGGCTTTTCTGCTTATTGCCTTATAATCCTCATCAACAGACGATTTTGAGCCGGCAGCCTTGGCTTCATCCTTATCATTGCTATGATTTGATCCGGCATCAGGTGTATCGTCTGCAAGCTTCACTTCACCCACTACACCATCTCCCAGGTCCTCGCCCTCAGCAAGTCCCAGTTTTCTGATATAATCCATATTTACCTTGATTTCAGTCTGTCTGTTTGCATAGATGGACTTCTCTTCCTTGTCAATAGTACGCTCCTCTACAGGCTTACCTGCATTTTTCTGACGTTCTATCTCCTTATTTCTATCATCGATAATCTTAAGATACTTCTCCGTATCGGACAAATCCTGAAGCTGTCCCTTGAGCTCATACTGGTTAGTTTTAACTATCTTCTCCTGCTCTGCAATCTTATCCTTCATATTCTTGCACAGCTTTTCAAGTGACTCGTTGGTATCATTGATGATATCACGCACTCTTGAAAGCGCCTCATCCGTATAGATAACCGATGCTGCATACACATCCTCAGCCTTTCTGCTTGCATCCCAGACTATCTGGTCCCCCTTCTTTCTGAACTCTCTCTCTGCGTGATTGCGACTCTGCTCAGTAAGCTCATACTCATCCTGTATTGCATATATACACTTATTCAGCTCAGCAAGTAAATCTATCATTTGCTGCTTGTTTATGATCACCCTGCTCGGCTCCGGCTTATACGGCTCCGCCTTTGAGAGCATGATATGAATTTCTCTTAGTACCTTTTCTGTTTTATCGTTCGCATTCATTTTCTATTTCCTCGGATTTAAATTAACGTTATAACTATTCAGGGTGGTTATGAATACTCACCACTTACCCATATTTTATATGAAAATCCGCTTCTCGTAAATAGCCAAATGAATAATAGTAGTTACTATAATTAAATCAATCCCGCTGCCGCATTTCTCAGTTCATCTGCCGCATGCTTTATCTCGGCAGCCTGCTCTTCGCTCACATTTCCGGGCTTTGTCCTTGAAATAAGCTTCTTCACATATGAAAGTGACGATTTCACACTCTTTTTCTGTGCGCTGTCCATAGCCTTTCTTTTTTCCTTGTCAGCCATGACATTTTCCACCTGTCGCACAAGCGTATCAGCCTCACTTCTTGCATCAATATAAGCCTTTCTCTGTCCGTCTGTTGCCTCATACTCCTGCGCCTCACGGATAGCCTGCTCAATCTCAGAATCAGACAAATTTGAGCTTGCGGTAATCGTAATCTCCTGATGCTTTCCTGTGCCCAGGTCCTTTGCAGAAACCTGCACAATGCCGTTTGCATCTATATCAAACGTCACCTCTATCTGCGGCACACCTGCCGGAGCCGGCTTGATGCCCTTTAGCCTGAAGTTTCCAATCAGCTTATTGTCCCTTGCAAACTGCCTCTCACCCTGCAGTACCTTTATATCCACAGAGGTCTGGAAGCTTCCTGCAGTTGTAAAAATCTGGCTGTATCTCGTAGGAATAGTCGTATTTCTGTCAATAATTTTAGTTGAGACACCACCAACTGTCTCAATTCCGAGTGAAAGCGGTGTGACATCCATCAGTATAATCTCTGCCGCACTGCTGCCTGCGACAATTGCTCCACCGAGCTTGCCGCCCTGTACTGCTGCACCGAGTGCCACGCACTCGTCAGGATTTAGGTTGTGTGAAGGCTCTTTTCCTGTAATTCTTCTGACCTCCTCAACAACAGCCGGCACACGTGTCGAGCCTCCTACCAACAGCACCATTCCAAGCTCTGCTGCGGAAATACCCGCATCTGAAAGTGCCTGATTGACAGGAATAGCAGTTCTCTCCACCAGATCCTTTGTTATCTCATTAAACTCAGCCCTTGTGAGGTTCATCTCCATGTGGACCGGCTGTCCCTTTACAGTGGTGATAAATGGCAGGTTGATAGTGGTTGAGGATGATGATGAAAGCACCTTTTTTGCCTTCTCAGCCTCCTCCCTGACACGCTGCATAGCAGTATTATCCTTTCTCAGATCCACATTCTGCTGTCTGTAAAACTCTGTGACAAGATAATTCGTGATTCTCTCATCAAAATCATCTCCACCCAGATGATTATCACCGGCTGTGGCAAGCACCTCTATCAGATTGTCCCCTATTTCGATAACAGACACATCGAAGGTTCCTCCTCCGAGGTCGTAGACAAGAATTTTCTGCTGCTGTCCGTGGTCCAGTCCGTATGCGAGTGCCGCAGAGGTTGGCTCATTTATGATTCGAAGCACATTAAGCCCCGCAATCCTTCCTGCATCCTTAGTTGCCTGCCTCTGCGCATCCGAAAAATATGCAGGAACTGTGATTACAGCGTCTGTCACTGCCTCACCAATATAGTCCTCTGCATCCTTTTTCAGCTTTCTGAGAATCATAGAAGAAATCTCAGGAGCTGAATACAGCTTTCCGTCCACTTTTGCCCTGAAATCGCTTCCCATCTGTCTCTTTATTGAGAAAAATGTCCTGTCCACATTGACTGCTGCCTGCCTCTTTGCAGCCTCGCCAACCAGTCGCTCTCCATTCTTTGTAAAAGCCACTACAGACGGAGTTGTTCTCTGACCCTCGCTGTTAGTTATGACTACCGGCTGATTGTTCTCCAATACTGCCACACAGCTGTTTGTTGTTCCTAAATCTATACCTATAACCTTGCCCATTTTATGCCTCACTGTTTTTTATTTAAGTCTCATAAATAATTGATTTTTTGACTTACTATTTCATCCTAATACTACTTTAAGCTTGGAAAATTCACTCGTCAAGGCATGAGGCTGTTATTTCAGAGAATGTTTATACTTTTAATTTTTAATACACAACATAACAACAAAGGCACCGCCGAAGCAGTGCCTTTATTGATTAGTTTATAGGTTGGATTAAATGATAATTGAGGATTGCTTATTCACTTACTTTCTTTTTGAGTAATCCGAGTAATCCACATGCAATGAAAGATCCGATTACTAATGCAACAAGATACATTAACGGATTTCCGATTGTAGGAACTACGAAGATTCCTCCGTGAGGTGCCATGAGTGTACATCCAAATGCCATTGAAAGTCCACCTGCCACTGCTGAACCGACTACACATGCCGGAAGGACATGAAGCGGATCAGATGCTGCGAATGGGATTGCACCCTCTGTGATAAATGATAATCCCATGATAAAGTTTGTAGGTCCTGCCTTTCTCTCCTCTGCTGTGAACTTGTTCTTGAAGAAGATTGTTGCAAGAGCGATTGCGAGTGGTGGAACCATACCGCCAATCATAACTGCTGCCATGATATTGTAGTTTCCGGCAGCGATTGAAGCTGTACCAAATACATAAGCGGCTTTGTTTACAGGGCCACCCATATCTACTGACATCATTCCTCCGAGAAGTACTCCGAGCACTACTGCGCTTGCACCGTTAAGTCCATTAAGACCATTGTTGATAGCTGTATTTAAAGCTCCGATTGGAGGCTCAACTACAAACTGCATTATAACGCCTACCAGGAATATACCAAGCAGCGGATAAAGCAGAACCGGCTTCATACCATCAAGACTCTCCGGAAGTTTAGAAAATACCTTCTTTAAGAGAAGCACAATATATCCTGCAACGAAACCTGCTACAAGTGCTCCAAGGAAGCCTGATGTACCGTTTGCTGCGATTGAACCGCCTACAAAACCAACTGCAAGACCCGGACGGTCAGCAATACTCATAGCGATAAAGCCTGCAAGAATTGGAAGCATAAATCCAAATGCTGTTCCACCGATTCCCTTAAACATTGCTGCGGCCTGTGTAATAGTACCGAAATTTGCTCTCTGGTCAGCCGACAGTGAATTAAGGTCAACACTGAATCCATCGATAAGGAATGCGATTGCGATAAGAATACCACCACCAACTACAAATGGAAGCATATGTGAAACACCATTCATCAGATGCTTGTAAATCTGATGTCCAATGCTCTCTTTTCCACCAACTGATGAATGTGAAGCCTCTTTTTTACCTGATGTCTTAAATACAGGAGCATCACCGGCAGCAATTCTCTTTATGAGCTCTTCTGCCTTATTGATTCCGTCAGAAACCTGACACTCAATAACCTTCTTTCCGTCAAAGCGGTCTGTAGGTACATTTGTATCACAGGCAACTATAACACCTGCAGCCTTTGCGATTTCATCATCTGTGAGCACATTTTTGGCTCCGCCTGAGCCTCTTGTCTCAACCTTTACCTGATATCCAAGCTCCTTGGCTTTTTTCTCGATAGCCTCAGCAGCCATATAAGTATGGGCAATTCCTGTAGGACAGGCTGTAACTGCAACGATAAATACATCGTCCTTCTTCACCTCAACAGGCTCTTTCGCCTTTGCCTCTTTGGCAGCCTCTTTCTCATCCTTTGCTTTTTCAGCGCTATCGATGATATTTAAAAACTCATCAACTGAACCGGCATTGATAAGAGAATTTGTAAACTGCTCGTCCATCAGCATAACAGAGAGCTTGCTAAGCACCTGAAGATGCACATTATCCTCTGTGTTTGGTGCAGCGATAAGGAAAATAATCTTTGCAGGTGTACCATCGAGTGATTCAAAGTCAACCCCATCCTTTACAACCATTGCCGCAAGACCTGCTTTAGTAACAGCATCAGACTTACAATGAGGAATTGCTATACCCATTCCAATTCCTGTTGTGCCTTCCTCCTCTCTTGCAAAAACACCCTTGCGATACTTCTCCACATCGGCTATTTTGCCACTTTTTGCCATCAAATCAATACACTGATTCAATGCTTCGGTTTTTCCGGCAGGCGTACCATTCAAATTGATACTCTCAGCTGCCAATAAATCCCTGATTGTCATACATCATTCCTCCTAATAGAATATATTAATTATTTATATCAACCTTTTTGATACCGTTCATTTAATTGGAAGCACTGTCCCATTTATCAATAAGCGCTTCAACCTCAGGCTTTGTAGCAAGCTCCTCAGAAAATGCACTTGCACTTCCTGTACATACTCCATAAATAAATGCCTGCTTATAATCATTTGATTTGAGATATCCGTAAACAAATCCGGCTACCATCGAATCACCTGCTCCTACAGAGTTTTTGAGCTTTCCTTTAGGTGCATTTGCCTTAAACTCCTGTCCATCCTCGGTCACAAGCACTGCTCCGTCGCCTGCCATTGAAACAAGCACGTTTCTTGCGCCCTGCTCCTGAAGCTTCTTTGCATACTTTATCACATCGTCCTTGTCTGTAATCTCAACCCCGAATATCTCACCGAGCTCATGATTGTTTGGCTTGATAAGGAATGGCTTATACGCAAGCACATTTGTGAGCAGATTTCTTGTCGCATCAACCACGATATTTATTCCGCGGCCCTCAAGATGCTTCATGATATCCATATACATTGATGAAGGCATAACATCAGGAATACTTCCTGCGAGCACAAGCACATCAGACTCCTTTAAGCAGTCAAGCTTCTCATAAAGCTTTTTAATGTTGTCCTCAGTGATTACCGGTCCCTGACCATTAATCTCAGATTCCTCATTTGAGCGAAGCTTCACATTGATACGTGAAATACCATCCTCCACCTCTATAAAATCAGTATTAACACCTTTTTTTGCTAGAAGTCTTTTAATTTCATTTCCTGTAAAACCCGCTGTAAAACCAAGTGAAGTATTGCTCATTCCAAGATTCTTAAGAACCATGGAAACATTGATGCCCTTACCACCTGCAAAAATCTTCTCTCCAGTCGTTCTATTGACTACTCCTGTCTTAAAATCTGTTACATCAACAATATAATCTAATGATGGATTAAAAGTAACTGTGTAAATCATGTTAGACCTCCTTAATATTTTTGTATTTCTTATAGTTGTCATTACTTAGTGCATTTGTAATAATTACAGCATCTTCAAAATCAGCAAACTTGATGCTTGATACCTGTGAAAACTTACTGTCATCCGCAAGAATGTATTTCTCCTTGCTATTCTCCATGGATTTCTTTTTAACCATGGCCTCCTTTATCTCCGGAGTCGTAAATCCATTCTTCACAGTAATTCCGTTGGTTCCCCAGAAGCCCTTCGTAAAATTATATTTATCGAGCGTCACAACGGCCTCATCTCCGACAATAGCCTCGGTAGTAGACTTGAACTCGCCACCCAGAATATATACTGTATATCCCCTATCGGAAATTCTCTTGGCATTTGTCAGAGAGTTTGTAACAAAAACCACATTCTTTGCAGTAATATAATCAATCATGACTGCTGTTGTAGTACCGGCATCTATATAAACAAAATCATTATCCACAATAAGTGATGCCGCATATCTGGCAATCTGTTCCTTTTCGTTGCGATTCTGCTTAAGCCTGTTGATAACCTTCTCATCCTGAGTATGGATATTCGTATTATTTACAATCGCACCACCATGTACCTTGGTGAGATAACCCTTCTTGTCCATTGCAACCAGATCACGTCTGATTGTTGACTCGGATGTATCAAGCTCATCCATAAGCTGCTGAACAGTCACACTTCCCATCGAATCTAATATATCGAGTATTTTTTTGCATCTATCTTCTGCCAGCATCTAATCACCCCAGTTTATCAAATTATTCAAAGACTTATTTTATAAGCCATTTATTCAATGCTTATTTTCAAATTACTGTATTAAACATTTCAACATTCATTTAACTTGTAGTATAATTATATTTTCATAATCCGTCATTGTCAATCATAATCCGTCATTTATATTCACAAATAATCACACTAAAAATTGTTGAAAATATATAAAGCAAGTTTTAAAATTGTGCACTATATGCAAATACAACATTGATTTTAGTGCAGAATATAACCTGTCTCTTATACACATCTGACGCTGCCGACGACTTAATAG
>ENA-OZDZ01000082-OZDZ01000082.1-human-gut-metagenome-genome-assembly--contig:-NODE-82-length-53952-cov-13.262130_pt1 | contig 53952 bp, 49 predicted proteins | sample MGYA00245059_ERZ653591 | MGnify/ENA primary metagenome ERZ653591 (study PRJEB26926, sample SAMN06164985) | human gut metagenome | biome: ENVO:00009003; feature: ENVO:2100002; material: ENVO:00002003... | reverse complement strand
TATCTGCTTTACTCGACATGCTGGAAACCAATACGCGACCGATATTGAATGGAGAAAGTTTTCTGACTGACACCGAACTTGCACAGCACTTGAAATTGACAAAACGCACGTTACAGGAATATCGTAATACAGGAAAAATCCCGTTTTATCAAATAGGCGGTAAAATTCTGTATCGGGAAGCAGACATAGAGAAACTGCTTGTAGAGAACAGGCGGGAAGCTTTCCGGTAGAGAGATATAAAGCCAGAAAGGATTGTCGTTATGAGAAACAATCCTTCCTGGTTTTGTTATAAGACCAGCCGGTTGAGAAGCATTTCAGACTTCATGAAACATTTAGCGGAATATTCCAGCCACTCCTTTCATGTCCTCCATGATACTGTTGTCAAGCACCCGCGCGTAATGCTGAGTCATGCGTGTGGACGAATGTCCCAGCATTTTCGACACGTTTTGGATGGCCACGTGGTTGGCGAGCGTCACCGTGGTCGCGAAGGTGTGCCGGCTCACATGGACGGTCAGGCGTTTCTTTATATCGCACAAGGTAGCTATTTCCTTCAAATATTCGTTCATCTTCTGATTCGACGGGATGGGCAGGCAAGGTGCGTCCGGATCCTTTTCATTCCACCCCTTGTATTTCTCCAGAATAGCGATGGCAGGCGGTAGCAACGGCACATTACTCGTACAGGTTTCCTTGTTCGTCGTGATTTTCACCCTCGACTTGTGTATCCACAGCTTTCCGTTGTTGTCCCGGTACAGGTGTATGGGACGCAGCGTGCTCACATCTATGTACGAGAGCCCGGTATAGCAGCAGAACAGGAAGAAATCCTTCACATGGTTCAGCCGTTCCGTTGAAAACTCCTTCTCCATGATCCGTTGCAGTTCGTCCAGTGTGAGGAAAGTCGGGCATGTCTCCTCTTTCTTGAACAGCCGTTTCCGTTTGCCCACCAGCGGATCAAAGTTAAGCCAGCCGTTATCTCTGGCTATGCCCAACACCTTACGGAAGCAGCTCATGTATTTGGTGAGCGTATTCTGCGAGAGTTTCCTCTCTGTCCGCAGGTGCATTTCAAACGTGTCGATGAATTCCCCGTTCAGTTCGTAGAACGTGATGTCCTCCTTTTTATAGAATTCCTTTACTACTGTTTTCAGCGATTCATAGCAGTTGTCATAGCGGGAGATAGTAGACGGCTGGTATTCCTGCCCGATAAGAGAGCGCCAGTCATCAATACACTTTTTCATTGTTTCTACAACCAAATGCCGTTCCTCCTTAGAGAACAGTTTGACCAGCATGTTTCTGGGAGTAATCAGCGCATCCCGGCAGAGCAGTTCCTTGTGGATTTGATACAGCCGTACTTTCAGAGCCTCTATGTAGCTGTTCAGTTCCAAGGACACACGATCCTTTCCCTTGCTGCATCCCTTCAGGTTATTCCACAGATGGATGGGTACAGAGCGTTGGATGCGTATCTCATCCTGTTGTCCGTTGATGGTTATCCGGAGGAACACCGGAGCCTCGCCGTTTTTCTTCAGCCTGCTCTTGCGGATGAAGAACAAAATCTTCATTGAATCCTGTTTCATTTCACCTTGTTTTTAGCGTTACAAAATTAGCAAAATAGGGAACAGGTAAATCCTATGCAAGAATATGAAAATCAGCGAAGTATAATACATTTCAGGTGCTTTTTTCAGTGACCCTAAAAAGGACCCTAAATTTGCCCCTCATAACTTCTCTAAAACGCTATTTTTTGCCGCCCGAAAACCAATAAAAAAGCCCTAATTCCGTTGGGAATCAGAGCTTTTCCTAATCTTGCTTTTTCGAGTTGCGGTGCGTACGGGACTTTAACCTATAATTTCATAAAATATCAAGAATTTGTAACTATCTACTAATAAACAGCTTATTGCAAATTGTTATATCGTAAAATATCACTAAAAATCTTTTGTTATCTCAATAATTGGGTGTATATTTGGGTGCTAATTTAAATACACCCGAATATGAATATCAAGAGAAACATCATCTTTTCTTTGGAAAGCCGGAAGAAGAACGGCATATCAATCGTAGAGAATGTGCCTATCCGTATGCGCGTGATATTTGCCTGCCAGCGCATCGAGTTTACAACGGGCTACCGCATTGACGCAGCCAAATGGGATGCGAACAAGCAGCGCGTAAAGCCGGGATGCACCAACAAACTGAAACAGAGTGCATCTGAAATCAATACCGACCTGCTACATTACTATGCGGAAATACAGAACATCTTCAAGGAGTTCGAGGTTCAGGGAATCATGCCTACCACTATACAAGTGAAAGAGGCTTTCAACAACCTGCACAGCGAAAAGAGGGAAGAAGGACAGCAGAAACCCTTAACGTTTGCCCCTATGAAGGTCTTCGGGGAGTTCATCAAGGAATGCGGCACGCAGAACGGCTGGTCTGACGCTACTTATGAAAAGTTTGCCGCAGTGAGGAAACACCTTGAAAAGTTCGACAAGGAACTGACTTTCGAGGCACTGGACGAGCCCAAACTGACAAGCTACGTGAATTTCCTCAAGGACGAAGAAGGTTTGCGAAACACGTCCACCATGAAACAGATAGCCTATCTGAAATGGTTTCTCCGCTGGTGTACCAAGAAGGGGTACTGCATGAATAACGCCTACGAGAGTTTCAACCCGAGACTGAAAAGTGCCCAAAAGAAGGTCATATTCCTTACATGGGAAGAACTGAACAAATTGAAAAGCTACAAGATACCCCCGACCAAGCAGTATCTCGAACGGGTAAGGGATGTCTTTCTATTCTGTTGTTTCACGGGCTTTCGCTATTCGGACGTGCACAACCTGAAGAAAAGCGACATCCGGGACGAACGTATAGAAATCACCACCGTAAAGACAGCCGACCACCTTGTCATCGAACTGAACAACCACAGCAAGGCGATACTTGACAAATACAAGGACGTGGAGTTTGAAGGACATCAAGCACTCCCGGTTATCAGCAACCAAAAAATGAACAATTATCTGAAGGAACTGGGAGAGCTTGCGGAAATCAACGAGCCGGTGAGCGAGACCTACTACAAGGGCAGCGAGCGCATAGACACCGTCACACCCAAATATGCGCTGCTGGGTACCCATGCTGGAAGACGGACATTCATCTGCAACGCACTTGCGCTCGGCATTCCCGCACAAGTGGTGATGAAATGGACGGGACACAGCGACTACAAGGCGATGAAGCCTTACATAGACATAGCTGACGACGTGAAGGCGAACGCTATGAGTAAATTCAACCAACTGTAATTACAATAATGTACAATGGAAGAAAGAATAACATCAATGATACCCCGATACGGGAAACTCAACAATATATATACCGAAATAATGTCCGAAGGCAGCTTTTCCTTCGAGAAACAGAAATTCATTTCCGATTTCTACGGACAGTACGAAGACACGCAGACCTTTGAGACGGCACTTATCAACCTCATGCTTGAAACGGATGCCGCACACTTCTCCATATTGCTGAACAGCCTGAAACGGGAGATTGAGAGCAACATCTCGACTTACAACGCCTGCAAGGAGTTTTTTGACCGTCTCGATATTGAATATGTCTGCCGACAGCATGAAAGCCGTTTTGACTGGGGTATTGACAGACAAATGCAAATCACAAACGGATATTACCGGGAACTTATGGAAGCCAACGGTTCCTTGGAGGCGGTAGGTTTCAGGGAGCACGACCGTCAGGAAGAGGAGCTTTTGGAAAGAAGGTACGAACGGTGCAAACGGGAATACGACAAGGAGAAAGCCAGGCTGGATGAACTGTACAAACAGAAGGAACAGGCAAGGCGGGAAGCCCTGCAATGCCTGCAAAACCGCTGCGGGGATATTTGCAGGCTGGGCGGCTCGCTACTGGCAACCCTTGAAAAATATCTGATCGCCCCCCAAAGGAAGGAAGGGGAAGAAAAGGAAGCCGTAGCGCCCGACAGCGCATCGGCAAGCCACCACGCCTATTTCCCCATGAAACTCTTGTCAGCCGTTTACGAAAAATGCAACGGCGAGCAGTTTGAAACCATTTCCGAACTGGACTTCTACGCCAATATGAACCTGCAACCGTGCGAAGGCAAACTGAAAATAAGACCGAGGGAAAAGGCTCGTGTATGCCATCTCATTTTCCTTATGGGCGAAACTCTGTACAAGCCGGACAGGGAAAAATGGAAAGGGGATATCATGAACCTGTTGGAAATAGACGATGCATACTACAAGTCAAAATATAAAGAACCCGTTTCCGGTTTTCCCAGTGACAGCAATCAGGAATTTGCAAAGGAAATGCGGTCGATATTCCGATAGATGGTGATACGCAACGACATTCCACGACACAACCACTTTTACCACTCAAAATAATTTTTACCACTTTTCGTTACTTCCTGATATTTAACAAGATAGCGTGATACCCAAATCACGCTATCCACATCCTTACCACCCGTATCCGGTACTAACTTTGCACTGTTCGAACGAGGAAAAAAGCCCGTGCGCAGGGCTTGCAGTGTAAACTCAAATTCATCAAGAAAATGGAAGTGAAAGAACTTTTATCAAAACCCGTATGGCAGATGACAGGCGAGGAATTCATATTCCTGAACCGCCATGCCTTGCAGGAAAGGGAAGTGAAACCGACACATCCCGCAACCGATACGGAAAAGAAATACGTGTACGGGATAGGTGGTATAGCCCGGCTGTTCGGGTGCAGCATACCTACCGCAAACCGTATCAAGAAAAGCGGGAGGATAGACAGAGCCATCACGCAGATAGGACGCAAGATCATCGTCGATGCGGACATGGCACTGGAACTGGCAGGACACAAAAGCGGGGGACGCAGATAAGGAGGTGCGATATGGACAACAAGGAAAGAAATATCACGCCCGAAGAGGCGGTAATCCTATGGCAAGCCTCACGGCTCGACCTTTCGGAAGACTACGAGAAGGCACCCGAAATCCTGAAAGTGCAGGGTTCCGTCATCGGCACGCTGGGGAATTTCAGTGCGTCAATCGGAAAAGCCAAGAGCAAGAAGACGTTCAATGTCTCCGCAATCGTGGCGGCTGCACTGAAAAACGGCACAGTGCTGAAATATACTGCGGAACTGCCTGAAAACAAGCGGAAAATACTCTATGTGGACACCGAGCAAAGCACCTACCACTGCGCAAAAGTAGCAAAGCGGATATTGCGCATGGCGGGACTGCCAGCAGACAGGAACCATGAAGACCTTGAATTTCTCGTCCTAAGGAAGTACACGCCCGAAGAGCGCATAGCAATCGTGAGGGAGGCAATCTACCGCACCGGGAATATCGGACTGGTAATCATTGACGGAATACGGGACATGGTGCATGACATCAACAGCCCCGGCGAGTCCACAACGGTAATCTCCTATCTGATGACATGGACGGGGGAAAGGAATATCCACATCCATACCATACTGCATCAAAACAAGGGGGACGAGAACGCAAGGGGACATATCGGAACCGAATTGAGCAACAAGGCGGAAACCGTGCTGCAAGTGGAGAAGGACAGCAGGAACCCCGACATAAGCACGGTCAAAGCCGCACACATCAGAGCTGTGGACTTCGAACCGTTCGCATTCCGTATCAATGGGGAGGCGTTGCCCGAACTGTTGGACGGCTACCAGTTCGAGGAGAAGGAGCCGGGCAAAGGGAGGAGGAAATTCGACCCCTACAAGGATGTCAGCGAGCAGCAGCACCGCATCGCACTGGAAGCCGCATTCACACTCAAAGACGAATACGGCTACAAGGAAATTGCGGAAGTATTGCGGGAAACCTACGCCTCTGTAGGTGTCATGCTTGGCGGGAACAAGGTGACGGACCTCATTACCTTATTGAAAAACAAACGGATGATAGTGCAGGAGAACGGCAGGAAATACACCTTCAACCCCGATTTCCACTATTAGCGGTGTCGCATGGAAACCACTTTACTTTAGTCCCGTACCATATATATACGGAAGTAAAGTAAAGTGGATATAACCCGTAATATATAGAAAAGTACGGGCGAAAACAAAAAAACGATATTCACACCACTTGACAAGAACAATAGCATGAGCATGACGGTATGAAAACCGCTTTACTTTAGTCAGGGTACATATATATGGCGAAGTAAAGTAAAGCGAATACAGCCCGTAACATCATGCGGAAAGATACGGGCAAAAAATATCCACTTAAACAGAAACCTATATGAATACGAATGAAGCGAAGCAGATACGCATAGAAGAATATCTGCACAGTCTTGGCTACAACCCGGTAAGACAGCAGGGCGGCAGCCTATGGTACAAGTCACCGTTCAGGGACGAACATGAACCTTCCTTCAAGGTGAACACCGAACGCAACCTATGGTACGATTTTGGCGCAGGCAGGGGCGGGAACATCATCGCGCTGGCGCAGGAACTCTACGCATCCGACAGCCTGCCCTATCTCTTGGAAAGGATAGCGGAGCAGGCACCCGGTGTGCGCCCGGTCTCCTTCTCTTTTGGCGGGCAACCTTTCTCCAAACCGAGTTTCCAACAGTTGGAGGTAGTGCCGCTTTCTTCCCCCGCCTTGTATTCCTATCTGCGGCAAAGGGGGATAAATACGGAACTGGCAAAAAGAGAATGTTGCGAGGTGCGCTATCTGACCGACGGCAAGCCCTACTTTGCCGTCGGTTTTCCCAACCGTTCGGGAGGCTATGAGATACGCAACAAGTTCTTCAAGGGCTGCATAGCACCGAAGGACATCACCCACATACGGCAAGAACAGCCGAAGGAAGCCTGTTACCTCTTCGAGGGCTTCATGGACTACCTTTCTTTCCTCACCCTGCGACAGGAAAGATGTCCCGACTGCCCGGAACTTGACGGGCAGGACTACATCGTGCTGAACTCGACTTACAACCTCTCCAAAGCCATACGACCGTTGGGCGATTACGGGCGTGTCCACTGTTTCCTCGACAACGACAAGGCGGGAATGGAAGCAGTCCGGGAACTACAAAAGGAATACGGGCTGCGCATCCGGGACGCATCGCACATATACGGAGGCTACAACGACCTGAATGACTATCTGCGGGGTAAACAGAACGGACAATCCGAACGGAGGCGGGAGAAGCTGGAACCGGAGAAAATACAACGGCAGGCAGAGCGACCGGAAAAGAGAGGCAAGGGTTTCAGGATGTAACCGCACATGCACCGGACGGCTTTTAAAAAAAGCCATAGCTCATTAGGGCTTTTTCTTCACGCAATGCACGCATTGCTAAAAAAGCCCCAATGAGCAAAAGGGACGCCGCCCCTTTTGAAACCCCGTGAGCCATGCGGCATGGAGACAAGGCAGGGGAAGTATTAACAGAAAATGTATTACAGTTATGGGATATGCAGTTTTGCATTTGGAAAAGGCGAAAGGTGCGGACGGTGCAATGTCCGCACACATAGAGCGTGCCATACACCCGAAGAATGCGGACACGAACCGCACGCACCTGAACCGGGAACTGGTGCGGTTTCCCGAAGGGGTGAGGAACCGCACGCAAGCGATAGCACACCGGATAGAGACGGCAGGCATCAAACGCAAGATAGGTACCAACCAGGTAAGGGCAATCCGGGTACTGCTCACCGGAAGCAACGAGGACATGAAACGTATGGAAGCGGACGGGCGGCTTGACGGCTGGTGCAGTGACAATCTGAAATGGCTCCGGGAAACATACGGGGAGCAGAACCTCGTATCGGCAGTCCTGCACATGGACGAGAAGACACCCCACATACACGCCACCATCATACCGATAGTGACGGGAGAGCGCAGGAAAGCCGAAAAGGAAGAACAGAACGGGAAAAAGAAATACCGCAAGAAGAGCACGCAGGATATGAGGCTGTGCGCTGATGACGTAATGGCAAGGCACAAGCTGAAACACTATCAGGACACTTATGCCCAAGCCATGTACAAGTACGGCTTGCAGAGAGGCGTGGACGGCTCGCTGGCAAGACACGTTTCCACCTCACAATACTACAAAGAACTGGTGGAGCAGCAGGACAGCCTGCAGGAGAACATCGAAGCCCTGTTGGGGCTGGAAGAGGAAGCGCGGAAGAAGCTGAAAAAGGTCAAGGGGGAAATCAACGTGCAGAAGATGAAAGGTGCGGCGGTGAACGCCACCACAGCCATAGCGGACGGGGTGAGTTCTCTTTTGGGCGGCAGCAAGGTCAGGAGGCTGGAAGCGGAGAACGAAAATTTGAAACAGGACATTGTGGATCTGCAAAAGCAGGTACAAGCCGAACAGAGGGAGCAGACAAAAATGGAGCACCGCCACAACAGCGAGATAAATAGGATAGACCGGAGTTTCCAGCAGAAAATCAGGGAATACGACAACAAGCTGGAGCAGATAGACACCTATTTCCCTATCGTGAAGGAACTGCTGCCCATAGCCGAACAATGCCGGGAAGTGGGATTCACGGAAGAACTGACAAAGCGAATCGTCAGCTTGCAGCCCGTAGAGTTCAAGGGAAGGCTTTACTCAAAGGAACACAAGGAAAAGTTCAGAACGGAGCATTCAACGGCAACCGTAGAGAGGAACCCGCAGGAGAAAGGGAAATTCCGGCTGTGTATTGACGGTATGCCCATACTCGAATGGTTCAGAATGAAATTTCAGGAGCTCAAAGAAAAACTGGGTGTAAGCCACACCCAAAAAGAAGAAAACAAACCCAAGCGAGGATTGAGACTATAAAACGCCAAACTTTACCTAGTCGCAAAAAGAATGGAATGGAATATTATTCATTCCATTCTTTATACTTTATACTACACACCGAACTATTCAAAAATAGAATTCCAAACAATAAATAATCTCACATAATTGATAATCTTTAAATCTCAACAGGGGGGGGAAAGTGATAATATTGAAATATCCCCCAAAAAAACGAACAAAATCTTGCTTTTATTCAAAAAAATCATTATTTTGCCTGCGTAATAACCATATAAATTATAAGTCATGAAAAAAGTTATTAGTTTCTTCATTTTAGCAGTTACTATTTGTATTACTGCTTGTAATTCTGATTTAGACGATATTACGTCTGACTCTACAGAATCAAAAGTTTTGTCAGGAAACGTATTAGGAGCAAATCTAATGCAGTCTTTTCACGGTGTCATTTCACGTAGTAGTGACATCAAAGACTTGTGCTATCCTAATTATTATGGTGGTGCTTACCTAAATAAAGAAGGTAAGTTAGTTGTTAATGTTATCGACAATACGCCCGATGTCATTGACAATTTACGTATTCGCTGCGGTGGAGAAGGTTTTGTTGTGGAATCATGTCAAAATACTTATGCTAAGTTATTAGAAACAGCAATCGAACTCGACAATTTTTTATTATCCAATAAGGATAACGACTTAAAATTTTACGGTTTTAGCATCTGTGATATTTCTAATAACATAGAAATTTATTTAGGTGATGTTTCCAACTCTAACATCAATAAATTTAAAAACGAAATAACAGATAAACCTTATTTCAAATTTGTAAGTGCCACACAACCTAAATTTCAAGAAGAGTTAATGGCAGGAGGAAAAATTTTCGCTGTTTTTGGTCAAGTCGGTTCTTACGGTTCTATAGGATTTAGAGCCAAACGCACAACGGGGCATGTGGTACCTGTTGCTGGGTTTGTTACCGCGGGACATGTGGTTAAACAAGCTGGCACATATTTATATAAAAACAATAGCTTAGGAACAGCACTTGCTTGCTCTGAAATATCAAAAACAGAAGGAAATATGGATGCTGCTTTTTGTTATTTAATGAATGGAAATACATGTTCTAATCATTTAGCTAATGATTTTTTATCTATCAATCCAAAACTTGCATCATATATCGTAAATACTCCAGTAGCCCTCAATGGTATGTATAATTCAACATCTGGATATGTGACCTCCACATATGCAAGTGCCACTTTCACATGGCAAAGTCTTAATATAAAAGTCACTTTAACTGGAATTGTCAAAATGACATGTAAATCTCAATCCGGTGATAGCGGTGGGATTATATATACCAAAGATGATATGAATATCGCAGGAACTCTGATAGGTGGAGCTACTGACCAATCTGTCTCATATTTTATGCCAGCATCTCGTGTCGTGGAGCAATTCGGATTGGAATTATACTAAAATAATAATTATTTTAGTATTGGAGTTAATCATGGTGTCTTGTTCTAACACAAAGCACAAGACCTATAATTCTTCAAGAGAACTAACAAAACAAGAGGTGCTAAATATGAATGCCATTATTGATAATTGGAATAAATCTTTAAAAAAAGATGGTATTCCCTCATATTACGGAGGAATTTATACAAGCAATGGGTTTGTTTATATTTTAACAACCTTAAATAGTTCAGAGGTTAAAGAGGATATTTTGGAGAGATGTAAAACAAGAAATGGAGTTCTAATAAAATACTGTCACACAAGTAAAGAAGTCCTTTTGGAGCAAGCAAAAGAATTAGACTCTTTACTATTGTTAAATGAACATCCAGAAATAGAATATTCCGGGCATTACTTAGATGAAGTTAACAATAGAATAGTAATAAATATAGGTGATGTTTCAGAAGATAATATTACTAATTTCAAGAAATATATTATGGACTCCCCCAACCTCGTTTTTGAGAAATCAAAAGAACTAATATTCTATTAAATAGGATATTTAGTAAATATTCTTAAAAAGTAAGATGGCATATTAAGATGAACACCTACCATCATCTTATATGCCATCTTTGTTGTAATTTAAAGTCAATCAAATAAATGAAATATCAAGTTTTGAATAAAACGAAAATACCCAATTTTACATTATTGGGGTGTAAAATTGGGTGTTATTCTTATAAATCATTGATTTTTAATGTTTATTGCGGTGCGTACGGGACTCGAACCCGTGACCCCATGCGTGACAGGCATGTATTCTAACCAACTGAACTAACGCACCATTATTTCATTCTTTCGTTGCTATCTCTCTTGATTGCGGTTGCAAAGGTAGGCATTTCTTTGATATCTGCAATAGCTATGGCGAACTTTTTTCCAAGCGTTTTGTGCTGTATTTGCTTTATATCCTCATATTGAGAAGATTGGAAAAATAAGAGAAAAGTAAATTTAACAACTGTTTAGAAATACGTTTATGCACTGTTTTATTCTTGATATGAAAACCTTTCCTGGAGAAAACGAAACATTTCGGAGCTTGTTTTAAACTTCTTGCTCGAAAAGTTCGTTGTTTTGCAATAAATCGTTATTTTTGCGGACTCAAAACGAGAATGTTGTAATTTGAAAAATGATAAAAAACATTTTAGGATGATGAAAACAGCCAAACTGTTGCTGCACTGCCCTGACAAACCAGGCATATTGGCAGAAGTAACAGACTTTATAACGGTGAATAAAGGTAATATTATCTATCTGGATCAGTATGTAGACCATGTAGAGAATATCTTTTTTATGCGTATTGAATGGGAATTGAAAGATTTTCTGGTGCCTCAGGAAAAGATTGAGGATTATTTTGCCACTTTGTATGCACAGAAATATGAGATGAATTTCCGTCTCTATTTCTCCGATACAAAACCGCGTATGGCTATCTTTGTTTCAAAGATGTCCCATTGCTTGTTCGACTTGTTGGCGCGTTACACCGCTGGTGAGTGGAATGTGGAGATACCTCTTATTATAAGCAATCATCCCGATTTGCAGCACGTGGCCGAGCGTTTCGGTATTCCTTTCCATCTTTTCCCCATTACCAAAGAGACAAAGGAGGAACAAGAGAAGAAGGAAATGGAGTTACTGGCAAAGCATAAGATAACTTTCATAGTGCTGGCGCGCTACATGCAGGTCATTTCCGAGCAAATGATAAACGCTTATCCCAATAGGATAATCAATATCCATCACTCTTTCCTTCCGGCATTTGTGGGAGCGAAGCCCTATCATGCTGCGTTTGAACGTGGAGTGAAGATTATTGGAGCTACCAGCCACTATGTTACCACAGAATTGGATGCCGGTCCCATCATAGAGCAGGATGTGGTGCGTATTACACACAAGGACACTGTGCAGGATTTGGTGAACAAGGGTAAGGACTTGGAAAAGATTGTGCTTTCTCGTGCTGTTCAGAAGCATATTGAACGCAAGGTGTTGGCATATAAGAACAAAACGGTAATATTTAATTAGTTGATAGTTGATAATTGATAGTTGATGGTGGGGAACTTGTCATTACCTTTCAATTATTACCTTTCAATGGTCAATTCTCAATTAAAAAAATGAAAGTTGCAGTTGTCAAATATAATGCAGGCAATATCCGTTCGGTGGATTATGCTTTGAAGCGTCTGGGAGTAGAGGCAGTGATTACGGCGGATGAGGCTGTGCTACGTGCTGCCGATAAGGTTATCTTTCCCGGTGTGGGAGAGGCGGAAACCACTATGGACTTTTTGCGTGCCGGTGGTATGGATAGGCTGATAAAGGAGTTACGCCAGCCGGTATTGGGCATTTGCCTGGGCATGCAGTTGATGTGCCGCCACTCTGAAGAGGGGGATGTGGATTGCCTGGGTATTTTTGATACTGATGTGAAACGTTTCATTTCGCAGAGGCACGAGGATAAAGTACCTCATATGGGATGGAATACCATTGCCCGGACGAATAGCGGACTTTTTAAAGGCTTTACTAAAGAAGAGTTTGTTTATTTCGTACATAGTTTCTATGTGCCAGTCAATGATTGTACGGCAGCCGTGACGGATTACATTCATCCGTTCAGTGCCGCTTTGCATAAAGGCAATTACTACGCCACACAGTTCCATCCGGAAAAGAGTGGAAGTGTGGGAGAGCGTATTTTGCGGAATTTCCTGGAACTGTAAATCGTCAAATCGTAAATAAAATGATAGAACTGATTCCCGCTATTGACATTATTGACGGAAAATGTGTACGCCTTTCCCAAGGCGATTATGACAGCAAGAAGGTGTACAACGAAAATCCCGTGGAAGTGGCCCTGGAGCTGGAGGCTCATGGTATCCGCAGACTTCATGTGGTCGATTTGGACGGTGCGGCTTCCCATCATGTGGTAAACTACCGTACGTTGGAACAGATAGCTGTGCGTACGTCTCTTATTATTGATTTTGGAGGTGGGGTGAAGAGTGATGAAGATTTGGTGATAGCTTTTGAGAACGGTGCGCAGATGGTGACCGGTGGCAGCATTGCTGTGAAGAATCCCGAATTGTTCTGCAAATGGCTTCAAATGTATGGTTCCGAGAAAATTATTCTTGGCGCTGATGTGAAAGAGCATAAAATAGCCGTCAATGGTTGGAAGGATGAGAGTGGCTGCGAACTGTTTCCGTTCTTGAAAGACTATGTAGAGAAGGGGGTCCGTAAGGTTATCTGTACTGATATCAGTTGTGACGGAATGCTGCAAGGACCATCGATAGCGTTGTATAAGGAGATACTGGAGCACCATCCTGAACTCTATCTGATAGCAAGTGGAGGCGTAAGCTGTGCCGATGATATACGCCATTTGGAAGTTGTCGGCATACCTGCCGTTATTTTCGGTAAGGCTCTGTACGAAGGCCGCATCACCTTCAAAGAACTGGAAAATTTTGTTAGTTGAAAGGTGAAAATTAATCACTTATAACTCATAACTTATAACTCAAACCGCCGTGTTAGCAAAAAGAATCATTTCTTGCCTCGACATTAAAGATGGGCAGACAGTGAAAGGTACCAATTTCGTGAACCTCCGCCAGGCCGGCGACCCGGTAGAACTGGCGCGTGCTTATAGTGAGCAGGGTGCCGACGAACTGGTTTTTCTCGACATCACAGCCAGTTTTGAAGGCCGTAAGACTTTCACTGAATTGGTGAAACGCATAGCTGCGAATATCAGCATTCCTTTTACTGTAGGTGGAGGCATTCATGAACTGGGTGACGTGGATAGGCTACTGAATGCAGGTGCCGATAAAATCTCCATCAATTCCTCAGCTATCCGCCGTCCCGGATTGATAGACGAGATTGCGAAGAACTTCGGTTCTCAGGTTTGTGTACTGGCAGTTGATGCCAAACAGACAGAGAAGGGATGGCGATGCTACTTGAACGGTGGTCGTGTGGAAACGGATAAGGAACTGTTTGCGTGGACAAAAGAAGCCCAGGAACGTGGTGCGGGCGAGATATTGTTCACCAGCATGAATCACGACGGTGTCAAGACCGGTTATGCCAATGAAGCGCTTTCCAGCCTTGCCGACGGATTGTCCATCCCCATCATTGCATCGGGAGGGGCAGGTGCCAAAGAACATTTTCGTGACGTCTTTTTGCAGGGAAAAGCAGATGCTGCCCTGGCAGCCAGTGTTTTTCATTTCGGAGAAATCAAAATTCCCGAATTAAAATCGTATCTTTGTGCCCAAGGAATTGCGATGAGAAGATGAAGGTGAGTTTACGATTGGACGATTTACGATTTACGATTGGGATTACTCAAGCAAATCATAAGTCTCCAGTCACTTAAAGTAATATCAATCGTAAATAGTAAATAGCTAAATCGTAAATAGAATGGATTTTGACAAGATGAACGGACTCGTTCCGGCGATTATACAAGATGCAGATACCGCTAAGGTGCTGATGCTTGGCTTCATGAACAAGGAGGCTTATGACAAGACGGTGGAAACTGGAAAGGTGACTTTCTTCAGCCGTACCAAGAACCGTCTTTGGACGAAAGGCGAGGAGAGTGGCAACTTCCTGAATGTGGTTTCCATAAAGGAAGACTGTGACCGGGATACGTTACTGGTGCAGGTACATCCCGTAGGCCCGGTTTGCCATACCGGTACAGATACTTGCTGGGGTGAGAAGAACGAACAGCCGGTTATGTTTCTAAAGCTTCTTCAGGATTTCATCTGTAAGCGTTATGATGAAATGCCCGAAGGTTCCTATACGACCAGTCTTTTCCAGTCCGGTATCAACAAAATGGCACAGAAGGTAGGCGAAGAGGCTGTGGAAACCGTCATTGAGGCTTGCAACGGTACGGACGAACGCCTGATTTATGAAGGAGCTGATTTGTTGTATCACCTCATCGTGCTGCTCACATCCAAAGGATACCGCATTGAAGACCTTGCGCGTGAATTGGAGGAACGTCACAGTGCGACGTGGAAGAAACATTAAGTAATTAAAAATTAATAATTAAAATGGGGGTGGGCGAGGCGCTGATAAGATATACGGACGTAGAGATACACCAGCAGGAGTTGTGCGTACTGAACGATGTGAATTTGGAACTTCACAAAGGGGAGTTCGTGTACCTGGTAGGTAAAGTGGGCTCCGGCAAGACGAGCCTGCTCAAGACTTTCTATGGCGAACTGGATATTGCATCGGGCGAGGCTGAAGTATTGGGGTATGACATGCTCCATATTAAGCGTAAGCACATCCCGCAGTTGCGCCGTAAGCTGGGAATCGTATTCCAGGACTTCCAGTTGCTGACAGACCGTACGGTGTACGATAACCTTGAATTTGTTCTCCGTGCTACCGGTTGGAAGAGCAAAGGGGAGATTAAGGACAAAATAGAAGAGGTGTTGAACCTGGTGGGGATGAGCAACAAAGGATATAAGCTGCCTAATGAACTGTCGGGTGGTGAGCAACAGCGCATTGTGATTGCGCGTGCAGTGCTCAACTCTCCGGAGATAATCCTTGCGGATGAGCCTACCGGAAACCTGGATTCGGAAACCGGACATGCCATTGCAGAACTTCTGCACGGCATCAGTGAAGCCGGCGCACTGGTGGTGATGACCACGCACAACCTGCAGCTGCTGCGAGAGTTTCCCGGCAAGGTGTACCGGTGCGCAGACCATCTGATGACTGATGTTACAGCAGAATACGCCCCTGCAATAACCAATGATTAGTAGTTAAGTAGTTATCTCTAACTACTGATTCTTATAAAGAACAGAAATTAACGATAAAGCTCCGCAGCTGCCTACTTGTAGCTCGTAGCTTGTAACTATAAACTAATTAATACAGGAACGAAAATGAAAGTTTTAAAGTTTGGAGGTACTTCAGTAGGTTCGGCTCAGCGAATGAAGGAAGTGGCCAAATTGATTACCGATGGTGAACGTAAGATTGTGGTTCTCTCTGCCATGTCGGGTACCACAAACACATTGGTTGAGATTTCGGACTATCTGTACAAGAAGAATCCGGAAGGTGCCAACGAGATTATCAACAAGCTGGAAAGTAAATATCGCCAGCACATTGATGAACTCTTTGCTTCTCCGGAGTATAAACAGAAAGGCCTGGAACTCATCAAATCACATTTTGACTATATCCGTTCTTATACCAAAGACCTCTTCACTCTGTTTGAGGAGAAAGTGGTGTTGGCTCAGGGCGAGTTGATTTCCACCGCCATGATGAACTACTATCTGCAGGAATGCGGCGTGAAGTCTGTGTTGCTTCCGGCTTTAGAATACATGCGTACGGACAAGAATGCCGAGCCCGATCCGGTCTATATCAAGGACAAGCTCCAGGTTCAGCTGGAACTGCATCCGGATGCTGAGATTTATATCACTCAGGGGTACATCTGCCGCAACGCCTACGGCGAGATAGACAATCTGCAGCGTGGCGGAAGCGACTATACGGCTTCGCTGATTGGTGCTGCCATCAACGCTTCCGAAATCCAGATTTGGACGGATATCGACGGCATGCACAACAACGACCCCCGTATTGTGGACAAGACTGCGCCGGTGCGTCATCTGCATTTCGAAGAGGCCGCCGAGCTGGCATACTTCGGTGCCAAGATTCTGCACCCTACCTGCATCCAGCCTGCCAAGTATGCCAATATCCCCGTCCGTCTGCTCAATACGATGGACCCCACTGCTCCGGGTACGCTGATTTCCAATGATACGGAGAAGGGTAAGATTAAGGCGGTGGCTGCCAAGGACAACATTACGGCCATCAAGATAAAATCCAGCCGCATGTTGCTTGCTCACGGATTCTTGCGTAAGGTTTTCGAGATATTCGAGAGCTACCAGACTTCCATCGATATGATTTGTACTTCAGAAGTGGGTGTGTCCGTATCTATCGATAATGTGAAGCATCTCAATGAAATTCTGGATGACTTGAAGAAGTATGGCACAGTGACGGTGGACAAGGACATGTGCATCATCTGCGTGGTGGGCGACCTCGAATGGGAAAACGTCGGTTTCGAAGCCAAGGCATTGGATGCCATGCGCGACATACCGGTACGTATGATTTCTTTCGGTGGTAGCAACTATAATATTTCTTTCCTCATCCGCGAGTGCGACAAGAAGGCAGCGTTGCAGTCACTCAGTGATGCGCTGTTCAATGAGGAATAACTCTTGATATTTTTCAGACGCAGATTACACAGATGACGCAGATTCTTTTTGCTTCCTATTTGTGTAATCTGCGTCATCTGCGTCTGAAAAATTATTTGTAGACACCTCTTTCATCTTCCTTTTTTTAAACTAAACAAAGATTACGATTATTATATGAAAGGAACATTCCCTATCCATAAATTCCGCGAATTGCGTACTCCCTTCTATTACTACGACACAAAGGTCTTGCGCGACACACTTTCGTGCATCCGTACGGAAGCTGCCCGATATGGCAACTATTCGGTGCATTATGCTGTGAAGGCCAATGCCAATCCCAAGGTGCTTGCCATTATCCGCGAGAACGGCTTGGGTGCCGACTGTGTAAGTGGCGGTGAAATCCGTGCAGCCATCAAGGCAGGTTTTCCCACTGGCAAGATTGTTTTTGCAGGGGTGGGCAAGGCTGATTGGGAAATCAATCTGGGGCTGGATTATGACATTTTCTGCTTTAATGTGGAGTCTGTCCCCGAGCTGGAGATTATCAACGAGCTGGCTGCCGCTAAAGGTAAGGTGGCCAATGTGGCTTTCCGTATCAATCCCAATGTAGGTGCCCATACCCATGCCAATATTACCACTGGGCTGGCCGAAAACAAGTTTGGTATCAGCATGCAGGATATGGACCATGTGATAGACATTGCGCAGAATATGAAGAACCTGAGATTCATCGGACTGCATTTCCACATCGGTTCCCAAATATTGGATATGGGCGATTTCGTGGCTTTGTGTAACCGCGTCAACGAATTGCAGGATAAGCTGGAAGCTCGCCATATCCGCATCGAGCACGTCAATGTGGGGGGCGGACTCGGCATTGACTACGGTCACCCCAACCGTCAGCCGATACCCGACTTCAAAAGCTACTTCGAGACTTACAACAGCCATCTGAAACTCCGTCCCCACCAGACGCTCCACTTCGAGCTGGGACGTGCGGTAGTGGGACAATGCGGTTCATTGATTTCGCAGGTGCTTTATGTGAAGCAGGGCACCAACAAGCAGTTTGCCATTCTGGATGCCGGCATGACGGATTTGATTCGTCCGGCACTCTACCAAGCGTTCCATAAGATAGAGAATATCACTTCGGATGCGCCGGTTCAGGCTTATGATGTCGTAGGGCCCATCTGCGAGTCTTCTGATGTATTCGGTAAGGCTATTGATTTGAATGGGGTGAAGCGTGGCGACCTTATCGCCCTCCGTTCGGCAGGGGCTTATGGCGAAATTATGGCTTCGGGCTATAACTGCCGTGAGCTGCCTCAAGGATATACGTCGGACGAGCTGGTATAGAGAGGCTGGAGATGCGTTGCATGAATGGCGAAGCATTTATTATACCAAGGCTTCTGTTTTTATATAAAAAATGTTATTGCGTGAACAACTTTTAAGGTTTCTTGTTACTTTTGTAATGATTTCAATTTAAATAAATACGATTATGATTACAGAAAAATTACAGAATGCAATTAATGAGCAGATTACGGCTGAGATGTGGTCTTCCAACCTTTATCTGGCAATGTCTTTCTATATGGAGAAAGAAGGTTATAACGGCATGGCTTCCTGGTTGAAGAAGCAGGCTTCTGAAGAAAAAGCTCATGCTTGTGAAATGGCTTCTTATATCATCAAGCGTGGCGGTAAGGCCAAACTGGACAAGATTGATGTTGTTCCCAATGACTTCGGTACTCCACTGGAAGTGTTCGAGCAGGTAGCCCAGCACGAACGCCGTGTTTCCAAAATGATTGATGAATTGGTAGATGTTGCCTCTGCCGAAAAAGATAAGGCTACACAAGACTTCCTTTGGGGATTCGTGCGCGAGCAGGTAGAAGAAGAAGCTACTGCCGACGGCATTGTAGATATGATAAAGAAAGCCGGTGATGCCGGAATCTTCTTCGTTGACTCAAAACTGGGAGAAAGTAGATAAGAGAGAAACTAAAAAAAATCCCGCGGCTAATTTTAGTCGCGGGATTTTTTTTAGTTATGAGTTATAAGTTGTGAGTTATTTGTTGATGAAGGGCTTATATCCGCAAGGGAAAGCACAAGCAAATAACTTATAACTTATCACTCATTTCAGCACTCCCAGCTCTTTCCCCACCTTAATAAATGCAGCGATACATTTGTCCAGATGCTCCTTTTCGTGTCCGGCAGAGATTTGTACGCGGATGCGTGCCTGGTCTTTGGGCACTACGGGGTAGTAGAAGCCGGTGACGTAGATGCCTTCTTCCTGCATGCGGGTGGCATAAATCTGGGAGAGTTTGGCATCATACAGCATGACGGCGCAGATGGCGCTTTGTGTCGGCTTGATGTCGAAACCGGCGGCGGTCATCTTGTCGCGGAAGTAGTTCACGTTTTCCAGCAGTTTGTCATGCAGGGCATTGCTCTCTTTGAGCATCTTGAATACCTCGAGGCTGGCGCCGATGATGCCCGGAGCCAATGAGTTGGAGAAGAGGTACGGACGGCTGCGTTGGCGCAGCAGGTCGATGATTTCCTTGCGTCCGGTAGTGAATCCTCCCAAAGCGCCGCCAAAGGCTTTGCCCAAGGTTCCGGTATAGATGTCCACGCGTCCGTAGGTGCCGTATTGTTCGCTTACGCCGTGTCCCGTAGGGCCTACCACGCCGGCGGAGTGTGATTCGTCCACCATGACCAGCGCGTCGTATTTCTCGGCAAGGTCGCAAATCCGGTCCATCGGGGCAACGTTGCCGTCCATGGAAAATACCCCGTCTGTAACCACGATACGGAAACGCTGTGCCTGGGCTTCCTGCAGGCATCTTTCCAGGTCGGCCATGTCGGCATTGGCGTAGCGATAGCGTTTGGCTTTGCAGAGGCGTACGCCGTCAATGATGGAAGCATGGTTCAGGGAGTCCGAGATGATGGCGTCTTCCTCGGTGAAGAGGGGCTCGAACACACCGCCATTGGCGTCGAAACAAGCGGCGTAGAGAATGGTGTCTTCAGTCTTGAAGTAGTCGGAGATGGCTGCTTCCAGCTCCTTGTGGATGTCCTGTGTTCCGCAGATGAAGCGTACGGACGACATGCCGTATCCGCGGCGTTCCATAATCTGCTGGGCGGCGGCAATCAGCCGCGGGTGGTTGGACAGTCCCAGGTAATTGTTGGCACAGAAGTTCAGCACCTCTTTGCCTTTTACGCTGATGGCAGCTTGTTGTGCACTCTCAATCAGTCGCTCTTCCTTGTAGAGTCCGGCTTCTTTTATTTCAGCAAGTGTCTTGCTGAGATGGTCTTTCATTTTACCGTACATAGCATTTTATTTTTTAGGTAATACGTTGTCATTACATTTCCCACAAAGAACATCATTTTTCTTGGAATAAACAATATCAATATGGCAGAAATATGAAAAAAAAGTATGTATATTTGCACCATATATAATAACGAAACCTTATAAATAACTCGTATGAAGAATATTTTGGTAATTGGAGCTACCGGACAGATTGGGTCGGAACTCACGCTGGAGTTGCGCAAACGTTATGGCGATGACCATGTTGTGGCAGGATACATTCCGAGTGCTATGCCCAAGGGAGAATTGAAAGCATCCGGCCCTTCGGCCATTGCCGACGTGACAGACCGTCAGTCCATCGAGGTGGTGGCACGTCAGTTCAAGATTGATACTATCTACAACCTGGCTGCCTTGCTCTCGGTAGTTGCCGAAAGCCGTCCGGCCATGGCTTGGAAAATCGGTATCGACGGGTTGTGGAATGTACTGGAAGTGGCACGTGAGTACAATTGTGCCGTGTTTACTCCGAGTTCCATCGGTTCGTTCGGCGAAGCTACGCCTCATGTGAAGACACCGCAGGACACTATCCAGCGTCCGCGTACCATGTATGGGGTGACAAAAGTGACGACTGAATTGTTGAGTGACTATTACTATACAAAATATGGTGTGGATACACGCTCGGTACGTTTTCCGGGAATCATTTCGAACGTGACCCCTCCGGGTGGCGGCACTACGGACTATGCGGTGGATATTTTCTACTCTGCCGTGAAGGGAGAAAAATTCGTATGTCCGGTGAAGGCCGGCACGTATATGGATATGATGTATATGCCCGACGCACTGAACGCGGCCATCTCGCTGATGGAAGCGGCACCGGCAAGGCTGAAGCACCGCAACGCTTTCAACATCGCCTCCATGAGTTTTGACCCGGAACAGATTTATCAGGAAATTAAGAAGCATATGCCTGATTTTGAGATGGCATACGAGATTGATCCGCTGAAGCAGGCCATTGCCGACAGCTGGCCCGACTCTCTGGATGACTCTTGTGCACGCGAGGAATGGGACTGGATGCCGCAGTACGACCTGGAGTCCATGACCGTAGACATGCTTGAGAAATTAAGAGCTAAATTAAACAAGTGACCGTAAGCGGTCCGTAAAGAATGAAAAAACTTTTATTGGGATTTTTGTTGTTCACCTTTTTGATTTCGTGCGGAAACAAAAAGGCGAAAATGGATCCCTTTGCTACCATTACGGAAATGGTGGATTCGGCCGGTCACAAGGCCGATACGCTGCTGGAAGCAGAAGTGAAGGAAGAACCGAAGCCGATGGAGGCAGACGAGCTGTTTGATGATTTTATCTTCAATTATGCTTCGGATGATGCCCTGCAAAGGCAGAGGACGGTATTCCCTTTGCCCTATTACAATCGTGACACGCCGTCAAAGATAGAGGAAGAGTTTTGGAAGCATGATTATCTGTTTACCAAGCAGAACTATTACACCTTGCTTTTTGATAAGGAAGAGGATATGGACATGGTGGGCGATACTACGCTGACATCGGTGCAAGTGGAGTGGATTTTCTTGAAAACGCGTATGGTGAAGCGTTATTATTTTGAACGGAAGCGGGGAATGTGGATGCTCGAGGCCATTAACCTGCGCGAGATGGAGAAAGGTGAAAATGAGGACTTCGTGGAATTCTATACCCGTTTTGTGACGGACAGTGTCTATCAGAGCAAGCATATCAGGCATCCGCTACAATTCATCACCATAGACCCTGATGACGAGTTTTCTATTCTGGAAACTACTTTGGATGTGGACCAGTGGTATGCCTTTCGTCCGGTAATGCCTACCGACAGATTGTCTAATATCAATTACGGACAGAAGAATGAGGACTTGTCGGATACCAAAATACTGAAGGTAAATGGTATAGGCAACGGATACTCCAATATCTTCTATTTCCGCAAACGCAGTAAAGGATGGGAGCTGTACAAATATGAAGACACGAGCATTTAAATAAAGGAGGAAAGGTTTGAAGAAGATACCCAATACATTTGGAATTGATGTTACTGCTGCAAGATTTCTGGAATACGGTTCGGAGGATGAACTGCGGGAGCTGATTGCAGCAGGACAGGTCGTTGCGCCCTGGCTGCATATCGGTGGAGGGAGCAACCTGCTCTTTATTAAGGATTATGAAGGCACGGTGCTGCATTCACGTATCGGTGGCCTGGAGGTGACGTCAGAGGATGAGGAGCACGTGTCGGTGCGTGTGGGCGCCGGTGTGGTATGGGACGATTTTGTGGCCTACTGTGTGGAGCGGCATTGGTATGGTGCCGAGAACCTTTCGCTGATACCGGGTGAGGTGGGGGCGAGCGCAGTACAGAATATCGGTGCCTATGGTGTGGAAGTAAAGGACCTGATAACATCCGTGGAAACCATAAACATGGCAAGGGAGAAGCGTATCTACGGGGTGGACGAATGCGGCTACTCCTACAGAAAGAGCTTGTTTAAGCAACCGGAGATGAAGACCGTGTTTGTGACTTACGTGAACTTCTGCCTGGGTAAACGGGAACATTATACATTGGATTACGGTACTATCCGGCAGGAGCTGGAGAAATATCCGGTGCTGAATCTGGAAATTTTGCGCCGCGTGATTATAGACATCCGTCAAAGCAAGTTGCCCGACCCGAAGGTGCTGGGCAATGCGGGTAGTTTTTTTATGAACCCCATCGTGCCGCGTCGGCAGTTCGAGTCTTTGCAACGGGAATATCCGGACATGCCCCACTATGATGTGGATGCCGGTCGGGTAAAGATACCGGCTGCCTGGATGATAGACCGGTGTGGCTGGAAAGGCAAGGCGCTGGGGCCTGCTGCGGTGCACGGCCGGCAGGCGTTGGTGCTGGTGAACTCGGGTGGTGCCACGGGAGCGGATATTGTCGCTCTTTCGGATGCCGTGCGGGCTTCTGTCCGCGAGAAATTCGGCATTGATATTCACCCGGAAGTTTGTTTGATAAAATAGTAAGAGAGTTTTGACACACCCAAACATTGTTGTATATAACCTAATTTTAGAAATTTATTTGATTTAGTCAATGGGAAAACTCAGAATATTAGGAAGTGGAACTTCGACCGGTGTGCCTGAGATAGGCTGTACTTGTCCGGTCTGCACTTCCACTGACCCGCGGGACAACCGCTTGCGTGCGTCATCCCTGCTGCATACGGATGATGCGGTGATATTGATAGATTGTGGTCCTGACTTCAGGGAACAGATGCTGCGTGCTTCTTCTTTTGAGAAGATAGACGGCGTACTGGTGACACACGAACACTATGACCATGTGGGTGGTCTGGATGATTTGCGCCCGTTCGGTCGTTTTGCCGATATTCCTATCTATTCCGATGCCTACACTGCTGCCCATCTGCGGGCAAGGATGCCTTACTGCTTTGTCGATAAGGTATATCCGGGAGTTCCGCGTATCTATCTGCAGGAAGTGGAGGCGGGGCAGGTGTTCCACATCAACCGGACGGAAGTGCTGCCTTTACGGGTGATGCACGGCAGGCTTCCCATCCTGGGCTACCGCATTGGCGGCCGGCTGGGATATATCACGGATATGCACATGATGCCTGAGGAATCTTATGAACAATTGAAGGGCTTGGACGTTTTGGTAATGAATGCTTTACGGCCAAAGCCGCATCCTACGCACCAGAGTATTTCGGAGGCGTTGGAGGCTGCCGGACGTATTGGTGCCAAAGAGACCTATTTCATCCATATGAGCCATCATGCAGGGCTTCATGCCGATATCGAAAAGCAGCTGCCACCCCATGTACACTTTGCCTACGATGGACTTGAAATAGATTTCTAAACTTTTTGAAACATTTGTTTTGTTTTATTAGTAGAAAATGCTATTTTTGCCAAAAGTTGATGAATAAATGCCATGAAACTCCGACTCCTCATACAGATAGCTGTCGTTGTGTCCATAGTGCTGCTATGTACCGGTTTTGGTGTGTATTCTTTCCTGCGGTTGAATTCGGTGGAGAACCGGCAGGATTTCAATCTTTATACTTTGGTGCCGCAAGATGCCACAGCCATACTCGAAACCGACCGTATGGCAGACCTCGTGGAGGATATCAATGAACTGAATTGCAGCAAAGACAATCATTTTCTATACGTATCGGAGCTTTTTGTTTACTTGAAGAAGTATTTGTATACTTTGGTGGAGGATACTCCGCATGGACTGAGTAAACAGATGAACAAGATGCTGATTAGCTTTCACGAGCCGGATACACCGATGAACCAAGTATTGTATTGCAGTTTGGGTTCGGGTGATTATGAGTTGGTGGAATCTTTTGTGGAGAAGTACTGCTCCAGTTCGTTTCCTTCCAAGTATTTCGATTACAAGGGAGAGGAGATACGTATCTATCCCATGGCAGACGGTCGTTTCCTGGCTGCCTACTTCACTCCCGATTTTCTGGTTGTAAGTTTCCAGAAGCGTTTGATAGAACATGTGATTGATGCGCGGCGCAGCAAAAAGTCCCTGATGAACCTCCCTTCTTTCCGCACTATGTACGCGGGCAAGCAGAGTAACGTGGCTGCCACGGTCTATGTGCGTATGAAAGGAGTGGATATGGGGAAGCCTACGGACGGTATCCGTTCGCAGACGCAGCTGGGCAGTTGGGCGGAGTTTGACATGAAGTTCAATGAAGATGCCATTTATTGCTCCGGCATCAGCCATGGGTCGGATTCCACACAGACGTTTATCAATGCCTTGCGGGTGCAGCAGCCGGTAGAGGACGGATTTTCCGGGGCTCTGCTTCCGTCTTCCACTTTCTTTTACGATCGCTGGGCAATGTCTGACAGAAATTCCTGGTTTGGCTTTACTGCCAGTCAGGAGTATGCCAAGGCCACCTATTCAGACTATATCAAGCAGCGCGACGAGGAGTGGATTGCTTACTTGAATGAGCATGCGGGCGAGAGCGTGATGTCTTGCTTGTTCCAGTCTAAAGACACGTTGGACAAGCTGCCTTGCGCCGTGATGTGTATCCCTCTCAAGGATGAACTGGCAGCGGAACGCCGCTTGCAGTCTCTGCTTTACAGTACCCCCAAGGAAGAGGATGCTCCGCTTATGCCGAAGGTGGTTTCAAATAATTCGTTGTATCCCAAAGCAAGGAAGTTCCCTAAATATGTGTTGCCCCGTAACACGCTGCTCACTCAGCTGACGGGCATCACGGAGTCTGCCCTTTATACCTTTGCCTGTTTCTATCGGGGTAGTCTGTTGCTGGCTCCCGATGCACTGAGCCTTTCGGCCTATATTGAGGCGGTGGAGAGTGGAGATGTGTTAGACGGAACACCGGTGTACGAAGAGGGTATAGGCAGTCTTTCACCCATATATAATTTTGTGATGATGGTGGATATGGAGATGATGCTGAGCCAGCCTGAAACGTATGTGCGTCTGATACCGAACTTCTTCTTCCGTCAATCCAACTTCTTCCGTCATTTCATGCTTGCAGTACAGTTCACTTGTACAGAAGGGGTGGTTTATCCGAATATCGTATTGCTTTATAAAGGGTGATTAATCGGTCATTCTGTAGAGTGCTGAGGGAAAATAAGCACGAGGAAAGTCAAAATACACACTCACCACAGATTGCACAGATTAAAACAGCTAAAAATTCTTGATTATCAAAATTCTAGAATAAACTGTGTTAATCTGTGCAATCTGTGGTGAATTATAACATATTCTTAGAACGGCAGGTCATCCTTTGCATCCCCTGCGAGGAATTCCGGTGCGGCAGTGGGAGCCGGCGGCGGAACGGGAGCGCCCGGAGCGGGTGCGGCAGTGCTTACGCGTTCTACCTTCCATGCGCGAATACTGTTGAACCAACGGTCTTGCCATTGGCGTGCGTCTACATCAAAAGATACTGTCAGCTCTTCGCCCATCTGAATATTGAACTGTTCGATTTTGTCCGCTCCAAATACGTCAAAACACATTTTGCGCGGATATTGGCCATGGTCTTCAATCACATATTCTTGTGATTTCCATTCGTTACCTGACTTGGAAACTCCGCCTCTGGGCTGGAGTATAGCGATGATTTTTCCTGTAAATTCCATTGTTTTCTTTTTAAATGATGCGGCGAAGTTACAATTTTTTAGGAATATGAGACGAATATTCGGCTGTTTTTTCTTGCTATTTCTTTGTCGTAGGGAATTCTTTTTTTAACTTTGTCCGTCAGTTTGAAAAATATAAAAACGGTTTCTAAGACGTTAGCAAAATAAAAAACTTAAATATACAGAAGATATGAAATTTATCGTTTCGAGTACTGCGCTCTCCAGTCATTTGCAGGCTATTAGCCGTGTGATTAATTCGAAGAATGCGTTGCCTATTTTGGATTGTTTCCTCTTTGAACTGCAAGACGGAACCTTGTCTGCAACTGTTTCCGACAGTGAAACGACGATGGTCACTACAGTCGAAGTGAATGAAAGTGATATGGACGGTCGTTTTGCCGTCACAGCCAAAACCCTTTTGGACGCTTTGAAGGAAATTCCCGAACAACCGTTGACTTTTGAAATCAATACGGATTCCCTTGAAATCACGGTACAGTATCAGAACGGTAAATACAGCCTGATGGGGCAGAATGCGGACGAGTTCCCGCAGTCTGCCATGTTGGGTGACAATGCCGTACGTGTGGAAATGGATGCACAAGTGTTGCTGGGTGGTATCAACCGTGCCGTGTTTGCTACGGCTGATGACGAGCTTCGTCCCGTGATGAACGGTATCTATTTCGATATCACAACGGAGGACATCACGATGGTGGCATCAGACGGTCATAAGCTGGTGCGCTGCAAGACACTGGCCGCCAAAGGTAACGAACGTGCCGCCTTTATCCTGCCCAAGAAGCCGGCTTCGCTGATGAAGAATCTGCTGCCGAAAGAACAAGGCATGGTGACTATCGAGTTCGACGAACGCAACGCTGTGTTCACACTGGAAAGCTACCGCATGGTGTGCCGTCTTATCGAAGGACGCTATCCCAACTACAACTCTGTGATTCCGCAGAACAACCCTTATAAAGTGACGGTAGACCGCCTGCAACTGCTCGGTGCTTTGCGCCGCGTGTCCATCTTCTCCTCGCAGGCAAGCAGCCTTATCAAGCTCCGTATGCAGGAGAATCTGATTGTCATCTCCGCACAGGACATCGACTTCTCTACATCGGCCGAAGAAACACTGGTTTGCCAATATGCGGGCAATCCGATGAGCATCGGTTTCAAGTCCACTTTCCTGATTGACATTCTGAATAACATTTCTGCCGATGAAATCGTTATCGAACTGGCAGATCCTTCACGTGCAGGTGTCATTATTCCGGTAGAGCAGGAAGAGAACGAAGACTTGCTGATGCTGCTGATGCCGATGATGCTGAATGACTGATGAATATTAGCAATCGGATTATGAGCTACGAGCTACAAGTGGCTGCGCAATTATGCCGCACGGTACTTGTAGCTCGTGGCTTGTAAGTTAAACTTATAATTTATAGCTCATAGCCAGAGCTTATAAAACGAAAAAACAATGAAATTGAATCTGAAAAATCCGATAGTCTTTTTTGATTTGGAGACTACGGGTACCAATATCAACTCAGACCGAATTGTCGAAATCTGTTACCTCAAGGTATATCCCAACGGGAATGAGGAGTCCAAAACCATGCGTATCAACCCCGAAATGCCCATTCCTGCCGAAGCATCTGCCGTTCATGGCATCTACGATGCCGATATAGCCGACTGCCCCACATTCAAGGAAGTGGCGCGCAACATTGCCAATGACATTGAAGGATGCGACTTGGCGGGCTTCAACTCCAACCGTTTTGATATCCCCGTCCTGGCGGAAGAGTTCCTTCGTGCCGGTGTGGACATTGACATGAGCCGCCGCAAGTTTGTGGACGTGCAGGTCATTTTCCACAAGATGGAGCAACGCACGCTGTCTGCTGCCTATAAATTCTATTGCGGCAAGAATTTGGAAGACGCCCATACGGCAGAGGCTGATACACGTGCCACCTACGAAGTGCTGATGTCGCAGTTGGACCGCTATCCGGAGTTGCAGAATGACGTGGCTTTCCTTGCCGACTATTCCAGCTTCAACAAGAATGTGGACTTTGCCGGTCGTATGGTCTACGATGACAAAGGTGTGGAAGTATTCAACTTCGGCAAGTACAAGGGCATGTCGGTATCCGATGTCCTGAAGCGCGATCCCGGCTATTACAGCTGGATTCTGAACAGTGATTTTACCCTGAATACCAAAGCCACGCTGACCAAGATACGTCTGCGTGAAATGACTCAGAAATAAATGGCAAATATACTGAAAGGGAAGAAAATAGTATTGGGCATTACGGGCAGCATTGCCGCCTATAAAGCATGCTATATTATTCGCGGACTGATTAAGCGTGGTGCAGAGGTGCAGGTGGTCATTACGCCTGCCGGAAAAGAATTTATTACCCCTATCACGCTCTCTGCCCTGACCAGCAAACCGGTTATCAGTGAGTTCTTTGCCCAACGCGATGGCACCTGGAACAGCCATGTGGACCTCGGTCTGTGGGCAGATGCCATGCTGATAGCCCCGGCTACGGCTTCCACCATCGGCAAGATGGCGAATGGCGTGGCAGACAATATGCTGATTACCACCTATCTTTCCGCCAAAGCTCCGGTGTTTGTGGCGCCTGCCATGGACCTGGACATGTATGCCCATCCTTCCACCCAAAAGAATCTGGATACACTCCGCTCTTATGGAAACCACATCATAGAACCTGCTACGGGAGAACTCGCCAGCCATCTGGTGGGGAAAGGCCGTATGGAGGAGCCGGAGAATATCATCCGCCACCTGGAAATGTACTTTGCTGCCAAAGATGGCGACCTGGTGGGCAAGACAGTGATGATAACCGCAGGACCTACTTATGAGAAGATAGACCCGGTGCGCTTCATCGGCAACTATTCTTCCGGCAAGATGGGACTTGCCCTGGCAGATGAATGTACCGCCAGAGGGGCCAAGGTGATACTGATTGCCGGTCCGGTGCAGCAAGGCACTTACTTCCCGATGCACCAGTACCATGCGGTAGAGTCGGCGCAGGAGATGTTCGAGGCTGCATCCGCCGCCTTTGTCCATGCCGATGCCGCCATCTTGACGGCTGCCGTGGCAGACTACACCCCCGAACAAGTGGCGGATGAGAAAATCAAGCGTGAAAAGACCGGGGAGATGAGTTTGAACTTGAAACCTACTCGCGACATAGCCGCTTTCTTAGGCAATCTGAAGAACGATACAGAGCACCAACAGCGCCTCCTCGTAGGCTTTGCCCTTGAGACTCATAACGAGCAGATGAATGCGGAAGACAAGCTCAACCGCAAGAATCTGGACTTCATCGTGCTGAACTCCCTGAACGACAAGGGAGCCGGTTTTCGTTGCGATACCAATAAAATCAGTATCATAGACCACCAGGGAAAGACGGACTACCCCTTGAAGTCCAAAGCCGAAGTGGCTGCCGACATCGTAGACCGTCTGGTGAAAGATTTAAATAGTAAATAGTAAATCGTCAAATCGTCAATATCCTTATGTTGCGTTCGCTTTACATACAGAATTATGCGCTTATTGAAAAGCTCGATATCAGCTTCAGCAGCGGTTTCTCGGTGATAACGGGTGAGACCGGTGCTGGAAAATCCATTATTCTGGGTGCCATCGGTCTGCTGCTGGGACAGCGTGCCGATGTGAAAGCCATTCGTGTAGGAGCTTCGAAGTGCATTATCGAGGCCCGTTTTGATATTTCCGCTTACGGTATGCAGCCTTTCTTTGAGGAGAATGAGTTGGAGTACGAGGAAGAATGCATCCTGCGCCGCGAGGTGTCCGCTTCGGGCAAGAGCCGGGCATTCATCAATGACACGCCTGCTTCATTGGTTCAGATGAAGGAGTTGGGAGAACAGCTGATTGACGTGCATTCCCAGCATCAGAACCTATTGCTGAACAAGGAAGGATTTCAGTTGAATGTACTGGACATCTTGTCGCATAACGAAGAGGCCTTGTCTGCTTACCAGCATATCTTCGGAGCATGGAAGCAGGCACAGCAGGATTTGGAGGCCCTTGTTGCCCGTGCCAATCAGGATAAGTCGGACGAAGACTATATCCGTTTCCAACTGGAACAGTTGGAAGAGGCACACTTGTCTGCCGGTGAGCAGGAGGAGCTGGAGCAAGAGGCAGATACGCTGAGCCATGCGGAAGAGATAAAGGCCGGACTCTATCGGGTAGGGCAGACGCTCTACTCGGACGAAGGAGGCTTGTTGTCCGGGCTGAAGGAATGCCTGAATACGATGCTCGGCCTGCAGAGGGTTTATCCGGTTGCCGGGGAACTTGCCGAACGCATGGAAAGCACTTATATCGAGTTGAAGGATATTTCGCAGGAAGTGTCGGGTAAGGAGGATGAAATAGAGTTCAACCCCGAACGTCTGGATGAAGTGAACGAACGTCTGAACTTGATTTATACGCTCCAACAGAAGCACCGCGTTTCCACTGTCGGTGAACTTCTGGCGTTGACGGATGAATACGCCGCCAAACTCTCAGCCATCACTTCGTCCGACGAGCACATCGAGGAACTGAAAGCGCGTTGCGACGCTTTATATAATAAGGTGAAAAAGCAGGCTGCCGTCCTCACCAAGGCGCGTACTGCCGCTGCCCGTGAAGTGGAGAAGCAGATGGCTGCGCGGCTGGTTCCGTTGGGCATGCCCAATGTCCGTTTCCAGGTAGAGATAGGTGCCCGCAAAGAGCCGGGCATACACGGGGCGGATACTGTGAACTTCTTGTTTTCCGCGAATAAGAACGGGGCATTGCAAAGCGTCTCCTCCGTAGCTTCGGGTGGTGAAATAGCCCGCGTCATGCTCTCCATCAAAGCAATGATAGCCGGTGCCGTCAAGCTTCCTACTATTGTATTCGACGAAATAGATACCGGAGTCTCCGGCGAGATAGCCGACCGCATGGCGGATATCATGCAGGAGATGGGCGAGCAGGACCGCCAGGTAATCAGTATCACCCATCTGCCCCAGATTGCTGCCCGCGGACGCGCCCATTATAAGGTGTACAAGCAGGACAACGAGACGGAAACAAACAGTCACATCCGTCGTCTGACCGACGATGAACGTGTGGAAGAAATAGCCCATATGCTGAGTGGTGCTAAGCTGACCGAAGCCGCACTGAACAATGCCAGAGCATTGCTGGAAGTATCAAATAGTAAATAGTAAATCGTCAAATAGTAAATACCCATATATGGTTGATAACAGTGAAATGATTTTCGGCGTTCGTGCCGTGATAGAAGCCATTCAGGCAGGAAAAGAGATAGACAAGATATTGGTAAAGAAGGACATTCAGAGTGATTTGTCAAAAGAGCTGTTCGCTGTCTTGAAAGGGACTTTGATACCGGTACAGCGCGTTCCGGTGGAACGCATCAACCGCGTGACGCGTAAGAATCACCAGGGAGTGATTGCCTTCATCTCTTCAGTCACTTACCAGAAGACGGAGGACTTGGTACCTTTCCTTTTCGAGCAGGGCAAGAATCCTCTGTTTGTGATGCTCGACGGCATCACGGATGTCCGCAATTTCGGCGCCATTGCCCGTACTTGCGAGTGTGCGGCGGTAGATGCCGTGATTATCCCTGCACGGAACAGTGTATCAGTCAACGCAGATGCCATGAAAACTTCGGCAGGAGCCTTGCACACTTTGCCCGTTTGCCGCGAACACAGCCTGAAAGAGACCCTGCAATTCCTCAAGAATAGTGGTTTCCATATCGTGGCAGCCACGGAGAAAGGCGATTACGACTATACCAAAGCCGACTATACCGGTCCGATGTGCATCATTATGGGTGCCGAAGACAAGGGGGTGTCCTATGACAATCTGGCGTTGTGTGACGAGTGGGTGAAAATTCCCATGTTGGGAACCATCGAGTCCCTCAATGTTTCCGTTGCAGCCGGCATTTTGATTTATGAAGCGGTAAAACAAAGAACCAACTAAGATATGAAAAAGAAATTGCTGTTGATGCTCACTCTCTGTTTATTGGCTCAGTGGAGTGTGGCACAAGCCCCGAAGTGGGTAGACAAAGCCAAACGTGCCGTTTTTTCGGTGGTGACCTACGACCAGGACGATAAGATACTGAATACTGGAAACGGCTTTTTTGTCACTGAAGATGGCGTTGCGCTTTCTGACTACACCTTGTTCAAAGGTGCCCAGCGCGCCGTTGTGATGAGCTCGGACGGGGCACAGATGCCGGTGGAGGCCATTATGGGAGCTGATGACATGTACGATGTTGTCAAGTTCCGTGTCGGCATCTCCGGAAAGAAAGTCACGGCACTCACTTTGGCTGCTGTGGCTCCGGCTGCCGGTGCGGATGTATATCTGCTGCCTTATTCCACCCAGAAGGACCGTTCCTTCACTGCCGGGAAAGTAAAGGAAGCTGATAAGATTTCCGGCAACTATTCCTATTATACGCTCGATATGCGTCTGAAGGACAAGATGGTGAGTTGTCCGCTGATGACTGTGGACGGGCAGGTCTTCGGCCTTGCGCAGAAGTCCTCCGGACAAGACACGGCTACCATCTGCTATGCCATTGATGCCAATTTCGCCATGTCACAGAATATCTCCGCATTGTCTTATGGAGATATGTCATTAAAGGGCATCGGTATCAAGAAGGCATTGCCCGATACCGAAGAGCAGGCTTTGGTGTTCCTCTACATGGCTTCTTCCCAACTGTCTCCGGAGAAGTATATGGAGACTCTGAACGATTTCATTGCACAATATCCTGCCAGTGCCGACGGTTATCTGCGCCGTGCTTCCCAGCATCTGTTCATGTCCCGTGAAGATGCTTCCATGGATAAGGTCGCCGCAGATATGGATAAGGCTTTGGAGGTTGCCGCAAAGAAAGATGATGTGTATTACAACCGGGCCAAGATAATCTATAATTATGCATTGGGCAAGCCCGAGAAAGTTTATAAGGACTGGTCGCTCGACAAGGCTCTGGACGAGGTACGGAAAGCGATAGCCATTGACGAGCTTCCGGTTTATGTCCAGTTGGAGGGTGACATCCAGTTTGCCAAGCAGGACTATCCGTCGGCATTTACCAGCTATGATAAAGTGAATAAGACCATTCTGGCCTCTCCGGCTACCTTCTTCAGTGCTGCCAAGACCAAGGAACTGATGCAGGCGCCTGCCGAAGAGGTACTGGCTCTGATGGACAGTTGTGTGGCCCGCTTTACCCAGCCCTATACGGAGGAAGCCGCCCCTTACTTGCTGGAGCGTGCCCAAGCCCGTATGAATGCAGACCAGGCGCGTAATGCCATGCTGGATTATGACGCCTATTACAATGCCGTGAACGGTAAAGTGAACGACATGTTCTACTATTACCGTGAGCAGGCTGCTTTGAAGGCCAAGCAGTACCAGCGTGCGCTGGACGATATGGCGAAAGCCATCGAACTGAATCCGGAGGATTTGACCTACCGTGCCGAACTGGCAGTGGTGAATCTTCGCGTGGGACGTTACGAAGAGGCGTTGAATGTGCTGAAGACTGCTCTGGAGAAAGACCCTAAGTATGCCGAGGCCTACCGTCTGATGGGTATCGCCCAGCTGCAGATGAAGAAGGACAAGGAAGCTTGTGCCAGCTTTGCCAAGGCAAAGGAATTGGGTGACCCCAATGTGGATGCTTTGATTGAGAAGCATTGCAAGTAAAGGGATGGGATAGAATAAAGGCTCTGCTTTCGCAAGCAGAGCCTCTGTTTTGGGGAACTCCCCCGTGTTAAATGAGTTAAGTCTAGGTATAACAGGTTATGAGTGAAATTACGTTGTTTTATTTATAAAATGCGTGGATTTCCGGAATACTGCATATACTTCGGATTTTTTTTATTTCAAAAAAGAAAATAGACTCGATTATTAATAAAAACAAACTTTGACAATCATGAAGAAAGTGATTTGCAGCCAGAAGGCACCGGGCGCCATAGGCCCTTATAGCCAGGCTATCGAAGTCGGCGGAATGGTATTTGTATCAGGTCAGTTGCCTATTGACGCAGCTACCGGAGTGATGGCTGAAGGTGCGGAAGCGCAAGCTCGCCAGTCCTTGGAGAATATAAAGCATATCCTGGAAGAGGCAGGGCTGGGTATGGCGAATATTGTGAAGACAACTGTTTTCCTGGCAGACATGTCCTTGTTCGCTGATATGAACAAGGTATATGCCACTTATTTTGACGGTGCTTTCCCGGCACGTTCGGCTGTGGCAGTGAAGGCGTTGCCCAAAGATGCCTTAGTAGAGATTGAGTGCATCGCGGTTCGCTAACAAGTCGGCCACAATGAAACTGCTGCCTCCCACGAAGATGAAATCTTCCGGGAGGCTTTTTTCTTGTGCGGCCCGCACGGCGGCAGGTACATCAGGATAGCAATGTCCTTCCAGACCTGCTGCTTCGGCAAGCTCCTGTAGTTCGCTTTCGGGCAATGCTCGCTTCACGCTGGCTTTGGCGAAGTAGTAGGTCGCTTCCCGGGGCAGCAGGGCCAGTACCCCCCGTATATCCTTGTCATTCACCATGCCTATGATGATGTGTAGTTGGCGGTAAGCCTGCTGTTTCAGTTGTTCTGTAATGTAGGTGATGCCTCCCACATTGTGGCCGGTGTCACAAATCAGGGTGGGCGAGTCCTGCAGTTTTTGCCAGCGTCCCATCAAGCCCGTCAGTTCCACCACACGGGCAAAGCCACTGCGCACTGCTTGTCCGTCCAGCCGGTAGCCGGCTTCTTTCAGTAGCGGGAGGGCGGTGAGGATGGTCCGGGCATTTTTCTGCTGGTAGAGCCCTTTCAGTTCGTATTCTATTCCGGGATAGTCTTCACGGTCATTCTCCTCGGCAAAGTAGATGGGAGCACCCGTTGTCTGTGCTTTTTCCAGAAATACCGGTTTCGTTTCGGAAGTGGTCTCGCCGATTACAACGGGGATACCGCTTTTAATGATTCCTGCCTTCTCTCCTGCGATTTTTGCCAAGGTGTCCCCCAGGAATTGGGTATGGTCAAAACTGATGTTGGTGATGATGCATACATCCGGACGGATGATATTGGTACAGTCCAGGCGTCCGCCTAGTCCCACCTCGATTACGGCTACATCCACCTTTTCATCGGCAAAGTAGCGGAAGGCCATGGCGGTGGTCAGCTCAAAGAAAGAGGGATGGAGGGGTTCGAAGAAGCCACGTTCCTGCTCTACAAAACGGATGACGTATTCCTCGGGTATAGGCTGTCCGTTAATCCGGATGCGCTCCCGGAAATCCACCAGATGGGGCGAGGTATAGAGCCCGACCCTGTATCCTGCCTCTTGCAGTATGGCGGCAAGCGTATGCGAGCAGGAACCCTTTCCATTGGTACCGGCCACATGAATGCTGCGGAAACTGCGGTGGGGATGTCCGAAATGTTCGTCCAGGGTCAGAGTATTTTCCAACCCCTCCTTGTATGCTGAGCCGCCCACCTGCTGAAACATGGGCACACTGTTATATAAGTAAGTTAAAGTGTCCTGATAATCCATCTTTTATAATATTTAACGGAGAAGCAATCCTTTCTCCCTATTAATTTGTTATCTTTAAAAGCGACAAAGATAATGCAGACCGAACGCAATCAAGCTTGCTTGAAATTGCTTGCAGTGTAGCTTATCTTAAGCTTATGCAAAGGTATTAACAATTTAAATCTAACGTGTATGGGAGCTAAGAAAAATTTTGTGATTGATACGAATGTGATTCTTCACGATTATAACTGTTTGAAGAATTTTCAGGAGAATGACATTTATCTTCCCATCGTAGTCCTTGAAGAACTGGACAAATTCAAGAAAGGTAATGAGCAGATTAATTTCAATGCGCGTGAGTTCGTCCGTGAGCTTGATTTGATTACCGATGATAATCTGTTCACCAAAGGGGCGCCATTGGGAGAGGGCTTGGGCCGTCTGTTTGTGGTGGCAGGCATGGTGGACTCTCCCCGAGTACGTGATTCCTTTCCCGAACGCATCCCCGACCATCAGATTCTGTCGGTAGTGGACTGGCTTTCCACCAAAAAGCCTAAAATGAAAACCATCCTTGTCACGAAAGACGTGAATCTGCGCATGAAGGCGCGTTCCATCGGTCTGCTGTGCGAAGACTACATCAATGATAAGGTAATCAATGTGGATATATTCGAAAAGTCGAATGAAGTGTTCGAGGGTATTGACCCTGCGCTGATAGATCGCATTTATTCTTCCAAAGAAGGACTGGACATCAGCGAGTTCGATTTTAAGGACATCATTCGTCCCAACGAATGTTTTGTGCTGAAGAGTGACCGCAGCAGTGTGCTTGCGCGTTATAATCCCTTTGCCCATTCGATTTGCCGGGTCCACAAGACAAAGAATTATGGCATTGAGCCGCGCAATGCCGAGCAGAGCTTTGCTTTTGAGGTGCTGAACGACCCGAACATCAAGCTGGTTGCCCTGACCGGTAAGGCGGGAACCGGCAAGACCCTGCTGGCATTGGCCGCCGCATTGGGAAAACTTACCGACTACAAGCAGATTCTCCTGGCACGTCCCATCGTGGCCCTATCCAATAAAGACCTTGGATTCCTTCCCGGTGATGCCAATGAGAAAGTGGCTCCTTACATGCAGCCTTTGTTCGATAATTTGAATGTAATCAAGCATCAGTTCGCTGCCAATTCCTCTGAAGTGAAACGCTTGGAGGATATGCAAAAAAGTGAACAATTGGTCATCGAGGCATTAGCCTTTATCCGCGGGCGCAGTTTGAGCGAGACCTACTGTATTATTGATGAAGCCCAAAACCTGACTCCGCATGAGATTAAGACCATCATCACCCGTGCCGGTGAAGGCACAAAAATGGTGTTTACCGGTGATATTCAGCAGATAGACCAACCCTATCTGGACAGTCAGTCCAATGGACTTGTCTATATGATAGACCGTATGAGGGACCAGAACTTGTTTGCCCATGTCAATCTGGTGAAAGGGGAGCGTAGCCAGTTGAGCGAGTTGGCAAGTAATCTGATGTAGCGGATACCGCATTTTCCGGGGTAAAACTATTTCTATCCCGCTTTCCGACTGTTAAAACGGGGGAGGCGGGATGGTTTCTTTATAGACGATAAATAATTATTATAACATTTTTTTATCGATTTCTTGTCCGTTTTGACTAAAATAGTGTATCTTTGCCTCGCCTAAAACAAAACTGTCAAGCGAAATGAAGCGAAATTTTTTTCATCGGTATCTTTCCGCGAAAGTGCTTCCGATATGGACTATTCTATTAATTGACGTATTTATCATCGTCATATCCAGTCTGTTGGCCTATGCTCTCCGATATGATTTCAGAAGCATTTTTTTGGAATCCTCTACCATTGACAAGACCATTTTATGGACGGTTGTTGTCAACTTGATTTTCTTCCGTGTTTTCCGTACGTATTCCAATGTGTTGCGCTTTTCTTCCTTTGTGGATATCATGCGCATTTTTGTGTCATTGACGGTGTCGTATGCACTGCTGATGATAACGAGCGTCCTGACGGAAAGCTATTTGGAGTTTAACCTGGCTCCGGTCAGCGTGCTGTTCATGTCCTATATCATCAGCTTTGCCATGATGGCATGCTCCCGTGTGATTGTCAAGACTTTCTTCGAGGCGCTGAACTTCGACGGCACCCATAGTGCCAATGTGTTCATTTACGGTGCCAAGGAAGCCGGGGTCAACATTGCCAAGGCATTGCGTGTCAATCTGCGCAACCACTACCGTCTGCGCGGATTCATTGCGGACGAACCTGAGCTTATCAACAAGGTGATGATGGGTGTCAGGGTGTTCCCCAACGATGATACGCTGATTGATGTGCTGAACGACCGCGATGTGCAGACCATCATCATTTCTCCTGCCAAGATGGAGGAACTGAAGAAGTCCGACATGGCTGACCGCCTGCTGGTGCACAACATCAAACTGATGACCGCGCCTCCTTTGAGCGAGTGGAACGGTCAGGCGCTGAGCCGCACACAGTTGAAGGAAATTCAGATTGAGGACCTGCTTCAGCGCAATCCTATCGAGATAGATATCCATAAGGTTGCCTCTCATCTGGAGGGCAAGCGTGTGATGATTACGGGCGCCGCCGGCTCCATCGGTAGTGAAATCATGCGCCAGGTGGCTTCGTTCAATCCCTATAAACTTATTTTAGTGGACCAGGCCGAGACCCCTCTGCACGACATCCGTCTGGAACTTCAGGACCGTTGGCGCGACATCGATGCCGAGACCATCATAGCCGACATCTCCAATGCCACGCGCATGGAGGACATCTTCAGGGAGTTCAAGCCCCAGTATATTTTCCATGCGGCTGCCTACAAGCATGTACCGATGATGGAGGACAACGTTTCCGAGTCCATCCAGGTGAACGTATTCGGTACGCGCACCGTTGCCGATCTTGCCGTGAAATACGGTGCCGAGAAGTTTGTGATGATTTCTACGGACAAGGCTGTTAACCCTACAAACGTGATGGGCTGTTCCAAGCGTATTTGCGAGATTTATGTGCAGTCTCTTGCGAAGAAGTTGCAGAAGGAGGGAGGCCATGCCACTCAGTTCATCACTACGCGTTTCGGCAATGTGCTGGGTTCCAACGGTTCTGTCATTCCCCGTTTCCGCGACCAGATTCAGCGTGGCGGCCCGGTGACAGTGACCCATCCTGAGATAATCCGTTACTTCATGACCATTCCCGAAGCTTGCCGCCTTGTTCTTGAGGCTGGCAGTATGGGCAACGGCGGTGAAATCTACATCTTCGACATGGGTAAGCCGGTGAAGATTGTGGATCTTGCCAAGCGTATGATCAGCCTTTCCGGACGTACGGATGTGAAGATTGAATTTACCGGTCTCCGTCATGGCGAGAAGCTCTACGAGGAACTCTTGAATGTGAAGGAGCTTACAAAGCCCACCTATCATGAGAAGATTATGATTGCCACGGTGCGTGAGTATGACTATGACGAGGTGAAGGAGCGTATCCAGAAGCTGATTGATGTAAGTTACACTTATGACCAGATGAAAATTGTTGCTGCCATGAAGGATATTGTTCCGGAATTCGTGAGCAAGAATTCCTGCTTTGAGGCGCTGGATAAGAAGAAATAAAAAGATAGCGGTATAGTATAAAATGAAAGGGTGATAACGTCATTGTAGTGTTATCACCCTTTCAATTTTATTGTCTTCTTGTCAGCCTTTTGTCTCATTCATGTGAAGAGAAGTATTTCAAGAACTGTGTACGTTCGAAAGTATTGACTCCCTTCGGGTCGTTTACGTTCAGAATACCTTTGAACTGGCTGATGGTTTCCATACCTTTGCGGTCCATCCACAAGTTGAGGAAGCGGATGTATTCTTCAATGATGGTAGCTGAATTCTGATAAAGCACACTGCATATCTCTACGGCCGAAGCACCTGCTAATATTGCCTTGACAACGCCTTCGGGCGAGTGGATACCACCGGAAGCGGCATAGTCCAGCTTGTTTACGGCTGCCGAAGCGATGCCTATCCAGCGCAGGGCTTTAGACAAATCGGCTTCGTTGCTGAATACGTTGCCGGATACTTGTATCATTTTCTCAATGTTGATGTCCGGCTGGTAGAAGCGGTTGAACAGCACTACTGCGGCGGCGCCGTTGGCGTACAGTTGGTCTATCAGAGCTATCGGGTTGGTCAGGTTGTCACCCAGCTTCATGATGACGGGTATCTTGACCGTCTTCTTGATGTGGCTCAGAATGTCGATGTGGCGTTGCTCGAAACTGCCGTAAGCATATTGTACATCCGTCTGCAGTGCAAGGATATTGATTTCCAGTGCGTCTGCACCGGCTTCTTCTATTTTGGCGGCAAATTCCACCCAGTCGGCATTCTGATAGCAGTTGATGCTGGCTATGATGGGGATATTGCAAACCTTTTTGCTTTCCTTAATCAGGTTCAGATATTCACCCAGCTTATGTTCGCGGATATATCCTACAAGGTAGTCACTGCCTTCGGGGTACATGTTCGGGTCTCCCATCCAGTCAGCCTCCATCATGATTTGCTCTTCAAAGAGTGATTTTAGCACAATGGCACCTGCGCCGGCCTCAGATAGTTTTTGGTTCTTGGCGGCGCTGTCCGTCAGTCCGGAGCTGCTGATGATAATGGGGTTTCTGAGTTTCAGCCCTGCAAAAGTAGTTTCTAATGTTGCCATGATAATGATTTTTTATGGTTAATAGTTTCTTTCTCCAAAAATCTTGCTTCCTACACGTATCAAGGTGCTCCCGGCTGCAATGGCCTCGTGGTAATCGTGAGACATTCCCATGGACAGTTCCCGGAATGACTCTGCATCGGCAAACCACTTGGCTTTCACTTCATTGAAGAAGCTACTTAAAGAACAAAACTCAGTTTTGATTTGTTCGTCATTGTCCGTATTCGTGGCCATGCCCATCAATCCGCATATCCGGATATGATTGAGCTTTCTCCATTCACCGGCTGCCAGCATTTCCCGGCATTCGTCAAAGCTGAATCCAAACTTGGTCTCTTCCCGGGCAATGTGCAGCTGCAGCAGGCAGTTGACAGTTTTTTCGGCTTTGGCAGCCTGCTTGTTCACTTCGGCCAACAGCTTGTAGGAGTCTATGCCATGAATCAGCGCTACGTAAGGAACGATATATTTTATTTTGTTTGTTTGCAGATGCCCGATGAAATGCCATTCTATGTCTTTGGGCAGACTTTCGTATTTGGCAGTCATTTCCTGCACCTTACTTTCTCCGAACACACGCTGGCCGGCACGATACGCTTCTTCTATCGCCTCGTTGGGGTGAAATTTGGAAACAGCCACCAGCCGTACCTTTTCAGGCAGTTCGCTCAGTACTTGTTTTAAATTCTCTGCAATCATCGTTTTTTTGAGTTATGAGTTATGAGTTATAAGTTATGGGTCGCAATAATAACTCATAACTTATAACTCATCACTCAAATTAAACTTCCGGTTTGTCGTCGGGCTCTGCACTGTACGGATATACATCCATAATGGCGGTTTCCGCTACAGATGCTATCTGATAGTCGGCCATTGTGCCTTTCATGCCCTCATCCAGTTTCTTCACTGCATCACGCAGGTCGGCAGCCTGCACCAATACCTGGGTAGAGGTTTTCTTTTCCGCACCGCTTTTCTCGTCCAGTGTGATGAAAACCAGTTTACATTTAAACCAGCGGTCGGCAGCTTCCTCTTCGCTGGGGAACAATTCGCTATAGTTGGCACGTTTGATGTCCGATACGGTGAACTCTCCCGAAATGAACGGCGTCATCTCTTCGATGATGCGTGCTTCCGCTTCCGTAAAACTGAGGGCATCTACCAGGTACGGTTCGGTCACCTTCTTGTTCATTCCATTTTCCATTGTTTTCTCGTAACGGATCTTACATTCAAACCATGTATGCATTGCCATAATTTTCTGTTTTTAATTATTGATTTATTGTTAGTTAAGCTGCTTTATGCGTGCCTATGCCCACCAAAAGCAGTGCAAAGATAGCCAAAAACTAAATGGATATAAAAAGTTGCCTTGCATTTTACGTGAAAATTTTATTGGAGAACCGGGACGGTACGTATGGGCATAAAAAAAGGAGTACCGCTGTACTCCAACCTTTGTTAACCTTAAATCTAATACTATGAAAAACACATTGCAAAGGTACGGACTTTTTCGATATTTGCAAGAGTAACGGGGTATAAAGTGTGTATTTGTAACACTTATTATATATTATGTCTTTGTACTACATCTTTTTTAAAACTTGAGGCGTGTTGCTGAAACATAAATTTGCATCTGCTTTGCTTCCACACTTCCACCCAACTCCTGTATCTCCCTATTCATCGGCATTTGCCCTGCGGTGGGAGCAACCTGAAAAGGTGGAAGCAAAATTTGCTTCCACCTGCCAAAAACGTCTGAGTTTTGCCGTAACTTATTATTCTCTAATATAATACCGCGCGTGGGTTACATAAATCGGTCGGTGTAGTTTTCCTGCATTTTCGAGATTGCCCGACTATGAATAATGGAGTCGTCTAATGTCTTTTAAGTTGCTGTACAATACGGTTGTGCCTTGTGCGCAATAGGCGCGGGCTACGTACTTCATCTGTAAAAGCCCTGGAGTTAGTGACGCCTAACGGCCATGAACAACCCTGCTAACGGCCATGAAGCAATCGTTTGATGGCCATAAGCAGAGCTGTTCATAGCCGTTAGGCGTTATTAATTCCCTATGCAACAGTGGACAAACAAAGGGTGAAAAGCAAAGGCATGCTTGTGTTTTAAATAGAAATTCACGGGCTTGCACTCTCTCTCCATAGATTATGGAAGTGGGCTTTTATTTCACTTGCGTTTTGTGCGATAAATTCCCATTTATCAGCAGGCATCTTTGCGAAACTTCAATAATGCATTTATGAGGGTAAGATATTGGAATGTAGAATGATATATTGGAAATGATGAGGTGTTTTTTAAACGTTCGTTTAATAAACGTCTATTTTTAAGAAAATAAGTAGAGGTATAAAAGTTAAAAAGGAACAGAACTTTAAGATGTTAAATATTAGACGTACAATGCTGCAATTCAATATATTAATATAAAACAAAAATCACTTTGGGAATATTTTTATTAAACATTTTGTTAGTTCAAAAAATACGGCTTATCTTTGCGTCCATTAAACGAACGTTTATTGGACACTTCTATGAGTCTAATATCTTCTTTAATAGCTTATTATTATTGCAAAAGTGTACAATACGGTTTGAGTGGGAAAATGTCTCGTTCAAACCGCGAAGCGCACCCGGAACTGAGCTGATTCATTCGAAAGAAAATTTCTAAGTGACTGAACAACAGAAATATTGGTTTGCAGCCCGCACCCGTGACAAGCAGGAATTTGCAGTCCGGAAATCTCTGGACCGACTTAAATCGGAAGAGGATTTAGATCTTGACTATTATCTCCCTACGCGTTTTGTCATTTCTCAATTGAAGTATCGTCGTAAACGCAGTGAAGTTCCGGTAATCCGCAATCTGGTATTTGTTCATTCCACCAAGCAGACAGCCTGCGATATATCCAACATCTATAATGTCCCCCTTTTTTATATGAAGGACTTTTCTACGCATTCCATGCTAGTGGTACCGGATAAGCAAATGGAGGACTTTATGTTCGTAATGGATCTGAATCCTGACGGTGTCAGCCTTGATAGCGAAATTCTTACTGTTGGGCATAAAGTAAAAGTTATCAAAGGCGAACTCAGCGGTATTGAAGGTGAGGTTGCCATCGAAGCCAATAAAACATACGTCGTCATCCGTATTAAGGACCTTTTGACTGCAAGTATCAAAGTCCCCAAATCCTACTTGAAAATCATAAAAGATAAATAGGTCTTTGTCGTCCTGAGCTTGTAGGAGGTTCCCTCCATTCTGTCTATAAATATAAAATCAAATAAGAAGATGAATTCTTTACTTTCCCGTGCTCTTGAGCTGCAGCGTATTGCTCATGAGCTGATGTGTTTTGGCATGGACGGTACTCCCGTCTATTCCGATACGTTCTGTCGATTGAACAAGGAAGTGCTTGTTCTGTCCGATTCCCTTTTCCCCGTTCAAGGTTCTGGTACCGAAGAGGAGGCTAATGTATGTTTGGCTCTCTTGATGGGGTATAATGCTACCATTTATGATAATGGGGATAAGGAGCAAAAGAAACAAATGGTATTGAATCGGATTTGTCTTGTTTTGGAGCAGTTGCCTGCTTCTTTACTTAAAGTCCGACTACTGACTTATACATATGGGGAGGTTTATGAAGAGGTTTTGTTTCAAGAAGCCTATGCGATTATTGAAGGTTGGAACAAAGATAATTTGAGTTCGGAACAAACTGAAATCATCGAAGAATTGAAGAATATCGAAGAGAATCCATATCCATTTGAGGTAGTGGAATGTAAGTCGTAGAGCCCATTTTATTTTTTCCTTCCTTTGAGAATATAAGCAAAACTACGGTCTAATATTGGGGTTATTAGGTAATAAATAAAAAGCAAAAAAGTTTAATACAATAGTGATGACAGAGCAAAATCTAGATAAACGCCGTATTGCTAAAAATACTTTGCTGCTCTATGTCCGTATGTTTTTAATGATACTTATTGGCTTGTACACCAGTAGAGTTATATTGAAAACATTGGGAGTCTCAGATTATGGAGTGTACAATGTAGTTGGAGGCATGGTTTCCATGTTCGCTTTTCTGAATTCTGCTATGGTTGCCGCTTCACAAAGGTTTATCTCGTATGAATTGGGACGTGGAGACAAGGAAAGGCTGAATCTTGTATTTTGTACGTCAATAAATATCCATGTAATTATAGCGGTCATCATTTTTCTATTGGCTGAAACTATCGGATTATGGTTTGTCAATACTCAGTTGGTAATTGATGCGGATAGAATGGTGGCTGCCAACTGGGTCTATCAGTTTTCTGTATTCACTTTTATGGTCACTGTGGTAAGTGTCCCTTATAATTCTTGTATAGTCGCTCATGAGCATATGAGAGCTTTTGCCTATATAGGTATTGTTGATGCATGTCTGAGGTTGGGGGCGGTATTTTTGCTATTGGTATTTCCTTATGATAAACTGATATTCTATGCTTTTGGTGTTTTTGTAGCAAGTATTGCAGTTCGTATTCTTTATAGTTTCTATTGTAAAAGACATTTTGAGGAGTGTACCTATAGTTTTCTAATGGATAGAAGATTACTGAAAAAGATGTTTTCTTTTGCCGGATGGAGTGTTTTGGGTAATCTGGGCTTTTCATTTAAGGATCAGGGATCAAATATCATTCTTAATTTATTCTATGGTACTTCTATTAATGCAGCAAGAGGTATAGCTATGCAGGTGAGTGGCTTGGTCTCTACTTTTTCGTCTAATTTCTCGATGGCCTTGTTTCCTCAAATAACCAAGCAATATGCTGGTGGAAATGTAGAAGGCTGTTTGAATCTGGTATATTCCGGTGCACGATATACTTTTTATTTATTAGCTCTGATTTCCATTCCATTTTTAATAAATGTGGATTATGTACTGATGTTATGGTTAGGGAATGTACCTGAATATACTTCTATATTTTTGATAATATCTATGGTTGTATCTATTCTTTATACGGTTACCGGTACAGTGACTACAGCTTTGCAGGCAACCGGAGAGATTAAGTGGTTTCAGATAGGTATATGTGTTATTATGTTGTCGGAATTACCTATTGGTTATATCCTTTTGGCATATGGTTATCCACCTTATTATGCATTATGTCCTGGTATCTTAACTGGTATAATTGCTATTTTTTTCCGTATTTTTCTCTTAAAAAGATATATACCAGAATGCAATATATCACATTATTTATTTGCAGTATTTGCTCGTAGTATGGCTATTGGAATTGTAACTTGGATAATTTGTAATTATATCCATAGCTTTTTTCCAGATACATTCTTTACTGTTATTCTTACTTCGTTGATTTCAGTGGTCATTCTTTTAATATTTGTTTTTTCTTTTGGCTTATCGCCTGTTGAGCGTAGTATGATAAGACAGAAGTTGGAATTGGTAATTCATCGGGTATACAAATGAGTTTATTATGTTATGATTCATTTGATATTTTCGTGAACTTCATTTGACATTATTAAGATTTATATCATGAATATAGCGATTGTCGGTACTGGTTATGTAGGTTTGGTGTCTGGAACATGTTTTGCAGAAATGGGTGTTCATGTTACTTGTGTGGATGTGAATGAGGATAAGATCAATACGCTTATCAGCGGACAAATTCCCATCTATGAGCCGGGACTTGATGAAATGGTCTTGCGTAATTATCGGGAGGGGCGTTTGAACTTTACTACAGATTTGACCTCAGTACTTGATGATGTGGATATTGTCTTTAGTGCCGTAGGTACGCCTCCGGATGAGGATGGTAGTGCTGACCTTCAATATGTACTTGCTGTAGCACGTCAGTTTGGGCAAAATATAAAAAAATATACGGTATTGGTAACTAAGTCTACAGTTCCGGTTGGTACTGCTAAAAAGGTGAAAGCAGTTATTGAAGAAGAACTGCAACAACGAGGAGTAGAGATACCTTTTGATGTGGCAAGTAATCCGGAATTTTTGAAAGAGGGTGCTGCAATCAAGGATTTTATGAGTCCTGACCGTGTAGTGGTAGGTGTAGAGAGCGAAAAGGCTAAAGAAATGATGACTAGACTTTACCGTCCTTTCTTATTGAATAATTTCCGCGTGATTTTTACCGATATTCCTTCTGCGGAAATGATAAAGTATGCGGCTAATTCTATGCTTGCTACCCGTATCAGCTTCATGAATGACATCGCTAATCTTTGTGAGTTGGTGGGGGCTGATGTGAATATGGTTCGTAAGGGTATAGGCAGTGATAGCCGTATCGGCAGTAAATTTCTTTATCCGGGTTGTGGGTATGGTGGCAGTTGCTTCCCCAAGGATGTAAAAGCGCTTATAAAGACGGCAGAAAAAAATGGATACGAGATGAAAGTGCTAAAGGCTGTAGAAGAGGTGAATGAGAACCAAAAGTCTGTACTTTTTAATAAACTTCGTGATTTTTATCAAGGTGACTTGCAAGGCCGTACCATTGCCTTATGGGGGCTTGCTTTCAAACCTGAGACGGATGATATGCGTGAAGCTACTTCTTTGGTAACAATTAAGCTGTTAATGGAGGCAGGTTGCAAGGTTAGAGTATATGATCCAGTTGCTATGAATGAGTGTAAACGCCGTATGGGTGATGTACTAATTTATGCTAATGAAATGTATGATGCGGTACTTGATGCGGATGCATTACTGATATTGACGGAGTGGAAGTTGTTTCGTTTACCCTCTTGGAGAGTTATTCGAAAGAGCATGAAACATCCTTTAGTAATTGATGGACGAAACATCTATGATGTTGAGGAATTGAATGAAATGGATATAAAATATATGTGTATTGGAAGATAATGGATATGAATATGATTAATTATAGTATCATAATTCCTCATAAAAATATCCCAGATCTCCTTCAACGTTGTTTGAATTCTATACCCCGTCGTACGGATATTCAAATTATTGTAGTAGATGATAATAGTGATCCGAAAAAAGTTGATTTTGAACATTTTCCAGGGGTGGGTGAGAAATGTGTAGAGGTGTATTTTACTAAAGAGGGTAAGGGGGCTGGATATGCGAGAAATATGGGACTAAAATATGCAAAAGGAAAATGGTTGTTATTTGCAGATGCAGATGATTATTTTGTTGATGATTTATTACCTTTTTTTGATGAGTATGTCTATTCAGTATTGGATATAGTTTTTTTTGATGTTGAAAGTCGAGATAATATAACTAATGAATTAACAAATGAAAGTAGAAATATATCAGAGGCTCTTCATATCTGTGATTTTAAAGAGAAGACCTCTCTTGTAAATTTAGTTTTTAATAATGAAGTTCCTTGGGGTAAAATAATAAAAAATAATTTGGTTAAACAATATGGTATACTTTTTGATGAGGTATTGGCTTCTAATGATACGATGTTTATGTTGAAATCTTTGTATTACGCTACTGCAATTGGATTTTTTGATAAAATACTATATTGTTGGTCAACTCGTCAAAATAGTTTGGTACATTCCTTAAGTAAGGATATTATAATGTCCAGATATGAGGTTTGCTTAAGAAGAAATCGCTTTTGTATAGACAAAGGATATAAAATATATTCTAGATCAATTGCAAATTGGTTGTTGCAAATTGCTAATTTTGGTATAATATCATTGTATGAGGCTTTTGTGTTATGTTATAAATATAGAATAAATCCATTTATCAAATGTCAAAACTGGCTTAGATATATTAGGGCTTACATGTGCATATAGCTCTTAGTAAATATATTTATCTGATTTTGTGAATATATATGGATAGTTCTCTGATTTTATGCTATATATGGTGGATTTCTTACTTAGAATTATTATTGGTTTGTAGTATCCTCTTAATGAAAACTTCATTGAAGGTAACTAATGAAGTTACTTTTGTGTGTTGTATAATGTTAGCATTGTATAGTGTATTTGCTATTACTACTTCAGATTGGATTGCATATAATGATATAATAAAGGAACAGATACGATTTCATGGTACGGCTGCGACAAATCTTGAATCTTTTTGGATCAGATTAATTTTATTCTTGAAAAATAATATTTCTTTTCGTTGTTTTATTTATGTGTGTAGTTATTCTGTTTTTTATTTATATTTACTGTTCTTTATTCCTGCATCATATCGTTTGACATTTATTGCTTTATATATCTTCTTGGGATTTTATGTGCTGAGTGGAGGACGACAAATATTATCGATTTTTTTATTTTATGTTGCTTTTGAATTATTAAAGAGAAATTTTTTTACTTGTTTATTTTCAATATTCCTCATAGTAATATGCTCGGGTTTACACAAAGGGACTATTTTCTTATTATTACCTCTATTCTTAATGTGTATACCAATAAATAAGAAAAGTGTCTTCATCTCACTTTGTTGTGTTATTTTTATTTCGTTGTTTTTACGTTATTGTTTGTATGATTTAATAACTTTATATTATCCTGATTATATTTATATGTATTACTTTCAGGAACAAGCAGAGGAAATAAATATTTCACGAAGAATATATTATTCTTCTCAAATAGTATTATTTTTCAAAACTTGTTATGTACCATATTTATTATATTTGAGTTTTCAATCTCCATCTTTATATATAAGTAAATATCGTAATTTTTTATATTGGGGATATTTTTGTTATTTGTGTTTGTATTTTGCTAATTATTCATTTAGCATTCCTCAGCGTTTTATAAATCACATGTTACTCATACCTATTTTAGTGTTAATTTCTTATCTATTTCATAAGAAGGAATATAGGTTGTTTCGGAAAATGACGTGGATATTGTTATTACTAGAAATTTTGGCTGCAAATATTAGTATTTCTGGTATTAGGCAACTTTATTAAAGGTTGCTTGGGGGGACAGTGGTAAATGTTAACCTAGATATATTAGTGAGGATTTTGACACTTTAGATAGATTTGACTAATTCTATAAAATATAAGCAGAATGAGGAATTTTATATGATTAATACTTGCTTTGGGGCAGTATGTATTCTGCAAAAAACTTGCTTGATATATTTTTATATTTGTTAGTTTCTGTAGAATTTTAAATGAAAATATTATATGAATGTTCTCTTTTTATATTCTGAAAGTATAAATCCTCTGCGAGGGGGAATTGAACGGGTTACCTTTGTTTTATCATCGTTTTTTCAAAAAAAAGGAATAACTTGCTATTTTATGAGTTTAAGAAAATCTAGTGATATCGGAGATGAACGACAGTTTTATTTGCCAGATTCTTCTTCTTTTAGGACCTCTTCGAATATATCATATTTTTGCTCTTTTTTGTTGAATAAAGGTATTGATGTTGTTATAAATCAAGGTGGGCTTGGGCCACAATCTTCAGAATTGAGTTATTATTCGCGAGAGTGCGGCGTTAAGTTGGTTTCTGTAGTTCATAATTCACTACTTGCTCCTATCTTGAATTTTCCTTCAACTTATTATAATGTATTTTGTAAGTATAAGATTACTTGGTTACTACCGTATGTAAAATCAAAAAGTCTCAAAAAAATACTTTTATTTTTGTATAGAATTAAGTATAAAGGTCATTATAAAAAGTTGTGTTTAAATAGTGATAAAGTATTACTTTTATCAGAAAAATTTAAGGAAGAACTTTCTTTCTATATTGGCCCAGTTCCTGAAAATATTATAGGGGTTGCGAATCCATTATCTTTTTCTATATGTGATGTGAATTTTTCTGTAAAAAAGAGAGAATTACTTTTTGTTGGGAGAATTAATGCTCAACAAAAAAGGGTTGATTTATTATTGAAAATATGGGAAAAATTGTGTCATAAATATGAAGATTGGAGTTTGATTATAGTTGGTGGTGGTAGGCAATTAGATGAAATGCGACAATTGGCAGCAAATTTGAAGTTGGTTAATGTGAAATTTGAAGGTTTCCAAGATCCAAAATCTTATTATGAGAGGGCTTCTATATTTTGTATGACTTCATCTTATGAAGGGTTTGGAATTGTTCTAGTTGAAGCTATGCAATATGGGGTAGTTCCGATGGCTTTTAATTCTTATATATCGGTGACAGATATAATAGAAAATGGAGTGAATGGTATTTTAATAGAGCCTTTTGATATTGATGCTTATGTTAGTCAACTGTCCTTATTAATGGATAATGAAGAAATGAGAATGATTTATGCTAATAATGCATTTAATAATGCAAAAAAATTTTCTATAGAAAATATTGGAAGTTGTTGGCTTAATCTTTTGAATGATTTGTCTTGAGCTAGGTTAAGGTATATACGGTAATAATTTGTGCTGATAAATATCTAAATAGTTCTGTAAAAGAGGGAATATCATAACAGTGAGTGGTATTTCATATATTAAATAGGAATAATGTGTCATTCATATCACAACAGTATCGGCGTATGATTAGTGAAGTACCTTACGAAACAAGCTCTTATTACATCTTCGAACGTGCTTACAACAAGTTTTCACAACTTTTCAGTATACCTCAAATAGGAGCGGATTTTGTTGTCCGAGTAAAGAAGAACATACATTATAAGGCTGTAAAATGGAAACTTCGACTTCCTAAAGATGTATTCTCTGACTGCATAGTTGAGTTTACGGAGTACAAGGCAAAGAAGGAGCCAAGGAACTTCGCATAGTACGTATCCTTGATGAGGTATAAGGGTATGTGTTCGTTTTTTTATGAATGCAACGCATGTTTTTTCACTTTTGGTTGCCGAATTCTACAAGAATCGCAGGCAAATAGCATTGTTCTTTAAATGGCTTAAGCAGCACTTCAAAATAAACAAGTTTTGGGATACACAGAGAACGCTCTAAGAATACAAATCGATGTTACCATCTTTGCTTATCTATTGATTTTAATGATCAAACAAGATATGAACTTGACAGAAGTACATATAAAGTATTGCAAATTTTGAGTATTTTGCTAACTGGCAAAACATACTTGAAGGACCTCCTTGATAAAACTAAATTTTAAGATGGCAAAGATCGTTTCGGTTTTAATAAGCCAAATTTATTTAATGTTTAATTAGTCCCGAAATTCAGTGGGACACTAATATTATTTTATAATTTATGAAAATAGCTTTGTTGTTACCTGCTAATGTTATTTTTTGTCCTTATGCCTCTATTTATACTAGTTTGTTAGATAGCTGGAATATAAAATATGATATTATATGCTGGGATAGAATAGGCGCTACGGATAAAGCTGATTTTGTTTTTCACAAAAATGTGAAAGTGAATGATTCTTTACTTAAAAAATTATATTGTTATTTTAAATATATATGTTTTTTGAAACAGTGTATCAAGAGAGAGAAATATGATAAACTGATAGTATTTACTTCTCAACTTGCGATATTTCTCTATCCATTTTTAAATAAATATTATCAAAATAAATTTATATTGGATTTTAGAGATTTGTCTATAGAACAGGTGCTTATGAATTTATATGAGAGAGTTTTATCTCTTAGTTCATTAAATGCTATTTCATCGCCTGCATTCCAGAAATACCTTCCTAAAGGATTTAATTATGTAATATCTCATAACATGAATGAATCTCTTGTGGAGAATATACTTTATAAGAAATACAATCTAAATGAAGAAACAGATAAATTGTATATCCTCACTATAGGTGCTATACGTAATAGGGAGCAAAATATAGAGTTGATGAATGCTTTAGCCAATAACCATTGCTTTCAAATGAATTTTGTAGGAAAGGGACATTGTAGTGATTCGATCAAGGAATATGCATCTGAACATAATATATTGAATACGTATTTTATTGGACTTTATCAAAAAGAAGAAGAGGCAGGGTATGTTGAAAATTGTTCTTTTATGAATATTTATTTTCCTCATAAGAAATCTCATGATACAGCCCTTTCAAACCGTTTTTATAATGCACTATTTTTTTGTAAACCTATGATAGTTACAAAAAACACGATTCAAGGTGATTTGGTTGAAAAATATGGCGTGGGCATTGCTATTGATAATTGTATAGGGTTGGCTGATAGATTAATTCAATACTATACCATGTTCGATTTTGACAAATATATGAGAGGTAGGAATCAATTATTATCAGAAATCTTAAAACAACAAGAAGAATTCAGATCGAATGTTAGTGCTTTTATTAAATAGAAAATCATAAACATAAAATATTAATGTTAGCATTCAAAGACAAAGTACTTCTTATAACTGGAGGTACCGGTAGTTTTGGTAACGCTGTATTGCGTCGTTTTCTTGATAGTGATATCAAAGAGATCCGTATTTTCAGCCGTGACGAGAAAAAGCAGGATGACATGCGTCATCACCTGCAAAATCCCAAAGTGAAGTTCTACATCGGTAATGTCCGTGACCGCCAGTCTGTGGACGGTGCAATGATGGGAGTGGATTATGTGTTTTCCGCCGCCGCCTTGAAGCAGGTTCCCAGTTGCGAGTTCTTCCCGTTGCAGGCTGTGCAGACCAATGTGATCGGTACGGACAATGTGCTGGAATCAGCCATAGCGCATGGGGTGAAAAACGTAGTAGTGCTTTCTACCGACAAAGCGGCTTACCCCATCAATGCCATGGGTATCAGCAAAGCCATGATGGAGAAGGTTGCCATAGCCAAGGGCCGTGCGTTGGGTGAGGAAGCCGGTACGACCATCTGCTGTACCCGTTACGGCAATGTGATGGCAAGCCGCGGTTCTGTAATTCCCTTGTGGGTGGAGCAGATAAAGAACGGCAGGCCCATTACGGTAACGGACCCCAACATGACCCGCTTCATGATGACGCTGGACGATGCCGTAGATCTGGTAATCTATGCGTTTGAGCACGGGCACAACGGTGACTTGTTCGTGCAGAAAGCTCCTGCCGCCACCTTGGATGTACTGGCGCAGGCCTTGAAGGAAACATACGCGCAGGTTGATCCGAAATACGGTGAGACGGAGGTGAAGACCATCGGCACGCGCCACGGTGAGAAACTGTATGAGACACTGGTAACCCGCGAAGAGATGGCAAAGGCTGTCGACATGGGCGACTACTACCGCATCCCCTGCGACACCCGTGACTTGAACTATGACAAGTTCTTCACGGAAGGCAATGAGGATATTGCCCGTATAGAGGACTATCACAGCCATAACACCGCCCGCCTGGATGTGGAGGGCATGAAAAAGCTTCTCTTGAAACTCCGTTTCATCCGCGAAGACCTCGGAATGGAGGAAAAGGCGAAGAGCGCGGAAATCAAGAGCGAATAGTATAGCCATTGTTAACTTTTCCATCCTATCCAATCCCATTAGTTTATGAAAATCTTAGTGACCGGCGTCCGAGGGTTTGTCGGCCGGAACCTTGTATCCCAGCTGCACAACATCCGTGACGGG